>Ga0209337_1000255_pt1 | contig 42191 bp, 52 predicted proteins | sample LinPmetageLP53_FD_184044 | JGI IMG/M metagenome (GOLD analysis project Ga0209337, IMG submission 184044) | Marine viral communities from the Pacific Ocean - LP-53 (SPAdes) (version 2) | ecosystem: Environmental > Aquatic > Marine > Oceanic | place: Pacific Ocean | collected 2010-02-08
ACACTTTAGGGGGCAACACCCTAGCTAAACACATTTGCGGCTACTGACGGAGCTAACAGAGCCTCTCAGCTATACTTTAGATTTATTAGTAGGTATGTTTGTGCGGAAGGATTATAGTACACTATAGTTAAACTATAGTTCTACACCGTAATAACTCACTAAAAAGAAATACTATAGTACACTATAGTGTATATATAGATACCTCTTGTTGTAATTCAAGGACGTGCCTAAAATTTATTTGTTGTAATTAAGTATTGACGGAACAACACAATATATGGTATAATGTTTTATAAGTTTATTGTTAGGATGTTATATGTTGTTTGGAACAGACTTTACTAAAACTATAAAGGGTGTTGTTCGAACAAAGTCTCTCTTTTACGAACTATCCTATGACAAACCAGACTTCGTTATCTTTACACTTAAAGACAAAGACCTAGAGCACAATGGTCGAACCTATACATCTATCTCAAATCTTTACAGAAGTTTAGTACCTCAAGATCCAACTGAGTATACATTTGCTATGACAGTGTTTGGAAGTTGGTATGTGTGGGAAGTAATTCGAGAAGCACCTCAACTCAGACCACATGTGGCTAGATGGAAGAGGGAAGCTGAAGTTAAAGTTAAATCCGAAGCAATCAAAGCAATAGCCGAAGAAATGAAAAGTCAAGGCCGTAGTTCATTTACTGCGGCTAAACTTCTTTTAGAAAGAGGTTGGATTGAAAAAGAACCTGCATCTAAAGCTAAACAAAAATTAATTGACAAAGAAGAACAAGATATGGATCGACATGCTCTTAGTCTTTTAGATGAAGAAGCTGAACGATTAGGTCTAAAGAGGATAAACTAGTATGGCTAAACAAGCTTCCATTACTACTATTAGTTCAGGATATGCTTCAACTACACAGTTGAATGGAAACTTTGCTGAACTAAATACAGCATTAACTAATACTCTATCCAGAGATGGCAGTACTCCTAATACAATGAGTGCTGACTTTGATCTAAACAATAATGATATTCTTAATGGAGCTGTTGGTAACTTTTCTAATGTTGTTGTAGCAGGAACAAACCTTACAACACAGATTACTAATACTACTAACTCTGCTAATGCTGCAGCAGCTTCAGCTACAGCTTCTGCTAACAGTGCAACAGCTTCGGCAGGTTCTGCAACAACCAGTGGGAATGAGGCAACTGCTTCAGGAAACAGTGCTACGGCTGCTGCAGCTTCTGCTAGTACAGCATCAACTCAAGCTTCACTAGCCACAAGCAATGGTCAAGCACAAGTAGCCCTGGCAACTACCCAAGCTAACAATGCAGCAGCTTCTGCAAGTACAGCTAGTACAAAAGCTAGTGAGGCGGCAAGTTCAGCTACAGGTGCAAGCTCCAGTGCGAGTACAGCTACGACCCAAGCTGGAACAGCTACAACAAAAGCAGGGGAAGCTTCAACATCAGCTTCAGCCGCAGCTACGGCTCAATCTGCTGCAGAGGCAGCCAAAGATGCAGCACTAGCTGCCTTTGATAACTTTGATGATAAGTTCTTAGGTGAGAAGTCTTCAGCTCCAACAGTGGACAATGATGGTGATCCCCTTGCTGCAGGTATGCTTTATTTTAATACCTCAAGCAATGCAATGTTTGTGTATTCGGGAAGTGCCTGGTTAGCTGCCTATGCTTCACTTGCTGGAGCTTTACTTGTTGCTAACAATCTATCAGACTTAGCTAATGCAGGTACAGCAAGGGGAAATCTTGGTGTAGCTATTGGATCTAATGTACAAGCCTACGATGCAGACCTAGCAGCAATAGCTGGACTAACATCTGCAGCAGACAAAGGTATTCAGTTTACAGGGTCTGGCAGTGCAGGAACATATGATTTAACGGCTGCAGGAAAAGCATTACTTGATGATGCTAACAATACAGCACAAAGAACAACACTAGGTTTAGGTACTGCTGCAGTTTTAAACGTAGGTACGAGTGCAAACAACATTGTTCAACTTGATGGAAGCTCTCGTCTTCCTGCGGTGAACGGTTCACAATTAACAAACTTACCTGCCTCTGGTGACGGTGGCATAGCAATGGCAATTGCTTTAGGATAATAGGAGAAGAGAATGGCAAATGCCTTTTTATCAGAAACAGATACAGGAGTTGGTACTGGGTTAACCACTATCTTTTCCTGTCCCTCTAGTACAGAGACAACAATAATTGGTTTGTCCATTGCTAATATACACACAGCACAGATTAAAGTAAGTGTGCAGTTTGCAGGTGCAGGGAGATCATCAGGAGCAGTAGATAATGTGTTCCTAATTAAACTAGCTCCCATTCCTGTAGGTGGTACTCTTGTTGTTGTTGGAGGGGATCAGAAAGTTGTAATGGAGCCAGGAGATATAATTAAAGTTCAAAGTGACGTAGCATCAAGTGCTGATGTCCACCTGTCTCACCTTGATATTACTTAGGAGTTAACATGGCCTACCAAGGAAATAGTCCTGCTGCTAACTTCCAGTCACTCCCAGCAGTACAAAGATTTAATGGTGACGGAAGTGACACAACTTTTACGTTAGCTTCTGTTATAGCCAACGACCAATCTATCTTGGTGTCAGTTGACGGTGTAACCCAAGACAGCAATGCTTACTCAGTCTCAGGTACAACACTTACATTCACTGCCGCACCCTCATCTGGAACAGGTAACATATTTGTAAATACTATTAGCCCTGTTGGCTCTACTGTCGTACCACCTGATGGGAGTGTTACTAAAGTAAAAACTGATTTTTATATTAGCCAAGCAACAGCTCCCTCAAGTCCAACACAAGGTGACATGTGGTTTAATACTTCTTCTAATATAGTCAGTGGAATATCATCTAAAGCTTTAGCTGCCTATAATGGAACAGCTTGGCAGAAAGCAACAACGGGAATTGTTATGACTGCTACAGGTGGGACTAAGACAACATCAGGTCTTTATACTTACCACACTTTTACTTCGTCAGGAACATTTAGTGTAAGTGAGACATCGGGAATTATCGATTTTCTTGTTATTGCAGGCGGTGGCGGTGGGGGTCATGACAACGGCGGCGGTGGCGGAGCTGGGGGTGTCGTGTGGACAACATCCGCAAACGTGGCGACAGGAAACCATACCGTAACCATTGGGGCTGGTGGAGCACCTTCAGCAGCAGGTGGAATTAATCCAGGGGCTAATGGGGCTAATTCAATTTTTAAAACTGCGACTGCTTTGGGTGGTGGCGGTGCTGGCGGAGGTGAGACGAATGGTGCTAATGGGGGTTCTGGCGGTGGCGGTACACGAAACCGTGTTGGCGGTTCATCAACTCAAGGAGCTTCTGGTGGTACTGCTTTTGCTAATAGAGCATCTGCATCTACAAACTCCTCGTTTGAAGGCGGCGGTGGCGGTGGCGCAGGTGCGGCAGGTACAGCAGGGACATCTGGAGCTCTCGGGAGTGGTGGTATAGGCGTTAGTACGTTTGTTAATTCTTCTGCTACCGAAACAACTGCTTTTTTACTGGCGGCCCTTGCAGGAACAAATTCTTCAAACGTAGCAACCACATCATCTTCTTCTGGAACTCTCTATATTGCTGGCGGTGGTGCAGGAGGTTCTCAAAATTCAGTAACAGCCGCAACAACGGCAGCAGGTGGTGGTGCTCCAAGTGTTGGTCACACCAACGCAACAGGCGTTAGTGGGCTAGTGAATACAGGTTCTGGTGGCGGTTCATCAGGTACGGGATCAGGGACTGGCGGTTCAGGAGGTTCAGGAATCGTAATAATAAGGTACTTAACATCATGAGCCATTTTGCAAAATTAAATAACAATATAGTCACCGAAGTTATAGTAGCCGAACAAGACTTCATTAACTCAGGTGCAGTAGGGGATTCATTCTTATGGGTTCAAACATCTTACAATGGAAACTTTAGAAAGAACTATGCAGGAGTTGGGTATTCTTACGACAAGACAAGAGATGCTTTCATCCCACCTAAACCTTATGCAAGCTGGACATTAGTTGAGGATACCTGTCAGTGGCAAGCACCTGTAGCATATCCAGATGACGGCAAAGTATATAACTGGGACGAGAGTTCAACAAAATGGGTAGAGGTGGTTTAGATGGCATTAACTAAAGTAAACTCAGGTGGCATTAATTTTACTATTGGTAAAGTTTTGCAAGTTGTAAGTGCAACAAAAACTGATACCCAAACAATCCAGAGTACTAATTTTACTGATGTATTTTCTGTAGCAATAACTCCTTCAGCTACTTCTAGTAAAATTTTTATACTTCTAAATATTAATATAACAGGTAATGTTAGATATGGTGGAGTAAAAATGTATCGAGATAGTACTCAAATTAATTTAGGAGATGCGTCTGGTAGCAGAACAAGAGTCAGTATTTCTTCAGAGGGAAACCATGACGCAACCAATGATTCGTATGTATTAAAAAATGGTAGCTCTTCTTTTTTAGATAGTCCAAGTACTACAAATGCAGTTACTTACAAAGTAAAAGTTGGAAGCACACAAGATGCTGATAATAGTAACTACACATATATAAATAGACCAGCAAATTATGATGACGGAAATTATATAAATAATGGTGCTTCAACATTTACACTTATGGAGATTGCAGGATAATGGTAGACACACACAAAGCAATATTTGCACTTTACTCAAATGTTAGGTCTGTCAACGGAGACTACAATGCTTATGATGCAAGTGGAAAGTCAGTCACAATAAATCAATCTACAGTTAATGCTTGGGTAGATCCTAATCTTTACAAGTACAAGAGAGCTAACGAGTACCCATCCATAGCAGACCAGTTAGACAACATCTACCACAACGGTATTGATACATGGAAAGCTACGATTAAAGCAACCAAAGACAAGTACCCTAAAGGATAAAACATGGCATACATAGGAACATCCCCACAGAACGGTGTACGAAATCGTTTCGTCTATGCTGCTACCCAAGGTCAGACAGCTTTTACTGGTGCTGATGCAGACAGCAAAACACTAGCCATTAGTGACCAACTGTACACAGATGTATACCAGAATGGTGTGAAGCTAAAGCTAACTACTGACTGGACAGCTACGGCTACAACAGTCACCCTGGTTAACGCAGCAAGTGCAGATGATGTAATAGAGATTGTATCCTTTGATGTATTCTCTGTAAGTGACACAGTGCCAGCAAGTACTGGTGGTACTTTTAACGGAGGCATAGGTGCTACTACTGGGACGTTTAGTGGAGCAGTTAGTGGCACTACTGGTACGTTTAGTGGTAACGTAGCTGTAACAGGTGTGCAAACTATTACAGCTAACGGAGCACACATAAATCTTGATACTCCTTCTTCTGGTCAAAATGCTTGGATAACTTGGAAAGACAATGGTGCTTCTAAGTGGGAAGTTAACAAAGGTACAACACATGATTTTAAAATATATAGTTATGCTTTAAGTGCTAACATGTTAGTTTTAAAAGGAGATGGAGATATCTTTTTTAACTCTGAAAATGCGTCGGGAAATGCTGGTAGAGTTTTTCTTGATCGTCAAGATTCTAATCGTACTGTTTTAGAAGTTAACCAAAATACAGGTGGTGGTACAGAATTTATGGCTTTCCGTTGTGAAGGTACAAAAATAGGTAGTATTACTCAGAACGGAGGGAGTAACACTGCCTTTAATACTTCTTCTGACTATAGGTTAAAAGAAAATATTGCTTTAATTTCTGATGGTATAACAAGAGTAAAAAAACTTAAACCATCTAGGTTTAATTGGATATCTGATGATACTGATAAACTTCAAGATGGATTTATAGCACATGAAGTTTCACCAGTTATTCCAGAAGCAGTTTCAGGTGAAAAAGATGCAGTATTTGCAGAAGACACAGACATAGGTAATGATAAAAAAGGTGTTATCAAACCTCAAGCATTAGATTATTCCAAATTAACACCTCTTCTTACTGCGGCATTACAAGAAGCTATTGCTAAAATTGAAGTATTAGAAACAAAAGTTGCAGCATTGGAGGCAGAATAATGAGTAAAGCCGCAGAATTAGCCAGTTTAGCCAGTGCCTCCGAAACGGCTTTAAGCAATAGAAATATTGTAATTAATGGTGCTATGCAAGTGTCTCAAAGGGCTACGTCAGCAACAGCATTAGGTGGTGCTACCAGTTATCCAACTTGTGATAGGTGGAATCTGCAAGGATCTTCTGCTGGTAGACTTACGATGACACAAACAGCAGATGGCCCTAGTGGGTTTGCTAATTGTATTAAACTAGATTGTACCACCGCAGATACCTCTGTTGACGCAGGAGAATATCTTATTCTTAGACAGTTATTTGAAGGACAGAATCTACAGAGAATAAAAAAAGGTACGTCAGCCGCAGAGCAGATAACAGTAAGCTTCTATGTTAAAGCTAGTGGAGCATTTAACTTTATTTTAGAGTTATTTGATAGAGACAATTTTAGGGGAGTTTCTAAATTATATGCTACAACAACTGATTGGGTTCGGCACGAAATAACATTTCCAGCAGATACAACTGGTGCTTTTGGTGATGATAATGCTAATAGTATGGATCTTGCCTTTTGGTTACACTCAGGATCACAGTATTCTAGTGGTACACTTCAAACTTCTTGGGTATCAAATACTAACGCAAACAGGGCTGCAGGTATAGGTAGTTTTTACAGTAGCACTAACAACGAGTTTTTCATAACTGGAGTCCAGATGGAAGTCGGCCCAGTAGCCACACCCTTTGAGCATCGTTCATATGGGCAAGAGTTAGCTTTGTGTAGTCGTTATTACACTGACATTGTAAGAGCAGATAATAGAACAGCCCATCTAGTAGGTTATGTTCAAACCTCCACTGTTGCAAGATTTGGTTTTCATATACCTATGAGAACCTCCCCATCCATCACTGAAACAAATTTTAATATACTTTATGCTGGGGGTTCAGAACAAGCAATAACTTCTATAGATGATATAAGTCAAGATAACCAGTTTTTGTCTTTTAGAGCCAACGTAGCCGCAAACTTAACTTCAGGACAAGCTGTAGCTTTACATTCTGATGGTGCAGCAACTCTAACTTTTGATGCAGAATTATAGGAGTGATTATGATTATTAACTCGGCAAGATATACAAGTAATGACGGCCAAAAAGGTATAAAATTAGTTGCAGATGGGAAGACTATGTTTGTCCCAATAGACCCAGCCAACAGACACTACCAAGCTATCCTTGAATGGGTGGCAGAAAATAATACAATAGGAGTTGCATACGAATGAACGACCAACCCATAGAAGCTCGTATCAACAAAGTTGAATGGACACTTGATCGACACCAAGAGTCTATTAAAGAATTAAGAAGTGTATCAAAAGAATTAAAGTCTTCTCTATACTCCATACATAAAACTTTAATTCAAATTAAATGGTTTGCAGTAGGTGCTGCAGTTTTTGTTGTAGCAGATCAAATGGGTTTAATGGGTCTGCTTAATATTATAGGAATAAAATGAAACATGTCTTACGTTATTGTTTGGTATCTCTAACACTCTTTGCTTGTAGTCCTGTCCTAGCTGCCGATAGTAATACTGTTAGCAGTACAGTAGTTACAGATAAAGCTCCACCAACAGCCAGTGCTCCATCTGTTGTAGTAAACAATAGTGACGTATGTAAGTCTGCAGCCGCAGCTTCAGTACAAACTCAAGTACTAGGGTTTGCTACAGGAGTTACAATTACAGACCAGAACTGTGAAAGAATAAAACTAGCCAGGTCTTTGTACGGTATGGGAATGAAAGTTGCTGCAGTATCTACATTATGTATGGACTACAGAGTTTTTGATGCAATGTGGATGGCAGGTACACCTTGTCCTTTTATGGGACAGATTGGCAAAAATGCAAAAGAAACTTGGGAAAAGAATATTGAACTTATACCTGAAGGTTCAGACGTTAAAGTTATCTACGAAGTAAAAAAAATAACTTTAGAAAAAGAAAAAAAATTAGCAGGTATCAAGGCTAAAAAAGATGCAAAAGAAAAACTACAGTCAGCAAAACAAGAAGCACTACAAATTAAACGAGAGGAAAAGTTAAGAGCTAATGAATACGAAAGTAAAAATCGTTGGTCTACCCCTTTGTCTATACTTGCTTTTATCCTCTTACTCTAGTGCAGAATTAAATTGTGCTACAGATGTTGTAGGTTTATGTACCCCTCAAGTTGTTATTGACACAACAGAAACCACAACAGTTGAAACAAATAACGATGGTCAAGGTGTGACCACTATTGAAACTACTGTAACCGATACAACAACTACTACAGTAACTAACGAAGATTCAGGTGATTTATTAGACGGTGGTAATGGGTTCGTGTCTTCATCTAAAGAAGGTGATATGGACATTGACTGGGGTGGGCAGGGGCCAGCTTCTATGCCAACTGGATCAAGGTGTGGAGATTTAGGTACAGATAAATGTGCAGAGATAAGAGGTAGTGGCTCCACAACAAGCACAATGGGTGTCCCTAATATGGGAACAACATTTAAACAGACTATAGACATAGAAAATTTAAACATTGACAATGGTGGTAAAACAACTTATACTATTAAGGTAGATAAACAAGATGCAAGTGATAGCATTTATATACACATAACTGGCAAAGATGGAAGTGCTACCCAATTTTCGGGAACAGACTTTCTATCAGCTTCGGGGGTGAATAGTGGATACTCACAGTATACTGGTAGTTTTAATTTTCATGGTGGGCTTACTTCTATTTTATTGGAGATAGGTGGAAGAGATATAAACCTAGACATTGGGCCTGTATTTGATGATGTTTCTGTAAACGTACTTTATAATGTAATATCAAGAATAGTCCAACAAACAATAACAACTATAGAATCTTATGTTTATTTAAACGGAGATGCCACTCAAGAAGAACTGGACATTGTTGAAGATATATTTGAACACAACGACATTGTTGAACAACCTGACGGTATGATTGACTTTGAACCAATACAAGATACTGATGTTTCTTATGAAACTGTTGAACTTGAAATGGAACTTCCTGATTTTGAAATAGACTTTAAAGTTCCTGAAATGAATGTTGAACCAGTAATGACAGAGCTTGAGTTAAATATAGATGTTGAAATGGATATGGAGATGGATATAGAAACTGAAGTTTCACCTCCAAAACCAATGGAAGCTCCAGAACCAGAAATAGAACCTACACCACAACCAGAACCTGAACCTGAAAAAGCAGCAGAGGATGTAGTAGAAACAAAAGAAGAACCTAAGAAAGAAACAAAAGTAGCTGAAAAAAAACCTGAACCCAAGCAAACAAAAGCAGAACAAAAAGAAAAAGCTGCAGGTAAAATAATAAATAAGATGGGTGATAAAGGTAGGTACGATGAGACAAACCAACTAAAGACTTTACTTGTTATGCAAGTCTTAGGAAATACAAAAGATTTTTTTAGTAACCAGTTAGCAATACCAGATACTCCTGGTTTCTTTTCAGCAACACGAATACCAGACACACAGATAAAAGATAATGGATTAGCTTCGTTTGTTTTATTTGGTGGGTCAAACGCAGCAATGGATAATCTTGTAAACATGCAGTATAAAAGGTAACGACATGGCAAAACGAAAAGGCTTATATGCAAACATGAATGAAAGAAAAAAGAACAAGACTTCTCGTTCTAAAAAAAACAGTACTATTTCCCCAGAAGCATATGCTAATATGAAAGCTGGCTTTCCTAAAAAGAAAAAAGGTTAGAGATGGCAGAGGTCGAATACAAGGGACTGAAGATAGGTGGCTCTAAGCTACTTCTTATTATACCCCTTGTCGGTACAATTATTGGGGGTTTGTATGGGGGATTCGAAGCCTACAATAGATACTTGGCAATGGAAAAAAAAATAGCTAATTTTGTAAGCCCTGACCTTAGCCACATTGATAAACATATAACAATGGTAGAGAACCAACTAAACATTATAGAAGAACAGTTTAGTAATCTCAAAGAAGCAGACTTACTTGTTAACGAAATGATTAGAGAACAGGTTAACTCAATAAAGTCTTCAGTAGCTAACGTATCGGCAAGTGTCCACGATGCAAAGATAGAACTACGAGAAGACATATCTGGAATAGAAGTCAGTATAAATGAACAAGAAAACAGATTAAAAGAAACTTTAGATTCGTTTGAAGAAAATATTGAAAAGCAAGAACGAAGAATTAAACTTGATATAAGTAGTGTAGAAAAAGCTATGGACACTCAGAGCACTCAAGTTAAAGAAGACCTAGACCAAGCTGAGTCTGATATGGCAAAGCAAGAATCACGAAATAGACAAAACATCGAAGACGTTAGAGGTGTAATAAGTTCTTTTGAAATACGAATGGATTCAAAAGTAGACAGGCTTGACTTAAAAATTGTAACACTAGAAGAAAACTTAGATATGAAAATTAAGCAAGCTTTAACAAATCCACTATTGGATAATTAAATAAGGAATAGTATTATGATAAATTGGATTAAAGCAAGATCAACCGAACCTTCAAGTTATGCAGCCGTTGGTGTTGGCATAGTTGGATTAGGTGTAATCAGTGGAGTAGGTGAGCTAATCTTTATTGGTATTGCTTCAGGAATTTTAGGTATTGTGTTAAAAGAAAAAGCTCCAGAGTAATGGCTGCTTACCAAGGTAAAAGTGTAAAGTTAAATAAACCTAGACGTATCTCTAAAGGAGAAACAAGCTACGGTAAAAAGAAATCTGTTGTCTACGTTAAAGACGGTAGTAAAACAAAACGAGTTACCTTCGGTGATCCTAACATGACAATTAAAAAGAATATTCCTGGAAGAAAGAAAAACTTTAGGGCTAGGCATAACTGTGATACTCCTGGCCCTAAAACAAAAGCTAGGTATTGGTCTTGTAGAGCATGGTAGTAACCCAAGATGACATAAGGGATGCAGCAGAAAGTGATCTAATTACTTTTATTAAACTTATTGCACCTGAACAATTACTAGGACAATGTCACGAAGATATGTGTCAGTGGTGGACTAAAGAAAACAGTAAGACCCACCAACTACTACTCTTCCCAAGAGATCATGGTAAGTCTCGAATGATTGCTTATCGTGTAGCATGGGAGTTAACTAAAGACCCGACACTTAGAATACTTTATATATCTGCGACAGCTAACCTTGCAGAAAAACAGTTAGGATTTATTAAAGGAATACTAACATCAAACACCTTCCGTAGATACTGGCCTGACCATGTACAAAAGGAAGAAGGTAAACGTGTAAGGTGGACAACATCAGAAATTATGTTAGACCACCCACTTAGAAAAAAGGAAAATGTTCGTGATCCGTCTATATTTACAGGTGGTCTCACTACCTCACTTACTGGTATGCACTGTGACATTGCTGTTTTGGACGATGTTGTCGTATATGAAAACGCCTACACAGGGGAAGGTAGAGAAAAAGTTAAGAGTCAGTACTCCCTCTTATCCTCGATTGAAGGAACTAATGCGAGAGAATGGATTGTAGGAACAAGGTATCATCCTTCTGATCTTTATAGTAACCTAATGAAAATGGTTGAAGACAAGTATGACGATGATGGCAACAAAGTATCTGAAGAACAGATATACGAAATTTTAGAAAGAGCTGTTGAGGACAGAGGGGACGGAACAGGAGAGTTCTTGTGGCCTCAACAGTCACGAAAAGACGGCAAACAGTTTGGGTTTAATCGACAAATACTAGCTAAAAAAAGAGGACAGTACTTAGACAAGTCTCAGTTTAAAGCACAGTATTACAATGATCCTAGTGATCCAGACAACGTACCAGTAGAGAGAAACAAGTTTCAATACTTTGAACGTAAACATCTACGAGAAGAAAGTGGTTACTGGTTCTACAAAGAAAGTAAATTAAATATCTTTGCAGCCGTAGACTTTGCATTTAGTTTGTCAAAGAAAGCAGACTACACAGCACTTGTTATTGTAGGAGTAGACTCTCAAAATAATATTTATGTTTTAGATATAGACAGATTTAGAACAGACAGAATATCTGAGTACTTTAAACATATACTAGAGTTGTCAACTAAATGGTCGTTTAGAAAAATGAGAGCAGAGGTTACAGTAGCACAACAAGCTATTGTTGTTCAGCTAAAAGAATTAATTAAACAACATGGGTTGTCAATTAGTATAGATGAATACAGACCTAACAGACATCAAGGAAATAAAGAAGAACGTATAGCTGCGACACTAGAGCCAAGGTACGATAACCTACAAATATGGCACTATCGTGGAGGAAATATACAAGTGTTGGAAGAAGAGTTAATGTCCAGACATCCACCACACGATGATATAAAAGATGCTTTAGCTGCAGCTATTGATATTGCAATTAAACCATCAAAAAGTATTAATCGTACAATGAAAAACAATATTGTTTGGGCTAATAACAGATTTAGAGGAGCCGCATAATGGCAGGAGAAACAATAGAACTTGAGTATATGCTCGACCCTGACCACATGGCTGTTGAGATAGCTAATCGGTGGAGAGAGTGGAATACTTTAAGACAGAAAAAGATTGAGGAATGGAAAGAACTCCGTAACTACATCTATGCCACTGACACTCGAACAACTACAAACTCTATGTTGCCTTGGTCAAACTCTACAACAACTCCAAAACTTACACAGATCATGGATAACTTACATGCTAACTACTTTGCATCTTTGTTTCCACAACAGAACTGGATGAAGTTTGAGGCTAGTAATCCTGAAGCTACTGAGTTTGACAAGACAACTATTATTGAAAACTTTATGAAATCAAAAATTACTCAGTCTCATTTTACAACTGTAGCTTCTGATTTACTATATGATTATATTCAATACGGAAACTGTTTTGCTACTGTAGTTTTTGATAGAGATGTCAACGAAAAGAAAGACGGAGAAATAAATGTTAATTACGTTGGCCCAAAAGTAGTTCGTGTTTCACCTTACGATATTGTATTTAACCCAACTGCTGCAGAATTTCACAAGACACCTAAGATTATTAAAACAATAAAAACACTAGGTGAAATTAAAACAATGATTGAAAACGATCCGTCAAAAGAATACATGAGTGGTGTCTTTACTAAAATGATGGAAGCAAGAGCAGCCGTTAGAGGTGGTGGTACTTACGAAAAAGCTGATGGCTATATTGCTGACGGATTTTCCTCAATACAACAATACTACGAGTCTAACTATGTAGAAATTCTTACATTCTACGGTGACTACTACGATGCAGAAACAAATAAATTGTCTACAGATAGAATTATTACTGTTGTAGACAGAGCTTATATTTTAGCTAACGAAGAAAATCCAAGTTGGTTTGGCACAGCACCAATCTTTCATGCAGGATGGAGACCAAGACCTGACAATCTCTATGCAATGGGGCCACTAGATAATCTTGTTGGACTACAGTACAGAATTGACCACTTAGAAAATCTTAAAGCAGATGTGTTTGACCAGATAGCTTACCCTATTCTAAAAATTAGAGGGGATGTTGAAGACTTTGTATTTGAACCAGGGGCAAGAATTTATCTTGGTGAAGAAGGTGATGTGGGTTACATGGCTCCTGACACAACAGCTTTACAAGCAGACTTACAAATAGGAAACATTACTGACATTATGGAAGAGATGGCTGGTGCTCCACGACAGGCTATGGGTATTAGAACACCAGGAGAAAAGACAGCTTTCGAAGTACAAAGTTTACAGAACTCTTCTTCAAGAATATTTGAACACAAAACTGCTCATTTTGAAAGAGTATTTTTAGAGCCAATTCTTAATGCTATGTTAGAAGTTTCTCGAAGAACAATGAATACTTTAGAAACTATTAAAGTAGAAGAGAATGGTAACACTTATTTCATGGATGTTTCAAAAGAAGACATTGTAGGTAGAGGAAGAATCACTCCCATAGGAGCTAGACATTTTGCTGAAAGAGCAAGAAGATTACAAAACCTTACTCAACTCTACCAAATTAAATTATCTGATCCTACTGTTGCTGTCCATCTTTCAGGAAAAGAATTTGCTAGAATTCTAGCTGATGAATTAGGAGAACCTTCTATCTTTAAAGAAAACATTGGTGTAGAAGAACAAATGGAAACTCAACAAGAAGCTCAGTCTGCTGAAACAAAAGACATTGAACAACAAATGTTAGCTGACGAGTTAGGAATATAAATGCTTTCCGTATGGGTAAAAGGTTACAAGACTGAAGAAAAAGAAAAAAGAAAAGCAGAAGTATTAGGATACAGAAATGCTTTTGATGATTTAAAAAGAATTCTCGAACAAGAATATAAAAGAAAAGATTCTGTTCGTGACTATGAAGTTCCAAATTGGGAGCTTCGACAAGTGAGTGTTAACGAGTACAACCAAGTCCTCGATGACATTTTTAAATTAATTACTTTAAGTAAGGAATAACTTATGAGTGTATTTACTGAGAGCAGTCCAACCACGGACACAACTCAGCCAGAGTTACAAGCTACACAAGAAACTAAACCAGTAGAATCTTATGTTACTAAACTCGCAGAGGCCAAAGGAGATAATTGGAAAGACCCTGAAGTTCTGGCTAAAGGAAAAATAGAAGCCGACAGCCATATAGAACAACTTGAACGTCAACTTTCAGAAATGAAAGAAGACTTGGGTAAACAAGATTATTCTAAACAACTCCTAGAAGAATTGCAGAATAAGGCCGCAGACCCCACCACTGCGAATACTGCAATGCCAAACAATAATAATGGTGGCACTGTACAGGAGAACACCAACTCCAATGTTAGTGAGGCAGACCTGAAGAGCCTTGTAGAGAAAACACTATCTGAAAGAGACAGAGAGTCTGTGATTAAACAGAATCTAAGTCTTGTCGATCAGGAACTAGAAAGTAGTTTTGGGACGGAGGCTCTTAACAGAGTCAAAGAGAAGTCTAAAGAACTGGGAATTAGTATGCAACGTCTTCAAGAAGTCGCATCTGAATCTCCAAATGCTTTTTTTAGTCTGATTGGTGAACCAAAGAAAGACTTTAAGCCAATGGTTCAAGGTTCGGTTCGTACAGAAAGTGTTAACATGCAATCCTCGTCAGAAAGAAATTGGAAATACTACCAAAATCTTAGACGAGAAAACCGAAACCTATACTATTCCTCAAAAATACAACAACAAATCTTACAGGATAAACAAAGATTAGGGGAACAGTTTGGAAACTAAAGGAGAAACCACATGTCGGGTATGAATACGACAAACTCTGCTCTCCTCATTCGGACTAATCTATGGTCAGCCGAACTGAAGGAGATACTAAGAGATGAGATGATGGCACAACGGTACGTCCGTATGCTTGATGGGTTCCCAGATGGAAACACATTTAACATCCCATCTATCGGACAAGCACAGGTAGAGAACTATGCAGAAGATGCAGCAGTTACTTACCGTCCACTTGATACAGGAAACTTTACTTTCACCGTTGACAAGTATCTGTCCTCAGCTACTTACATGACAAAGAAAGCTGAACAAGATGTATACTATTCTTCGGAATTAATATCTCGTTTTGTTCCTGAGCAAGAACGTGCAATCATGTCTCACTTTGAGACAACTACAATGGCAGCACCAGAAGTAGGTATTTCTGCTAACTCTCAAGAGGACATTGATGGTGTTCATCACCGTTTGTCTGGGGGTAATGCTGGTAAAATCGAAGTTGCTGACTTTGCTTATGCTAGATATGCTCTTAAAAAGGCTAATGTACCAGACCAAAATCTGATTGCTATAGTTGATCCATCTGTTGAGTTTGCTCTCAACACTCTAACCGACCTAGTGGCTGTGTCAAGCAACCCTAAATGGGAAGGTATTGTAAGAGATGGTATTGCTACTGGAATGAGATTTGTTGCAAGTGTATATGGGTTTGATGTTTATACTTCAAACTTCTGTGCAACTGCTACAGATGGTGCTTTACCTGATAGAGAAGGTGGCGGTAATGTTGACTTTAGCACTAACAACGGTAAGACTAACTTGTTCTTCTCTGCCTCTCAAACTGTAAACCCATTTGTGGGTGCATGGAGACAAGAGCCAGAAGTAGACTTTGAGTATAACAAAGATTACCAAAGAAACGAGTTTGTAACCACTGCTCGTTATGGTGTTAAGTTGTATCGTCCTGAAAATATGATTCGTATTATTACGAATCCAACAGTATAGGGGGATAACTTATGTCTTACACAAACTCAGATGGACTTTATGTCTTATCAAATGGAGATGAAGGTGCTGTCGTCAATGACGGTGGTGCTCTTAACTCTGTTAAATATCTAGTGGTAGATATACCTGATGCAACATTAGTAGCATCGGGTGCTGTAGCACCTACACCGAATGAAGCTTACATTCCAGCAGGTTCTTATATCACTATGGCAAAACTAGTTGTTACAACTGCTTGGACTTCAGGTGGTTCTGGAACACTAGGTATCGGTCTGCAAACTGCAGCTGGTTCAGCTATTGATGCCGATGGTATCGATGCAGCTATTGCCAAAACAGCTTTAGCAGCAAACACTGCGGTCAACTGTAACGGAGCATTAGTTAATGCTGCTGCTACAGTAGGTGCAGCAGATGCTTACATTGCTTTAAACTACGGCACGGCTGTCTTTACAGCAGGTGCTGGTAAACTTGTTATCCAATACATAACAGTTTAAAAACAACAGGGTTGGCTCTTTCGGGGGCCAACTCTACTTTATTGTTGACATAAACGTCAATAAGATGTATAATTAAGTATTACTTATTAAGGAAAAACAATGGCTAACGTAAATCACAGTACTCTTACTGGATCATTTTTACATGAACCCAAAGGGGTTGCTGCTGCTGGAGCTAGTACAGTTTATCTTGCTAACGGATCAGGAAGTGGTGTGTGGACAAACCCACAAACAGTTGTTCCCTTAACTTTAACAGGTGTTATCGACAATGTTTCTACAGCATCAACAATTCATTTTGGTATTCCTTATGCTGGTACTATTGAAAAAGTTGTAACAGTTTTAGAAGGAGCTATCTCTGGTTCTGATGCAACCATAACTGTAAAAAATGCTTCGGCTGCATCAATGGGAACAATTACTGTTGCTAATAGTTCATCGGCTGCAGGGGATGTAGACACTTTATCTCCTTCGTCTAACAATTCAATTTCTGCAAATAGTTTTATGACTGTGGAAACTAACGGAGCTTCTACAGGAAACAAAAAATTATATGTAACTGTTACCCTGGATAGAACCTAATGAAACAAACATTATTACAAATGACTCAGTCCATTCTTAGTGACATGGACTCTGAAGCTGTAAACTCAATCAGTGATACAGTAGAAGCACAACAGATAGCTTCGGTAATTGAAGATACCTTTTATAATATATCTTCGGCAAGAGATATACCAGAGCATCACCAGTTGTTAAAGCTAACTTCTTTGTCTACTACAGCTAAACCAACTCACTTTCAGTACCCAACAAACACAAAAGAAATTGTCAGTTTAAGGTACAACGTAGCCACAACTGGTTACTCGTACATTGATATATTTTACAAACATCCACTAGACTTTATTAACTCAATGAACTACGCAACTACAGGTGTAACAGTTGTTGCTGACGTTGCTGGTGGTACAGATTTGTTTATTGATAATACAGCAATGCCATCGTACTACACAAGCTTTGATGACTTACACATTGTGATGAACTCTTTTGATAGTTCTGTTGAAACTATTTTATCAGCTAGTAAGACACAAGCTTACGGAACAATCTACCCTACCTTTAGTCAGACAGATAGTTTTGAACCAGACCTAGACGACACACTAATACCTTACCTTTTAGCTGAGGCTAAGTCTACATGTTTCTCTTTATTTAAATCAGGTTCTGACCCTAAAATAGAACAAGCTGCAAGGAGATTAAAAACATATGTACAAAACGATATGTACAAAACTAAGCAAGCTCCTCAACGTCCTACTTATGGAAGAAGTTAATGGTAGAATTTATAGAAGACACAGTAAACCAGACTTGTATCTGTAAATCCGACAAACTTGTTACTGATATTTTAATTGAAAAAGCTAACGATGGTTTTGTTTTCTTTGAATTTAGAGTTACAAAAGGTTCTGTACCAAAAGAATTATCAGGTAAATACTCTAGTATAAACAAAGCTAAAGAAGCTGTAACTGCCTACCTTAATCAAAAAAGTGAATCAGTAGCTGTTAAAAGAGCATACTTTGCAAAAAGTTTAGAAGAACGGAAAGAGCTTAATGCCTCAAAGCATCAATGAAAAAGTAGTTAACACGTTTATAAAGGGTTTAATTACAGAAGCAGGTGAACTTACCTTTCCACCTGATGCTTCTATTGACGAGTCTAACTGTTTACTTCAAAGAGATGGGTCTCGAAGACGAAGACTAGCTGTTGAGTACGAAACAGATGCAGCTAATTCTAGCTTTGGTTTAACAGATACACAAGTTTTTACAACAACACTATGGACAAATGTAGCAGGTCAAGCTGGTCTTACTTTTTTAACAGTTCAAGCTGGGTCTGTTCTTTACTTTTATAATACTGCTACTCAACCTTACTCTGCACAACAAAAATCTTTTACTGTTAATCTTGCTTCTTTTGAGTTTTCAGGAAGTGCAGGAGCATCCACAGTTAAAGTCCAAACAAGTTCAATAAATGGTAGTCTTGTTGTTGTGTCAGGAGCTATATCTCCTTTTTACATCGAGTACAATCCTTCTAATGACACAATAAGTACAAGCTCTGCTATTACTTTTGAGACAAGAGACTTTGAGTGGCAAGGTGATCTTACTACTTATGATGCTGTAAGTTCTGGAACTGTTCCTGACTCTCGCAAGTGGGATACTTTTAACTCTGGGTGGGTTGGAACTAAAGGAGAAGCTGCTAGAGCAAGTTGGAGTTCATCAAATAGTGGTAATTACCCACCTTTAACTCATCCTTGGTACTCAGGAAAAAATGCAGCAGGTGACTTTGGTGTTAGTGAATGGGATCAAGTTTTTGGTGGTTCAACACTAACAGCTAACGGTCATTTTGTTTTAGACTTTTTTAATAAAGCAAGAGCCACAGGTGGAACCACTTATGTAGCAACAGAAGTAGAAGCAAGTAGACCTAGAACAGTTGCAGCATTTTCTGGTCGTGTGTTTTATGCTGGATTAAATAGTGCTAAAAACGGTGGTCGAATTTTATTCTCTAAAGTTATTGACAATATTTCTGAGGTTGGTCGGTGTTACCAACAGAACGACCCAACAGCCGAACATGTTTCAGATTTATTAGCTACAGATGGTGGTGTTATAAACTTACCTGATGCTGTAAACATTCAAAAGTTACACGTACAAGGAAGCTCTATACTAGTCTTTGCTGAGAATGGTGTGTGGCAAATAGCAGGTGTGGACAATGTCTTTAGAGCTACAGAATATTCTATATCTCACATTAGTTCAATAGGAATAAACAATCCAGAAACATTTGTAGATGTTGGTGGTGTCCCTATATGGTGGTCTAAAGTTGGTATTCACACCCTATCAGTAGACCAAGTGTCAGGGAATGTTCAAGAACAAAGTTTAACAATTACTACTATACAAACTTTTTGGGATTTAATTGACGGTAATGCTAAAGCTGAATGTACTGGTGTATTTGACGAGATAAATAAGAGAGCCTTATGGTTTTATCCTAGCAACGGAGAGTCAAACAAAAACAAAAAAAATAAAGTTCTTACACTAGACATGAACTTACAAGCTTTTTACCCTTGGGAAATTGCCGACAGTTCTTCTGATGTTGACTATGTTATTGGTGCTCAGTTCTTTTCAGGGTACGGATCAGACTTTGTACAAGCTGATGTAAAACTATCTAACGGTAATGATGTTGTTCTTTCTAACGGTGACGATGTTGTCCAATCCGTACTATCAGAACTATCAAGTGCTGACTCTGCCGTTATGCTAATGGTTAAAGATGTCAGTGCTAACAAAATGAAGATGGCTTTATTTAAAAGCATTAGTTTTTTAGATTGGGGCAATGCCAACTATAGCTCATTTGCTGAAGCAGGTTACGAATTTATGGGAGACTTGATCCTTAAAAAATCCTCTCCGTTTATTGTAACTTACCTAAGACCAACAGAGACAGGATGGACAGGGAGTCCTGGAGCAGGTTATACTCCTGTTAGAGAATCAAGTATGTTAGTCTCAGCTTACTGGGACTTTAGAAAAACAGTATCGTCTGCAGCACAAGAGGCATATCGGCTTAAATATACCCCTGTTGTAGACCCATCAAACTTAAACAGTTATAACTACCCAGACGACATGGTAACAACAAGGCTTAAATTGAGAGGAACTGGACGTAGTGTACGTCTACGGTTTGAAAGTGCTCAAGGAAAAGACTTTGTTCTACTTGGTTATGGGATGTTAAATGCAGTCAATCAAAGGTTTTAAAATACAAAGAGAAGATTTTTTTAAAGTAAAAAAAGAAGTAGATGAACTTTTTTACAAACACTGGGAAGAAATTGCAATAAATAAAGATAAAATAAAGTTAAACCCTGATTGGTCTTTTTATGAAGCTTTGTACGAGCAAGGAAGTTTAGGTGTTTATACTATAAGGTACTCTGAAAAACTTGTAGGTTACTTTGTTGTTATAGCTCGTAATCATCCACACTACCAAGACCATGTTTTTGTTTCAAATGATATTCTTTTTATAGATCCTGATTACAGAAAAGGTTTAGCTGGTTACTTTCTTATTAAGTATGTGGAAAAAGATTTAAAAAAACGTGGTGTTTCCGTATTATTAATTAACACAAAAGTTCATAAACCTTTTGATCCTGTTTTAAAAAGATTAGGATTTGAAAAAATTGAAAGAATTTACAGTAAGTATTTAGGAGAATAAAAATGGGTGTAATAGCAGCAATAGGTGCAGTCATAGGGGTTGGTGGACAAAGAAGACAAGCTAAGAAAGCTGCAGCAGCATCGGCAAGTGCTACCGAAAGAGCTAGGAAACAACAAGAAGTATCTTCCAGAAACCGAAGACGACAAGCTGCAAGGAGGCTTCAATTACAAAGAGCAAATATGAGAGCACAAGCAGAGGGTAGAGGTATAGCTGGTGGGTCAGCTTTAGCTGGAGCAAGTGGTTCATTAACTTCTCAGCTTGGAACTCAACTTGGTTTTTCAACACAAATGTCAGGTCTTTCAAATGAAATTAGTAACTTCCAACAACAACAAATATTTGCTCAAAACAAAGCCGATATGTTTGGTGGTTTAACAAAATTGTCAATGAACCTAGGTGCTCAAGAAGGATTTGGTAAAATTGGGGAAGCAATTAGAGGTACATAACAAATGGTTAGTTTAAATACGTTTGGCCCAGAAACTCCTTTAGAGGAAAACAAAAATTTATTTTTTGGGCCAGAGACTAATGTTGTAAAAACACAAGCTACACCAACAGATAAAGATAGACAGTCACATTTTATGTCTAATCTTTTAGGTGTAGAGTTTAAAGATGTCTCTCCTATTATTGACTCAGGAGCTACCATAAAACTAGATGAAGATGCTAAAGCTATTACAGAAGTAAACAAAAAAGAAATTGCATTAAGTAGCTTTGAAATTTCTGAAGAGGGAAAAAGAAACATTTCTCAAACGGTTGAACAACTTAGAGACATAAACGCAATTTCTAGATTTATTCCTCCTTCTAGTGTGGCTATGCTTACATCAGGAGATCCATACCAAGTTAGACATGTTGCAAATCGTCTAAGAAAATTAGTTTCTGCTCAAAACATTATACAAAAGAAAGTAGGAGAGGCTTCCCCTGATGGTTTCTGGTCGTGGATAAATGCAGGAGGAGACTTTTTAGATTATGTTGGGTCAAGCCCAATGAATCTTTTTAATGCCAAGAAAAATCAAGAGTATGCTGATGAAGTGTTAGACATGATATATTCTAATATTTCAGAAGAAGATTTTGAAAATAGATTTGAAGACTTGTTAACTAAAATGTCCGACTATGGTTTGTTTACTGATGCTAACAGATTCTACCTAAAAAATTTCTTAGACATTATAGCTGCAGGATCAGAGAGTCAAGTAGCTAGAGTACAAACAGCACTAGGAACGATTGACACAGCTTTAGGTATTGTGGACGTTACTCTTGTAGGAAAAGTTGTAAAGGGAAGTACACTACTAAAGGCAGGTAAAGCTGTAAAGTCTACTTCAGGTATTGTGTCTAAGAATACTTTAGGTTCAATAGACAACATTACAAAAGATGCAGCAAGAGCCGTAGGTTTTGTTAAGAAAGACCCTGTTGCTGTTAAAAAAATACTAGATGACACGGTAACTCTCGATGATCCTGGGAGTAGTTCAACAATACTTGGTAATCATGTAGCAGAATCAGCTACAACTCCTAGCTATTTAAGAGCAGAGTACTGGAGTAGTCCTTCAAAACAAGCAATGAGACTATTTGAAGATACAAGTATTGGTTTAAAAACTGTTCTAGCAAATTTTAAAACGACAGGAAAATCTCTTAATCAAGAAGGTCTTCAAGCTAAAGTAAATGAAATTGTAGCCCAACGAAAAGAAGCTCACATTGAGTCTGGCAATGCAAGATTTTTAGATATTGATTTTGAAGTTGATGATTTTGAAAACTTGTATGTAAAAGATATTTTAGGTACAAAAAAAGGTGATGTGTTTAAAGGGCCAAACGGACAGAGAGCTGCACAAAAATATGCTGATGATATTGGTGGGGAAGTTAGAGCTTATGATGCACCTAATACTTTTGTTGTAGTCAGAACTGAGAATGTTCCAACCCAAGTTAAAAATCTTTCTTTAAATGATTTACAATTATGGAGACAAACAGATGCACAAGATTTAGGTGTTGGCAATATTGTAGAATATGCCATGTCTCCTTTAGCTCAGACTAATCCTTTTCTAAATGGGATACTGAAACAAGCTGAAGCTGGTAGAGAAAAATGGACAAGAGATTTTGGTGCTGAATTTAAAGCTGTTACAAAACTTTTAAATAAAAACGAAGAGAAACAATTATTTAAAGTATTTGATGAACTTAGAGATGGCACTCTTGCTACTCAAAGAGAAGGTTTAACAAGTGCAGAGTTTATGAATGAATTTTTTGACATACATAAATCTTTTCCTACCGATGCCCAAGTAGCTTCCTATTTAAAATACCAAGAGTACCTAGATATTGATGCTTTGTTTTCTGCTGATATTCTTTTTAAGAAAGCTGTTAGTGATAATGTTCTTGTCATTACAACAAACAAGACCAGTGGTACACAAGTAAGAACTGTTACACCTAATGAGGTACAAGACACAAGTGTTAATGCTAAGATATGGGATGACCAACTAGGGGTTGGGATTAGTTTAGACGAAATTCCTGAAGGACAGAAAATTTTTAGATTGTACGATGGAGATGAAACTTTTGCTGGTAACTTACAATTTTTTACAACATCAGAACCTCGTACTAGACGATTGTTTTTGTCGGATGTAATGCAAAGAAATGCAGGTGGCCCTCGTATATACCGAAAACAAGAAACACAACTTTTTTTAAAACAGAACAGAGAAAAAGTATTTGCTGATGGAACAAAAGCTAAACTTTCTCCTCTTACACTAATGGCTTTTAGAACTGAAAAAGAAGCCAGACTTGCAAAGACACAAGTAAATAATATTATTGAAGGTTTAAATTCAAAACTCGACCCAGCTAATTTTACAAATGCTGAAGATTATAGAGAAGTAATAAAGGGTCTTGTAAGTGACCCACTAATAAATTCTCTTGTACTAAAAAATAATTCTTTTCTAAAAGACAGTGTTTATAATGTAGAAACCCTTGTTGAATTTGCTGAAGAATTTGGTTTAGACTTAAGAAAAACTGTAGAGTTTGTAGGAGATGGTAAAAGTATTGTTGATGCCGATGCGTTAAGTCCTTTTTCTGGCATGGGCCTTGGTGATTCTTTAAGATTAAGAGGATCAAAAACTTTAGCAAGAAAAGATAAACCGTTACTAGGATTTGGGGGTAGAGAGTTAAAGACTTACCCAGCAAAAGAAGCTATAACAAAAAAGTTAGCTGAAGGTATAGCTGTAAATTCAGATAGAGCTTACCAGTCTGCAGCTATTAATGGTTTGTTAAGGTCAAGTTTAGTAAACAATGTTGTTGAAAATATTGAAGAAATAAAAGGGCCGATGACACTAAGGCAACGTCTTGATAAAATAAAAATTGACGAGTCAACAAAAGCTGGAAAAGCTTTAGGTTTAGAAAGACGTAAAATACAATCTCGACTTGATAGGAAAAGTGCTCATAGTAAAATATGGGATCGAATGACTATCGGTCTTTCTAATTATATGTACGACAAAAACATGTTAAAGACTTCTGACTTTATTGCTGGTAGATCAACAGATCCTTACACAGCTTTGAGAGGCTACGTCTTTGACCAAAAACTAGGCATGTTTAACCCCGATCAGCTAATGGTTCAAAGTTCTCAGATTATAAAAGTAAACTACTTAGCTGAAGGAAACGCAGGTATAATTGGAACAGCACTTTATGCACCTATGAGATTTGCTGTGTTAAATGGAAACGAAAATGTTATAAGACATTTAGGAAAAACATTAGAAAAAACAACTGGACTTACTGCCGATCAATTTGTAGGCATGGTTAGTTCTTTTAAAGCAAGTGGTAGGGGTATTACAAATTTATCTATTGCAGAGCTAGGAGAAGATGCTTCTCTTGCAGCCAGTGGTTTTAGAGGAATCAGAGAAGCAGGTAGGGTTTTCTTTAAAGAAGGGGAACTAGTAGCTCGTATCTCTGGTTACAACACAGCTTACATAGAGTACCTAAGAAAATTTCCAACAGTAAATCCAGCAAGCAATGAAGCACAGAGATGGATTATGAACAGACAAGATGTTCTAACACAAGCTATGACTGGTATCTCTCGTACTCCTGTTGACCAACTTCCTTTCTTACAGTTTGCTTCGTATATGTTTAGGCTTAATGAAGCTATATTTTCAGGGACATCCGTTGTTCCAGGTGGTAGAAAAATACTTAATAATAAAGAAAAGGCTAAACTTGTAATAGGAGATGCCGTTCTTTTTGGAGCCAATGGATTTATGGGCTTTAGTTTTGCTATGGATAGAATAAGACATCTTTACGGACATGACATTGATACTCCAGGTGAAGAAGAACTTTATAAAATAATTCAAAAAGGTTTGCTTGATGGAATTATTCGTAACGCAACAGGAGTTGATACCTCATTAGGTTCTCGATTGGGTACAGGTGACGGTATGTTTATGTTAACAAGAGACCTTATTGATAAAAATGCTTTAGAGTTTTTTGGTGGCCCTTCGTTAGAATTAGGTACTGACTCTCTTGGTATTTTATTTAACACCTTAAAACATATTTCTACAGGAGTGCCTCAGGGAAACTATATTCTTTTACAAGAGGACTTAGAGAGTATAGCTAAGTTAGCTACCTCTTCTAACAAAGCTATCAATGCTTACAAAGCTTTCAAGTATCAAGAATACTACAGTAAAAGTGGGGCTTTAATTGCAGACGATTTAAGTACAGGTGAGTCAATAGCTTTAGCTATGGGTGTGCCGACAGGAAGAATGGAAACTGCTTGGAAAGTTATGACTCAAACACAACTTGACAAACTTCTATTAAAAAGTACTGCCAAAGATATTGAACGATCTTGGAACAATTATGCAGAAGCAATGAGGCGTGACGACATGGAATCAATGAGAAAATGGGGTCACGCAATAGCTTTATCTTACGGCACTTTAAACGGAAGACAAAAAACAGTTGTAGAAAGAATGGTTTATAAAAAAGGTTCTCCTATTGTAGATGAACTTTTTCTAAAAGCTTTAAAACAAAACTCTGGACTCTACTCAGTATTAGATAGGAATAAATAATGGCAGATATTTTTGGACAAATGTTAGCAGGGGATGTTGGTTATGAACAACCAGTAGGTGCAGGTGGTCGAAACCCAGTCAGTGTGTTTTCTTCTCTAGCTACTTTAACAACAGGGATGTCCAGCACCACTAGTACTCGACCTACTGAAGATCAAACCTTTGACTTGTCGTGGAATAAGTATATTGATAAACAAATAGGCTTAGGTAAACTTCAAAAAGATGTGAACTATTCACCAGGATCAGTCTCTATGGAAGTTCTAAGAGGTTTTGGAAAAGCTTTTCCCTCTCTTGAAGACTCAGCTTTTACAAGAGCAGAGACAGCAAAGAACGTAGAGTTAGCAGATTTTAACACAGTTGAAAGTGCTATGTCAAAAATAAATGGAGATTATATAGAGTCTGGAATGTATGCTTTAGTTGAAGCAGAAGCCCAAGCCCTTGAAAACAAAGGTCAAATTGAAGAAGCTAATAGACTAAGGGAAGACGGTGCTGAAAATTATATAAAAGAAAAAGGTACACTAGCCCGAATAGATATGAAAATAAAAAAAGGAGAGGGTACAGAAACACTTTCGGATCAGGCATGGGAAGCTATTAAACCAGGAGCTTCAAGCAGAGCAGCTATTGTTAGTCAAGGTGTAACAGAACTTTACAATGCGTTAATGTTAGACCCTAACTCAGAATTTGATTTTGAAAAACAAAACCTTTCTGGTATTTTTGAAATGTTTCCACAACTAACGACTAAAGTAATTAATAGAAAAAATATAAAATCTTTTATTGGACAAATAAAACAAGAGTTAGTAAACTTTGAAAGAAAAAAACTTGATGCACAAGGAGAAGGATATAGAGATAGACCTAGTGAATGGGACTCAGAGGTGTTTAAAAGTTTAGACCTTGTGTCAGGGTGGATTGAAAGAGATTTAACTCCATCAGAAATTGTGAAACGTATGCAAAATTCTGTTGTAATTCAAGCCACCACAGACCCTGAAGTAAAAGGTGCTATGGATGCTCTAGCATTGCTTGACGTTTCTCAAATGTCTGCAAATCCTATGCTATACCAAAAGTTTTTAGGTTCATACTCAGAAACTATAATGTCATATTTAAAAACACAAGAAGAATCAGCACCAGCCAGATTAAAAGAGTTACAAAGTTCTTCAACACAAGATTTAGAAGATGCTCGTTCTCACTTCGGCAGACTGTTGTTGTCTTTTACAGGACAAGACCCACTTGTTAAAACTTATCCAGAAGTAAGTGCAAAAGAAATTGATTCTAAAGTTAAAGAATGTTTAACAGGGATAATTGATTGTAATGCCACTTTAACAACCCGAAACGGTGTTGTGTCAAGAATAACTAGTGACGGATACAGTATGTGGATTGAAAAAAATAGTAAAGCTATTATCCAAGAAGCAACCAACGATACTGAGTTTGGTCAAACTGTTGTAGACGGTCTATCAAATGACATGACTGTTGACGTTGCTAAAGTAAAAGAAGTTACAAGTCGTTCTTTTATTGACATGAGTGTAGGGGATGATGGTGTTATAAAGTTTAGTATTAGTCCAGACAATTTAAATACTCTAGGATTTTTGTCAGACAAAGAACAGAAAGTAACTCCTAATGTACAAAGACAAATTGATAATTACATAGCTAAACAACTTGGTGTCGGTCAGTATAATCCTACTATGTTAATGCCAGTTCAAGCCAGAAGAATGATGAGTGGTGCTAGAATTTTAGAAAATGGGGTTGTTGAAAATGTTCCTGCTGGAAATTTAAGTTCCCCAATATACAGACAATCTGATTACCCTGATGGTATTATTAACATAGAAGACTTTAAATATAAATGGAATGTTGTTGGTCAACTAGGAGATTTAGGTAAATCAATACATGCAATTGTTCAAGGAGAGTTTGAATCTACGTCTACACTTAATCAACCTGTTGTTAACACTTCCGTATCTAATGTAGGTACAAGTAATGTTAATACGTCAAACAATTCAATGACAAATAATGTTGCAGAAAGTGAAAGTACTATAACAAATTCGAGTGAAACAGGTACTATGAGTTCTGATAATCAAGGAGCAGGGGTAGCTGCTAATGCTGTAATTTCTCCAACAGAACCTGCACCAAAAGATAACCCTATCTCTGTATCTCGATGGTTTATAAATTCTGCCGTAACAAAAGACGGAACAAAAATTCTTGATATTATAAAAGAAGAACAGAAAAATCTTGCAACAGCAGACGAAATTAAAGAGTTAATCCTTGAAGAAATTTCTAATAATAAAGACTTCTACAAAAAAGCTATCCAAGATTATTTAAAAAGTAAAGACGTACCAATAGGTTCTTGGTACAAAAACCTTGATGGTTCAGTCTTTCAATTAAAATAAGGAAAACTTATGCCAGCATTAAGAGAAGATAGTAAGCTACTTGGTATTGCACTCGACACAATGGAACTTAATAAGTCACTAGAAGTAAAAACAATATCAGATGTATTGGGTGAAACTTTTGTTGATTTGTTTTCAGAAATAAAAAATTATTTCAGTCCTTCTGAAGCTACAACAACAGAACCAGGTGCTCAAGAGTATTACATTCCAGAGAAAAATAAAATGGACGACTTAAATATTCAATTACAAGAATACTTTTCTCCTTCAAATCCAATTCGTATGGAGTACTACATTGAAGACCCTGATGTTTACAAGCAAAGAATAAAAAAAGAAGGTCAACCCACGACCGAACAACCTACGACAGAACAACCACCAGTTGAAGTTGAAGGTATTAATACTCAGGTGTTAAGGGGATCTTTAGACCCTGATCAACAAACAATTTTAGAAACTAATAATCAACAACCTCAGCCAAGAACTAATGCACAAAATAGAGATGCTCAAGAGTACCTTGGGGTAGCTGCTGACGGTATCTGGGGTAATATTTCTAAACGTAGCCTAGTAAAATGGCAGTCTAAAAATGGCCTACCCATTTCAGAAGAACTAAATGACGAAACTTTAGCTGCTATGAAAGATCCAAATTTTTTAGACTCTCGCAAAGAATCTACAAGAAAATCTGTACTTAATGAAGCTGGTACTGCTCCTGATTTAGCAAAAGTAAAGACTTGGGCTAAAGAAAACATTAGTGATCCTATTAAAGCTGCTGCATTTGTGGCTACAGTTGAAGCAGAGACAGGGGGTAGAAATCTTGTAGAGATCCCTTACCTTTACTCAAGTGTTAAAGGGAGTAATAGAACACCTGCTGAGTTAGCAGTCCATCCGACGTTAGTGCAAGGTAGATTTAGGGTTGCAAGGGCTGCCGCCTTTAATGCACTTGCTACTGACCCCGATTGGATTGCTGCAGATGATGCAACTAAGAATGATATGATCTTTGACATCTACTATGATGACCAATACCGTGATACCAGCTCCAAACTAGGCAACACCCAAGTAGGAGATGGCTCTAGATTTAAGGGCAGAGGTTTGATTCAGCTTACAGGACGTTCAAACTACGAAGCTATAGGTAAAATTCTAGGTATAGATTTAATCTCAAACCCTGAACTTGTCAATGATCCTAAGTATGCTGCACCTGTAGCTATGGCCTATTTAACCAGTAAAGCAGGTTCAAGCAGTAGTACTAGAAATGACTTTTTTATAGGTGATCTGACTAGGAATAAACTTAGAAGAATAGTGGGACACGACAACACAATACAAACTGGGGAGACGTTAACACCAGCACAAATTCGTTGGAATAGAACAGAACAACTTGAAGATGAGATGTACCCTTAAGAAAGATAACTAATGAAACTTATAATAGCCCTACTCTTATCCCTATCTCTATCTGGTTGTGCTGCCCTTGGTGTAGCAAAGATGTTAAGTGGTGGCAGTAAAAGTGGTGGTACTAATGTTGCAGCCAACACTCAAGTAGGTAAAGAAAACAATCAATCTCTTGTTGATCAGAGTCGAGATCAAGAGATCAATGCCGAAGTTGTACAGATTGAAACGTCAGCTATCAAACCTTCTGGTGACGTAGGTAAGATTAGTGTGATGAATCAAGACATACCCATGTGGGTAATACTACTACTCGTCTTAGGATGGGTACTCCCCTCACCAATAGAAATATGGAGAGGTTTTTTAAAAACAATAACATTAGGAAGGTACAAAGGATAATGCCAAAAGGATCAAAGACCTACGGAAAAGGTTCAAAGAAAATAATGAAGACTAAAAAAATAAAGAAGTCTAAGAAAAAAAAATCAGCTTACTAAACATCAGTACCCCAATCGTAACAGGTAAAATTAATAACCTTTCGGTTGGGGTACTTTTGTTTTAAATAAGGTATACCTGTATCTTTTATAGACTCAATACAATTTTCTTTATTGTATGTTAGTGGGCCACCTACTGTGATGCAGTCAGTCATGTTTGCCAGACAGAGTAACACAATAGGAGACCACATTACTCTTCTCTCTCTAACTGTTTCTCAAGGTTAGCCATAGCTCTCCAAGCTACCTGACCCCACTCTTCGTCAAGCATGTGTCTCATCAGAGCATCGAGTTCATCACCTGACTTAGACCTATCCCAGAATATTTTATCTGGTGATTGCCCATGTTGGATACCACCACTCATAGAGATTTTAGCTACTGCTGCCATAGCTCTAGGAAAGTACTTAACAAACCCAGTGTATACTGGGATAGACTTCCGTTCTTTTGCATCCTTCGGAAGTATCATACAACAAGAAGGTCTGCATCACCGTAAGGGATGTGGAAGAACTTCTCTCCTGGTGCAATGTTAGGGCCGAAAGCTGGCTTCAACCTGTCTTCTGTGAGGCAGGTATCTTTTATTCTGAACACCTGTTTCATATCTTTCCTAAAGATGTAGAAGTTTAGTACTCCATTTTCTTTGCCGTACTTCTCAACTAATCTTTTCTTACGTTCTGGTATTCTAATGTCAGCCCAGTTACTAGGCCAATCTTCTTTCCAAGATACCTTAACCTCTGCCTCATTGAAGTAGGTGTACCCTTCCTTCTCAGAAACAATGTCTACGTTGTAGTCTTCTTTAGACTGACTGATAGTATGTCCTCTAGCTTCGAGGTGAGACATAAGAGTTGTCTTTGCTTTCTCATCATACTCATCGTATAGTGTCTTACTAAATTTTCTTTTCTGCATTACTTATCCTTATACTCCACACGATCCACCAACACCAGTGATGTCACATATGTCATGGGTTTCTACGTTCTCTTCGAATACATCCCCTAGTTTAGTTACTGCCTCTGAGTATGGCACAGAAGTAAGAGGTTGTCCACCTCTACTTCCATCTGGGTAACATGTAAATCCTCTTAGTCTACTGGCATACTTAGCTAGGGTAGAACTAAACTTATCAACAGTATCTTCATTGTTTAGTTTACTACCCCAAGGTGGTAAGTTTATAGTAGAAGAGATAGACATATCTACATAGTCTTGTACATCTGCTTGGAATTTAATACGTCTTTCATAATCAGAAGCTAAGTCTAATGCTGTTTCGATTTTGTCAGGGTCGTGGCCTTGCTCAACAAGTACCTTTGTTACATCGTCAACAACATAAGAATACTTCCATTTACTTTGGCCTGTTAAGAACCTTCTCTTGTAAGCTGCAGCAAAGACAGGTTCAATACCTGTTGATGTACCAGCAAGTATACCAATAGATCCAGTAGGAGCAATAGCTCTGTTAGCTACAGGTCTTGTAATAGATAGAGTGTCGGCAAATTCTTTAGAGACTTTGTCTGACTCACCTCGATATACTGATAGCCATTGGTGAAGCTCTGGAGTAACCTCATACCTAGAGTTTTTCTTGAGCAACCACTCATGTACACCCATGAAACCTAGCCCTAGCCTACGGTTCTTGGCTCGAACAAGACCTATCTTTGGGTATGGAAGCTCTGCTTTTAAAGTGCCACAGATTAGGAACATGACTGAGAGTCTAACAACATTAGTAAGTTCTTGTAAGCTTTCTATTCTTCCAAAGTTTAAAGAACCTAAGTTACATACGTCACTGTCGTCTTCACTTGTTACTTCAGTACAAGCATTTCTTAATGTCTCTTTCTCTTTGTCAAAGAAGTTAAAAGAAAATCCTGGTTCGGCTGACTGCATTGCTTGTCTAACATTAGCCTTGAACACCTCACCTGAATCACCTGTCTCGTAGTAGTTCAGTAACCATTCTGTGTCGTAGTTGACAGAGACATTAGTCATGTCAAGAGGTGCAGGAAAATTAAAGTCTTCTTGTTTAATGTCCCATAAAGTTTTACCTGTACTACCTACTGGCATGGAAGCCCAATCCTTTGCCTTTAAGAATTGTTCTATGTCCCCATGTTTCCAGTTAAGACTTGCATAGATAGCTGACCTTCTGCTGCCACCTTGCATTACTCTCCTGCCAATCTCATTAATCATATTCATTTTAGGTATAGGGCCAGATGCTTGACCACCTGTTCGTTTGATAAGAGAACCTTCAGGTCGATAGATACTGTAGTCTATGCCAATACCACCACCAGTCATCAGACAAGACTCAGACTTCCACGATAGGTCAGCCCAATCCTCTCTTGTATCTTCCTCTGCTTTTAAAAGGTAGCAGTTGTTGAAGAACTTGTTGTCCCTACCTGCGTAATAAAGATAACGTCCACCTGGAATAAACTTTAGATCCCTAATATATTCTTCCAGTTGGTCTCTGTCTTCCTGAGAAAAAGCATTACCTGCCACTGAACACACATCATTAACAACAGTACCAGCCAACTCTGACCATGTCTCTGCTCCTTGATGTTTATACTTTTGGTTAAATATATCTTCAGAAAATTTTGATCTGAACATAGGGTTTAAGTTAGACTTGTAGCTCATTATCTGTTGTCTCCCGATCCTTGTATTTTGTTTCTTGTTCTACGACTTGCAAGTTTATCGATGTTCATACTAGCTATCTCCGACATGTTGTAGTCAAGATGTGTAGCCAGTAGAGTAGTGTACCAAAGACAATCACCTAGTTCTTTAGCTAATTCTTTTGGGTCAAACTTACCATCTCTAATTTTTTTCTTAATTTTATCTGCCACTTCACCAGCTTCAGAGACTAAACCTAATGCAAGATAGGTAAGCTCTTGATCTTTAGGGTACTGTGCAAAACTACTTGCTGCAGTCTGGTAAGAATCAAACTGTTCTAACCTACTCAAGTCTTCCCACTCTCTGAACGGAGCAATGTCTTCTTCTGTCATCATTGTTCTAGTTCCTTCCACTGTTCCATCTCTACATCTGTGTTAAAGTAATCGTCAAGATCAATAAGTTTCTCATCAATCAAGAACTTAATAATAAGATGAGGGGTTATATCATTCTGCTCTAAGAGTAACTCAATACCATAGTTATCTGCTAAAGCATTTAGTTTACTTTCAAAATCAAACAATCTGTTGCATCCTCTGTATAACCTACTCTTGTAACAATAGGTTCTATTCTACTGTTCAAAACATTTATGTCATGGTATGCTGCCTTTAACGTAGGGTACATAACATCTTGTATATAAACCTTACCGTCCTCTTCTTCTACAACACATCGATTGTAAAAGCCTGGACCGTCTTCGTAAGGGCCGTCAGATACCTTGTGTATCTTTACTGTCTTCTCTCTAATGTCCATTAAACATCTCCATAAAATAATCAAAGTCTAGTATAGCTAAAGGTTTCTTTCTGTTTTCTTTTACAACAACAAGAGGTGTAGCTCCCTTGGGACAGTTAGCTTGAGCTTGTTCCATGTGTCGATACACCGCAACAGAAGCTAAAGACTTACACTCAACACTAAAAGGAAATTGTTCTCTTGCTTTCTTTGAAAGCTTTATGTCTTCACCTGTCTCCCCCATGATAGCTGAACGAATATCTATGTCAACTTCAAAGTGAGGAAAGACCTCTACTATTTTATCTCTAACAAAGTTTTGTAGTACCCTGCCTTTAGCTTTGGAACTCTTAGGCTTCATCCGTCCACTCAAAAACTTTAGGCTCATTAACTACATCAACCAAGTACACTGGCCCATTGCTATACAAAAACTTCCTAGCTTCAGGCCAACATGTACCCTTAAACTCACAGTAGCTGCAGTTTATAGATAGCTTTGTGTTGGGTGATGAACTACTCTGAGGTACAGGTGGTATCCTATCCTTTGGAATAGAACCCTTCACCATTTCTTTTATGTCTCTGACCTCTTGTTCTTTGTTGTTTAGTTCTTCAGAGAAGTCATACATATCTAAACAGATACTACCATTAACTTTATCAATGACTAGGAAGCCACCTTTATTTTTCTCTGTAACAAGAGGGTCATCTTTACCTGCGTATACATAAGAAGATAATTGTGAGATGTATCCGAATGGATCATCCTCTCTTAGCTTACCTTCTTTAAATTTTTTGAAAGCAAAAGGTGATGCAGACTTAACGTCTATAGTAACACCATCAATGACGGCATCTCTATGACCTTTTATCCCCTCAATAACGAGAGGTGTCTGCATCCCTTCCACCCTATGTCCCGAAGCTTTAGCCATTTGCACAGCCACTTCTTCGAGCATATCACCGAAGAAAAACTTTAACAACGTGTTAGGTCTCATACTCTCAGCTTGCTCAGGCTGATTGATCTTGTACCAAAGCTTGCGTTTGCAAGTTACACCTAGAGAAGAAAGGGAGAGAAAATCTCTAGGTTTATTTTCGTTACAAAATCTTTGGTTGGACGACAAGGCAATCCTACTACCCATTAGGCTGCCATCGTTACCTGTCCAACCATTACCACCAATAGAGATACTCTCCATGTCGGCAACCAATGTTGTTATGTTTTTTTCTTCAGTCATCCTTTACCAAACCATCTCAGATTCGGCTCTTTCCTTTAATTCCACATGTTCAGTGACGGCTATTGCTTCTAGTCGAGTGATAGAACCTTTGGTTTTAGAACCCTTCTCAGGTACATAGATAGAAGCTTTTACTTTAGCTTTCGTTCCATTACCCAAAGCACCGTCAACGTCAAAGTCCCAAAGCTTTTCACCTTGACCTTGAGTAAAGTCAAGAACTTTAGGAGCACCACCAAAGTCTTCTATCCCTGATGGGTGTACATGAGGACGTTTAAGTTTGATACCTTTACGTCCACCAGCAACAGAATATTCCTTTATCATTGGATAACCCATTGCTTCTTTGGGATACCCTGCATCCAGGAACTTGTTAAGCTCCTCATCAGAGGCAGGGATAAAGACAGTGTTGTAACTACCTTCTGTTTTTGTTGTGTACTCACTAACCTCTTTGTTTTGAGGAAAAAGTTTAGGGTAATAAAGCTCACCCTCTGCTGTTACATGATTGTTTGCCATTAGAAAACCTTCCTTGCTTGGCTAAGTTGAAAGTATAGTATATTGTATTTGTTAATGTGTGTCAAGCCAAGATTTACCTATACTTGTAGACCCAGCAAGAGGACAAGTAAGCCCTAGTTCCACACCAACAGACTCGATTGACTTACGTTGAATAGCACCTAATCTTTCTGCACTATCCTTAGATCCTATCACCTCTGTCTGCCACTCATCGTGAGGCCATGTCACTAGCTTGAAGACAATCCCTTCCTTACGGCCCCAGTTAATCCACTTGCGAGTAGCATGTTTCATAATGGTACTCTCCCCATTCTGCAGCATACCTGCAAGTGTCTTATGTTCTGATGGTACTTTAACTTTACGTCCATCATACCCTCTGAAGTATCCATTCTCTGCTATCTGTGGTACAATCTTCTTCTTTAGTCTGGATAAACCAGAGATACTTTCCATAAAGTTATTGACTGCCCTTGTAGCCTGTCTCTTATCCGTCTTGAGTATCTGACTTACCTTAGCCGTACCTGCACCTAGTAAGAAGGCATAGATGAACGTCTTTGCCATGTCTCTTGTGATGTGAGACAGACCTAAAGCTTTACGATTAACATTATGTATGTCAGTCTCATCCTCTTTCTTACCACTAAGGATAGCATCGACATACTCTTGTGACCCCATAAGATCAGCTAATATTCTAAGTTGGATTCCGTCTGCATCTGTGCCGACTAAATAGTTACCTTCACCGACACACCACAACTCTCTAAAAGCTCCGTCATAGGTGTGCTTCACCTTCTCTACTGCCGTTGTTGGTGTGCCATGAAAGGCTGAAGGTATGTTAGCTTGGTTAGGTGCAGCATGTGACAATCTGCCTGTCCATGCACCGATGTGGTTGAATGATCCATGTATCCTTCCGTCCTCTTTGACACAACCTAACCACTCAGCTAAAGAACTTCTCCGTCCTTCTAAGGTGAGCCACTCAGCTAGAGCCAAGCCACCTGAAGGTGCATTGACAGGTAAAGTGTTGAGGTTAGTCTCGTTACACATCCATCCGTAGTACTCAAACTTCTTACCTCTCTCTGGGTCTTTGTCTTCCTCTCTCTCAAAGAGCAGGTGTCCTTTTGTTTTGTCCACTGGTTTCCAACCTGCTTCCCATAGTCTTTCGATCCTCTGCTTAGTAGAGCCTGGATTAAAGTCCATGTAATCAAGACACACAAGGTCACCACCATCTATCCTTGTGTTCTCGTACCTAAGTAGAGCATCCGTCACACTTTTAAACAGGCTGCCATCTGCTCTGACCTTGTACTTTATCCTCTTCATCTCAGTAAGTTTAGGTGGGAAGTCTATTTGGAATTGGTTCTCTAACTCTTCCATCCTTACCAAGACAGAACCTAAATACTCCTCTGCCTGATCCTCATTAAACTTAAAGCCATTCTCTTTCATACCTTGGCAAATGATTTGTATGTCATGCTCTAACCTCAAAGACTTAGCCCACTTGTCATCAAAGACAATGTGTTTGAAGTTGTCAAAGAGTCTATGAGTTACCTCAACATCATTGATACCATACTCAATCATCTCATCAGAGAGACCTGACTTAAAGTCTGTGAACTTACCTTTATATAGACCCAATCTCTTTCCCCAAGCATCCAGACTATGACCCTTTAGTATTGAGTAGTGATACAAACGAGAGATAACAAGAGTGTCTATGATTTTACTAGGCTCGATAGTAAAGCCAAGCAAAGAGTTGATAACAGGAACATCAAAGCTAATACCATTGTGAAAGATAAACTTATCCACACCTTCACAATATTTTTTGAATTTTTCTGCCTCATGTTTATCTTCTGTCAAGTTCTTGAACAGTACTATCTTCTTAGTTGTGACATTTTTACAACATATAAGCCAGATATGTTTGGCATCAAGGTCATCTGTTTCAATGTCCATTACTTCTAGTCTCATACAAACCTCTCAAACTTTTCTTTAAGGGTGAAACTATCAGCATCAAAGGCAAGCAACCCAGCATGTCCTGTTGTACCAGCAGGTCTGTTCTTAACGACGAGTAGTCGTGTTGTGTTCCTGTCCTCATCATCGGATGACATCTTATCCCTTTGTAATTTAACAACAACACTGGCTCTCTTACCTATGGTACGACAGTCTCGTATCTGTCCGTCATCATTCTCATGTGCGATGGTAACGATACCTACATTTAATTCTGCAGCCATCCTTGAAAGTTGTACTGATAGAGAGGACAACCACTTCTCTATGGTCTCATCACCTAGCCTTGAGTAAGCAAGGTCTTGGATAGGTTCAAAGAATACATACTTAACACCACATGCTTGACTAAAGTATCTGATCCTATTCATAATCTCCATCGGATCTTCATCAACAGAGATAGTAAATTGGTAGAGGTTTTCCTTTTCAGTGAGGTCAATCACTGCTTGCTCCACCTCTTCATACATGTTGTTCTCTTCGATCAGATCCTTACGAGTGAGGTTGATACCCAACTGGTAGGATACAAGACCTAAGATACTTCTCTTCTTTGTTTCTTCTAGGTGACAGATAGCAATGGGTGTATCCGAATGTTTAGACAACATGTGATACTCCAAGTACCTCATAAACTCTGTCTTACCTATGCCCTCTGGTGCCTGGAATACTGTGAGGTGTCCTTGCATTAGACCTAAAGCTACCTCATCAAATGCAGCAATGCCTGTTGGTACAAACTTTGCATCATCCTTAGCATTTAATATCTTTAAGAATTGTTCCGTTGTATTCCACACATGTTGAGGTGTGTACTTCTTAGCATTAAAGAAAGCAGTCTTGAAGGACTCGATTGCACCTGCCTGTAAGAACTCATTCGCATCCTTATACTTATCGTGTGGTATTCGATACGTCTTGTTAGGAAATAGACTAGCAATCTTATCAGCTATCCCATTACCTGCATCATCAGTATCAACAGATAATATAATTTTTTGGAAAGAATTTAACCAATCTTTAGCCTTACCTTGCCACAGTTTCTTTGATGGAGATGAGGATGGTAGTGACACACAAGGATACTTCTGACCTAACATCTGATAGGCTGACAAACAATCTACCTCTCCCTCTGTCACAATAACAACACGACTAGCACCTGCATTAAACTTATCCATACCAAAGAGTTCATCACCTCTGAACCCTGCCTCTACATGGAAAGCTTTAGGTACTTGTCTGATCTTACGACCACCACTAGGGTAGATGTAAGCTTGTTTAACAACCTCATCCAAAGCATTAGAGAATGTTTGTACTCCATAAAACTCTAGGCTTGGTGGTCTGATACCTCTGTATGCTTTCTTGTTTTGATTTAACACAACACTTAGTCTACTGAGTTGGTCTTCAATAGGGTCTTCGTTTAGTGGGTACTCTTCTGCTGCACCATCTATTAACTTCATCCCAGAGTGAGGGTAAGCTCTGTCACATGAGTGACACTTGCCTACCTTCTTCTCTGTGTTGTAAGAGAAAGCATCGGAGCTACCACAGTCCTCGAATGGACAACTTACATGACTTCTTTCAGACATTCTTTTCCCTTTCCATTATAAAATCAATATTGCACAAGCACATGTTAACAAAATGATTTTCATTTCTAATCTGTTTCAAAAGATATTGGTTCATATCCTCTTTATCTTTCTTACCTTTGTAGCCATTAGGTTTGTTTAAAGAGTAAACAAGATTCCTTACTCTCCTCTCTGATTTACTTATCTCTTTCTTAATAAGTCTTAGGGGTACGTTTTCTAATAACATCTTCAATCCTTTCTATGTATGCACCTTTGTCGAACTGTAGTCCGATGATACAGCCCTCATCTAATCTGTCAAGTCCTATCTTGAAAAATATATTGCAGCCAAATTTAATGCTACAAAAATACCAAACAATATTAATGTATCTGACATCATAAATCCTCAAGCATCTTTATCTTATCGTTGTTTATCTTAATCAATTCCTGGATTTGTCTCTGTCTTCCAACAATTTTTACATACTCTTCATTTAACATACGATTCTCATGGTGCATGTTCTCAATCTCTCCACATACTGACATCTTTCTATCTCCTACTTAAAATATAAATTAAAGTGAGAGGGTAAAGGTTGAACAACATAGCCACCAATCTTCTGACAACTACACTCCTCTGCATTGACCTCACCCTCACTAAATGGGTCTGCCTCATAGACCACACCACTACCATCACATAGGTAACAAGGCTCACTCATTCCTAAGGCTACTCAGAACGTGGCACACAGTGTCTACAGTCCAACCATTACCCAACATCTTATACCTTTGGGTGTTGGATACATGATTAGTATAATTATCTGGTACTGTCTGAAGTCTCTCACATTCTAGTGGTGTTAGCTTTCTCTCCCCATCCTTGCTAAAGACTAGCTGTCTCCTATGCTTCTCAAAGTAAGACTTTAAGTTCCCACCTTTAAAGTAATTTGCATCTATACAATGTGCCTTGTCTCTGTCGGTTATGTAATCATCCTCAAGTATATCTTTGAGAACGATACCCTTATCTTCTGGTAACTCTCCTACTTCAAGGTTAGTCCAATACAATCTGTACCTTGATTGAGCAGAGAATATACGAGAGTTAATAGCTATCGGTTCAACACCTAGAAGGTCAGTGATTACTTGCTCACTATCCTTCTTCATCCTAACATTCTCCATCAAGAACTTTACATTAGGATTAATAGCCTTAGCTTCCTCTAGTATTCTTACAGCCTCAAAGAATAGTTTACTTCTAGGGTCATCAAAATTTAAATTGTTACCTGCAAAACTAAAACCTTGGCATGGACTACCGAACATAATCAAATCAAAATGTTCAGTAACCTTTACATCCCTCACGTCACCTATATGTATCATGTTAGGGAAGTTCTTCTTTGCAACAGAGATAGCATACTTATCAATCTCAGATGCAACATACTTCTCTACATCTATACCCAATCGTTGCAATGCAATCTGACCGCAACTCATACCGTCAAATAAACTTAATACTTTCATCAACTATACTCCTCTGTTTGTAGGTCTATCAGTATGAGACCATCGTTCATCAATGTAAACCCTCAGATTTTTAGAGGCATATATTGGAGAACCAAACTCATAGTCTCTCCAATTATGGTTCTCACTATCTAAGTTCTGACCCTTACACGTCAGCTTGTAGACATCTCTATTAAGATACTTCCTCATTAATCTGACCAGCTCTTTACCCTCTGTTGTATTGGGTATCTTTTGGAAATGATATCTTGCCATTATTCTGTTACCTCTTCTTCTTTAATCATAATCTTAAAACCTAAGTCTCTAATATAATGAAACCTATCTTGAGCTATGTGAGTTCTACCCATTAAGTCACAAAAGAAATTGGATACATCACAGTTAGGTAAATACTTTGTAACGTCATTTTTTATATAACGAGTGACATAAACATTCTTATTAAAATCTACTGTCTCATTTACTATACTTTTCATCATACTTTCCCTTCTATAAAATCTACTACATGATTTGCATTATCAGCATTTATAAACCAGTCAGCTATTCCGCCATGTAAGTTTAAACCTTTGTCTTTTATTCCACTCCCATATCCATCCAAACCCAATAGAGTTGACGCATAGTAACGACCTATAAATTGACCGTATTGAGTGTGGTCGTATCTTGTATCATAAAAACTGACTAACATTTTTGTGGTGTTGTCGTCTTCATTTTCTCTTTCACTAAGTACGACATTAAACATTATGTTCTTGTCGTTTATAACGTGGGTCATTTGATTAAGCATTGTTTAGTTCCCTTCCCTTATCAATTATGTTGCTTGCTTGTGTTGGTGTGAAGCCATAATACTCAGCAAATACCGACACTGTTAAAAAGTTATTAAACCAATCTAAATACAGTTCAATCAATCTATCCTCTTTAATATCCATTGTTTAGTTCCCTTCTTTGTAAGTCCCTACTTCGTAGTGACGTTGGTTAATATTAAATAAGGTACTCCGAAAAATACCCTATAAACTATTAACCTTAGTTAAGATTAGTTAAGATTAGTTCTCCTCTTTTGATTGCATTTTTTACATGCTGACTAGTCATACCTAAATACTGATTAAGATATGTGGAAGTTGTTTTGGAATAGTTCCAATACTTTTCATCCAAATAAGTTTGACAGAAATCTTTTGAACTATCAGACATTGCTACTATTACATTATAAGATTGAAAATACATTTTACTGTCACCGTACATAATAATTTGATTAGGAGCTTTTCTACCGTTTGATGATGTCATATTATAAGCTTTCATTTGTTTTATCCCTTCTGTTGGTTGGTTAATATTAAATAACCCACTATAAATAATGGGCTATAAACTACTAACTTACCTTAATCGTTCTTGGTGTATTATTGCAGAAATATTATAATCTTTACCGTAATAAAAATTTAATGAACTTCCTATCTTTTTATGTTCAGCAATTTCACCAACATATTCTAGTGCAACTTTCTCAGCTTTTTTGAAAGTTGAAAAAATCATTGTGAAGTCTTCACTTCTTTCCAGTGTGTATACATTTCTCATTTGTTTATCCTTTTGTTTGTTTTTCTTGTGTCTATTAAGATAATGGCACTATTTCAAATTACAACCCCTAAACAAAAATAAATTTAATGTGGGTATAAAAGATACTATAATATATAAAACCTGGACTGTTCTCCTTTTGTTCTCTTTTGTAATGTTATCAACACGTTGGTTGGATAGTGTGAGAACTAAAGCTATTTGGAACACGCACTATCTTTTAAATGTGATCACAAACGTAACACCAGTGTGACATTCCAGGCACAGTGTGTCCTGGCAGCAACACATTCTGGGCACAGTGTGACAAAAAAGTAACATGGGGGGTTGGGGGGTCATCCTTATTCAGTGAATTGCACCTAAATATTTTCTAATAGTTTTTAGAGCCATGTAAAGCCCTTGCTACACTTTAGGGGGCAACACCCTAGCTAAACACATTTGCGGCTACTGACGGAGCTAACAGAGCCTCTCAGCTATACTTTAGATTTATTAGTAGGTATGTTTGTGCGGAAGGATTATAGTACACTATAG
>Ga0209337_1000256_pt1 | contig 42152 bp, 45 predicted proteins | sample LinPmetageLP53_FD_184044 | JGI IMG/M metagenome (GOLD analysis project Ga0209337, IMG submission 184044) | Marine viral communities from the Pacific Ocean - LP-53 (SPAdes) (version 2) | ecosystem: Environmental > Aquatic > Marine > Oceanic | place: Pacific Ocean | collected 2010-02-08
GTGACATCAAATTAGAAGGAGCTAGTCTAAATAAGTCTAAAGCTAGACTAGTCGTGGAGACAAACGACTACTCTCTTATGTTCGATGGAAGCATTAACTCATCAGGTAAATGCGAAATACCCATTAAAAAACTCAAGGGACTCATAGATGAATCGGCGTCAGGTAATATAAGACTCGAAGTAATAGCTGAAGATACATTCTTTACTCCTTGGGAAAGCGACTTTGAAGTAGCAGCAAGTAAAAAAGTAACTGTTGAAGTAAAATCACAAACAGCAAAACCTCTTACCGAAACAAAAATTAAAGTTGATGTTAAAGAAAAAGAAATTACATTAACTGAGCGAGACCACGTAATTAATTTATTTAAGCTTCTTATAAAAGAAGACATTAATATAAATAATATTTCAATCAAACGAAATAAACTCAATAATATAGTTGGAACCTATTTAAAAGACAAAGAAATCAACGATCCAAACAAAATTATTGGGGGTGTTATCACAGCTCTTTCAAAGAAAAAATAATGGTTATAAATGGGATTACCAAATTTAAGCGGAAGTAATATTCAAGACACCTTTCAAAGGGTGTTACATACAGATGGAAATCTTGTTCATGATGGAACAGGTAGTTTACTCCCAATTGCTTTTGAATCTGGGAATATAAGTGCAAGTGGAAATATAACAGCAAATTCATCAACACATCTTGAAGGATCTACATCATTTCCAAACAAATCGGGTAATGGTTATAAATTTGGTGGAAGTACAACTAAAAGAGCGGATTCCGGGTTTATTAGTGATGGTGTTAATGCTAAAACACATATAACTCCGCAACTCACCCAAAGACCTATGTTCTTTTTGGGACACCATAAAGACGCTAATAATGATGTTAGTGCATATCCAAACAACTACATAACATTTAATAAGAAATTATTCTTTAGCCCTAATGAAGGTGGTGGGGGAGTTAAACCTGATAGTACTAAACCAACTTTTCAGGTAGATGGTAATCTACAAGTAGTACAGCCATTAAACTCTAATAATACTAGCTCAACAGATCCTAAAAGCGGGGTTCTTATCACTCCAAATCCAAATATTTATTTCTTTAATGGAGACGCTTCAGGATCTATATCTGGATCCCATCAAATTGCTAGTGCATCTGCCCAAATTAGCTTCGATACAGGTAGTAGTGCTGTTAAAGTATTTGCTGGATCTACTGATGAAGATTTAATAGAAGTAATGCATATATCTAGGTCAGGGGTTAATCCAAGAATAGGTATTGGTCTTGAAGACCCTTTAACAGCATTTGACTTTAAATCTATTAGTGATGATAACAGAGGTGGAGAATTATTAATTAGGGGTTCTAGGACTCTTAAGGGCGCTGATCCTAATGATGAAGTTGGAAGAATTAGTTTTGCTATTGATAGTGGAAGTTACTCTGACATAAAAACATCAGGATCAGCTGCAGAAATAGTCGCTATTGTTGATGCTGTTGATGAGGCTGGAATTCAAGGTAGCTTATCTATAAGAACAGCAGCTTTTAAGGAAGGACCCCCTAATGAAAGAATCCATATAGGTCAGCTAACTACAACAATATCTGGGTCACTTACAGTTCTAAATGATGTTACTATAAACGACGATTTGCATGTAAATGATTTTGCTAGAATAGACTCACTAAGAGTAGGTACTACTAACACGGATCCTGGCGATGGCGTACTATATGTCGAAGATTATGGAGTATTTGCAGGGGGATTGAGAGTTGGTAGTTCATTTGATCCTGGACCAAATAATTTAAGTGTTGCTGGAACAGCTACAATAAGTAGCCTTACAACAACAAGTAACGTACAATTAAGTGGGTCACATTTTACCCTTCCTACCCTTGCTACACAAACCATGGTAGAATCATCTAATACTGTATTAATACTTGATGAAGGTGTAGTAAAACAAACTGCTCAAACAGCACTACCATATGTTAGGATAGGCGATGGTACTGTCCCAACTAATTTCAAAATGCTTATGTTTAGTGGAAGCACTGGAACTAGAGAAATCACAACAGCTCCCGGATTTTCTTACCATGCGGCATTCGGTTACACATTTACGGGGGCGGGTTCAGCTTTAGACATCAATGCAGGAACTGTATTATTTACATCTACAACGTCAACAAATATAACAGCATCTGCAAACATAAGCGCAAGTGGAACAATAACAGCCACATCCTTTGTAGGAAATATGGATGGAGGGTCTTTTTAAATATTTATAAAAAATGGCAAGCACAATACAAATAAAAAGAGGAACAGGATCAGCAGTCCCATCAGGATTAGCTGATGGAGAATTGGCAATCAACCTCGACAGTGGTAAATTATATTTTGGCTCTGGCTCTACTAGCGTAGATAATTTTACTTTTGGGGAACTTACAGCCGAAAAATACATAGTTTCTTCTTCGGTTTTATACGTTACAACTTCATTTAGTTCAGGATCAACAGAATTTGGAGACACAGCTGATGACACTCACACTTTTACAGGTCATATAACAGCCTCAGGTGATATAAGTGCAAGTGGTGAAATTTATGGAAAGGGATTTCATTCACCTATTAGTGTAAATGATGGGTATTATATTGGAGATGGAAAGCCTATACTTGCTATAAATGGTCAGGGTGGAAATCTAAATTTAGGAGCACCCCATTCTTCTTACAATGCCGCAGGAGTTAATATATACACAACCGGTTCAGATCAAACAAAAGGTTTATTTTTAGATAGTGTTGGAAATATAACAGCCTCAGGAAATATAAGTGCAAGTGGTACTATAATAGGAGGTGCACTACAAATTTCATCAACTGATACATCAGAAGATGCTACTCACTATGTAACATTTCAAAAACCTGGAAATAATTTAACTAATATAACAAATGGACTTACATTTAATCCAAGTACAGATAAACTTACTCTAGGTGGTGGAACAACATTTATAGAAGGTAGTACGGGTAACATTAATGCAGGTGGAAGGATACATACTACAAATATAACAGCATCAGGTAATATAAGTGCAAGTGGAACTATTATAAGTCATAATTTAGAAGTAAGTAATAATATAACAGCAGTATCAGCATCAATTCCAGGTGTTATAGTAGGAAATCCTAATTTATTATCTTTAGGAGATCCAGATGGTAATGTAGGAGCAGTAAGAGCAGAAATAAATCAAAATGGAACTACACAATTTTTAGGTAATGCTACTTTAAATTTAAAAGGTACTACTATTAATATTGATAGTGATTCAGGTGGTACTGCAAAAATAAATTTATTAGGTAATGTAACAGCTTCAGGTAATATAAGTTCAAGTGGTAAAATATATGCTGATGAATATTATTCAGAGGGGGTTTTAGGACTTAGATATATCCAAGGAGCAACCCACATTGGGGACGGTAATAATATTAAACTTTCAGGAATAGTAACAGCATCAGGTAATATAAGTTCAAGTGGAACAATCGTTGGTTCTAATTTAAGTGGAACAAATACTGGTGATCAAAATATATCTAACCTAGCAGTAACTTCAAGTAATGTATTGTTTGGAGATATAACAGCCTCAGGTGAAGTAACATTCGGAGGGGGATATGGTGATACTGGAGCTACAATTTCTACAGCAGGTGTAGGCCAATTTAATGGGGCTTTAACCACAGACTCATCACTTACATGCACCGGAACAGTTCTGATTAATGGTAATAGTACTACAACTGGAGCTAGAATATTATTTAGAGAAGGCACAGACAATGGGGTTAATGCTATAGGATTTCAATCTCCAGCAGCTGTAACGACTACCACTACCTTTATACTGCCAGATGGAGATGGGTCAAACGGACAAGTACTAGCTACAAATGGTAGTGCTGTTTTAAGTTGGGCCACAGCAGGAGGCGATCCGTCAGGAGCTCAAACAGGCATAACTACTATATTCAATACAGGAACCAAAATTGGATATGCAGATAATGGAGCCAACATTGATTTTACCACTGACAATAATATTATTTTTGACATTGATGGTACCCAACAAATACAGCTAGCAGATGGTGTTTTAAAACCTGTCACAGACAGCGATGTTGATTTAGGAACAGATGCCCTGCGCTTTAAAGATGCTTATGTAGATTCTGTAACTTCAGCAGGAATAGTCACAGCTAAAACATACGACTATATATCCTGTGGTTTTTTTGATAACCTAAGCACTACTCTTCACTATCTCCCCCTAAATGGAAAACCCACTGAGCAGACTTCTGAAGGTAATTCATACACCGACTGGGTAGCTCCTTGTCATACTACTGTATTAAGTATTCAAGTAAGGTTTTCTAGTATAATTGGTTCTGGTGGAGATATAACTATGACTGTTTGGAAAGATCCTGTTGGTAGTGGTACAAAGGCTTCAGTAGAAGCTGAAACCGTTAGTGTAGGTGGTTCAAATGATAATGATGTTATTCATTTTCTATTTGATGGGGCTGTTATAGATAAAGGTGAGACCATGAAAATATCAATACAATCTACCGGAGGAATGACTTCCGCAAATACCTTTGTAACCGTAGTTTTACTTCAAGATTGGAATGATCGTTACACAGCATCAAGTCAAGTATTTACATCTTAATAACATATAAGTAGTAGATGGCTAATATAAAAAATAAATTCTCACAACCTCTATCAACGGAGTTTTCTCCTAAGGATCTCGTTGTAGACATTAAGAATGGTCATTTATATTATAAGTCAAATTTAGGAGTACATAAATTAGTAGGAGATAACTTAAGCACAGACACAGAAGACGAAAGGGGGCACTTTACAGCGGGTATAGAAGTAGTAGGTAGTATAAGTGCAAGCGGATTTCTTTCAGTTGAAACAAACATAACAGCCTCAGGTAATGTAAGTTCAAGTGGAACCATATTTACAAACACTATATCATCCCCCTCTAATAACCTTGCAGTATCTTCATCAACAGTTATAATTACAACTTCAGGATCAGATGCAAATTTAATTTTACAAGCAGACACCGGTAATAACGACGATGCTAATAACCCCTATATGACTCTTGAACAAGATGGTGGGGGCATAAGATCTATTATAGGTCTCACAGGCGCTGATAGCGAATGGCCTGATGGTGGTCCTTTATTAAATGGAAAAAATAATTTTCTAACTATAGGAACTTCAGGCTCAGCCGGCTCAGCTAGAGGAATACAACTAGTAACCCTTAACACTGCTTCTTTAATTATATCATCCTCAGGTAATATGGGTATTGGAACTAATACCCCTTTATCTAAACTTCATGTTGTAGGAACCGCAAGTGAAACATCTGATGCTTCAGCTAGTCTTTATGTTGTAGGTAATAATTATGGAGCAAAAGGGTATATAGCAAGATTTGAAAATATAAATTCATCCGTTCCTGCTTCCGCGGATGGTATTGTAATACAATTACCCCAGGAAGAACCAGGAGCAGTTAATAAATTCATAGAGTTTCGCAATAATGCAGATAATTCTGTAGGTGCCGTTAAAGGTGATGCTGGTGGTGGTGTAAGCTTTGATGAAGGTTCCGATATCCGACTAAAAAAAGAAATCTCCCCTACAAAATATGGTATAGAGGATTTAATGGGAATAGAAATAGTAGAATATAAATATAAAAACAGCAACAACTTTAGAACAGGAATCATAGCTCAACAAGCAATAGATTATTACCCCCCAGCAGTTAAAGATTATGAGGAATATAATATAGAACAGGAATTAACACCGGAAGATAAAGAATATGAGTATATGACGGTAGCTTATCAAAAATACATTCCTCTACTAATGAAATCTTTACAAGACTCATACACCCAAATAACAGAATTAGAAAAAAGGATCAAAAAATTAGAAAATGGCTAATTTAAAAAACATTAATATAATAAGTGGTTCAAACTTTATCACAGGATCAGATGGAGCAGTCACCTCATCTATAATAATGGCTAGATGGGAATTAGACCCCACTGATGGAAAAAGCGTTCAATTTAGAATACCATCGGAATCCTTTGGAGGAGAAGAAGACCGCATACCATTTTATGTATCTGCATCGGGAAAAATAGGAATAGGCACTAAGGATCCAGAAACTGAAATAGAATTAAAAACATTAACCTCAGCTTTAAATTCTCAAAAATTTGGACCCACAAAAATATCAGGATCCTTAAATGTTGTAGGAGATATTATCTCCGGAGATATAAACGGCGGTTCTTTTTAATATTATATATGTATATCCAATACCTAAATTAAAGTTATGGCAATAGAAAAGAAAATACCTTCACCCTCTGAAATCACAGGCGAAGCAAAAAAATTCACCCCTGAAGAAGTTCAAGAGTTACAAGACCTCCAATCCCAAATTACCCAACTGACCCTTTCATTTGGTCAATTAACCCTAAGTAGAATTAAATTAGAAGAACAGGATGCTTTTTTAAAATCCCAATTAAATATATTGGAGGAAAAAGAAACCAACCTAGCAAAATCACTGTCTGACAAATATGGTAAAGGTAGCTTAAATATTGAAACAGGTGAATTTACTCCTGTAGAGTAATATATTAGCATTTCTACCCCCATCTCTAGCGACTATAGTCGCTTCCTCTGGTTTGGTTTGGAATCTTCTTCTATATTTATATGGGAACAACCAAGAAATAAAACTACCCTAATAATCATATAAAATGGCAGAACAAATAATATCACCAGGTGTATTTACTAGAGAAAATGACCAATCATTCTTACCACAAGGAGTTGGCGCAATTGGTGCAGCAGTAGTTGGACCTACAGTAAAAGGACCAGCATTCGTACCAACAGTAGTAAAAAGCTTCGCTGAATATGAGAGAAAATTCGGAACACTTAGCTCAGACACATTTGTACCACAAACAGTTAGAGAATATCTTAAAAATGCAGGATCAGTAACAGTATGTAGAGTATTAGCTGGTGGTGGTTATACATTTAAAGATGGAGAAAATGAGTATATATCAATAGTAGCTTCAGGAAGTGAAAACGTATTATTAGGAGTAATATTTCCCTCTAAAGCAACAGGAACTCCTAATTTAGGAGATTCAACTTTTTCAGGAACAGATTTTGATACTGACTTTAATTTAACTTTAAGTGGAGCCGGAGTTACTACCACTCATTTCACAGCTTCAGTAAATCCAGCTAATTCTAACTACTTATTTAAACAATTAGGAGACTCACCTGATAATAGTAAAGATGGAGTAGTATCATATGGAGGTACTCCTGGATACACATACATTAACTTTAAAAATCTACAAACAAGCATAGCATCAACAGTATCAGAAACATCAACAATTGCATTTGCTGATAGTAATTTTAATAGTTCAAGTATTGATAGTATAGCAGGTTATGGAAACGCAGTAGTATTATCAGATAGTGATGGAGCACAATACACAGTAGTATTTAGTGGTTCGTCTTATGTAGCTGCTGCAACAGTAGGCTTAACAGGATCATTAGTAAATGCATCACTTATAGGTTTAGATACTTTGGGAACTGTTTCAGGATCTGTTTTAGCTACAGCAATGAATACAGCTATTAATACTATAGGTTCATTTACCTCAACACTAAGCGGAAATTCATTAACAGTAACAGTAACAGAAGGAGGATCAACAACAGATATTTTAAATCAATTCACTACTTCAACAACAGCATCAGTAGCAGTCACAACACAAGGAACAGACCTTTCAGGATATGATGGAATATCATCAGGCAAACCAATATTACTTGTCACACAATCAGTGAATGCAACATTTAACGGAACTAATCTTTCCCAAACTGAAGGATATGATTTCGCTTCTACACCTTTTATTACCTCACAATTCTTAGATGTTAATAAAACAACAAAAGAATTATTTAAATTCCACAGTTTAGGACATGGTATAGCATGTAATACTGATTATAAAATATCTATTGCTAACTTAAAAGAACCTTCAGACATTGATAATGAGGAACAATATTCATCATTTTCAGTAATTATTAGAAGCTATGGAGACAAAGATAAATCTCCTTCAATTGTAGAACAATTTAATGGTTGTAATTTAGATCCAGACTCACCAAATTATATTTCAAGAGTAATTGGTGATAGATATCCTCAATATAATGATACATTGGGTAAAGTAGAATTACTAGGTAACTTCTCAAACATTTCAGATTATGTTAGAGTAGAAGTAACAGACGCCGTTGGTTCAAAAGCAACTTCTCCTAAATTATCACCAAAAGGATTTGGAGCAGTAAGCAATCCAATTTCAACAGCTTCATTATCTGTTGATTGTGTATTCCCATCAGCTTCATATGAAGGAACACAAACAATTGGTGGAAATTATAGTACTAAAGCATATTTAGGTTGGAAATTTGATGATAAAGCATTAGATAATGCAAACTTTATTAAGCCTTTACCTTTTTCAACAGAAGGAAACGTGTCAGGCAAATTTAATGTTGAAAATTACTCAGGACATGCAAGTTCATCATTATGGGTAGGCTCATTAAGTGCCTCAATAGACACAACAGGAGCAACAGGACCAACAGCTGATCAACTTAAATTTACAGTCCCCTTCCAAGGAGGTGAGGATGGTGTTGCACCTTACATAGTTAAGTTTACAGGAAATGAAAGCACATTAGGTGGTACTTATACAGGAGGAACTAACCTATATGGTTTTAATTTATCAAACGGAGAAGCAGGCCACACAGGGTATAAAAAAGCATTAGATATCCTTTCAAATCAAGATGAGTATGATATTAACATGCTAGCTCTACCTGGAGTAATAAAACAACTTCACTCAGCAGTAACTACTGCAGCAACGGACATGGTAGAAACACGTGGTGATGCCTTCTATGTAATGGATTTAGCTAAATACGACCAATCAGTTAATCAAGCAGTTAATGCAGCAGATGGTTTAGATACCAACTACGCAGCTGTTTACTACCCATGGGTTAAAGTACTTGACACAGCAGCTAATAAGCCAGTACTAGTACCACCTTCAGTAATTGTACCTGGAGCTATTGCAGCATCAGATAGAATTGGAGCTGAATGGTTTGCACCAGCAGGTTTAAATAGAGGAGTGCTTGGAAATGTATTAGAAGCTAAAATGAGATTAAATCAATCTGAAAGAGATAGATTATATAATGCGAAAGTAAATCCAATTGCAACCTTCCCACAAACAGGAGTTTGTATTTGGGGTCAAAAGACACTACAAGAAAGATCAACAGCTCTCGATAGAATTAACGTTAGAAGATTATTAATTGCAGTTAAAAAATACATTGCAAGTTCTTCAAGATACTTAGTATTTGAACAAAATACTCAAGCAACAAGAAATCGATTCTTAAACATTGTTAACCCATACTTAGAGTCAGTACAACAAAGACAAGGTTTATACGCCTTTAGAGTACAAATGGATGAAAGTAACAATACTCCAGATGTAATTGATAGAAACCAACTAGTAGGTGCGATTTTCCTCCAACCAACTAAGACAGCCGAGTTTATTGTTCTTGATTTTAATGTATTACCAACTGGAGCAACGTTTGACGGAGGAGGTTCAGGAGGATATTAAAAAAAATAATACTCTTATATTTATAATAGAATAACAAGAAAAATACCAATAAAAAGATGGCAATATTAAATACAAACGAAATGATGTTCACAGCATTCGAACCTAAGTTGCAAAACAGGTTTGTAATGTATATCGACGGTATTCCGGCTTACTTAGTTAAAAAAGTATCCAGACCAAACGTTACATTTGGCGATGTAACTCTCGATCACATCAACGTGAAAAGAAAACTTAAAGGAAAAGCAGATTGGGGTAATATTACAGCAGACCTTTATGATCCCGTAACACCTTCAGGAGCACAAGCAGTAATGGAGTGGGTTCGTTTGTCACACGAGTCAGTAACGGGTAGAGATGGTTACTCTGATTTCTATAAAAAAGATATTAGATTTAATGCACTTGGTCCTGTTGGAGATGTTGTTGAAGAGTGGATTTGTAAAGGAGCATATGTTCAATCAGCTAACTTTGGAGATGCTGATTGGACTTCAGACACACCAATGAATATTAACTTAACTATTAGAATGGATTACGCCATCTTAAATTACTAATAGTAATAATTTATATAAAAGAAAAGCGCCTATTGGCGCTTTCTTTATTTACTATATATGTATATCTGAAACCAGTTTTAAACATTAAATAAAGTTATGGAACAAACAAAACCAACCTTCCCAACAGAGGAAGTAACATTACCTTCAAAAGGCCTCCTATATCCTGAAGATTCCCCCTTATCTAAGGGGACTGTTGAAATGAAATATATGACTGCTAAAGAAGAAGACATTCTTACAAACCAAAATTATATTGAAAATGGAACAGTAATAGATAAATTACTTCAATCATTAATAGTAACAAAAATAGATTATGATGATTTATTAGTTGGGGATAAAAATGCAATTTTAATAGCTGCTCGTATTTTAGGGTATGGAAGTGAATATTCATTCCAATATAAAGAAGAAAATATTGAAATAGATTTAACAAATGTAGAAGATAAACCATTAAATGAAAAATTAATCACTAAAGGTAAAAATACATTTCACTACACCCTTCCTACATCTAAAACTGAAATAACTTTTAAACTTTTAACACATAGGGATGAGAAAGCAATCACTAATGAAATAAAAGGTCTTAAAAAAATAGATAAAAAATCATCATTCGAAATTACAACTAGGATGAAATATCTAATAACATCTATAAATGGTGACAGTGATAAAAAAACCATCCGAGAATTTGTTGACACACAGCTATTAGCACGCGATTCAAGATCATTAAGAAACTATGCCTCTAATATTCAACCCGATATTGATTTAACATTCGAGTATGAAGATACTAAAGGCGACACATCGAGAGTAAATATCCCTATCGATGTTAACTTTTTTTGGCCTGACGCTGAAGTATAGGAATCTCCTATTTACCCAATTGCATGATCTAGTGTACCATGGCGGTGGTGGATTTATACACTCAGAAGTTTATAACATGCCCGTTTGGATGAGAATGTTTCATATTGGAAAAATTAATGAATTCAATAAGAAACAAAAAGCAGAGATGGACAAACAGAAAGGTCAATCTAATGTGGGGGATGGGCAATTATCAAGACCCAATATAAATCCCTCATCAACATATAATATCAGTAAATAGGAGACGCGCAAGCGTCTTTTATTTTTTCATATTTATATAAGAATAATAATATACTATGGGAGCTAACGACGACTTAGAAAAAGGTAATAAACTACTAAAAGACCAAGCAGTAGAAGCAGGATATGTAGATAATGCATATAAATCTATTGCCGCTACATTATCAAATATGTTTGAAGACGTAATTGATAATCTTAATGGTGTTGATGCTGTAGGGGGTAAAATAGCTAAATCTTACGAAAGAGATATTGTAGGTTCTATTAAAAAAATGTCTAGTGGATTAGAAAAAACTATAGAAATCCAGGATAAAATAAATAAAGGTCACAATGTTTCGAAAGAAATAGAATCAAAATTAGCCACATTAAAAACAAGAGCTCTATTAACTAGTCAAAAAATATCTCAAGCTGAAGGCTTATCATCAGAAGCCAAAGTAAAACTGAGAACTGCTTTAAAAGAGCAGTACATACTTGAAACAAAGAACCTTAACTCTCTTAAAGCACAAAATGAAGAGACACAAAAGAATAAAAGCTTTACACAATCTATAGGGGAAAACTTACAAGGATGGGCAAATAATCTAGATGAAACAGGAGCATTAGCTTCTATATTAAAAGGAGATTTTAACTCTATAGCGGGTACTACAAAAGCATTAGAATTAGTCTTTGGTTTATTAGCAAAAGCAACTTTACAAGCAAATAAATCAACAGCTAATATACAAAAAGAACTAGGAGTAGGAACCTTAACAGCAACACAATTTAGACTCCAAATAGCAGGAGCTGCTTTTTCAGCTAACGATTTAAGAATCACCACTGAGGGTTTAATTAAAGCAAACTCTACACTCAATTCCAGCTACCAAACAGCAGCTATTTTTAATAAAGATATATTAAAAGGAGCAACATCCATATTAGACGCACAAGTTATGTCTGAGGAAGCTACCTCACAATTAGCAGGGGATGCTGCACGTTTAGGTATGACTTTTGATCAATCACTCAAGACACAAGAAAACGCAGTAAATGCTGTTAATTCACAAACAGGAGCCCAAATAAGTCTAAAAGCAGTATTAGAAGCCTCAAATAAGGTATCGGGTCAAATAAGAGCCCAATTAGGAGCTAACCCTGAAGCTATAGCTAGAGCAGTAACACACGCAAAAGCATTAGGTTTTGAATTAGATCAAATAGCATCAGCAGGTAAATCAATGTTAGATTTTGAGTCTTCTATAAGTGCTGAACTAGAGGCTGAACTATTAACAGGAAAACAACTTAATCTTGAAAAAGCTAGATTAGCAGCATTAACAGGAGACTATGAAACTCTAACCTCTGAAATAGTAAACAATGTGGGAGATTGGAATTCTTTCCAAGATATGAATGTCCTTCAACAAGACGCTATAGCTAAATCTGTAGGAATGACAGCTGATCAATTAGCAAATTCATTAATTACAGAAGAAAATAGATCACAATTATTAGCAGATGCTATAGCTTCCGGGGATAAACAAAGAGTATCGGAATTAAAAGCACTAGATACACAAGAAAAATTTGCTAAAGTAATGCTTCAAATTAAAGGCCTATTTGTAGATATAGCAACAATATTTTCACCTATAGCAGATCTTGTAGGACTAATAGCTGATGGTTTGGGAACATGGGTAGGTAAATTAGGGGCGGTTATAGCGGCTTTTATAATTATGAGAAAATTAAGTATAGGAACAGCTATCACTAAATTATTTTCCGCAGCTTCGTGGGCGGGTCCTGCTGCCCCTATTGTAGGATTAGCGTCAGTATTAGCAATGATGGGTGCTGTAAGTCAGTATTCGAAAAAAATGGATGATGGTACAATTAGTCCAGAAGGTTTAGTTGTAAACTCCCCAAAAGGATCAATTAATCTTAATAAAGATGATTCTATAATCGCAGGAACTAATTTAGGAGGAGGAGAAGGAAACACTCAACAAGCACCCGCACCCGTTATAGTAAAAAGCACAATACAATATGATTCATTTTCTAGAAATAGCTCAGCAGCATATGGAGGAAAATTTTCAGAAGAAGCAAGACACACACACTCATTTGTTTAAATATATTTATAACAAACAATAAAATATTATGGGATTAAAAGACTTAAAATCACAATTCGACTTAGTACCAGGACCAACAGCTCCTGTAGGAAACATGGATTCAATGCAGGGTCCTCAATTTGACAATGGGGTTGAACCCCAGGGAAATTCAGTAGATACTATCCATGAAAGATCATTAACACAACCATACAATTATCAACACGGTAATTCCCCAGAAGTATTAACCCCAACATCCTTAGATTTAAATGGCGAACAGGGCCCTCAATTCGACAGTGGTATCGAACCTACAGGGGATTTAATAGATACTATCCATGAAAGATCACTCACTCAAAACCATTCTTACAACCACGGTGGTACTCCTGGATTAGCAAATGCATCAACATTAGATTTAGATGGTTTGCCTGATTCACAATATAATACATTAGACGGAACCAGTGATTCCCCTTTCACTAGTAGAAATGGAACAGGAGACCATATGGTGGATTTATTGACATCCCATGGAGGTTCATCAAACTCAGGATTATCTTATAAACCAGGCATTCATGATTTAAATGGAAACGAAGGCCCTTCATTTAACATGGGGGATTCAACATTAAAACAAGATTTATTAGCAAATATATATCAAAGTGCAATAAATCCAGGAGCAAGTTATGGTGCTGGTCAACCAGGAGCAACATGGCCTAATATTAACCCTGCATCTACTGATTTAGACGGTACTACCCCCACAGGATATGCAAATCCCGATACGGGAGATCTAGTAGGTTAAAAATTAACTATGGGATTAAAACAACTCTTAAGCAACCTCGAAGAGGGATTAACTGCATACCCTAACCACAATACACCTTCGAATGTAGGTGGTGGTTTTAATTATAGTAATTCTACTACTAGGATATTTGATAATCTACCTTTTAGACAAAAATCATTTAAATTTGGTAAAGACCATGCTTATGATAGACCGCTGATGGGGTTTAGTAAGGAACCTTTTGTAACAAACCCCACAGTAGATTTATTTGCAAACAACCCAGATATTCAAATCTTAGGCGACACTCTCACAGATGGTTTTATAAGGGGAGGAGCAGTAACTCATGCTGAACGTTTAATTACAGATGCTGAGAGAATAGGTAGATTTCTTCTTACACCCAAAGGTATAGCCTTCAATATTAAACAAGTAGGTCTTCAAAAAACTAATCCTAAAATAGATGCAGGGGGTAAGGGATTTTTTAATATATCAAAAGCAAACCAAAGAACCTATAATTTTGGTTTAAACACATTAGCATCCGTAGCATCTGCTGGAACAGGGTTACGTGTTAAAAGAGAAGGCCTACTTCCTACTAAAGATGAAGGATATGTAGATGCAAAGAAATTACAAAGGGATGACAATAAAAATAGATTAATAAACTTATTTGAAAAAAACATTACTGGATTTACAGTTGGAGAATTATATTCTTACAATGGGGGACCTGGCTCAACTTATGGATTAGGTAAAACAACTATTCGTAAATTTGGGCCGGATACTACAACTGCAAGTTATGAGCCTGGCAACATCCTTAGAAATCTGAAGGATAAACCTTTTTTACAAATAAAAAGGGATAAAATAGAAAAAGGAGTAATTCCATATTCTAAATACTCATCCAACAATATTATATTAAAAAATTTAGATTTAAAAAGAATACTTATAGGAGGAAGCACACTTGATGGTAAAGTTATTGATGAACCAACATCTAAATTAGGGGATCCACGTCCTCATACTCAGTTTCTCCCCACACCAAGCACTAAAAATAAAGCAAAAAATTATCTTCGTATTTTAAATAAACCAGGAACTGATTATTTTGCAGAAGTTACGGGTAAAACTGCTACCTATCATCGAGAAGAAAGAATCAATATGGGTAATCCTGGAGCAAAATCCTCAAGAGATGGAACTAGAGACCCTCATATAACAACTAAAACTAAAGATGGATTTCTAGATTATAGCATATTCGATTCATCACGTATAGATAAACTAAATGCCTTAGATGTTTTTCATTCAAATAATGGACTATATACAGACCACGCCGTTAGAGATTTAATTAGATTTAGGTTCGAAATGGTAGACAATGATAACCCAGGTGAGTATGATGCTATTGTTTTTAGAGCATTTATGGATGATATAGGAGATAGTTATAGTGCAAATTACAATACATTTAAATATAATGGTAGAGGCGAAGAATTCTACACTTATAATTCATTCAAACGCAGTATAAACTTTAGCTTCAAAATAGCAGCCTCATCACGTCATGAAATGAGACCTTTATATAGAAAACTAAATTATCTAGTATCAAATACAGCACCAGATTATGGCCCAACAGGTAGAATGAGAACTCCATTTACTCGTTTAACTATAGGATCATGGTGTGATAGAATACCTGGAGTTATAAATTCTGTGAACCTAAAATGGCAAAAAGATTACCCTTGGGAGATTGCAATATCAGGTCCCGAAGGCAATATAGATAAAAATATGGTTGTATTACCCCACGTAATGGATGTTAGTGTTCAGTTTACACCAGTACATAACTTCCTACCAGAAAAATCAATCCACTCACCCTTTATTATCCCTCACGATATCAATAATACTATATTTAATGAGGAACAAAAATGGTATAAAGATGACATAGCAACTACCTTAGAAGGGGCAAGAATAGATAGAGACCAATCTGAAACAATAGATACGATTGTGCACAAAGCAACACTAATAGATAATGTCCAAGAAGAAAGAGGCCTAATGACTAAACCCCGTACAATAATAAAACCTACTCAAACGGAACAACTAGATGATTTAATTAATAGGGGAGCATCTGAGGAGGAAATAGAAAATTTTATATTAAATGGAGGTTAAAATTCATAAGCAATGCCAAGTAGAATAAATTTTTTAAAACAAAGAATCACAGAGGGTAAACGCCACTATAAATCAGTGAATTATCCAGAAATCCCTCTGTCTATTAGTGATGTTTATGTTGTAACAACAATTGGCGATAGACTTGATACTCTAGCTAATCATTTTTACAATGATGTAGATTTATGGTGGATTATAGCTATTTCAAACCCAGATATTGTAAGAAGAGATAGTTTTAGATTAAAATCAGGAGTAGAATTAAGAATACCAAGAGATTATTTTAGTATAATAGCAGAATTTGAAGAAATAAATAAATAAAGTTATGTCAATTTTTCAGGAAACATTTCGACCTTTTGTTTTTAAACAACTAAAAATTCGAGAGGATATAGTTAAACAAGGAAATAACCAAGGAGAATCCCGCTTTGGTAGTCCCCGTACGGAATTAATGGTATCTCCAACTTCAAAAGAAAAAATTACATTTCCCGCTGGGGCTTTTTACACCAATACAGTTGAAAAGCAATGTACTATTAGAATGTCCTCTGGTGTTGATTTAAGGGAAGATAATAAAATTTTAGAAGAAGGTAAATATGAAAAGGAGCGATACAAAGATTTAATAAATGAAGGTTTAGCTATAAGATATATTTTAGAAGGAGGTACTCCTGCTAAATCATGGGACTTTAAATCAAAAAGAAATTTACAAGAAGGAGGAAAATATGCTTCTGTCCCTAGGGGTGATTTAAGGAAAGGAGGAGCAGATAATCCAAATTTTGGAAACCATTATGGAGCATCCTATGGTGATCCTTTTATTAGATCAGACGCTAAAGATGGTTTTGGTATAGTACCAATGCCCGGAATTATAGATGCTAATGTTAGAACAAAAACAGCCTATGGCTCACTTAGAGAAGCTAAAGTAAACTTTGTATGTCATAATAGACGCCAACTTGAAGTATTAGAATTACTTTATATGCGTCCAGGTTATCCTGTTTTATTAGAGTGGGGTTGGACACCTTACATTAGTAATGAAGGTAAAAAAGAAGAATACTTCCCTTACATAACTGAATTTTTTAAACAAAGTAGTAAAATTTCTACTATTCAACGAATTATACTAAATAGAAAAAAACAATCAGGGGGAAATTATGATGGATTTGTTGGCTATTGTAAGAATTTCGATATAAAATCAAGACCTGATGGGGGATATGATTGCACTACAGAAATTATAGCAATGGGTGAGGTGTTAGAAGGATTAAAAGGTAAAAGAGAAGGTAATACACTTGTTAAAGAGGGAGAAGAATATGAAGTAGATGAATTAGAATACTTTTTAAATGCTTTACACAGTTTTACAGGAGCATATTATTTAGACCCTAATTTAGATTTTGGTGAAGACTATTATATTGAGGGGGATAGGTATTGGAAAGAAAAATTAAGACCAATACTACGTGAAAGACACCAATTATTCTTTTCCTTTATAAAATTAGCAAAATTTGTAGACAATAACCTTATAATAAAGGAATTTACTGAAGAGGAAATAGAGATTATAGTGAGAGCAGAAGTAATAATACAAAGTAAATTATCAGGCTACTCCACAGATAACAACTGGAGAGATAATAGTATGAGACGATGGGTTGAAGAGGGCTCTCCACATTTATCAGATAAAGAAGAAAGTCTAACACTCCAATATTATAACAATATTGATAAAATTAAAGCAATTTTAGATTCTAATATAATATATAAGAATGAAGAAACGGGCATAGATGGTTTTGGACGAATAGAAGGATCTAAAGCTCTTTATTCTTATATAAGTTGGGATTTTTTAACTGCACTATTAAATAATTTTATTTTTCCTGAAATTAAAGATGAAGGAGAACCCATAATTAAAATAACAACTACATATGAGGCATTAGGCAAATCTGCCCCTAAACCCCTTTTATACACAGGCAATAGCATACCCCAAAAATTTAAAAAGTTTATAATAAATCATAAGGAACCAGACACAGATACAAGCTGGTGGAGAGCCCATCCAGATATTAATATAGAAACAAGTCTAAATGATATAGCAGATATAAGTGTAGATCCAGAAGTATGCTTATTTCCCCATCAAATAGCTACATATAAAACAGGAGTAAGACAAATAGGATTAATACATTTTAATATCAATTTTTTATTAGAAAAATTTAAAGAATTAAGATATAAAGAAGAAGTTCTAAATAATGATTTTAGTATGTTTAATTGGCTAAAATTAATATGGGAGGAGGTAAATAACGCATGCGTCAACACCCATGAATTTGTATTACAAACAGAATTAGAAAGACCAGAGGTTATTAGAGTAATAGATATGATTTCTGATACTAAGCTTCAGCCTGATGATTTATTTGAAATAAAAATACAAAGCAATGAATCTATAGTAAGAGATTTTAATTTTAATACAACAATCCCAAGTTCACTAGGAGCTACTGTAGCTATAGCGGCACAAGCACCTGCTTCTATATCTGACTTAGAATCAGTTACATTTGCTGCCTTTCATAAAAATACTAGATTTAGATTTAATCAAGAAGATACAACACCTACAGGAATAACCCAAAAACAAATAGATACTCTAAAAAAGGCATATGAAAGAGATTATAAATTGTATTTGACTTCTCTCAAAAAACTAGCAGAATATAGTAGATCTATATTAGGTATAAAGACATCAGAATCTCCTATATCAAAAGGAGCAGCCTCTAATTATTTAGAATCTATTAATAGTAAAATATCATCACTAACCTCTAGATTTGGAGAGGATATTATAGAAAATAAAAAAATTAAATATTATAAAGGCCAACAAAAACCTATTAAATCCCCACCCCCTAAATCAGCAATCATCCCCCTTAAATTCACTGCCCAATTAGATGGCATTGGTGGTATTGTAATAGGTAATGTATTTAAAGTCCAAAAAGACAGACTTCCTAAAGGATATCAAGGAGATGACATAGCCTTTATAGTATTTGGAGAAAACCAAAAAATAACAGCAGGTCAAGATTGGACTACAGACTTAACGGGTAAACTTATATTATTAGACATAAAAAAGAAAAAAGAAGAAACTAGTGGTTCTACTGAAGAAACTAACACTTCTACAAATACAGAACCTACTAAGGATCCTATAGAGCCACCTCCGTTACCCCCTCCAACCCAACAGGAAATAGCAAAACAACAGGAAATATTTAAAGAATATGTAAAGTTAAATAAACAATTTGAGGTTGTATTTACTATGAGAAAGATACTAATAGAAGCAACTTTTGGGAGTGGTACAAATAATTTTACTGATCAAATAGGGGATTTGACTAACACGTTACATGTTAAAGTTGATGAATGGGAGGCTTTTAGACCTCAATTTGAAGAGGTATTTGGGTCTAATGCTTATTACGATGTGGGGACTGTGAACCCTGAGTGGGATGGCTCTCCGGAGACTAAGTTTTTAGTCGAACCAGGTATATTTTATAAAAAATTTATGGATGAAGAAGGGAATACTAATACACCTCTACAATTTACTCTTAATGGACAAGAGCGAATCACTTACACAGAATTCCCTCGATTATATTCTGGAACAGTAAATACTTATCTGAATACCATTTTCACTACAGGTGTAAACCTCCCGGGAGGTTTGGACGATAACCTGGTTGAAATAGAATAATTAATGTCTTATACACCTAAATCAAAAATATTATTTAAATCTACTTCAGGAGATGAATTAATTAATAAACTAACTAAGAAAACCTATATAGGTGATTATATGGAGTTTAGTAATGGAAAATTATACGCTGGCAAAAATTCTTCAAAATTAGGTGATGAATTAATTCCTCTTCTAGAAGAAATAAATAATAAAATAGGAGCATCATACGACTCCCTAAGATATAGTAATTTAAAACCTCCAACTAAAAAATCACTATCAAAATATAAGCAAGTACCTTCTTCTAAACCTTTTCCTACCGAAGAAGACTATAAAAAAGAATACTTTATAAGATATTTTTCAAAAAGAGTAAACCAACAATTTGGATTTATTGAAATAGATAAAAATACCTATGAGTCTCTAGTAAGTAAAAAGAAAAAATACGATCCTAATTTATATAGAGTAGGTACATTAACGTGGTCTTTAAAGGAAAACCCAATCCAAACAAATCACCTACAAATTCAAAAACTAGAAAGGTTATTTCCCTTAATCTCTACTTTTTTTACTAATTTATCTGAATATAAAAGAAATAATCCACAAAATACTGAAATATCAGAAAATTTAATAGCAAATCAAGGAGAATTATTTTATTTAAATGGAAACCCCTATCCTGAGGGAGCCTTATATCACCTCCACCCAACTGAAGGACCTATGGAGGGAGCCACCCACACCCCAGAATCTCACCAATCACTATCTTTTTCATCAACTCCTCCACCATCTTCCCCACCAGATAATTCAGGAGGAAGTAATGATTCAGGATATTAGGCTTCTACATATTTTATTTATATATTCATGTAGATGCATTATCTTATTGAATTACAACCCCACCTAGATCAAATAGATTTAACACAGGGTAAAACATACCTAGAATTTATTTATGGTAATGATAACATTCATCCCTTACTTGGTGAAGTAATTGCAGTTTATGTCAAACCACAAGATGATAAAGGATATATAATTCCAATTAATCATCCTGAGGCAATGAATTGGGATAAAAATGTAGTTTTTAAATGGTTATTGCAGGGTAATTTTTGGGTAAAGGATAAAAAAGCGGCTTTACACACCCATCCTACACTCCACTATACGGATATACAATCTATTCATTACTTCCACACAAATCAACCACTATCTGACACTTACGATACGCCAGCTCACGCATTTTTCTACCGCAAATTCCCACAAACTAAAACGAATAAAATAATACCACTTGGAAAGCATTATGAGCGTTGTGAAGCACGTCAGCGCGCGTTATCTCAAGTTCTCTCCACCTACGGTGACGAACCTTACAAATTATACAACGATAAGCTCCTGCCAACACTTTATAAATTAGAAAGAGAATCAATTAATACTAACGATAAATTCGACTCACATTTCAAACTAAAGTGTAAAAAACACTCAATAGAAGATAATCGTATATATGGACAATATAATCCCTACACAACAACGGGAAGACCTGTAAATAACTTCAATGGAATTAATTTAGTAGGACTCCAACATGGAAATGGAGAAAGAAATTGCTTCGAACCAACGGGAGCTTTTTTTGTTGAAATGGATTATGATGGTTATCATCCACGACTCATAGGCGAGATGGTGGGATTTTCCTTCGGCGAGAGAGGGGTTCATAATGAATTAGCAAGTATATATTTTGGAACTGATAAGCCAACACCTGAGCAGTATAAGGAGGGAAAGAAATTGACTTTCCAACAAATATATGGAGGAATAAAGGAGGAGTATTTACAGCATGAGTTTTTTGAAAAGACTCAAGAGTACATTGATTTAAATTGGGAGTTATTTAATGCCCAAGGATACATTGAAACTGAAGAAGGTAGAAGAATATGGAGAAAAAATCACCCAACTATTCACAAACAAAAGCTATTTAATTATCTAATTCAGGCTTACGAAACAGAAACCAACATCAGTCGTATGATAAAGCTGCAGGAATTTTTGGAGGATAAGGGGACTAATTTTGTGCTTTATGTATATGATGCTTTTATTTTTGATTTAGATAAGAGTGATAAAAGAGAAATTATAGAAGGTATAAAGAAAATATTAGGTGATAAGTTTCCCGTGAAAATGAAGGCGGGACGCCATTATGGAGCTTTAGTTTAGAAGTTATATGTATATGTCGGAAATTAATACTAATGAACAACCGACTATATTGTACTTTTACAGATGTGGAGTCTCTCAATCATATTAGAGAGACTATTCAGAGGTCTTATGTAATTATGTTTGGTAAGATTTTTGTATTAGAGGATGTTGATAATGGAAAGATTATGATGACTTATAATGTAGACACTGCTAATTCTGCTTATGATGGAATCATTGATGATACTATTTTAGTCCATAGAAAGAAGCAAACAAACACTCTTTATACTATTAATGCCTTAAATGAACTTATAAGGGATTTAAATAGGGGTGTTTTAGATAAGAGATTTCCAATTAATTGGAATGATTATAGAAATTGTATACTTTTAGTTCAGTCAGAAGGATTTAATAGAGTAAATACAAAGATTAGAGAAATAATTAGAGTATGAAACAACATCAATTAAGACAATTAATTAGAGAAATCCTTAAAGAGGAAAAACCTGGATTGTGGGCAAACATTAGAGCTAAAAGAGCAAGCGGAAAAACAATGGCTAAAAAAGGAAGCAAAGCATATAAATCAGCAAAAAAAGCAGGTGATAAAATTAATAAAATGGAGGAACAAGAAGAAACACCCATATATGATTTAAAATTACCTGTAGATAAAAAAATAGTTTTACAAGCAGACACTGATGAACATAAAAGAGGCCTTGTTGTAACATGGTTAAGTGATGGGGGATATGATGTTGCTTATTGGTATGATAGTCCAGATAATATAGTTTCAGCTGAATTAAAAGGCGATGGTGAGTCTTTTGGTGATATAACAAATGTATATTTAGGATATCACCCTGAATTAGGGGATAAAGAAAAAGAACCTATAAAAGAAATTGAAGTTAAAGATAACACAGAATTTAAAATTAAATTAAAACATCTATTACAAAAACATGCTGTTAATTTAAAAAAAGGATCTTCTGACACTGAATTTAATCTTACATTAAAACATTTATTAGATAAACATGTAGATAAGGGGGGTGAAATAGAGGAAGATATGACTATTAATGAAGTATTAGCATTAGAAATTAATGAGGATATAACTGAAGCAAAATATAAAGGCAAAACAGTCCAACTAAATAAACCTACGAGAGGTGATAGTAAAAAATTTAAGGTTTACGTTAATTCAGGTAAGAAAAATGCTGATGGATCAATTAAAGTAAAAAAAGTTAATTTTGGACATGGTGGTACATCAGCTAAAAAACGAGGTGAAAAAACAATGAAAATTAGAAAGTCAAATCCTAAAGCTAGAGCCGCATTTAGAGCAAGACATCGTTGTGACACTCCGGGCCCTAAAACAATGGCTAGATATTGGTCTTGTAGGAAGTGGTAAACTTCTCGTAAAAGATTTGGTTTTCCAGAGATTTAGTCTTATATTTACCAAGTAAACATTTTAAACAAAATAAAAGTTATGGATTTAAATGAAATCAAAAATCGTTTAGCTAAGCTAAACAACAAGGGTGGTGGCAGTGCGTCATCAAGCGACTTTAAAGCGAACTTCTGGAAACCACCAGTAGGCGAAAAATCACAAATTCGAATTGTGCCATATAAGCATAATAAAGATTTTCCATTCTCGGAATTATACTTTTACTTCGGTATTGGTAAACCAAGAATGATTGCTCTTTCTAACTTCGATGAATCAGATCCAATTTTGGAATTTGCTTCACAACTAAGAAAAACAGGTAATGATGAAAATAAAGAATTAGCTAAAAAGCTATTTCCTAAAATGCGAACATTTGCACCTGTTATCGTAAGGGGTGAAGAGGAAAAAGGAGTTAGATTCTATGAGTTTGGAAAAATGGTATATCAAGAATTACTTGGTGTAATGGCTGATGAAGATTATGGTGATATTACTGACATTGAAAATGGTAGAGATATTACAGTTGAAGTAATCCCAGCAGCTGAAACTGGCAAGATGTTTAACACAACAACTGTTCGTGTTAAACCAAAGCAGACACCACTTGTTGAAGATGCTACTAAAGCTGAGTCTCTTTTAGAAAATCAAAAGGAAGTTGTTTCTTTATTTAAAAAATATACATTTGATGAGATGAAAGATACACTTCAAGGTTACTTAAAACCGTCTGAAGAAGATGGAGGAAAAGAAACTGAAGTTAAAGCAGCCCCCTCAAAAAGCAAGCCAAATATGGACAGTAAACTTGATGAACTGTTTGATTAATGGCTCGTAAGAAAAAAGAAGAAGCAAATAACAGAGATGAGCTAACGGGATTAATCACTGACTCCCTAAATAAAAAATTCTCAAAAACACACCATAGGGTAGCTTACTTTCTAGATGGAAGTGAGGACTCCCCTACGGATGTAAACGATTGGGTATCTACAGGATCCACAGTATTAGATTTAGCAATTTCAAATCGCCCAAATGGTGGATTACCTGTTTCAAAAATCGTTGAAATAACTGGCTTAGAGCAAAGTGGAAAATCTCTGTTAGCATCTCATGTTATTGCAAACACACAGAAAAAAGATGGTATTGCAGTTTATATTGACACTGAATCTTCCCTAAACGCTCAATTTTTACAAGCAATTGGAGTAGATACGGAAAAAATGGTTTATTTACCATTAGAAACAGTTGAGGATATTATGGACGCAATTACAGACGTAATTCTTAAAGTCCGAGAAAAAGATCCAAATAAACTTGTAACTATTGTAGTAGATTCAGTAGCCGCAGCTACTACTAAAATAGAATCAGCTGCTGATTTTGAAAAGGATGGATATGCTACCCAAAAAGCAATTATTCTTTCAAAAGCTATGCGTAAAATTACTAATTTAATTGGTAAAGAAAGAATACTCTTAGTATTTACTAATCAATTAAGACAAAAAATGGGAGCAATGCCATTTGCTGATCAATATACTACATCAGGTGGTAAAGCTTTACAATTTCACGCATCAGTAAGATTAAGATTAAAACAAGTTGGAAAACTTAAAGAAAAAATCAATGGTGTTGATGAAGTTGTAGGATCTGAAGTAGAGGCAATTGTTGTAAAAAACAGAATGGGTCCCCCAAATAGAAAAGTTAGATATAATGTATTTTATAGATTAGGTATTGATAACTTTGGGGGTTGGTTAAAATTAATGAAAAATTATAAAGTAGTTAAACAATCAGGCCCTATTTGCAAATACACAGACACTGAAACAGGTGAAATAATTTCATTTTCGGGTAAAGACTTAGAATCACTTTGTAAAGAAAGACCTGAAATAGAAGAAGCTATGTATAGAGATACTTGTAACACTTATATCATGAAATACCAACATGAAGAAAAGCAAGAAATCGATCCAGACATTGAAATTGATGAAACTGGACTATAATGAACAACACTGTATTCGATTTATTGGATAATGTCCAAAAACCGGACAATTTAAACGTTAATTCAAAAGTACTTATTGTAGATGGTTTAAACCTCTACTTAAGAACATTCGCAGTAAACGGGACCCTCAATGATAATGGTGTGCCTGTAGGAGGAATGGTTGGATTTTTAAAATCACTAGCTTACTCAATTAGGGAGGTAAACCCCACAAGAGTAATCATCGTATATGATGGAGCAGGTGGTTCACAGAGAAGAAGAAAAATCCATCCTAACTATAAAGGAAATAGAAAACCAGGTAAAAGAATCACCCGGTGGGATGCCTTTAAAAACGCTACAGAAGAAAAGGAAGCAATGAAAATCCAATTCTCCCGTTTACTCGAATACCTTGATGATTTACCTATTAACGTAATTTCAATAGATAGAATTGAAGCAGATGATACAATCGCATATATAGCGAATAATTTGTTAGAAGAAGAAGTAACAATTATGTCTGCAGATCAGGATTTCCTTCAGTTAGTTAATGATAGAATAACTGTTTGGAGTCCAATTAAAAAGAAGTTTTATACTCCAGATCTAGTAATTGAAGATTATGGTGTGCCTTCTTACAATTTTTTAATGTATAAGGTTCTAATGGGCGATAAGTCTGATAACCTTGAGGGAGTAAAAGGATTAGGTCCTAAGAAACTCCCAAAAATTGTTCCCGATTTGTTTACGACAAATTCCCTTGATCTTGATTTCATCGTGGAGCAAGCAAGAAAAGGTGAGGAACCAATGCATAAGAAAATTGTTGAGTCGGCACACCAACTTCAAATAAATGAAAAATTAATGGATTTACATAATCCACCAGTTTCAGCAGAGTTAAAATCATTAATAAGAAGATTAGTAGAGGCACCAATAAATTTGCTTTCCCGAAATGAATTTACTATAAAGTATACAAATGATCAAATGGGAAATGCTATTCAAACAATAGATGTATGGTTAAAAGAACATTTTACCCGTTTAAATAGTTTAGCAAAAACAACTCATGAGTAAGTTAACACAATATGGACATTCATTTCAAATAAAGTCTTTAGGAATACTAATTACTGATAGAGATTTTCTCCAACAAATCTCTGATATTGTATCTCCTGATTATTTTGATAATGATGCTGGAAAATGGGTTATCCAAAAAACACTCAAATATTTTGACAAATATAAAACTATCCCAACTATGGAGGTTTTTAAAGTTGAAATAGAAAAACTAGATAAAGAACTACAGAGTGTAGCTATTAAGGATATTCTTAAACAATCTTACAAAGCATCAAAATCTACAGACTTAGAATATGTAAAGGAAACATTTCTTGATTTCTGTAAAAATCAAACGTTAAAAAACGCCCTTATGAATTCAGTTGACCTATTAGAAATGGGCGCCTATGACGACATAAGGGGTTTAATCGACAAAGCCCTCAAAGCAGGCACGGAACGCGATATAGGCCATGAATATATCGCAGAACTCGAAGATAGATTCCGTGAGGAAGCAAGAAATACAATAGCTACACCTTGGCCTTTAATTAATAACTTACTTGGAGGAGGATTAGGACAAGGCGATTTAGGGTTAATAGCAGGAGGACCTGGTGGGGGGAAAAGTTGGGCATTAGTAGCATTAGGAGCACAAGCAGTCAAACTAGGATACACAGTAGTACACTACACTCTTGAACTATCTGAAAAATATGTTGGTAGAAGATATGATGCTTGCTTCACCGAAATTCCAGTTCAAGATATAGTAGAAAGTAAAGATAAAGTAAAAGACACAATTGAAAATCTGAGGGGAGGATTATATATTAGAGAATATCCTGCAGGACAAGCAACAGTAAATACTATACACGCTCATTTAGAAAAATGTATTCAACAAAATATAAAACCAGACCTAATCATCGTGGATTACGCCGACCTTCTAACTTCAAAGACAAGCAAAGAAAAAAGAGACAAACTAGACGATATTTACACAAGTCTAAGAGGATTAGCAACAGAACTAAAATTACCAATTTGGACAGCCTCCCAAGTGAATAGGTCGGGAGCTAGAGAAGAAATTATCCAGGGAGATAGAATGGCAGAAAGCTACTCTAAAATGATGATTACCGACTTTGCAATGTCTCTTTCACGAAGTGCTGAAGATAAAGAAAATGGAACGGGCAGATGGCACGTAATGAAAAATAGATATGGAGCTGATGGAATTACCTATGATGCGATTATGGATACATCAATAGGAAAAATTGAAATAAATATAAGAGGAAACAACAGACCCGAAGGAAATCCACAAAATTTACAAGGAGGAATGTCGCCTGCCCAGCGAAGAAGACTTCGAGGAGAATCTGAAAGTTTTTTTAATGTTTAGGTGGTTTTCCATTATATATACTATATATATCGCCCCCCAAAATATATATTTTAACAAATAATTTTAATAACAAATGAACATAACACAAGAGATCTTATCTGATATTGTAGTTTACAACAAGTATGCAAAATATAATCAGGATAAACAAAGAAGAGAAACCTGGGAAGAGTTAGTTACCCGAAATAAAAATATGCATCAAACTAAATTTCCTCAATTAAAAGAAGAGATTGAAGAAGTTTATAAATTAGTATATGATAAGAAAATCTTGCCTTCAATGCGAAGTTTACAATTTGCAGGAAAACCTATTGAAATAAATAACTCAAGAATATTTAATTGTTCTTTTCTACCAATTGATGATTTTAGATCTTTTAGTGAAATAATGTTCCTTCTTTTATCAGGATGTGGAGTTGGTTTCTCTGTTCAACAGCATCACATTGAAAAATTACCTGAAATTCATAAAGCTACTAAAGAAAGAAGATTCTTAATTGGAGATTCAATTGAGGGATGGGCGGATGCTATAAGAGCACTTATGAGAGCTTATTTAGGCAAAAGTAAAACACTCCCTCTATTTGATTATAGAGATATTAGACCCAAAGGAGCAGAATTAATTACGGTAGGAGGTAAAGCACCAGGTCCTGAACCCTTAAAAGAATGTTTGTTTCAAATCCAAAAAGTATTAGATAGAAAAAAAGATGGAGACTCTTTATCCTCTATAGAAGCACATGATATTATTTGTCACATTGCTGATGCAGTATTATCAGGGGGTATTAGAAGAGCAGCATTAATTTCTTTATTTGATTTAGATGATGAAGATATGTTGACATCTAAATTTGGCGCGTGGTGGGAGCATAATCCACAAAGAGGTAGAGCAAATAACTCAGCAGTAGTAATTAGATCTAAAGTTAAAAAGAAAGATTTCTTTGGTTTATGGGATAAGATTGTTGCAAGTAATTCAGGGGAACCAGGAATTTATTTCTCAGATGATAAAGATTGGGGGACAAATCCATGCTGTGAAATTGCTTTAAGACCTTATCAATTTTGTAATTTATGTGAAATTAATGCATCTAATATTGAATCACAGGAAGATTTAAATAAAAGAGTAAAAGCAGCATCATTTATTGGGACTTTACAAGCCTCTTACACAGATTTTCATTATTTAAGACCCATTTGGAATAAAAATACAGATAAAGACGCACTTGTAGGAGTAGGGATGACAGGAATTGGAAGTGGAATTATTTTAAAATATAATTTAGAGGAAGCAGCCAAAATTGCAATGAATTCTAATAAAGAAACAGCAAAACTTATAGGAATTAATAAAGCAGCTCGTGTAACTACTGTAAAACCTTCAGGAACTAGTTCATTAGTGTTAGGTACATCATCAGGCATACATGCTTGGCATAATGATTTTTATATTCGTCGGATGAGAATTGGTAAAAATGAAGCACTTTATACTCACTTATTAGAAAATCACCCAGAACTTATAGAGGATGATTTTTTTAAACCTGAAATTCAAGCTATTATCTCTGTTCCACAAAGCGCCCCTGAGGGAGCTATCTTAAGAACAGAATCAGCAATGGATTTACTTGAGAGAACTAAAAAATTCAATATGGAATGGGTAAAAACAGGACATAGAAAAGGATCAAATACAAATAATGTATCAGCTACTATTTCAGTAAAAGATAATGATTGGGAGCAAGTAGGAAAATGGATGTGGGAAAATAAACATACATTTAATGGATTATCTGTACTCCCTTATAGTGGTGGAAGTTATAAACAAGCTCCTTTTGAAGACATTACTAAAAATCAATATGAGGAAATGGTATCACATCTTCAATCTATTAATTTAAGACATGTTCATGAGGATACAGATAATACTACACAAAAAGAAAATCTCGCATGCGCAGGAGGAAACTGTGAAATATAATGTGTTGGATAGAAAAATTATATTACGGAATTACTCCTAAATCACATTCTCAAAAATATGAACGATATAATAACAGTACAAGATAAGCTATTTGTTGTAAAAAGAAAATTTAAGGAGTCAAATATTAACCTTGAAAAAGGAAAAGTAAGCACCCTTAAAAAATTATATAATTGTAATACTGTTTTTAAAGCCCAAGGTTATGTTTGGGTATGTAATGAAATACCAGAAATAGAATATGAAGAAATCAAAGAAGCAACAGAAAACATCCTCCCCCAAAAAACAACTGAAGAACCATCCAAATCCTGAGGATTTAATGGATGATATTAATAAAGTTATAAAATTTATTGATAAGTTAGATGATATGGATCTTGAGAATATAGATATAGATAAATTAGAAAAAAATTCTATTCTTCTAAAAAAAGCAATAGAAGATAAATATAATCATTTGGATACCAACAAATAATTTATTATAAAAACATTATGGGAAAATATCAATCAACAAAATTATTCGACAATTATTCAATAGCAATTAGACAATGGAGGGCTCAACACTCCCATTGTCAATTACTTCATGGATATGCATTAAAATTTAAAGTATGGTTTGAATCTAATACCCCTTTTGATAAAAATGAGGGTTTAGATGATATGAATTGGATTGTAGATTATGGGGGTTTTAAAGACGCACCTATAGGAAATGGTTTAAAATCATGGATGGACGATATGTGGGATCACACCCTTTTAATTGAAAAAGACGATCCTTATTTAGATTTTTTCGAATCAGCAGCTATGGAGGGACTTTGTAAGCTAACAGTAATGGATAAATTAGGAGCAGAAAGCTGCGCTAGAACAGTTTATAATCATTTTAATGATGTATTATCTAAAACAGATGGAGGAAGGTGTAAAGTAGTAAAGGTAGAATGTTTTGAAAATGATAAAAATTCATCAATTTACTACGAAACAAATGACTAATAAAGAATTTATAGAGTGGTTAAGAGGATTTTTAGAAAAAACATACATGGATGAAGATCCTAATAATCCTATAACCCTAAAAATAATATACAGTAAACTAAAAACAGTAGAAGATGAGTAGAACTCGAAAAAATGGTACTAGAAGCCGAGAAGAAAGACATACAGAAGCAGTTAAAAGAAACACAAACTTTGCTTCTCTTTCCCTTACAGAACAACTTCAATATTTAGATCTTCGTTTGGGTGAAGGAGTAGGAGCGATTAAACAACGAGCTAAAATTCAAAATAAAATTGATCGTCCTCAAATGACTGAACAAAAGAAAGCTAAGCAAAAGAAAAGAGCTAAAAAGAAAAAGTAATGTTTAAAGTATCCCACGAGTTACCAATCAATATGCTTGACAAAAGTTTTGAAATTAATGATTATGAGTATTGTTTACCACACTTATTAGACCAAAACGAAAAATATAAAGAACACTTTCTTTATGCTAAAGAAGCAGGTAGTTATATTATTATGGATAATTCACTTCATGAATTAGGTAAAGCATATGATACTAAAAGATTATTACATTGGATTAATGTTTTAGAGCCAGATGAATTTATTGTACCTGATGTATGGCAAAATAAAAACCAAACATTAGTTAATGCTAAACAATGGTCAAAAATAGAATTACCAGAAGGAGTAACCAAAGTAGCAGTAGTACAAGCTCAAAATTATAATGAAGCACACGAATGTTATAATATTTTAAATTTCCATCATGAGTATAAAAAAATAGCATTTAGTTATGGGGCAGATTGGTATGCTGATATGTTTCCTCATCCTAATCCTTTGGTAGGTAAAATGATGGGTCGTATAATGACTATATCAAAAATGTATAAGTCGGGATTAATAAGGGACAATCATAGAGTACATTTATTAGGATGCGCATTACCCCAAGAATTTGGCTATTATACTGATTTTCCTTTTATTGAATCTATTGATACTTCAAATCCTATAATTCATGGTTTAGAAGGAGTACAATATAATAGTTTGGGGTTATTAACAAAATCTTCTACTAAAATAGATCAAATAGATAAAGAAATCAATAGAGAAACGCGTTACAATATTAACCATAACCTCATCCGTTTTAAACAATTTATACAGGATGGAAACACACAATTATACTAAATGATATTAATTACACTAACAATATGTTCATTAGCTTTTGCAGCATACATTTATTTTTCACACGATAAAATATCTCAACGAAAAGCAGAGTCTTATTTAGCAAAATGGAAAATAAAAGAAGAAAAAGCTATTCGAGAAGATGCATATTCTCGTTCTAGAGCTGTAAGTTTTGGTAAAACTATTGAACATTATGTTCCTTTTATGGAAGATTTTCCTGTAGCCCCCGGTGATGTTCAATTTTTTGGAAAACCTATTGATTATATTGCTTTTACAAATAGAGGAAGTAAGAAAAATTGTTCAGTACATTTTATTGAAGTAAAAAGTGGAAAATCAAACCTAAATAATCATCAAAAAAATATTAAAAACGCAATTACTGAGGGAAGAATCCATTGGCATGAATTTAATGTAGATGGTGTTTGGGAACACGAGTCAAAAGAAGAACACATGGAAAACAGTCATAAAAAATGAAACAAGCAGTATTATCACTAAGTGGAGGAATGGATAGCAGTACAGTCCTCCTGCGTCTATTAGCAGACGGATATAAAGTTACTGCCTTAAGTTTTGATTACGGTCAAAAACACAAAGTAGAATTAGAACGCGCTCAATCATTAGTAAATTACCTTAATAATTCTAGAATTGGAACTCTTCCAACAGGAGATTTAACATCTTTTTTTCCAAACATCCACTATGGAGTAATTAAACTTGATGGTTTAGCTCCTATGCTTAATAGTGCTTTAGTAGAAGGGGGAAATGAAGTACCTGAAGGTCACTATGAAGATAAAAATATGAAAGAAACAGTTGTTCCAAATAGGAATAAAATATTTAGTTCAATAATTCAAGCAGTAGCATTAAGTAAAGCAAATGAAAAAAATACAAAAGTACATATCGCGATGGGTATTCATGCAGGTGATCACGCAATTTACCCTGATTGTAGACAAGAATTCAGGGATGCTGATTATAAGGCTTTCACCGAAGGTAACTGGGACGCTAATCGCGTCAGCTATGTTACCCCTTATCTTAATGGGGATAAATATGATATTCTTCTCGATGGGGTTAAGTGCTGCAAACAGCTGGAATTGCAATTTAATAAAGTTTATAGAAATACAAATACTTCTTATAAGCCCATTAATATTAATGGGAAGTGGTACAGTGATTATAAATCGGCTTCTTCGGTCGAGAGGGTCGAAGCGTTTATCAAGCTGGGCAGACCAGATCCTTGTGAATACGCTGATGAATCAGGCCCCGTTTCGTGGATTAAAGTAAAAAACTCAGTAGAAAAAGTATTAGGAAAAAATAGTAGACCTGTACTATGAAAAGAATAGAAGATTATAATAAAGTACTTCCAGTATTAGAAGTATATCGTTGTGTACAAAGTGAAGGTTCACGGTTTGGAAGACCTACTATAGCTGTAAGAACTACAGGTTGTACTCATAGATGTTGGTTTGGAGATGGAGGGTGGTGTGATAGCTGGTATACAAGTATTCATCCTCAAAAAGGTATTTTTACTTTTAATGATATAATTAATATTTATGATGAGAACCCCCAAGTGAAAGAAATGATGCTCACAGGAGGATCTCCTACAATGCATGCTGCATTAGTAAATGAACTTACTCACTTTGCCCATGAAAGAGAAATCATCATTACAATTGAAACAGAAGGATCACATTTTGTTGAGACCGATTATCCAATTGATCTCATATCTCTTAGTCCTAAGTTTTCTAATTCTATTCCTAGGGTGGGTATTACTACTCCCGGTGGTAAAGTTGTTGATGAAAGGTTTGTCAAGCAGCATAACAAGTTTAGATTACATTACGAAAATATTCAAAAAACCTTAGAATATCATAGTGACTATCATTATAAACCAGTATGGGATGGTACAGATGAAGGTTTAAAAGAAATTGAAGATTTTAGAGTAAAAATGAATATTCCTAAGGATAAAACATTTGTAATGCCTGCGGGAGACACACGAGAAACTTTAATAGAAATGTATCCTAAAGTATTTGAAATGGTAGCAGAACATGGATATAATATGACAGGTAGAGATCATATAATTGCATATAATACAGAAAGAGGTGTTTAATGAAGGAAAAAGCACTAGAATTATTAGAGGAAATAAGATCTAATATTAATATATGTTGTGCAGTAACTATGGAACCTGATGAAGTAGAAGATTTAATAGATAAATTAAAAGATATAATAAAAAAAATATAATGAAAAAATTTATAACAAGCCTGATAGTATTGGTTACTCTATCTACATCGGCTCAGTGCAACCAACATGTTTTTAGCTCAGTAGGAGCTACCAAATGGACTAATTTTGAATATATAGATTGTGATGGAAATATTCACAACTTTGGACTACCTGCTGGAGGATATACTATAATCTTCTGTGCAGACATAGGAACTGCATTTGCTTTAAATGGTGATGGATTTGTTTATCCATTACTAACAGAACATCCGGCATACGCATCTTGCCAAGAGCCAGAATTAGTTCCATGTCCATATGATTTCGACGACGACGGAATTATAGGAGTTTCAGATCTACAATCATTTCTATCAAGTTATGGAACATCATGCGAAAATTAATTTACTTACTAGCCTTATGGGCACCAATGACATCAGCTCAATGTGATGTAGAATTAACAAATGTTAACTGGGAGACTGGAGATGTACAGATAGTTGTACACAACTCTGACAACTGTGGAATATACTGGGGTGTGCCGTGGATAGATCATATCAACCTTGGAGTATCTAATGGAATAGATACTTTATGCATACCGTGTCAGAATTTTCCATTGCATTCTTTTTTAAATTTTGATGAGCAACATTTTGGTGATGGTATTGGTGATTATGGCTTTGCTGGAGATACACTTAATTTTAATCTAGCAGATGCACAAAACGCTAACTTAAGCGACACTAGTAATCCATTAACTGTTTATGAAAGGTGGATGGAATGGTATAGTGATAGCACGTTTTGTCAAGGAGCGGAAATATTTGTGTGGCAGATAAATCACTCAAATGCTCCACAAGTACTAAACCCCGATTGGTATAATCCATTTGGAACAGCTCCAGACTATCCAGATGTTAATCCATGGGACAATATATTACCTATTTACGGGGTATGTCCATGTGATACTGTTTATATAGATATAGAGGTTATTGAATACCTCACAGATACTATAATTGAATATGTAGATGTTGAGTGGATAACAACTGACACTATATACATAACAGAAACTATTATTGAATACGACACTATTACATTAATGGAGACAGAATATGTTGATGTTATAATAGACAACTATGTCTACGTAACAGACACTATAACAGAGTTCGTATCCATTACTACATACATTGATTGTGAAACTGGAGAAGAATGTGGAGAACTTTCACCTTGTGATGAAACTTCTATATATGCACCCAATGTTGTTACTCCTAATGATGATGGTTGGAATGATACATGGCAAGTAATAGCCGATGGAGCATGCTGGGATCAGTGGGAAGTTAGAATATACAATAGATGGGGTGGACTTGTTTGGATCAGTGCTTTAAGTACAGATGAATGGGAAGCGGAGGTTGCCACTGGACTATATGTTTATACTATAACAGCCCACAGCGCTAATAATGCTAGTGTCTTTCAGTTCAATGGTAATGTAACAGTATTATATTAAAAAAATAAAATATGAGTAAAGAAATAATTACAGAAAAAGAATTAACTAAAAGATTAGATGATTTAGGAGAATCCCTATCAACAAAATGTAAGGATATTGGGGGAGGTATAGTATTCATATGTGTTATGAAAGGAGGATTTATGTTTTTTAGTGATCTTATAAAACGTATTAAATATCCAATTGAAGTTGATTTTGTTAGATGTAGTTCTTATGAGGGACAAGAACAAAAGAAATTCACATTACATTATGATGTTGAAGCTGATGTAACAGATAAAACAGTGTATTTAGTAGATGATATCTTTGACTCAGGAAATACTATAAAAATGTTAACAAATCATTTTAAAGCCAAAGGGGCAAAATCAGTTACTCCTGTTGTAGCAGTTTATAAAGAAAATGTGGATTTCCCAACAGTATATCATATATACAAACAACCAAAAGATGTTAACCCATGGTATATTGGATATGGTATGGATGGGCCAAAGGGATATAGTAGAAATTTAAAAACAATTAATATATTATAATGGAAAATAAAAGGAGAAAAATCCACGAAGAGCTAGAAGTTGTAAAAACAGGTTTTGCAAATGGTGTAGCAGAAGGTTTTCCACTTACAAATAAGCAAAAAGAAAAAATGATTACTCAAGCTGAAAAAGCATATGGGAAATTTTTAGATGCTTTAAAATGTGACTGGAGAAATGATCCTAACTCAATGGAAACTCCAAGACGTGTAGCTAAAGCTTATGTGAATGATTTATGGGCTGGCAGATATACAGCAATGTCTCCAATTACTTCCTTTCCAAGTGATGGTTATGATGGTATTATTATTGAAAGAAATATTCCATTAACTTCAATGTGTTCTCATCATCACCAAACAATTGGAGGAGTAGTTCATATTGGTTATATAGCGGGGGAAGATGGTCAAGTAATTGGATTATCTAAACTTAATAGAATTGTAGAGCTATTTGGTCGTAGAGGTGCTATCCAAGAACAATTAACATCAGCTATTCATAATGCTGTAGGTAAAATTACTGAGGGTAATAGAGGAGTTATTGTTACTATTGTAGGTACTCATAACTGTGTAAGTTGTAGAGGTGTTAAACACGAAGGAGCAGCTATGGTTACTACTAAAGCATCAGGAGTATTTAGAGATAATAATAATTTATCAAGGAAAGAATTTTTTGATAGTTTAAAAATTAATAATGGAGGACACAATATTTAAAAATAAATAAAAGTTATGGCATATTATATTGCAAAAGTAAAAGTTCAAGATGAGAACGAAAGAGGAAGAGTTACCTCAACAAACGAAGAATACTGTGTAGAAGCAGAATCAGTAACAGAAGCTGAAGCAAAAGTTGTTAGTGAATTTGAAGGATACGCCTTTGAATATCAAGTAACATCAGTTAAAAAATCAAAAATTATTAAAATTTTAGAATAATGGATAGTAAAAATACAAAAGAACAACCAGAATTAGGTCCTAAATATTGGGAAGTGCCCTTTGTTGATGAAGTACAAGAATTCAACGACATGATGGGAAAACCTAATAATTACGAGCCTATAATTGGGGAAAAAAAAGAATGGCAGTTTGTTTATGATTTTATTCTTGAAGAATTAGAAGAATATAAAGAAGCATGCGAAAAAGGTGATATTGTAGGTATTTTAGATGCATTATGTGATATTACTTATGTTTCATTAGGTAATGGTACTCTATTACATGGTTTAAAAGGTCAAATTTGGAAAGCATATCAAGAAGTACAAGCATCTAATATGTCTAAATCTTGCGCTACTGAGGAGGAAGCAAAAGAAACAGTAAGAGTCCGCTCTGAAGAAAAAGGCCACCCTTGCCATTGGGAGTTAATAGGAGATAGATACATTGTATATAGATCCTCAGATAAGAAAGTAATGAAATCAATCAATTATTTTGCACCTGATTTAACACAATTCTTTACAGATGAAGAATTAAAAAACCATCAAAATGAGCGATAGAGAAATTATGAATGCTAAAAGAGCAGGAAATAATACCCTACCCCCACGTATTATAAACCATCCAGATGCACGAAGCCATCAAATAGTAAGTTTTATTAAATCAGGAATTAGAATTATAGGATATGGTTTTATTCCTTTTAATCTAATGACAGCTACTATTTTACTTATATTAAGTGAAGCAGTAGGTATCATAGAAGAGTTAGTATAAATTTGGATAAGCAATCCTTATTTCGTATCTTCAGTGAATGAGTTATAAAAACTGTTATGTAGTAAGAGAACCAGGAAATTGGGGATTTTGGAATGTTCATTTATGGACGGATGAAGGATATTCGGTAGAATCTTTCCAAAATTATGGGTATCAAGAATGTAGTGAATATCAATCTACACATAGAGGTTTAAAAGGAGAACCCTTAAAAAGGGTAACCAATTGGGATAAAAACACAACAGATTTACATTATGCAGATCATACGCGTGGAAATATCCACACTAAATTTTTAATAGATAAATATGGAACAAATGATACTCCCTCTGTAACTCATAGGGAAGTATTTTTTGATATTGAGATTGAAATGGGGGGAGCGCTTACACCCGAATATATTAAACAAGCCCCCAAACCTATCACTTCAATAGCTTGGTGGGATAAACAAGTAGATGAGTGGGCGATTGTTATCCTAGATAAAACAGGTGAAATTAAACCTGGTATTCAAGATGGTAGAGAAATTATTCCTGTTAAACGTGAAAACGATTTAATTGAGGTATTTCTTACTAGAATGGAAGCTATCTCTCCAGATATTCTGATAGGTTATAATAGTGATTATTTTGATATACCTTACATCTATTATAGGATAAAAAATCGCTTAGGTGAGCGCATAGCAAAGCGTTTATCCCCTATTCGTGTGGTTGAAGAAAGAGACCCTAGATGGTATCCAGATCAACCAATTAGAATAGCAGGGGTAGCTTCACTTGATTATATGCGATTACATAAAAAATATTCTTTCCAACAAGAACCTTCTTATAAATTAGATTCTCTTGGAGAAAAATATGTGGGGCAAGGTAAAATAGAATACGATGGTTCACTTGATAGATTATTTGCGGAGGATAAACAAAAGTTCATTGATTATAACTTTGTAGATGTTTTAATCCTTAAAAAGCTAGATGAAAAATTTCAATACATTGATTTAACAAAAAACTTAGCACATAAAGGAAAAACATCATACGAAGAAGTATATCAATCATCTAGAATACATGATGGGGCTATTTCAAGCTATCTATTATCTGAGGATATAATTCCACCTAATAAAGACCATAATCCCTTTAGAAAAGACACTTACGCAGGAGGTTATTTATTTTGCCCTAAAACAGGCATTTATAACTATATGTTTGATGAGGATTTAACATCACTATATCCTTCAATTATTATGTCTCTTAATATTGGTAGAGAAACATTTCTTGGTAGAATTGTAACATTTAATGATAGAGATAATAGATTAGGATTAAATGATCTTAAAGAAATGGATCCTGATAAGGAATTCGAAATAGAAAATCTTAAACGTCAAACAAAAACAATGACTGCTAAGCAATTAATAGAATTAATTGAAGGTAATAAATTAGCAATCTCAGCAAATGGTGTAATGTTTAGAACAGATAAACCATCAACACTTTCTATTGTGCTATCTAAATGGTTTGATGAAAGGGTTAGATATAAGAATGCAATGAAAAAGGCATTCCAATCAGGAAATAAAGAAGAGGGCCAATTAAACCACCTACGTCAATATACAATGAAAATCTTGTTAAATTCATTGTATGGTGCTACTGCATTACCTACATTTAGATATGGTTCTGTTCTTTTAAGTGAAGGAATTACCCTCACAGGACAAAGAATCATCCAAGACTCAGGTACATTTATAAATCAAGAAGCCGAAAAACTACTTCAAACGGGTAAGGATGTTTATAACATCAAAACCACCCCTACACAACGTTATGAAGATTGTAGTGGAGTTGTAATGTATGAGGATACAGATTCATGTTATGTAAATGCTGAGCCTTTATTACGTAAAATGTATCCGAATTTTGATAGCTTAGAAGAAGTAGATAAGTCAAATAAGTTAGAAGCATTGTCTTTAGATTATCAAGATAGGATTAATGACTATTATGTAGGATTTGCTCAAGAGGCATTTAATGTCCCTAAAGATAAAAATCGCCTCGAAATGAAAACTGAATGTACAATTCGCTCCGCTTTCTTTTCAGGTAAACGTAGATATGCACAATATATAACAAAGAAAGAAGGTGTACCTTGTGATGAAATTGATGTAAAAGGACTTGATTTTAAGAAATCTAACTTCCCACCACTCTTTAGAACATTTTTTGAAGAAATCTTAAATAAAATACTATTTGGTGAGACAAGAGAAAAAATTGACCAACAAATTCTAGAATTTAAAGACTCATTAGATGATCGTGATTTTGTTGCAATTTCAAAACCAACAGGAGTAAGAGGAATAGACAAATATTTAGCTGCACCCGCAACTGCAGGATGTATATTTTCAACATTCGAAAATAAAGCACCTGTGGGGGTTAAAGCAGCTGTTAGATATAATGATTTGCTTAAATTTAAAGGTCTAGATAAAAAACACACCCAAATTGTAGAGGGAGATAAAATTAAATGGGTATATTTAAGAGATAACCCCTATAAAATAGATACTATGGGGTTTTTAGATTTTGATATGCCTCCTAAGATCAGAGAATTTATTGAAGAATATGTAGATAAATCAAGAGCATTTGATACAATATTAAAAAATAAATTAGAGTCATTCTACCAAGATTTAGGTTGGGGGGATTTAACACTTAATACGTATGTTCAGCAGTTTTTTAAATTTTAAATAGGTTATGGTAAATAAAAAGGTTATATCGGATATTATATCCCAATACTCCCTTGGTGGAGAAATAGAAAAAGTCAAGTGGCAAATCACTGATGATGATTTATATATTTCTTTTAAAAATGGCTCAAAAACAATAGCAGGTGAAATCAATCATCCTGGGAATTTAGGGCTAAAGAAGGGAACCTACGGAATTTACGATACATCTAAATTAATTAAGTGTTTAAATATCCTAGATGGTGAACTATTAATGGAAGCTAAAATAGTAAACGACACCCCTTCTATCCTCAATATAGCAGATACTAACTATGAAATTCGATTTAATTTAGCGAGTGCGGGAGCTATTGAAGACACAGACGTAAGTAAAATTAAAACACCTGAGGAAGAAAGCGCATCATTTGAAATAACAGATGAATTTATTACACGTTTTGTAAAGTCAAAGAATGCATTAAATGATATTGAAAAATTTACTATTGAAACTAGAGATGGTTTTAGTGGAGATGAATTAGTATTTACAATTGGAACTGAATTGAGAGGAAGCACAATTGAATTCACAACAGACGCCACAGTAACAAAACACTTTAAATCAATTCCCTTTTCAGCTGAGTCATTTAAAGAAATCCTAAAAGCAAATAGATCATATGAAAGTGGTAAACTCACAGTATATAGTGAAGGATTTATTATATTAGATTTTAAATTTGAAGATGAAACTTCTACAAAATATTTCATAATTAGATTGCAAGATGCCAGTTAAAATATTTGGATATCTGAATAATTATTCGTATATTGACGCAAAATAAATAAATTAATGAGTGAAGATACTGCCCAACTAGTTAAAGAATATGTTTATAAAAATTATAAAACATATAAAGATAAACAATTAATTATCAATGAGTTTGATAAATGTTATCATGTGCTTACACATAAAGATGCTTCACCCCTAATATTAGGTAAAGGAATATTAAAATAAATAAAAGTTATGAGAGGAAGACAAAAAGGTCAAACAAAAAGAATGAGTATTATTAAGGATGAATCAATATCACCTTATGAAATCCATGTAGAGGAGGAACAGTATGTTCTAGTAGATGGTGAAAAACAAAAGCCTCTAGGGTATTTTACAGAATTAAATGGGTTAATAAATAAAGTATCACGTATGAGTCTAGCAAATAATAAAGAAACATATACATTAGTTGGCTTTATAGAAAGTTTTAACAACATAAAAAACGAAATAACAAATAATTTTAAAAACATTTAATATGACAGAATGTCCAATTATCCCCATGGGGGATCGAATTGTAATCCTCCCTCTTGAGGAAGGAGAACAAACCTATGGTAATATTGTAGTTCCTGATATGGGAAAAGAAAAACCAGAAATGGGAACAGTACTAGCTGTTGGTCCTGGTAGAATAAGTGCTAATGGTACTTTAATAGAAAATAAACTAAGAAAAGGCCAAACAGTAATGGTACCTAAATTTGGTGCACAAGTAGTAGAATTAAATAGAGAAAAATATATCATGGCAAGTGAAAATGATGTATTGGGAATTATAAAACCAACAGAAAACAATGAGTAAAATTATAAACACAGGTTCTGACGCAAGAACAAAATTACTATCAGGAGTAGAACAATTAGCTAAAACAGTAATATCTACTTTAGGACCTAATGGACGAAATGTAGTAATTGCTAAAAAAGGAGGTAACCTCCCAACATCCACTAAAGATGGTGTAACTGTAGCAAAAACAATTACCTTAAAAGATCCAGTAGAAAACCTAGGAGCACAAATGGTAAAACAAGCCGCCATTAAAACAGGTGATTCAGCGGGTGATGGTACAACTACTTCTACTTTATTAACTAAAGAGTTATTTGAAGAAGGTATGAAATATACAAACCACTCACAGAAACATAATACAGTTTCAATTAAGAGAGGTATGGATAT
>Ga0209337_1000257_pt1 | contig 42137 bp, 55 predicted proteins | sample LinPmetageLP53_FD_184044 | JGI IMG/M metagenome (GOLD analysis project Ga0209337, IMG submission 184044) | Marine viral communities from the Pacific Ocean - LP-53 (SPAdes) (version 2) | ecosystem: Environmental > Aquatic > Marine > Oceanic | place: Pacific Ocean | collected 2010-02-08
TCATTTCTGTTTTGAAATAGATGATGAATGGGTGGTAGGTTATGGATTAGATGATAATTCATTAAAAAGAAATTATAGAAACATTTATAAAATAAATTGAAAAAGATTAGGTTATATGAAATATATTTCTTATCTTTATATAAATAAAAAGAAAAAGTTATGAGAAAGGCAAAAGCGCAAGCTAAACGAATAAAATCATTAATATCATATCCAGATGCTAAAAAACATCAAATAATTAGTTTTATTAAATCAGGAATTAGAATATTTGGATACATATTATTTACAGTTGATATACCGACAGCAGTTGTTGTTTTAGTATTGAGTGAAATATTAGGAATTTTTGAAGAACTAGTTTAAATGTATCAAGCAGTATCATATCACAAACGTACTAATAAAGTACACATATGGGATGACCAAAAAGGTCATATTGAAGTAGACTATAAGCCTTATGCATATCGTAAATCTGATTATGGTAGATTTGTAGCATTAGATGGTAAACAAGTTGAAAAGGTTTATAATCCAGACCCAGGAGATAGAGGTTTATATGAAGCTGATATCAATCCAGAAATGAGGACATTGATTGACATGTATACAGACTCTGATGATGCATCGGTAGGACATAATACATTGTTTATTGATATTGAGGTTGATATCGAAGATGGATTTCCGACACCGGAAGAAGCTCAGCATGAAGTAACCTCAATTGCAATTTATGATCAATTAGGCGATCAAAGATTTGTTTGGATATTAGATAAAGATAATGTAGTTGATAATGTAGTCCAATCTGGATATGAAGTTTCATCATGTTCAGATGAAAGAATCTTGTTAGCTAGATTTTTAAACAAGTATCAAGAAATTCGACCAACAATTATAACTGGTTGGAATATAGACTTTTTTGATATTCCATACTTGTACAATAGAATGGTAAGGATATTAGGAGAAAAACAAGCGAGAGGGCTATCTCCAATTAATGATGTGATATGGTTAAAACATAGAAATAGATATAGAATATCAGGAGTATCATGTTTAGACTATATGGCACTTTATAAGAACTTTACTTATAATCAAGAATCAAGTTATTCACTTGAAGCTATATCACAAAAAGAATTAGGTAAAGGTAAGATGAAATATGAAGGCTCATTAAATGATTTGATGAGAGATGATATACAAGGTTATATTGATTACAACATGAATGATGTTGATTTGGTTTGGGAGATAGATGAGAAGATGAAACTTATTGATTTGGCTAGAAGTATATGTCATAAAGGCCATGTTCCATATGAAGACTTTTTATTTCCAACTAGATATCTAGATGGTGCGGCATTAACATATCTGAAACGATTAGATATTGTATCACCTAGTAGAAAGCCAAGAACTTCAGATGAGCCATTAGAATTACTAGGAGCATATGTAAAAGCACCTAATCCAGGTAGATATAAGTGGGTTTACGACCTCGATTTAACATCTCTGTATCCTAGTATCATCATGACATTGAATGTTTCTCCAGAAACTAAAGTAACTAAATTGCAGAAGTTTGATGGCCATGCATATGTAAAAAATAAAGGACAGCATTATTCTGATGAATGGAATGGTTGGGAAACTAGTCAAGATTTGAGAGAATATTTAGAAAAGAATAAATATTCAATTGCCGCTAATGGTGTTGTATATGATACTCAAATAAAAGGATTTCTGCCAAGTATATTGGATAAATGGTTTAATGAAAGAGTTGAATACAAAAATTTAAGAAAGAAGTATGAAGCTGAAGGCGATGAAGCCAAAGCAGAATATTTTGATAGGATGCAATTGGTAACTAAAATTTTATTGAATTCATTTTACGGTGTACTAGGTAATCCAGGTTTTAGATTTTTTGATCCTGATAATGCAGTAGCCATTACAAGTACAGGACAGCAATTAATTAAGTTCACAGCTGATATTGGAAATAAATTTTATACAAGAGAGTTAGGCATAGAAAAAGATTATTGTATTTATACAGATACAGATTCAACTTTCTTTTCATCATTACCAATTATAAAACATCGGTATCCAGATTATAATGAAACAAATGAAAAATGGATGGCAGATAAAACAATAGAAGTTGCAGACGAAGTTCAAGGATTTATCAATAGGTCATATGATATATATGGTAAACGATTTCATAATGTAGATATTCATAGATTTGATATTAAACAAGAAAATGTTGCTAAGGCCGGTTTATGGATTGCAAAGAAACGATATGCACAATGGATAATTAACGTTGAAGGCCATACCGTTTCAAAATTAGATGTAAAAGGATTAGATGTTGTTAGATCATCCTTTCCACCATCATTTAGAAAATTTATGGCTGAAGTTTTAGAAGACATTTTAAATGATACTGATAAGCCAACATTAGATGAAAAGATTCTTAAGTTTAAAGAATATATGAAAACATTAGGCCTAATGGAAGTAATGTTTCCAGTCGGTGTTAAAAATGTAAAAAAATATACTAGGAAAGGAGATGCACCATTTGCTGTGAGATTAAAAGGCACACCAATCCATGTTAAGTCGGCATTAAATTATAATGACATGTTACGACATCATAAAATAAAATCAGTACGTGGAATTATTAACGGTGAAAAAATTAAATGGACATATTTAAAAAATAATTCTATGGGTTTAGAAACAATGGCTATGAAAGGATATGATGATCCAGAGCCAATAGAAAAATTTGTAGAACAATACATAAATCATGATAAAGTTTTCAAATCAGCATTTGCTAACAAATTGAATGATTTTTATGGAGCAATGAATTGGGGTAGAATTCCCGAAAATAATAATTTAGGAAAATTTTTTGCATTTGATAATTAAAAAAGTAGTTAAATAATTTGGTTGTTTGCAAAAAATTTCTTATATTAATATAAATTAGAAAAATATGTACGGAAAAAGTTACTGGTATGGTAAAGAAGTAGAAGGAAGGTTATCTGATATAGAGACAGTATTTGTTAGAGGACAATTGCCTAAAAATTATAAAGAATATCCTCATGTATATTTTACAATTGAATATATTGAAATGTGCTGTGTACATGGTAATTGGGATGATATTCATAGTATATTAGAGACAAAACAGTATGTGACAATTGAAGCTAATTCAAAAACAATGGATAAGATTCCAATGTCTATATTTAATAGAGCACATGTTATATACAGAATATCAGATATCCATGTTGCCAAACTTAAGAAGACAGATACATTATCAATTGATGCCGGCTGGTATCGTGTACATCAAATTACAAAATGTAATATGATGGAAATTAACCCAGATGATTATAAATTTGACAGAATAAACGAATAAAAATTATGAAAAGAAACGTATTTTATTTTGGTCTAGAACCATTAAAAGCTAGGTATACATATCAATTATGTAAAGAATGGATGCCTAAAACATTTGAAACATATTCAAATAAATTAAATTTTATCGATGTAGATGGAGACTTTGATGAAGATTGTGAAATTAAAGTTGGTGCAGTATTAGATGCAATTGGTAGAGGTAAATATAGTTTATCTCAATGCCAAAACTTCTTACAAATGTTGTATGATGATAAAGTGAATGACGGTGATATAATATTCTTGCAAGACTATTGGACACCAGGAGTTGAGGCCATATGGTATGCATTAGATCTATATGGATATAAGAATGTAAAGGTATATACAATGTGTCATGCTCAGTCAGTAGATGAGTATGATTTTACTTGGCCAATGAGAGATTGGATGCGCCCATATGAATTAGGATTGGATAAAAGATTGACTGGTATATTTGTAGGTAGTTCTATTCATAAAGAACAATTAAGATCTGCCGGATTCAATGCTCCAATACATGTTGTTTCATTGCCAATACATAAACAGGCAACATTAGAAAAACTTCCAGCCGGATCATATAAAAAGAAAAATACAATTGTATATTCATCTAGATTAGATAAAGAAAAGAATCCTTTCTTTATGATGAAAGTTGCAGAAGCCTTTTTGCAAAATCATCCAGATTATGAATGGCATGTAACTACATCAGGTAAATCATTTAGATCAATGTTACCAGGTGTTATAGATGCATTAACTTTATTAGCAGAGAAGCAGCCTAGATTTAAACTAATGACAGGATTAACAAAAGAAGAATATTATACAGAATTAGCAACATGTAAGATTCAATTCAATTCCGCATTACAAGATTATGTATCATGGACAGTTATTGAATCGACAGCATTTGGTGCTGATATAGTATTTCCATTCTTCAGAAGTTTTCCAGAATTTATAGATGCTGATAGAATGTATAAACCATTTGATGTTAAAGATGCATTAGAAACAATAGAAGATGCATTAGAAACGCCTAGAGTTCATCCACATATAGTTGAGAGATCTGATTTAGGAAGACGAATGGAAGGTTATATTATTGCTAATGATTATGAAAATGAATTATGTGTTTGGCATGAAAAGGAATTATGTGAAGCATTATTAGAACAAGAGAACGTATGAAAGATTTAATTTATTATCCATCATTATCTGCAGGAGGCTGTGCAGGAGACTTTAAAAAGAATAAAGAAGTTAAGCCCGGATTATCGTGTAGATTTTATGATAAAGACTTTCCTGAAAGATGGAGACATCCATATTTTCTTATAACTGCTGGTCATCATTATAAATGGATGGATGCAAGAGAAAGGTATGGATTAGAAGATGATGTCCTAGTATTAGGCGATTCAGGAGGTTTCCAATTAGCCACCGGTGCTATTAAATGGGACCCATCTTTTAAGAAAACTATATTTGATTGGTTAGAAGCAAATTGTGATTTAGGAGTTAATTTAGATATTCCTCCTAGAGCAAAATATGATGGAAAGTTTTATGAATGTATGGATATTAGTTATGATAACTTTAAATATTTTGCAGATAATCAAACTGGTAAATGTAAATTCTTAAATGTTATTCAAGGTAATAATGTTGAAGAATATGAGGCGTGGTATCAGAAAATGAAAGATTTTGAATTTAATGGTTGGTGTATCGGAGGAGCTCAAAAAAGAGTTACTATGTTTATGTCTGCATTAGTTCCAATGATTAAGAATAGAGAATTTGAAAAAGTAAGAAATCAATTTATACATGTATTAGGTATTTCAAAAATTTCAGATTTCTTTATGTTAAGTTTCTTTCAAAAGATGGTAAACAAATATCATGGAGGTAGAATACAAATATCAACAGATTCAAGTTCACCTGGGCTATATCCTGTATATGGAACTTATTTGCATTCACCTCAATTAAGTAAAATGACTTTTACAGATTTATACTTTCCAAAAGGTGAAAATCTTCCTTATAATGCTGATGACTTAGTTCCTAATCCGTTAGGACATCCAGTATCAGAAGGAATGACATTTGGTGAAGTATCAAATTATAAAGGTGATGTGACAATGAAAATGACATTAAATAATTTATTTGTATTTAATGAAACTGTTAGGCAAGTAGAAGAAATAGTAAAATGTCATAACGAACTACTACAAACAGTAGTACCGAGAGATTTTTATAGTGTACTGATGAGCATGGAACAAATGTTTCAAGATCCAGACAAAGCTATTCATATCTATAATAAGAATAGACAATTATATGATAGATTTGGTGGTAGCACTAGAGATTTAGTAAATAATGAAGTAATGAACAAATTTTTTGAATAAAAAGGAAATATATGGAAAAGAAAAAATTAATTAGTTTTATTGATAAGTATCATTTAGCAGGTAATGCAAATTCTGTTAAATTAGAAATAAAAGATAAAACAATGCATTGTAATTTTATTACAGATGACCAAAATGTAATAGGCTCAGTAACAATGAAAGGATTTGATGTTGAAGACTGCATACTAGGAGTTTATGCAACATCTCAATTGACAAAATTATTAACAGCATTAGATAATGAAATAGATTTTAAAGTTAGTAAAGCAGATGCAAGTGCATTTTCAATTAAAATATCTGATAAAACAACAAAGGTAACATTTATGTTAGCAGATTTATCAGTTATAAGACAAGTACCAGATCTTAAGAATACACCTGATTGGAACGTGTCATTTGAATTGACAAAGGATTTTACAGATAAATTTATAAAATCAAAAAATGCATTACCAGAAACAGAAAATTTTGCAGTACAATCAAATAATGGAAGAACTGAAATGATTCTTAATTATTCTACTTTGAATACTAATAGAATAACATGGCCTTTGGAAATACCAGGTGCAACAGATTTATCTGCAACATGTTTCTCAGCTAATTTATTTAAAGAAATATTACATGCAAATAAAGATTGTGAATACGGTGAATTAAATGTTTCAAGTGCAGGATTGGCAAAAGTTGTATTTAAATTAGCTGAAGGAGCATCGACTTATTATTTAGTACAATTACAAGCATCATAATGAAAGTAAAATTTAAAAAATTAGTAGATACAGCTATAATTCCATCATATGCAAAAGCAGGTGATGCCGGATTAGATATGGTCGCGACTAAACATTTAGTCAATCCAGATCATAATTTTATTCAATATCATACAGGTATTGCGGTTGAAATACCAGAAGGACATGTAGGATTATTATTTCCAAGATCATCAATATCAAAAACAGATTTGAGATTGGCAAATGGAGTTGGAGTAATAGATTCAGGATATAGAGGAGAAGTTGTATTTAGATATAAGTTTAAAAAGGATACATATTTTGCAGGAATGAAAAGATATGTAGACGGAGACAGAGTAGGTCAATTAATAATAATTCCAATACCACAAATAGATCTTGAAGAAGTTTCTGAATTAACAGATACGGATAGAGGTGATGGTGGATTTGGATCAACAGGTAAATAATATGTTTGGAAATCAAGAACACACATTATGGGTAGAAAAGTTTAGACCCGGTACATTAGATGGTTATGTCGGTAATGAAGATATAATTGATAAGGTTAAAATTTATATAGAATCAGGAGATGTTCCTCATCTGTTGTTTTATGGAGGAGCAGGAACAGGTAAAACTACATTAGCCAAGATTATTGCAAATAATGTTGATGCAGATATCATGTATATAAATGCCTCGGATGAAAATAATATTGAAACAGTTAGAACCAAGATCAAGAATTATGCAAGTACAGTAGGATTTAAAACATGGAAGATTGTTATATTAGATGAAGCAGATTATATGACTCCAAATGGCCAAGCAGCCTTAAGAAATTTGATGGAGACATTTAGTAAGACAACTAGATTTATATTGACATGTAATTATGTTGAAAAGATTATAGATCCTATCCAATCCAGGTGTCAGGTGTTTGGTATTACTCCTCCTAATAAAAAAGAAGTTGCCAAAAGGATTGTGTCAATATTGGAAGAACTTGAAGTGTCTTATGATAACAAAGACCTTGTTACAATTATAAACGCCGGCTATCCTGATATAAGAAGGGTATTAAATGGGTGTCAGAGGCAGGTTATTGATGGAGTATTGAAAATAGATGATACTAGTGTCATGCAAGCAAATTATATGAACAAACTAGTTGAGATAATAAAAAATGATGACAAGAAATCAGCCTTTAAAAATATTAGACAATTGATAAATGATAGTAAAGTTAAAGACTTCTCCGCATTACACAAATATTTATTTGATGAAGTGGATAGTTATGCAACAGGTCATATAGCAGGTGTTATATTAATATTAGCAGAATCACAATATCAAGATGCATTTGCAGTCGATAAAGAATTACATATCATGTCTACAATAGTAAAATTATTAAACGAATTAAAATAAAGGAAAATTATGGCAAAAAATTATAATATACATAATATGAAAGCAGGTCCAGCACAATCAAATGCAGGTCTTAATACAAATATTAATATCAAGCCAGAAGACTTAGATGATATTGTATGTGAACAATGTAGTAGTAAATATTTTAGACAAGTACAGGCATTTAAAAGATTATCAGCACTAATATCACCAACTGGTAAAGAACAAATAGTTCCAGTCCCAGTATATAGATGTGATGAATGTGGATTTATTAACGAATCATTTAGACCAGTTGAAGCAAAAAATAAAAAATAAACCAGCTACATTATTTGACCATTTAGCAAATATAACATGGAAAAAGAAGCCATGGTCAATGCTTACTGAATTAGATCAAAAATCATTTACGCCATATCTAATTAATAGATGGTTATCAATGAATCCAGACTATATAGAAATAGTTGATATGTTTCAACAATATACTATTGGTCCATTAAATAAAAAACATGTGTATCAATTATATTATGATATTTTGCCAAAAGCAAAAACATTTAATAAGTATATAAAAGGAAAGAAAATGAATAAATACAATAAAAGTTTAGTTACAGTAGTTGCAAACCATTATCAAGTTTCTAGAATAGAAGCAGAATCATATATCGATTTATTAGAACAAGATGAAATAACAGATTTACTAAAAATGTATGGCAAACAAGAAAAACAAATTAAAGAGTTATTAAGATGAAAACGATAAAAGCAATAAAAGATTCACCGCGCGCAGAAGAAACTCCGACACATAAAGTAGTATTCAATCAAATTCAAAACGAAATTATTATGCAAAATGAAGAAGCAGTTGTATATTGCGAAAAAGAATATCCAGAAACATGTAATGAGTTTAAGAATATAATGGCAGAACAATATGTTTTATTTTGTAAGAAACAAAAGAATTATGGTCCAGGTAATATATCAGTAGGAACTGATTTAAGAACAGATGGTGATGTTAAATTATCATTAACTGGGTTATGGTTTAGAATAAATGACAAAGTACAAAGATTAAAACAATTAATCATATTAGGACATAAAGATGAAGTTGGAGAATCTGAACTAGATACATTTCAAGATCTATCAGTTTATGGTATAATTGCTCAAATAGTTTCTGCAAAGAAATGGGGCAAATAATTAGGTAATATGAGATTTTTTTCTTATATTTATATATGAATAAGTTCCTAAAATATAATAAGCGAGAGCCGTTACCAGACGAGCGTAAAATTTCATATTCTCAATTTTCTATGTATTCTAGTTGTCCTAAACATTGGGAATTAGCATATGCAAAAGGTTTACGTACTTTTAGTCAATCAATTCATACAATATTTGGTACAGCCATGCATGAAACGTTGCAACATTATTTAACGGTAATGTATGATGATTCTGTCAAGGCTGCAGATGCTATTGATATAAATGATTATTTGAGAGATCAAATGTATACATTATATAAAGAAGCAGTTGATAAAATGGATAATCATTTTTCTAATAAATTTGAATTAGGAGAATTTTATGAAGATGGAGTTGCTATATTAGATTGGTTTAAGAAAAAACGATCTTTATATTTTTCTAGAAAGAATGAAGAACTACTAGGAATTGAAATTCCAATTTATCATCCAGTTAATGAAACAAATGATAAAGTAATGATGTTAGGTTACTTAGATGTAGTTGTAAGAGATAAGCGAGATAATACAATAACTATTATTGATATTAAAACTAGTACAAGAGGTTGGAATAAATGGCAAAAGGCAGATAAAACAAAGACATCTCAATTAGTTTTATATAAAAAATATTTTGCAGATCAATATGGATTTGATGTTGAAAAAATTAACATTAAATATATGATTGTGAAAAGAAAACTAATTGATGGAGCCATGTTTCCGCAAAAAAGAATAACAGAATTTGCTCCTGCAAGTGGTAAACCAACTAGAAATAAATTAGCATCAGAAATTAAATCATTTGTCGATTCAAGTTTTCATGCAGATGGAGCATTTAATTTAGATAGAAATTATGTAGCAAGTGCAGGTAAAAATAATAAAAACTGTAAGTGGTGTGAATTCAAAGATCAACCAGATATGTGTCCAATAGCTAATAGAATTAAAGTATGAAAGTAGCAATAATAGGAAGTAGAGAATATGAGAATATTAGAAAGATTAAAGATACTCTAACTGAATTAAAAAAGAAATTTGGAGAGGATTTAATTATTATATCAGGAGGAGCTCAACATGGTGCAGATAAATTTGCAAGAAAGTATGCATTAGAGTTTGGAATTAGATATAGAGAATTTAATCCTGCCCATACAGTTAAAAATTTATATTCAGCTATGTCAGAAACTTATTATGAAAAGCCATATCATGTATCACAATTTCATCATAGGAATATGTTGATAGCAAGAGATTGTAATGTTATGATGGCATTTATTCAAAACGGAGTTTCATCAAATGGAAGTATGAGTGCAATTAAACAAGCTAAAAAATTAAACAAACCAGTAACAATAGTATCATGAGTAGAAAAGATAGATTTTATATTATAATTAAGTATCATTATAATCCAACAAGTAATGAGGCTAATAAGAAAAAGCCATTACCTGTGCTAATGTTAGGTAATGAAGGAGACCCATTAGAATTTGATTCACAAGAATCAGCAGATGAATTTGTAAGTATATGTAATATAAATTCAAATCAAGGATTTAGATATGAGGTTAAAGAATTAGGAAAGAAATATTTAAAAGTTAATCAAAAAACAGTATGAAAAAGTATTTAACATATCACGCAAAATGGCAATTAGGTATAATTGTCTCATGGCCATGTATGTATCTGTTCTCAGATATATTAGGTTGGTCAAATTTAGAAACAGTAATAGGATTTCAATTTGTTGGAGCCATAATTTTTTGGCCAATTGACAAATTTATATTCAAAAAGATGAAAGGTTAGAATGCCAAAAGCATATTTATAATAAAGTTATACGGAGATTTAAATGGAAATAAAGTTACCAAAATTACAAAAAGTAAACCCAAACAAACGTAAAAAGAAAAAGATATTATTATTGTCAGATGATTTAAGAATGCATTCTGGAATAGGAACGATGTCAAGAGAATTTGTACTAGGTACAGTTGATAAATACGATTGGGTTCAATTAGCAGCCGCAGTACAGCACCCAGATAATGGAAAAGTATTTGATCTATCACAAGATGTTCAAAAAGAAACAGGTATATCAGATGCACATGTAAAACTATATCCATGTACAGGATATGGTAATGCAAATACTTTAAGACAATTATGTGAGACAGAGCGCCCAGATGCGATCTTACATTTTACAGATCCTAGATTCTGGGGATGGTTATATGATATAGAACATGAATTAAGACAGCGCATGCCAATTATGTATTATAATATTTGGGATGACCTTCCGTATCCATTATGGAATGAGCCATATTATGATTCTTGTGATTTAATAATGAATATATCAAGACAGACAGATAATCTTGTAAAAAATGTCTGCAGAACATTTCCAAAACCAGATTGGGCAGTACAATGGGTTCCTCATGGAATAAATGAAAGTGATACATATCCAATATCTGAATTACATACAGAGTTACAAGAATATCAAAAAATGGTAAAAGAATTTAAAGCTGTAAATGAAGTTGAATTTGTAGTATTTTGGACAAATAGAAATATTAGAAGAAAACAACCAGGTGATTTACTTTTAGCATTTAAATCTTTTTGTGATCAATTACCAAAAGAAAAGGCTAATAAATGTTGTTTATTATTACATACACAGATATCAGATCCAAATGGAACAGATTTATCGGCTGTACATCAAGCTATTTGTCCCGAGTATAAAGTTGTATTCTCAACATCAAATGCAAGTAGAAAGCAATTGAATTTTTATTATAATATGGCAGATGTAACAGTTAACATTGCTTCAAATGAAGGTTTTGGACTATCTCATGCAGAATCATTAATGGCCGGAACACCTATTATTAATAATGTAACAGGAGGATTACAAGATGGCTGTAGATTTGAAGATGAAAATGGAGATTGGATAGAATTTACATCAGATTTTCCAACTAATCATAATGGGACATATAAAAAGCATGCGAAGTGGGCAAAGGCAGTATTTCCATCAAATAGATCATTACAAGGTTCGCCACAAACACCTTATATATTTGATGACAGATGTAATTTTCAAGATGTTGGTAATGCAATAAAATATTGGTATGATATGCCAAAAGAAGATAGAGATGAATGTGGTATGGCAGGTCATGATTGGGTTTGTGGAGATGAATCAAATATGTCAGCTAGACGAATGTCAGAAAGATTTATTGAATGTATTGATGAATGTCTGGAAAAATGGACACCAAGAAAGAAATTTACAATATATAAAATTGAACAAGCAAAACAAAATAAAAAATCAGGAGTTATAGTATAATGAAACCATTTATAGTAGTACAAGGACCAGTAGCAACTAGATCAGGATACGGAGATCATACAAGAGATTTAGTAACAGCGTTAATTAAATCTAATAAATACGATGTACAAATAATTTCAATGAGATGGGGTGATACACCTTTTACAGGACTTAAACCTGATAATTTAGATCACGTAGAAATAATTAAAAGATTTGCAAGAGGTAATATAGCTCGACAACCAGATGTTTATATTCAAATCTCAGTTGCAAATGAATTTTGTATAGCACCAGATGGCAAAACTGAACAGCGACCTGGTAAATTTAATATTGGCATTACAGCAGGTATAGAAACAAATATAGTTTCAACTGAATTTCTTGCAGGATGTAATCGAATGGATTTAGTTATAACAACATCAGAACATTCGAAAAAAGGATTTATTGATTCGGTATTTGATAAAATTGATAATAAGACAAAAGAAAAACAAGGATCTTTAAAGATTGAAAAACCAATAGAAGTTTTATTTGAAGGAGTTGATCTAGATGTATACAAGAAAACAGAAAATATAAATGATACAGTAAAAGAAGAACTATCAAATATTAAAGAAGATTTTTGTTATTTATTTGTAGGGCATTGGCTCAAAGGAAATATTGGACAAGATCGAAAAGATGTAGGAATGATGATAAAAACATTTTGTGAATCATTTAAGAAAAAATCTGTAAAAAACAGACCAGGACTAATTTTAAAAACATCTCATGCACATTTTTCATATAAAGATTATCATATAATAAAACACCGAATACAATCAGTTATAAGGCAATATGGTAATGATATGCCAAATATATATTTGTTACATGGAGACTTTACAGATCAAGAAATGAATTCGTTATATAACCATCCAAAAGTTAAGGCAATGATATCATTTACAAAAGGTGAAGGTTATGGAAGACCATTAGCAGAGTTTGGAAGAACAGGAAAGCCAATAATAGCAAGTAATTGGTCTGGACATGTAGATTTCTTACATAAAGATTATTGTACATTATTGCCAGGAAAATTAACTCAAGTAGATGCATCAGCAGCTGATAGATTTATTTTAAAAGAGGCAAGTTGGTATACTGTAGATTATGCATATGCATCTCAGGTATTACAAGATTGTATGAAAAATTATAAAACGTATTTAGAAAAGTCTAGAAAAATGCCGCAATATATAAAAGAAAATTTCAGTTTAAAGAAAATGCAAGAATTATTTTGCAAAATTATTGATAAAGGTACAAAAAATATACCACAACAAACTGGGTTAAAATTGCCAAAATTAAAAAAGGTAACAAATGAAAAGCCAAAATTAAAATTACCAAAATTAAAAAAGGTTGAAGTATGAAAGAAAAATTAAAATTAGAATATGATAGTATATCTCCTATTACAGGAAATAAATGTGTATTGCAAGAAACTAATGATGAAGATAATTCTATATCATATCTTTGTATGCAATCAGGATTTTCATCTCATGAAAAGTTAACAGAAGGATCAGAATATCAGTCAAACTTTGAGCGGTCATTGACATCATTAATGGTCGATTGTAAGATAGTAGATGACGAAAAGAAAATATGGTATCCATCTTTTATGAGAACACCATATGGCATGTTATATATAGATGGCCAAGAAAAAACTAAATTTATATGGAAGGTTGCAAAAATTATTCCTATAGTAGGAAAAGAAAGAAAAAAATATCCTATACCAGGAAAAGAAAATGAATTTCATACATCTAAATTAGATGTAGACAATGCCGAATCATTTGAAAAAGAAGACTTTTCAAGTGCGATAGATCAATTATATGCTATAGTAAAAGAGGAAGCTGAAAATGAAAATTAGTTATGCGATAACAGTTTGTAATGAACACAAAGAAATAGAAAAATTATTAACATTTCTATTCGAACATAAAAGAACAGAGGACCAAGTCGTCGTTCAAATGGATGCGGATAATGTAACAGCTGAAGTTATAAATGCATGTGAAAAATGGGAATCAAAACCAGCAAAGGAGTATAGTTTAATCCAATGTTCATTAAATAAAAATTTTGCAGCATATAAAAATAATTTGAATAAAAATTGTGACGGTAATTGGATATTTCAGATAGATGCGGATGAAATACCAAATGAATATTTAATGCAAGCTTTGCCATATATTTTAGAAGCAAATGATGATACAGAAGCTATATGGGTTCCAAGAGTAAACACAGTAGCAGGTATTACAGATGAACATATTGCCAAATGGGGTTGGGCATTAAATACAGAAGGATGGGTCAATTTTCCAGATTGGCAAATGAGATTATATAGAAATACAGAAACTATATATTGGATAAAGCCAGTACATGAACAATTAAAAGGTTACACTAAATTTGCTCCTCTACCTGCAGAAGAAAAGTTTGCTCTATATCATCCAAAAGATATTGGTAGGCAAGAAAAGCAAAATGCATTTTACGATACGATATGATAAAAATAAAATTATATGAACATGATAAACATCGAAATGAATGTACATTTCGACCATATATATGGGCACAACATGTTTTAAAAGATGTTGGAATTGAATTTACAGATGGCGATTCATATGATTATGCATGGATTGCGCAAGCAAGTATTATAGATAAAAAAGTTTCTTTAAAAGAATCCGTAGAGAATGGATTAAAATTCCTTTCAAATATTTCAGGTGATTATATGATACTTGATGGTCAAGACTCGACATCATTGATAGGAACATATGAAGTGTTTAAGGAATCAAATGCCTTATTACTCTTAAAGAATAGTTTATTAAAAGATAGATCATTATACAAACAAGGATCGGTCCTAGGACGACATTACTGGGGTCCAGGAGATTATAAACTAGATGATTTTGATCAATATTCAGATAGAATTATTTTATCAGGAACAAATTGGTTGGCAACTCATTGGGCTGGAATCAAAGTTCAATGGTTTGATTATTCTCGTCCAAAACAATATGATGTATCAGCAATGTTTCAATATCCGTCATTAGCTCCAAGTCATGAACATGGTCAAATACAAAGTGATTATTATGATAAGTTTAGACGTCCTAGTATTGATGTATTAAACAAATTAAATTATAATATTGCTAAACTTGATAAAGGTAAACGAGTTAATCAAGAAGAATACTTTAAAAGATTAATTGATTCTAAAATAATCTTTGCACCATTTGGTTACGGAGAAATGGCACCTAGAGATTTAGAAGCAGCAATGTTTGGGGCGGTATTGATAAAGCCAGATATGAGTTATATAGACACATCTCCTAACCCATTTGTTGATGGAGAAACGTATATTGCATGTAAACATGATTTTAGCGATCTGGAAGAAAAAATAGATATGATATTAGGAAATACGAAAAATTATCATTATATTATAGAAAATGCAAGGAAAAAGTTTTCTGAATTATATAATCCAGAAAATATTGCATTAAATGTTTATAACATATTTAAAAACTTAAACGGAGTATCTACCTAATGAAATTTGCATTTATAGTTGACAATTGTGGAGTTGAATCTTATTATATTAAAGATAAGCAATCTTATTCATTTAGGAATAATGAATTAACTGTTAATCATAATTCACTTTCTACAAAATCAATGATCGGAATGTGGTCTTATCCATTTATTTTTGATGGATGTTTTTTAAATTGGAAAGAATGGGGTGATAATTTACCTGATTATAATTTAGAAACTATAATAGTTGCAATTGAAAAAGACTTTGAAACATATACTATTGATAAATTGAGAAAAAAATATCCAAATGCATTTATTATCGGAATGATAAAAGAAATATTTCTAGGCAATGTAGGTTCAGTAGGATATTCTCCAGCATTTCAAAGCGAAAAACATAAAAATCGTATAAAATTTTTAAATCAATGTGATGCAGTAGTTCAGCCATTTCCAGAATTAGAAAAATCTCCTTTAACTCATTTAATTGATGATTGTAAAGGTAATATATCTTATATACCTTTTCCAGTTGATGTAGATTACATTTATGAAAATTATTATAAAGCCGAAAAACATGATAGTATCTTTATGTATACTACTCCTACACATGGTAGACGTGCTAATACATTAGAGTTTACAAAATATATTAGTAATAAATTTAATATTCCATGGCATCATAAAGGAGATCAATATGTTCCGGTATTAGGAGATTTATATAACATATGGTCACAGTCTACATTCCATTTTAATTTAGACCCTATAGAATGGTTTCCAGGATCTCAAGCCATACAAGTGGCCGCGGCAGGAGTTATCAATGTAGGTGGATCAAACAATAGTCATAAATATTTATTTCCTGAATTAGCTACAAATGATTTATCTAAATTAGAAGCTGTTATTGGAAATATTATTTCTGATCAGAATAAAAGAACTGAAATAATGCAGACTGCATTTGACAAAGTAAATGAATTATATAGCTTTAATACAGTTAGACGACAAGTAAAAGAATTACAAAAATGAAAATAGGAATAATAGGAATAGGTGTTGTAGGCAGTGCAATCAAATTTGGATTTGAATCATTAGGCCATACAGTTAAATTTCATGATACAAAATATGATACAAATTTAAATGATGTATCAGATACTGAAATATGCTATATATGTGTACCAACACCAATTGGGAATAATGGCAAATGTGATATTTCTATAGTTGAAGAAGTTATTGAAGAATTATATCATATCAATTATCAAGGAGTGATAGCAATTAAATCAACAGTAGTTCCTGGGACAACAAAAAGTATTAAAGAAAAATATAAAAATGCAAATATATGTTTTGTGCCAGAATTTTTAAGAGAAAGATGTGCAATTCCTGATTTTTGTGAAAATCATGATTTATTAGTTATAGGTACAGATGATAATAAGGCATTTGAATTAATTAAAAAATCTCATGGAAAATATCCAAAAAAAGTTATACAGGTTTCAGAAACAGAAGCAGAATTTTGTAAATATTTTAATAACATTTATAATGCAGTAGTAATAACTTTTGCAAATAGCTTTTATGAAGTATGTAAAGCTTCAAATGTTAATTATGGTAATATAAAAGATGCAATAGTCAATAGAGAAAATATTTTAGATAAGTATTTGGATTGCAATGAAAACTTACGAGGTTTTGGTGGCATGTGTTTACCAAAAGATACTACTGCAATTGCGGCATTAGTAAAACAATTAAATTTAGATGTAGAATTTTTTGATACAATATTATCAGAAAATGAAAAATATAAAACAACAGTATTTAATGGGATGCGAAAATGAAAAAAATATTAGTAACAGGTAGTCAAGGATTTATTGGAAGTTACATATGTAACGAATTATTAAACAATGGATATAAAGTTGTTGGAATTGATAATTATTCAAAATATGGAAAATTATCAAGGCCACATGATACTCATAAAAATTTTACATTTTATGAAATAAATGTTCTAGATAATAAATTTGATCAAATATTTCAAACTGAACAACCAAATATGGTTATTGCAGGAGCTGCAATGATTGGTGGTATTAGTTATTTTCATAAGTTTGCATATGACTTGTTAGCTGAAAATGAAAGAATTATAGCTCAAACATTCGATTCAGCAATTAAAGGACATAAGTCTGGTTATTTAGAACGTATATGTGTATTATCAAGTTCAATGGTATTTGAAGAAACAAATATATATCCGACACCAGAAATAGAAACAAAAAAATGTCCGCCTCCTGCATCTACATATGGTTTTCAAAAATTAGCAGTTGAATATTTTGCAAAAGGCGCTCATGAACAATATGGCCTACCTTATACAATTATTCGTCCATTTAATTGTGTTGGTGTTGGTGAAGAAGATTCTGTACATGAACATGAAGTTACAAGTGGTAATATAAAATTAATGATGTCACATGTATTACCAGATTTAATTAATAAAATTCTTAAAGGACAGAGTCCATTACATATATTAGGAGAAGGTAATCAAGTTAGATGTTATACTAACGGAAAAGATTTAGCTAGGGGTATTAGAATGTGTATGGAAAGTGATAAAGCAATAAATACAGATTTTAATATTTCTACAAATGTTGCAACATCAGTATTAGAATTAGCAGAAATTATTTGGGAAAAATTAAATCCAGAATTGCCATTTGAATATATATCTGATGAACCTTATAGATATGATGTACAAAAAAGGATACCTGATACTAGTAAAGCAAAAAACATATTAGGATTTGAACATGAAATATCATTAGAAGAATCAATTAATGAAGTAATTGAATATATGAACAATAAATAAAGTATAATATGAACAATTGTCAAGACGTAATAAATTATTTAATAACAGAACAAAAGTATACAAAATTTTTAGAATTAGGTGTACGTGAAAATAATGGAACATTATCTATTAATCATATAAACTGTGAACATAAAGATGGTGTTGATATAATACCAGGGCGATGTAACTATACAATGACAACTGATAAATTTTTTAAAACAATACCAGATAGTCGTATGTATGATATAATATTTGTTGATGGTGATCATGAAAGGTCTCAAGTCTTTAAAGATATAAATAATTGTTTGAATCATTTAAATGAAGGCGGAGTAATTTTATGTCACGATATTAATCCAATTTCAGAAATGCATTTGCTTCCAAGATATTCTCATTCAGCATGGGAGGCCTGGGTAGAATTAAGAAGTACAAGAACAGATTTAGAAATGCATGCAATGAATGTAGATTTAGGTCCTGGTATTATTCGTAAAGGAAGTCAAGAAATTTATTCAGATGAAATTGAATATACATGGGATTATTTAAATACAAATCGTAAACAATTATTAAATGAAATAAGTGTAGATGAATTGAGATCAATTTTTGGAAGTAAATAATGCAAGTAGGTTTATTAGGTTATGGATATTGGGGTAAGATATTATTATCTAAATTAGAACAGTTAGATAATATAGAAGTGATGTGGACTTGTACATCTCAAGATGAATGGTGGACAAATATTATTGATCTAGATTGGGTATTTATCGCAACTCCAAATGATATACATTATAAACAAGTAAAGCATTTTATAGAACAAGGAGTAAATGTATTCTGTGAAAAACCATTAACACCAACATATGAACAATCGAAAGAATTATTTGATTTGGCAGAAAAACATGATGTAAAATTATATGTTGATGATGTATTTAATTATAGAACAGAACGAAATATTATCAATACTTTGACTAAACCTATAGAGGTTGTATGGAATAAAGTAAGTGATAATACATTATATGATTTAATGTATCATGATTTGTATTTACTTTGGCCATATTGGTCATATTCAAATGATATAAAATTTAATTATGGTCAATCTGATGATAGAACTCATAAGATTAATGATATAGATTTTACTACTTCAAAAGACAGTAATGATGCATTATTTGATATGTTAAATAAAGTGTTATTCGGGAATCCAAATTACAAATATAATAAAACAATATCACTAATGTGTAACAAAGTAATAGATGATCTGAATGCAGAAAAGGATTAAAATAATAGGAGCTGGATTATTTGGCTGTGCCATAGGGTACGAATTGAGCCGGGTCGGCCATCATGTAACTATTATTGAACAAGATAGTGATATAATGCAACGTGCTTCCAAAGCCAATCATAATAGATTACATTTAGGATATCATTATCCTAGAAGTGTTGAAACTGCAGAACAAAGTTTAGATGGGTTAATATCATTTCTTACTAATTATAAAGAAGCTATTGTATCTCATTTTCCAAATTATTATATGATAGCTAAAGATAATAGTCATGTTACTGCAGAAGAATATATTAAGTTCTGCGATGACGTAAAAATAGATTATACAATACAATTTCCAATTAAATCATTAGTTAATAAACAATTAATAGATTTATCAATAATTACAGATGAAGCAGTATTTGATTATGATATTTTAAAGTTAATAGTAAAGAAATATATCAAAGGAATTGATGTAAAATTAAATACAGTATTTGATGGCAATATAAATGATTGTGATTATTTAATAAATACAACATATGCTAATATAAATGAAGTCAATAAATTATTAGGAGTTCCAGAACTAAAATTAAAATTACAAGATGTAGTTGTGCCATATTTTAAAATGAAATCTAAACCATTCGGTGTAACTATAATGGACGGGCCATTTTGTAGTGTAATGCCAAAAGGAAAAAATCCAAATGAATTTTTATTATATAGTGTAGAACATTCATTAGTTAAAAATAATAATTTAGATATAGACAATATCTATAAACAATCAGAAAAATATTTTCCATTTCTTAAAGATGTCGATCGATTAGGATATTGGAGAACAGAAAGAGCATTACCAATAAATGATAATGACGAAAGATTATCAGAAATATTTACATATAAAGATCATCCAAAAATTATAAATGTATTATCTGGTAAAGTATCAACATGTCACAAATTAGGACAAGAAATAAAGAAACTGATATGAAACAAAAAGATGAAATCTTATTACAAGAGCTTAACAATAAAATGTTAAATAAAATTCCATTTGCATTTTCAAGATGGGGAGATGGAGAATGGTTATGTTTAGAAAAAATAGATGATGCAGATTGTGATGGCAACATATACTATAAAGATTTAAGCGAAAGATTAAAGAAAATAGCTACAGTTACTCAGCCATATTATATGGGACATCAACATGGTGAGCCAACACCAAATAATCATTCATTAGCAATTGACAAAAAGGCATATCCACAAACATGGGTTAATTCTGATATATGGCATGACTTGAGTATAGAACGTGGAATGAAAGAAATATTTAATGTACTAAATAACGTACATGTAGTACTTGTAGGTAATAAATCATTATCAGCATTACCATTTATAAATGAATTTGTAGAGATACCTATTAAGAATGTTTGGTTACAATATGATGAAGTTTTAGATAAAATAAAATCTAAAATTAAACCAAATGAACATAAAGTATTTTTACTTGCAATGGGAAGAGCAACTAATGTATTTATTGACGATCTTTGGTCTTATAATGATGAAAATACATTTATGGCAGCCAGTAGTGCATTTGATCCATATGTAGGAAGAAAAACAAGAGGGTATCATCATCGACTAACAAATATACATAAAGTATATGAAAAACAAACAAAGGTCGCATATACATTTACATTCCATCATTCAGAAAAAATAAGACCTGCAGGAAAGGAAGTAACGTTACCTAGTGTAGAAAGTTTTTATAATAATTGTAACTATAATTTTGAAACATTTATAATTGATAATCAATCTGAACCAAGAACATCCTTTTCAGAAATAATTGATACATCAACAGAAAATATGCATTATACATATGTTGAAAATCAATTTGAAAAAGGAATAACAGGTGCATGGGATTTAGGAGTTAGGAATGCAATAGAAGCTGGAAGTGATATAATTATTTTGGCAGGTGATGATATAGTATTTGATGATACAATAAATAATCTTATCAATTATATTGAAAATGATATAGATAGTGATAATTCTATATACGGCCCAGTAGCTTCAGGGATAACAAATCAAATTCAATTATCTGATAAACCAACCGATAAAATAACTCAGATATTAGGTTCTAAATTTTTACAACATTTAGGTGGTCATTTATATGCATTCACGAAAGAATTTTATCATAAATATAAACAACCAAATGGTGAACTGTTTATAATTAATCAACATCATAACGGCGGAGATGGTAAATGGGGTGGTAATGAAGGAAATGTCATGTGTTGGGCAGAACAAGGAGCTAAATGCATTTTAGTAGGAACATGCCATGTACATCATCAAATAGAAACAAGAAGATCCTGGGCAATTGCAAAAGATTTAGACAAATGAAAATTTATATAACTACATGTGATCAAAGAATTGATCAAACTATTGAAATGTATGAATATTGTATACAAAAATATTGGCCACAAGCTGATGTTTATGTGTTAGGATATAAACAACCAGTATATAAATCAGATACCATTAAATTTATTTCATTAGGAGAAGATAAAGGTCCAAATCATTTAAATAAACAATTGTATGAATATTTTTCTTCGGTCGAAGATAAAAATTTTATTTTTAATGTCGATGATATGCCAATCATTCGTCCTGTAGATAATGAATTAATAACATATACTAAAGAATTGCTAGAATCAAATAAAGAAATAGGCAGAATTGGATTATCCGCGGATAATTCAAATAGACCTTATATAAAAATTTCTGATATTGATAATTCAAATTATAGTTTATTCGAAAATACAAATACAGTAGGAGAAACGTATAAATTATCTGCGGTATGGTCAGCATGGAATCGTGAATATTTTTTATTATATCTTAATCAATATGATAATTTATGGCAATGGGAAGTAAAAGGATCATCAAAAAGTAATTCAGATAATTTTAAAATATTAGGATTTATACCAGCACCAATTTGGTTTGCACATTTAATCAAACAAGGAACATTTAAAAGTACTTGGAATCTTGAAGGAGTTGGACATAAATTTGCCGCGGATCAAGTGGATCAAAACAAAATAAAAAGTATATATGACATCAAATAAAATATTAGTAACAGGAGGGACAGGAATGTTAGGTAAACATCTTCAAGATATAATACCTAATGCTATATATGTTGGCAAACTATATGATTTAACTAATTGGATAACTGTTGATAAATTATTTTTAAAAGTAAAGCCTACTCATGTAATTCACCTTGCAGCAAAAGTTGGAGGCATTCAAGATAATATAAATCACCCAGCTGATTTTTTTGATGATAATATTTTAATTAATACTCACGTTTTAAAGGCAAGTCATAAATATAATGTAAAAAGATTTATAGGAATGTTGAGTACATGTGTATATCCAGATATTGTATCAACATATCCCATGAAAGAAGATGATCTATTTTCAGGACCTCCAACTACGACAAACTTTAGTTATGGTTATGCTAAAAGATGTTTAGCTGTACAGATAAATGCATACAATCAACAATATGGAACAAATTACAATTATCTAATTCCATGCAATCTATATAGCGAGTATGATAATTTCAGTAATGGAGAAAAAATGCATTTTATTACTGCACTTCTTAAAAAAATAAAAGAATCAGATAATGAGCTCAATTTATTAGGCACAGGTAAATCATTAAGACAATTTATGTATGCAGGAGATTTAGCAAAAGTTATTAAAGAAATTATTGATAAAAATATAACAGAAAATTTCAACGTTGCTAGTTCAGAAAATTATTCAATAAACGAATTAGTACAAAAAACCTTAGGTTCTTTGAATAAAAATCATTATATTAAATATAATAATAATGCCAATTTAGACGGACAGTATCGTAAAGATGTATGTTCAGACAAAATGAAAAGTGTATTACCTGACTTTAAATTTACAAAATTTGAAGATGGAATTAAACAAGTTTATGATAAAATTAGTTAACGATACAATAAATAATAAAGATATAGATCAATTAGTTAATTGGTTAAAAACATATCCAAGATTAACTAAAGGTGAATTGACTGTACAGTTAGAACACAAGTGGTCTGATTGGTTAGGTGTGAAAAATTCTATATTTTGTAATTCAGGCTCTTCTGCAAATTTATTAATGTTATGGGCTTTAGTTGAAGCCGGTAGAATTACTAGAGATGCAAAAGTAGTTGTTCCATCTGTTGCATGGGCAACTGATTTAGCTCCAGTGATGCAATTAGGTATGACGCCTATATTATGCGATTCTAATTTAGATAATTTATCAGTTGATTTAGATCATTTAGAAAATATATTTAAAGAAACAAAACCTGAGATATTATTATTAGTTTCTGTATTAGGTTTAGTTCCTGATATGAATTGTATAACTTATTTATGTTCAAAATATAATGTTATTTTATTAGAAGATACATGCGAAAGTATGGGGTCTCAATATCAGGATAGAAATTTAGGAACATATGGATTAATGTCTAGTTTTTCAACTTACTTTGGACATCATATATCAACTATTGAAGGAGGATTTGTTTCTACTAATGATGATGAGTTATATGAAGTTCTTAAATCAATAAGAAGTCATGGGTGGGATAGAGATGCAAGTCCAGAATATAGTAAACAGTTAAGAGATAAATGGAATACTTCTGATTTTGATTCTTTATATACATTTTACCATTCAGGATTTAATTTAAGATCTACTGATTTACAAGCATATATTGGTTTAGGTCAAATAGATAAATTAGATGATATATTAATTAAGAGAAATAAAAACTTTAAAATATATCAAGAGGAGTTAGCTAATTATAGGCCCTATATATTAGATTGGCCAGAAAATTTTGTATCTAACTTTGCATACCCAGTTATTGCCAAAAATAGAGATGAAATTGTAGAGCGATTACAAAAAGCTAATATTGAAGTACGACCTATGATATGTGGTTCAATGGGAACTCAACCATTTTATGTAAAAAAGTATGGAAGAAATGAATTACCAAATGTATCAGTTATAGACAAGTATGGATTCTATGTTCCTAATCATCCAGGACTAGATAAAAATGATATTATAAAAATAACAGAAGTTATTAAAAAATGAAAAAAGCATTAATAACAGGAATAAACGGACAGGATGGAAGTTATCTTGCTGAATTATTATTAGATAAAGGATATGAAGTATGGGGTATATTAAAGAGAAACTCTGTAGCCGAGAATCAAACAGCCAGAATACCTGATCATATATTTAACCAAATCAAATTAGAATATGCTGATATGTTAGATATGTCATCATTAATTAGAGTACTACAATTATGTAAGCCTGATGAGATATATAACCTTGCAGCTCAATCACATGTAAGAATTAGTTTTGATATGCCTATATATACAACTCATTCAATTGCAACAGGAACATTAAATTTATTAGAAGCTGTACGATTAACATGTCAAGAAACTAAAATATACCAAGCAAGTTCATCAGAAATGTTTGGTAATAATATAGATGATGATGGATATCAAAGAGAAACCACTCCTATGAATCCAGTTTCTCCTTATGGTTGTGCAAAAGTATATGCGTATAATATATGTAGAAACTACAGAAATGCATATGATATGTTTATATCAAATGGAATACTTTTTAATCATGAATCACCAAGAAGAGGAATTAATTTTGTAACTAATAAAGTCGTAAAAGAGGCTGTGAAAATAAAATTAGGATTATCTGATACATTAAAATTAGGTAATTTAGATGCTAGTAGAGATTGGGGCCATGCACAAGACTATGTTTATGCTATGTGGTTAATGTTACAACAAAATAAATCAGATGATTTTGTTTGTGCATCAGGAGTATCTCATACGGTTAAGGAGTTAGTAGAATATGTTTTTGGAAAATTAGATTTGAATTGGAAAGATTATGTTGAAACAGATAAAAAGTATATGAGATCAGAAGAGTTAGAATTTTTAAAAGGCGACTGTTCAAAAGCACGAAAAGAATTAGGTTGGATACAGTTGTATACATTTGAATCAATGTTAGATGAAATGATAGAATATTGGTTAGAAAATCAAAATAAATTATGAAAAATAAAATTATATTAATTATAGGAGGTACAGGTGCATTAGGTAAAACATTAACTCATCGGTATCATAATGATAATAAGATAATTATTTTATCACGTGATGAACATAAACATGTTGCAATGCAAAGAATATATCCAGATGTGACATATTGCATTGGAGATGTAAAAGATAAAGATTCAATATTACAATCTTTAAATGAATATAAACCAGATGTCGTTATCAATACAGCTGCATTAAAACATGTTCCTATATGTGAAGATAATCCATATGAAAGTGTTAAAACAAATATAATAGGACATAAAAATTTAATTGATAGTGTTGCAGTATGTAATCACCAAATTGAAACATTAATGTTTATATCAACAGACAAAGCATGTGCACCTATTAATGTGTATGGACAATGTAAAGCTATATCAGAAAGATTATATATAGATTTTGCAAATAAACAAAAAGATATAAAAGTATGTTTATGTAGGTACGGAAATGTATTAGAATCGACGGGCTCTGTAATTCCATTCTTCAAACAATTATTAGAAAATGGAGCAACAGAGTTACCTATTACTCATAAAGATATGACTAGATTCTTATTGACACTAGATGATGCGGTTGAATTAATTGATTGGAGTTATGAATATCCTTTCTCACATGGTAAAATTGTCATCCCTAAAATAAAGGCATTGAAGATAACAGACATTGCAAAGTCATTGGGTAGGTCATATGACCATAAAGACATTAAATTATCTTATGTAGGTATTAGACCCGGAGAAAAACTACATGAAGCAATGATAAGTGAATCAGAATCATTCCGGACAGTGTCCGACGGACAATATTATATGATTACTGATAATATCATTAACAAAGAAAGTTGGCAATTTAGTTCAGATACAAGTTTAATGGAATCAAATGAAACAGATAATTTTTTGAAAAAATCGAAAGTAATATGAGAGTATTAGTATTAGGACATAATGGTATGTTAGGTCATATGGTTGTAAAATATTTACAAAGTCAAGAAATGGATGTTGTAAAATTTGTAGGTAGATTTCCAAAAGATCAAAAAACATTATTAGAGTTTAAAGGAGATTATATTATTAACTGTATTGGAGCAATACCGCAGAGAACAGATAATTTTGATATCAATTGGCAATTACCAATTTGGTTAGATTTAAATTCACCATGTAGAGTTATCCACCCAGGTACAGATTGTGAAATAGATGATGATGATTATGGCATTTCAAAACGTATTGCTGCAGATTATATACGTGATCATGGTAGACAAACTAAATCAATAAAAACATCTATATTAGGTCCAGAGCCATATACTAAAGCCAGTTTAATGGAATGGTTCCTAGATCAAGAAGGAGAGGTATTTGGATATACAAAGGCAATGTGGAATGGTAATACAACATTAGAATGGGCAAAGTATTGTGAACATGTAATGCAGACCTGGGATATGATTGATACTGAATTAACAATAGCTTCACATTGTATCCCAAAATATGAGCTATTATGTACAATAAAAAAGGTATTTAATAAAGATATAAAAATAAATAAAAAGGAATTAGGTAAAGATAAATGTTTGATTGGAACAATTACTACTGATCCTATAATCGAACAATTAAAAGAATTAAAGGAGTTTTATTACTAATGAAGAAAAATGTAGTTTATTGGATCGGAATAAAGAATCCAGATCTAGCAGAAAAATATGGTAATTTTGAATATTTTGAATATTCAAAAGCTACTTGGAAATATTGGTGTGAACAAAATGATTGTATATTTGTAGAATTTGATCAACCAGTAGAATCAGATATGCTCCGTTTTAGAGTTAATTGGCAAAAGGCAATATTTGTATTTGATGAATTAGAAAGGAAAGGTATAGAATATGATCAAATATTTTTAGTTGATAGTTCATGTATGATTAAATGGGATGCACCTAATGTATTTGAATTGACAGAACATAAATTTTGCGGATGGCCTGATACAGATAACATGAGATGGATATATGATAGTATTCAAGGATATAAATCATTCTTTGACAATTTTGAATTAGATCAAGAAAAATACATTAGCTCAGGAGTAATTATATTTAATGAACAACATAAAGAATTTTTTAAATCATTTAAAAATTTGTATTATGATCAAATAGATACATTTGTTGATTTGCAAGACAATATTGTAAAGAAAGGAACAGAACAAACACCAATGAATTATTGGTTACAAATACAAGGTGTAGATGTTAAATTAGATTTACCAAAAGGATTTAAATTAACTCATATGCATAGATCAGAATTATTTAATCATAATTGGCAAGACGGTGATGATAAAACTCCATTTTTTATTAAGTATGGATACAATTGGGTGTTTAATGGAATACCAAAAGAGCAGAGATCAAAAATAATGTTAGATACATGGAATTTGGTAAAAAATAATTACATTGAATTAGATAATGAAACTATATTAGATCAAATGGATCATAAAGATACTGCTAAATATACTACATCAAGAAAATTCAAACAAGATATTTTAGAAATGTTTCGTAATAAGGAATTTAAGAACAAGACAATTGTTGAAATAGGTGCATCACAAGGACAGTCGACTAAAATGTTAAGTTATGCATTTAAAAAGGTTATTGCAGTCGAATGGGATGATTGGAATTTAGAACAAGCTAAAAATCGTAATGCAGATAGAAGTAATGTCAAGTTTATCAAAATGGATTTATATAATGACAATTGGCAAGATTATTTGCCAACTGATGTTGATGTAGTATTTATAGATGCGGGTCATCAATATCATCAAGTTAAAATGGACATTGAAAATTCTCTTAAACATTTTAATGATCCTATTTTTATATTTGATGATTACGGATTAAATGATCCAGGATCAGGTATTAATGAAGTGAAAAAGGCAATAGATGAAAAGTTAGATACTAAAGAATTAATACTACATAAATTTATTGGCGAAACACCAGAAGATTTAGTACATGCAGGAGGCGTTAAGTTTAATGATATGGAAGGATGTATATGTAATATGAGAAAAATATGAAAAATATAATTTTTATGGTAGCGTTTAAAAAAGACGGCCAATTGAAAAAGGAATATCAATATTCTATTGATTCATGGAGATATTTTTGTAAAAAGTATAACGCTGAATTATTATTAATGGAAGATCCAGTAGTTGATATTTCACAAATGAATATTATATGGCAACGATATTTCTTATTTGATATATTGGACGCAAATGAAATAAATTATGATCAAGTATTAATGGTTGATGCAGATACTATAGTACATCCGGATTGTCCAAATTTCTTTAATGAAACAGATCACAATTATTGTATGGTTCATGATGCTGGTAGTTATGATTGGATATTAAGAGGCATGGAGCATTATAAGAAACATGTATTTAAAAATGAATGGTTTGATTTTTGGACATATGGTAATGCAGGATTTCAGATTGTTAATAAAAAACATAAAGACTTTTTCAAATCAATGACAGATTTTTATTTTAATAATCAGGATACAATACAATTCATACAAAAAAGTTATGGAACAGGTACAGATCAAACTCCATTAAATTATATGTTAAGAAAACATAAAGTTGATTTAAAATTATTACCATGGAAATATAATATGGGTGGCATGGCAAAGAGAGAAATTATTGGTGATGATATGTTGCATACAAAAATGGGATATGTAATGCACTTCAATGGATTGCCTGGGAAAAAAGAAGAGGTGGTTCCATATTGGATAGAAAAAACTTATAAGTATTTATATGAAAACTAAATTTGCAATAGGGTGTCTAGTTCAATGGTATGAATGTGATATCATTGAAGAATATGTAGACTCTTTAAAGGATGCTATAGAACAATATGACGGCCAAGTTATAGTTGATTTTACTGTTGTAATGAATCAAGGCCTAGAAAAATGTATATCAGACAGACAATTGCTTAGTTGTAAAGTTAAAATTGGATCAATATGTAATTTTGGAAACGTTCGTTATACGGATGATCTTCATACAATTGCAGACTATAGAAGGATATTCAATACCGACTACTGTGACCAAGTAGATGTTCTCTTATGGGGTGAAAGCGATGCCTTATTACCCAAGCAGACCTTTGGTATATTAGATAATTTACATCAAATGTCATTACAAAATAATAATCCAAAGTATCTAGCATTTTTTGGTACATGTAAGATGTGGGATGATAGCTGGAAACAATTAGAACATCCAGATTTTACTGATAAACCATTTTATTCAGAGCCAGAAGATTTCAAACCAGACCATTGGTGGAGTTTACGATATTCAATGACTATAGATGAAATGAATAAAATAAATGATAAAACAGATGATTTAGATGTTAGTATATTACCTCAACATAAATTTAATGGTTGTGGATTAGTAATATCATCAGAAGTAATTAAATCAGGTGTTAATATTCCTAAATCTGTTTTCTTTGTCCACGAAGATACAGCCTTTATGTTTATGACAAATAAAGTATTAGGAAACATACCACAATATGTTATCAAGAATATATTATTAGTACATAATAGAAATCATCCTAATAAAAGAATGTATATTAAAGATGAACGTACAGATGGGACCATGAACGAAAAGAGAAGAAGTAATGATTGGTATGTAAAGGCAAATAAAATGTGTGAAGAAAATTATGTGAATTTATTTAATCCAAATTATAAATCATGGACATGGGAAGACGTATGGAAGTAACAATAGCAATAGATGATATACACCCGGGTAAAGGATGGGGAATAGAAGGCGATGAGTGTATGTATTATTTAGAAGAACTTAATAAAGAGTTCGGGGCTAAGTTTACATTATTCATTCCATCTAATTATCATAACAAATTTCCTTTATCAAATCATAAGGATTGGATTGATTGGCTGAAATCAAAAGATTATTTTGAACTGGCCGCGCATGGCCATTTTCATATGTGTGAAAGAAATGATATAGGAGAATGTGAATTTTTTGAATTGGATACTGAAGATAAAGTTCAATCAAGAATAAATTTAATGATGACCGAATGGGGTAAAGTAGGACATAATCCAGTAGGTTGGAGAAATCCAGGTTGGTTAGCACATCCGGAGGCAGTTAAATGTTTAGGAACTTATTTTAAATATGCAGCAGTTCATTATGAACATAATCATAATTTACAATGGGATTGTAAAATGATATATGGAGCAGATGGTATTCATGAAACAGATATATCATTACATGATGGTAATATAATGTTTCAATCACATATAGCCGGAAACCATAATGATAATGTCTGGAATGAATCTAATTATCAACAACTAAGGTTATCATTAAATCATTTGAAGCCTATGGGAGTTGAATTTAAAACACTGAATGAATTATGAGAATAGCATTTTTTACAGAAGGTAACTGGACAGGAAAAGTTTCTAGAGATAATACAAATATGAGAACTGAAATGGCCTGGATGTGTGCATTAAATGCTGATCATTATAATATACACGGAGGACCTATACAAGGAGTGTATGATATAGCTATCTGTATAATACCTAAAAAGAATCCGCAATTTGATATTCATAGAATAAGAACTCATTGTCTCCAAATAGCATCGATGCAAGAAGGACCTCATTGGTATTTTCAAGACTATCCATTAGATCAGCAGATATGGTATTATAATACATTACACGAAATGGATTTCCTATATGTACATAATGAAATAGATAAAAAATATTTTCAAGGATTGACTGGTAAGAAATGTAAAATATTACCTAGTTTAATGATAGAAGATACACTTAAAGATATACCAGATAATATAGGAGAAGGGGTTATGATGGGAGGAAATTTCTGTCATTGGTATGGAGGATTTGATTCATATATAGTTGCACAAGAATTTGGAACAGATGTATGTGTACCAAGTATGGGTAGAAAGATTGACGGAGAGGAGAGTATGGAAAACTTAACTCACTTATCATATCTGAATTGGACAAATTGGATTGCAGAATTAAGTAAAAGAAAATATGGAGTTCATTTAATGAGAACTCATGCAGCAGGAACATTTGCTCTTAATTGTGCTTACCTAGGCATTCCATGTATTGGCTATGAAGGATTAGATACACAAATGAAACTACATCCGGATTGTACAGTAGAAGTTGGCAATATAACCAAAGCTAAACAAATTGCAGAAAAGCTTAGGAAAGATGAAAAATTTTATTTATATTGTAATAATAACGCAAGAAAAAACTATAAAAAATATTATCATGAAGATCAGTTTTATAATTCCTTCGAGGAACAATTTAAAATACCTTAAATGGTGTTGTGATTCGATAAGAAAGAATCAAGACGATCATGAAGTAGAAATTTGTATTGCAGATGATGCAAGTACAGATGGTACATGGAATTGGTGTCAAGAAATGATGGAAAAGGATTCTAATTTTAAAGCAATTAGAAATGAAGGACCAGAAAGGCAAGGATTAGTCATATTAAATGATAAGTTAATTGACGAAGTTGCTAGCTATGATATTTGTATGGTATTCCATGCAGATATGTATTTATGTCCAGGATCAATAGATGCAATTGAAAAATATATAAAACCAAAAACAATTGTATCACTAACAAGAATTGAACCTCCATTACATCCAGAAGGGTCTGAAAAAATAGTAAAGGATTATGGCATTGAACCAGAAGAGTTTAAAGAAGAAGAATTGTTAAATTTTTTATATAGAAATGAAAAGTTGTTAGGTAGAGTAACTGAGGGTATATTTGCTCCATGGGCATTTTATAAAAAAGACTTTCAAGAGATAGGAGGACATGATGTTTTATTTGCTCCACAATCAAAAGAAGATTCAGATATATTTAATAGATTTCAATTGAATGGAGTACATTTTATTCAAACATGGAGAGGAAGTGTATATCATATGACAAGTAGAGGAAGTAGATTTAATCCTTATTCAGGAGGTGCACCAGGAAAGAATTCAGATGAATGGATTGGTACTACTACTAAAAATATGAGAAACTTTATTAGAAAATGGGGACATGCTGTAAAACATGATGATTATATGAAACCTATCATTCCACCAAAGTATGATGTAGGATTTAAGATACATAACTGTAATTTAGATCTTTTAAAAGTTCTAGAACCATGGTGTACTACGTTGTATTGTGATGAACAGTTCACTATAGGTAGAGTTGCAGATTATGTTGAAATGGAAGATACTACATATGATTTATATGATAAGATTCTAAAATATGATGATGATGTAGAAAATGGAATATTAGTTGAGATAGATGGAACTAAATTTACTCAACAAGATTATAATTATATACAAAATTTTGCAGAAATAATTGCAAACGATAAAGATTTACCTGATCAACTAATTCATTTCTCAGATGATCCAGAATTTGAATTAGGTAATTTAAAGGTAACAATAAATAGTTTAAAAACATACGAAAAAGAGTTAATAATATGCAAAAAGCAATAGTAACAGGAGGAGCCGGATTTATAGGTTCTCATATAGTTGACAGATTAATTAATGATGGTTACAAGGTAATTGTAATCGATGATGAGTCTGCAGAATCAAATGATGTATTTTATCATAATGAACAAGCCGAATATCATAGGATATCAATTGAAGAATATGATAAGATTGAACCTCTATTTAAAAACATAGATTATGTATTTCATTTAGCGGCCGTAGCACGTATACAATTGACAATGAATAAACCAGAGAAAGCTGTCTCGGTAAATTATACAGGAACTCATAACGTCTTGCGTGCATCTAAAAAGCATAATATTAAAAGAGTAATGTATTCATCTACTAGTTCGGCATATGGATTAAAAAATGAAATACCCTTAAAGGAAACAATGCCAAAAGATTGTTTGAATCCATATTCTGTTACTAAAACAGGAGGAGAAGATTTATGTAAAATGTATAGTGATGTATATGGATTAGAAACAGTTATATTTAGATATTTTAATGTATATGGTGACAGGCAACCAACTAAAGGACAATATGCACCTGTTATAGGATTATTTGCTAGACAAATTCTAGAAGGAGGAAAAATGACAGTTGTAGGAGATGGATTGCAGACAAGAGATTATACTAATGTTTTAGATGTAGTTGATGCCAATATATTAGCTGCATATACTAGTAATAATGTTACAGGAGAAATTTTTAATATCGGATGTGGTAAAAATTATAGCGTGTTAGATATTGTTGAAATGTTAAAACCAGATTATTTTGAATACATACCAGAAAGGCCTGGTGAAGCTAGAGATACATTATCTGATATAACAAAATCAAATGAATTATTAAACTGGAATCCAAAAATTGAATTAGTGGATTGGATGAAAAAATATAGGAATGAATTAGGATTATGAAAAAAATAGGAATAGTAGGAAATGGATTTGTAGGTAACTCAATAGCATTTGGGTTTTCACCTACACATGAAATAAGAATTCATGATAAAGATCCTAAAAGAAATATGAATACTTTAGAAGAAGTATTAGAATGTGAATATATTTTTGTAGCTGTACCAACGCCAATGCATGCCGATGGCTCAATTAGTTTAGCTATAATAGAAAAGGCTTTACAAGAGATATCAGAAAAAAATAAAAAACGAAACAATGTTATTATCTTAAAGTCTACAATGATACCTGGTTCAACTAATAACTTTGCAAAACAGTTTCCAAAACTAAATATAGTATTTAATCCAGAATTTTTAACTGAGAGGACAGCTAAGTTAGATTTTTTAACTCAAGCAAGGATAGTATTAGGTGGTCCAAAACGATTAACTAAAAGAGTAGCTAAATTATTTGAAGATAGATTTATGCATGTTTATTTAATAGAAACAGATGCAATAACTGCAGAAATGATAAAATATATGAATAATGTATTTTTTGCAACTAAAGTTTCTATTATGAATGAAATGAAATTAATGTGTGATGCAGTTGGTGGTAATTGGAAACAGGCATTGAAAGGATTTGCAGCCGATCAAAGAATAGGCGATTCTCATTTGAATGTTCCTGGACCGGATGGTAAGTTAGGATTTGGTGGATCATGTTTTCCAAAAGACATTAATGCATTTATGTCCATGGCAGATGATTTAGGTGTTGATATTCCAACCATTAATGGCGCCTGGGATACAAATCTAAATGTTAGGCCGGAAAGAGATTGGGAGAAATTAGAAGGAAGAGCTATAGTAAAAAAAGAGTCAAACAATGGAATATGATATAATAGGATTTTGTTCAGAAAATTATAAAGCATGTTATGATTTTTCAATTGAATCATGGTTAGCTACAAAGGCACGAAAAATTTACATTTATACAGACGGCTGGAGTGATGATACAAGAAATGGAAGAATAGAATTTATTAATATAACTCAGAAAGATACTGAATGGGTAGTAAATACAGGTAAGAAGGTTGATTGTATACTAGATTATTGGGATAGAGAAGATACATTAGATAATTTTTGCTTTTTAGACGTAGATAATTATATCGTATCTGACATATCAGAAGTATTTGATATAATTGAGACTATAGGATTAACACGAATATATACAAGAACGACAAGTGCTGGTAATGTGTTTTTCATAAAAAATGAAATATCAAAAAAGTTTTTAGATGAATGGGCAATAAAACAGCAAGAACATAAACAAAGTAAAGATTGGACAGGTCATCATGGTACAGCTTATGATCAATGGTCATTGCATGAAATTACAACTAAAGATTTAAATGTACATAAAAAATATGATGTTGCTGAGAATCAATATAAAATTACTTCATTGACAAATGAGATATGGAATTGCGAACATGATCGAGTAGATGCATGGATGCAAATGATTACAGACAATGATTGTAAAATTTTACATTTTAAAATGGGATATTGGAAAAATCATAATCTAGTTAATGCCATTAAAAATATAATATGAGATACTACATTTTATATCCAGGCAACACAGAAGCCGATACCGTTAATTCTATCAATCAATTAGGTGACCAATCATTCAAAACATTTTGGGCACAGAGAGGATTTAATATATTAATGAAAGCGGTAGAACAACATCATGCCGATCTAGATCATTTTATTATTAAAGATGAAAAGGGAAAGGGATATTCAATTGAAGAATTTTTAGATAAAATTAAGACCCTTAAAGTTAGAATTCAAAATTAATTACTACATATTTATATAAAATTAATCAATAAAGGAGTTTATATATGTATACACGAAAACAGATAGAAGCCGCTGTTAAAGCAAAAGGCTATGTTTGGTTTGAAGATGCTAACAATAAAGGCTACGATGTAAATATTGTAGGTGTTAGGAATTCTGAAACTAATGGAAAAGTCACAAATGCATTTGATGACAAAATTACAATATCATACAAAGTAGATGGAGAATGGTGCTTTGAATGCTTTAATTGTACTACCGATCCAGGATCACATTGGGTTGAAAACATAATGAGAAAAGAAGGGGTCGCTGTATTAAAACCAGGCCAATATAGAAAATCTCATAAATTAAGATTACATCAAGGTAAATATCTTGCATTAGGTCAACAAAATCCTGTAACTGTTTATAGAGATAATAATCGTGATGATAATTATGATTTAGATGATAACAATACACAAACAGGAATATATGGAATTAATATTCATAGAGCTACTGGCAGAGCTGGAAAGAAATCTACTCAAGTTGATAAATGGTCAGCAGGTTGTCAAGTAATTGCTGATAATGATGATTGGCATTGTTTCTTGGACATATGTCAACAAGCAAGAGAAACATGGGGAAATAATTTTTCATATACGTTAATTGAGAGCAAAGACCTTGTGGTATGATAAAACTAAAAACCATATTACAAGAAAGAAAGGTATTATCAGTATTTGATTTTGATGATACTATTGCTCTTACAGATTCTTGGATATATGTCATGAGGGCTGGTAGAGAAATAAAAAAATTAGATCCGGCACAATTTGCAGTATATAATCCAAGACCAGGTGAAACATTTGATTTTAGAGATTTTGACAAAAAATTAAGAAATCCAAGATTGATAAGACAAAATGCACAATTGTTAAAGAAACAATTAGATAAAGCCAGAAGAGCATCTAGAGGCTCAAGAAAGGTTACTATATTAACTGCAAGAAGGTTAGGACAGCCTGTAACAAGTTTTTTCAAATCAATAGGATTAGATGCATATGTAGTTCCATTAGGAAGTAGTAATCCATTAGATAAAGCAAATTGGATTGAAAAGCAAATCAAGAAAGGATATGATACAGTTTACTTTATGGACGATTCTCCTAAAAATATAAGAGCTGTAGATAACATGTTGAGGCGATATCCAAATGTAAGATCATTAACTAAATTGATTAAGGAAGTAGAAGAAAATGTAGCTCCTAATCATGATGGTAAAGCAGCTCCATATGGGTCTGGATATGATGAGATAGATGAACTGGTAACAGATTCTCATATTATTTGTAATAAATGTAAATGGGCATGGACTAAAGCATCTGGAGGTGATGATTTATATAATTGCCATAAATGTGGCCATGACAATACTCCAGTTAAAGAAAATTTCGCAGATGGAAAGAATCCAGGTAGAAAAGGAATATCCAAAAGAGTTGGCATCCCAAAAGGAGCTACTTTAACTCAATTAGCTAAACTAGCAAAAGCCAAAGGTGAAAAGGGCAGAATGGCTAGATGGCAATTAAACATGAGAAGAGGTAGAAAGAAGTCAAAAAAATAGGTTATTTGAAATATTTTTGTTATATTATTATATGAAAGAAAAAATAATAAACACAGTAGTCCATACAGCAGCATTTTTTAATTTAGAATTAGATATGTATTCTATTACATTGTCCAATCGTATGAATGTACCTTCATCTATTAAAAATGGTGTATATGTTATTGAATCTAAAGATAATATTGTTTATATAGGAAAAGGCACTGTACGTGATAGATTAAAAACACATATTGAAAAGATATCAGGAAAATTCCATACAGCCAAAGACACGACTGGATTCAAGATATTAAGAGAGACTACGAATATAACAGTAGGTGAATGTAATGTCCATTATATGGACTGTAAGACTGAAATTGATGCAACTGCAATGGAAGGAGCATTGATGAAAAAATTAATGCCATTGGCAAATAACGAAACATATAAAACAAAATTATTATGAGTAAATTTAAAATAGGCGATAAGGCCATTAAACCAAAAGGGTATAAATTTCCATGTACAATAGTATCAATATTTGAAACAACATCAGGTGATATAAGAGTTGTGGGTGAATTAGATGAATTAAAAATGTTACATATATTCAATGAAAGACAATTGGAACATTGCCCAAAAGCTTTTTTTGAAAATCCATTACAAGTAGACTCAGATATCATTGAAGGTACCAAACCAAGTAATTTATGAGTAAATTTTTACTAAGTATAGCATTATTCTTTTTTGGACAAACATTAATCTGGTATCAAACTAATGGTCAATTTGTTTGGAAGTGGGCTAAAGACCATCCATTTGCAATGGCATGTATATTTGCTGTACCCATATCATATGCATTTATCATTGCAACTAAATTAGTAGTAGGTTATTTTGATGGATTACTATGGCCTGGAAGATTTATAGGATTTGCAACTGGAATGATTTCATTTGCGATCTTGACTTCTATTTATATGGGTGAAGCAATAACTCCAAAAACCGCCGTTTCATTAATATTAGCAATTACATTAGTTAGCATTCAAATTTTCTGGAAATAAGTTTCTACAGCATATTTATATTAAAATAAATAGCAGACAATATATGGAACCAGTAAAAGTATTTAATAATGTTATAATAGGACAATTTGTATTAACAGGTGTCCCAGTTAAGGTATATGTTTATAGTAGATATTTAACTATTACAGATGCAGATGACATAGACGATCCAATATATGGATTTGGTATGGATGAAGATGGAGATATGATGCAATTTGATTATCGCGAAGTTGACCATCTTTTAGTTGCAGGTAATAGAATCGATTTAGAAACATACAATACAGGTATGGGAGCGACAGAAGAACCAGAAGGCGAAGAAGAAGAGAAAGAAGAGGAAGATGATGAAGAAAAGAAAGAAGAAGCCAAATATGATGATTTTAATGAAAAAGCTGTGAAATTAGGAAATATTCTTAAAGAGATGAGTCAAGATGAATCAGTTAATGAAGCTGAAGAATTCAAGAAGGGTACTAAAATAGCAATTAAAAGTCCAAAAGGGAGATCCCATAATGTTGATATGTATATCGTAAAATATACTGGTGATGGATATTTTTATACTGATGCTGGTGAAAGAAGTTCTAAATGGATAGATGAGGAAGACCTAATGAAACTGCTCAAAACTAAAAAGGCAGTTGTTGAAGGCAAATTAAATGAATATCATGCATTTAATCAAATTAAATCAAATGGATATACATTTGGTGTAGGTGATATAGTTAAAAATAAAAATAAATCATGTCCACATCATGGTTCAATGGGTATTGTTAAAAAGATAATGGACTTACCTGATAATACGGGAACAGTAGCAATTTATACAGTTACAAACTCAGGACCAACATATAAGCCAGGAATGTCATTAACAAAGACAATCGATCAACTAGAACCAATACAAAAACCAGATGCTGTAACAGATGATGTTAATGAAAAAATATAAGAAATAACAATGGCAGATCATGATAAAAAGATAAAATTAGCTGATCTAATTAAAGGTACAGGATATGAAGAAACTCCTAAGGAAGTTAAAAAGTATTCTGATATACAATTAGCCCCGGGTAAGAAAATAGTACTACAAGCACAGACTAATGAAAATGAAAGAGGCTTAATTGTAACTTGGAGAAAGGATGGCGGATATGATGTTGCATATTGGTATGACAAGCCAACTAATATAGTACCAGCAGAATTGAAAGGCGATGGCAAATCGTTTGGAGATATTAAAAACGTATATTTAGGGTATCACCCGGAGTTAGATGATGACAAAACTTATTAAATTATTAAAAGAAGCCAAAATAAAAGGTGCAGATGGTAAGGCATGTTGGGACGGTTATAGATATGCCGGAACTAAAGATGGTAAAGACAAATGTGTTAAAGTGAGTGAATCATTAGGATTAGAAATGTGGGAACACTCTCAACCAGTATTATGGCAAGAAGCAGAATACCAAGGTAGAAAAGTTAAATTAGGCAAAGTTACTAGAGGAGGCTCAAAAAAGTTTCAAGTATATGTAAAGAATCCAAAAACAGGAAATGTTAAAAAGGTATCATTTGGAGACACAACTGGATTAACTATTAAAACAAAAGATCCAGCTAGAAGAAAATCATTTAAGGCAAGACATAATTGTGATACAAAGAAAGATAGAACCAAGGCCGGATATTGGTCATGTAGAATGTGGGCTGGTCCAGATTCTGTAAAAAATATGTTGAAGAAGTAATATGAAAAAATTAAAGGACTTATTAAACGAATCATTATCAGAATTTGGATTAGATACTTATAAAATTGCAGATAGTTTTACTCCGCAAGAGCTCAAAAAATTAAAAGCAGATGGGAAGATTTCGGCTGAATCATTAAATGGCGCACTTGAATTACAAAGAGGTTGGAAACAACGTCATCCATCAATGACAGTAGGTGGAGGTAATTATAAACAAGATATGTTAAAGAAATTAAACAAAGTAAATGAAGCTGAATTCAAATTTAAATCTATATCAAAGGCCTTAGATTATATACAAGACTTAAGAGGTCAGTCCATGGACTTAGAACAAACTATGAGATCAACATTAGCTGATTTACAAGACGTTCAAATGGACATGGAACAAGAAGCTGAACCAGAAGGTGGTCCAATTGCAGATAAGTATGCAAGAGAAATGGCATATCATAAAAGGCAATATAATAAAACCAAAGCTGAATTTGAAAAGGTAATGGACGAGATAGAAAAATTTGATGCAAATTATATGGGATAATCATGATTAGACTAAAAAACATATTAACAGAAGCAGTACAACAAAAGTTTGAACAAGTAAAACTTAAATTCAAGTTTAAAGATTATGCACCTGCATTTGATGAGGAAACGATGAAGACTCATTACAATAAACATTATCAAGCATATATTGATAAATTGAATACAGCTATAAAAGAAGAAAATATTCCAGTAGTAATGGGAGAAGGAATGTCTGGAATAAGAACAATATTGAATTCAGTTTCACAATATTCAGATGCAGTAAGAAATAATGGTGGAGGATTTTATAATCATACATTATTCTTTAACAATTTAAATCCGAAAGATAAAGGCAAATTAATAGATTCGCCATTAGAAGAAGCTATTAAAGAACAATATGGAACTATAGAAAAGTTTAAAGCAGAATTTAAAGAAAAGGCATTAGGACATTTTGGTTCAGGATGGTGTTGGTTATTAAATAATAAAGGACAATTACAAATTGTTACAACATCTAATCAAGACAATCCACTTATGGACATAGTAAAGGCACCAGGAGATATACTTATAGCTTTAGATTTATGGGAACATTCATATTATTTAAAATATAAAAATGACCGTGGCAAATATATAGACGCGTTCTATAAATTGTTATGTTGGAAATCAGCTAACAAAAGATACTTAAAAGATCAATATTAAAAAAGGAGACCATTAAATGGCATTAAAAAAAGGAACACGAGTAAAAAAGGCAGTTAAAAAGATTTTAGACAAAACAACTGTTGATGAAAAAGTAATTGGACATGTAAACAAAAATAAAGGTTTATATAATACAATTTTATGTTACACAAAATGTTATGGTGGCTATCTATTAGCAGTAGGAGCCGGATGTACATTTGGTATAAACATTTGGATAGGACTAGGATTACTAGTTGCTGCCGGAACATGGGGATGGTTGTCTACATGTGGTTGTAAATTATGCAAGGGCGGTGATGGTTCTTGTTGTAAATAAGAAGTAACATGGAAAAATATATTTACAGAGCAAAATTAGATAGAGTAGTTGATGGTGATACCATCGATGCAATGATAGATTTAGGATTCAACACTTGGGTAAAAAGACGTATTAGATATATGGGACTTGATACTTGGGAAAGTAGGACAAGAGATCTTGATGAAAAGAAAAAAGGTTTAGCAGCAAAAGCTAGAAATAAAGAACTACTTGAAAAGGTAAGTTCAAAGTCTGGTTTCTTTAGAATAAAATCTCATGGTACTGGAAAGTATGGTAGAGTATTAGGAGAAATATTTATACAAGATATTGATGGTAAACAATATAACATTAATGAGACTCTTAAAGCAGAAGGACATGCTTATGAGTATCATGGAGGAAAAAAGAAAGTATTTACAAAAAAAGGAGAGTAGTTATGAACTGGATAAACAGTTGGA
>Ga0209337_1000258_pt1 | contig 42110 bp, 46 predicted proteins | sample LinPmetageLP53_FD_184044 | JGI IMG/M metagenome (GOLD analysis project Ga0209337, IMG submission 184044) | Marine viral communities from the Pacific Ocean - LP-53 (SPAdes) (version 2) | ecosystem: Environmental > Aquatic > Marine > Oceanic | place: Pacific Ocean | collected 2010-02-08
GTCCATCCAGATTGGAGGATTGCAAATCAAGGCGATTGGGTATATTCTGATGACGACAGAATAGTACAATTAATAAAAGTATCAGATAACGTACAACATCACTCAGATAGAAAGAATTATAAATTTGCAAAAGGATGGGTAAGAACTATAGTTGGGAGCTTCCTTAATCGACCAAATGTTAAAATGGATACAGACTTTGATAATCATCCGAATAGATATACATTCTCTACTAAAATTAAGAACACATCAGAAAGGGTATATAAAAGAAAAGAAGTAACGAATAAAGAAAAAGAATTTGTTACAAATGTTGTAATAGGTATGGGAGCTGTGGATGCTTATAAAAATGCATACTCAGAGATGTCGGACCAAAAGGCTAGAAAAAAAGCAACAATATTATTAAAACAGGAAAGGGTAATGAAAGAAATAGAAAAATCTGTACTTGATGTAGCAAAGGGACTAGGAATAGACCATAATTACATTCTTGGAAAATTAAAAAATCTTGCTGATTTTAGTGAAGACGATAATATCATACTGCAATCAACAAAAGAATTAGGCAAAATAGTAGGTACTTCTGGTAATATAATTAAGCAAAAAGAAATGGGTTTAATAGGAATGTTTGAAGGATTTTCGACTGAGCAATTAGAAGGTGCATCTAGAGAACAAAAACAAATAGAGGTAAAAGATGAATCCTAATGATAAAGTTGTAGACGATTTTAGAAAAGATGATAGTGGAAATGTAATAGGATGCCCTCATTGCGGAGCAAGGGCTATGAGAAAAGATGGATTTAATTATTATGCTAAAGATAAAAAACAAATGTGGCATTGTAATGGGTGTGGTAAGAAAACAATAAAACCTACTATTGTCGAATCTTCTCCTTTTACAGTTGCTGACCGTGACCCAGATATGATGCCAATAGAAGACATTATAAGTTTTAGAACAAAGCAATACAGTCAAAAGCTAAAATCAAAAGAAACTAAAAAATTAGTAGAAATTAAAATACATACCGATGGACCTATAGGTATTGCACATTTTGGAGACCCTCATGTTGATGACGATGGAACTGATTTATCCCAAATTATTCGTTACATGGATGTTCTCAATGCCACTGATGGAATGTATAGTGGTAATCTTGGAGACATTCAAAATAATTGGATTGGCAGGTTGGCCACTTTATATGGTCAACAATCTACTTCTGCAAAAGAATCGTGGAAATTAACTGAATACTTTGTAAACAAAGTGAATTGGTTATATTTAGTTGCTGGTAATCACGATGTATGGAGTGGAGATGGAGACCCTTTAGAATTTATTATGCGTGACCATAAAGGATTGTATGAGAGATGGGGAGCTAGGATGAATCTTAAATTTCCAAATGGTAAAGAAATAAGAGTAAATGCTAGGCATACTTGGAAAGGAAATAGTATGTGGAACTCTGCTCATGGTGTAGCAAAAGCCGCACAAATGGGATGGAAAGACCATATACTTACTTGTGGTCATACTCATGTCGCTGGTTACCAAGTTATTAAAGACCCAGCTTCTGGATTAATAAGTCACGCATTGCAAGTAGCCTCATTTAAGATAATGGATAACTATGCAGATAAATTAGGATTAGATGATAAAAATATCTTTAATTGCCCTGTAACTATTATAGACCCAAGATATGATGATGATGACAATAGATTAATTACAACAATTTTTAATCCATTAGTAGCTTGTGAATACTTAACATACCTTAGAAGTAAGTAGTGTAAATTAAGTTATGGAAAATGAATTAATAAATAAATTTATTCTTGGTGAAGATTATGTAACGGAATTAAGAATGAAGTATCCTTGGGTTGAAAGAGCTATTAGTTCGGGATTAAGATTAGGTAATAAATCAGTATATACAATAACTACTGAAATTGATGGTCAGCATATGGTGATTCCAACAGTAAGAAGGAAAAGAGATAAAAAAGGAAATCCATTAAATCAACTTGAGCAATTATCTATAAATAAAGCTATAAATATGGCTTTAAAAAATAAAGACTTTATACCAGCTACTTCAAAAAATGCCGCTGAGTATATATCAAGAGGTTTTTCTAATTATCAAGGAAATAAAAATGTCAAAAAAGTTAGATAAATTTATATATAGTGCTAAATTAGTTAGAGTCGTAGATGGTGATACTTGCGATGCTATGATTGATTTAGGTTTTGATACTTGGGTAAAAAAACGGATAAGATTTATGGGTGTAGATACTTGGGAATCTCGTACTCGTAATCTTGAAGAAAAAGCAAAAGGATTAGAAGCTAAAGAGTTTACTAAAGATAAACTTAAAAATTCAGATGAAGGGAAATTTACTTTAAAATCTTTTGGGACTGGTAAATATGGAAGGGTCTTAGGAGAATTGTACATCAAAGGCGAAGAAAGCAGTCTTAATGATTTATTAAAAATACATGGACATGCTTATGAATATCATGGTGAGAAGAAAAAAACATTTCATGGAATACAAAACGATTCTAAATCTTAAATGTCTAAAAATAAAAAGAATATATCGTATCATATAAAAAATAATTATAAAAAATATTCATCTATTAATGGTTATCAATTTTGGGCTAGAGATAAACAAGATGCTAAAGAATATTGCAATCAAATGAATTGGGTATTGGGAGACCTTGATGAAACAAAAAAATACATACACTAAACACGACCTTAGAAGAAAAATAGAAGACATGGAAAAAACAATTTATTTTATAGCAAATAGATTGCAAACATTTGAAACTATATTCAATGATTTTGTAGACATGACAAAGCAAGATAAAAAACTAGAAAAATATTTAGATGGCAAATATAAACAAAACAATGAGTAATATAGACACAAATGGGAAAAGACTAAACCTCTTTCCAATGAAAAAGAAAAAGAAAAAAGTATCAAGTAATCAGGCTTTTGATATGATGAATACAGTTGCTGATAAATCTAATGTTAATATAAACAATATAGGAGATATAGATAAAAGCACAAAAGGAATACATAATGCATTAATGGCTGCTGGTATGACACCCGCTTATGGGAATATTGCCGACTTAGCAGATGCTACTTTATATGCGTTAGAAGGTGAATTTGGTAATGCAGCTTGGTCTGCTGCGGCTGCTATCCCAATCATAGGACAGATGGTTGCGGGAAAGAGGGCTTTGAAAATTGCTAAAAAATCTGGTGAAGAAATGGTTACTCTTTATAGAGGTGTCCCAGATTGGTATCAAGGTAAAATGGTAAAAAAGGGAAAATTTATTTCTCCTCAAAATCAAAAATATTATGGAACTCCAATTCCTCAACCGTCTAAAGAAGGAATTTTTGTTGGTGATAAAATAGATGTAGTTAAGGGATATGCAAGAAAACAATATAATTTTAATCCTCAAACTGGTAAAAAAGCAAAACCAAATATTCTTGAATTTGAAGTTCCAAAAAGTTGGTTTAATAAAAAAATGAAACAAAAAAAACTTTTGGAAAAATATTACAAAAAAACAACAGTTGAAGGAGAAGTTGGTGAATATTGGATTGATGGTGGAATACCTAAAGAATTTTTAAAGAAAGTACATAAGTGAATATTAATTCTCAGAATGTATCAAAAGCTGAAAAAGCACTTAGATTAGCTAGTAAAGACCTTATATCATTTGGGAAGCTATTTTTACCAGACGATTTTATGCGAAGTGAGACTCCGTTTTTTCATTATGAAGTAGCGGATGCTATTGATAATCCAAACATAAAACAAACTGCAATCATTATACCTAGAGGGCATGGAAAGACAGTCCTTACTAAAGCATCCATTATTAAAGATTTTGTATTTGCTACAAAAGAAAATTTTTTATTTTATGCTTGGGTTTCTGCTACTCAGAAGCTTAGTGTTGGGAATATGGATTACATTAAACATCATCTAGAGTTTAATGATAGTATAAAATATTACTTTGGCCCAATGCGAGGTAGAAAATGGACAGAAGAAGATATTGAGCTTACAAACGGTTGCAAGCTTATTAGCAAAAGCAATGTCGCAGGAATCAGAGGAGGGGCAAAACTCCACAAGCGATACGACCTTATCGTTCTTGATGATTTCGAACACGAAGCAAATACAATCACAAAAGAGGCTAGGGATAAGAACGCTAATTTGGTTACCGCTGTGGTATATCCTGCTATTGAGCCTCATACTGGTCGGTTGCGTGTTAATGGTACTCCCGTACATTATGACTCTTTTATTAACAATCTTATTACTAACCATGCAAAAGCTGTTAAAGATAAAAAGAAATTTTCTTGGAAAGTTATTACTTATAAAGCCTTGCTTGACGAAACTACTCCATTATGGGATTCGTTTTTTCCGTTATCTAAAATAAAAGAAAAGAAAAGATTTTACGCAGACTCTGGACAGCCTCAGAAGTTTTACCAAGAATATATGATGGAGGTCATGAGTGAAGAAGATGCAATCTGGAGAAGAGAGCACATCAGATACTGGGAAGGATACTATAAACATGAAGATGGAATTAATTATATAGTTAAAGATGGTAATGATATACCTGTTAATACATTTATAGGATGTGACCCTGCTACAGATATAGATACTAAGCATAGTGATTTTTCTGTTATAATAGTGATTGCTATTGATTCTAATAATGAATTGTATGCATTGGAATATGAAAGACATAGAAGTGTTCCAACAATAGGTTCTAAGAATCCAGACACTGGTGAGTTGCTTGGAAAGAAAGGAGTTGTGGATATAATCCTAGAATTACATCAGAAATATAATTGCATGTCATCAACTGTAGAAGACGTTGCAATGAATAGAAGTATCTTTCAGGCTTTAAATGATGAAAGAAGAAGGTTGAATAAGTACGATATTGCAGTAATTCCAGAGAAACCTGGCGGAACACAGAAGAGAAATCGCATTTATTCGGGACTTGCGGCTCGTTTTAGTACAGGAACGGTACATTTACGCAAAAATATGTTTGATTTAATTAACGAAATCCTTACTTTCGGCCCGAAAATGAGCCATGATGACACAATAGAGAGTCTTTATTATTCACAAGTACACGCTTTTCCACCAAATATGAAAAAAGATGAGAAAAAAAGAAGTTGGTTCAAACCTAAAAGAAAAGCAAAAAGTTGGTTAGTAGCATAAATGTATAAATTTGGCAGAAAAAGTAAAAGTAGATTAAAAGGTGTTGATGCAAAACTTGTAAACGTACTCAATGAATTAATTAAAATTATGGATGTTACAATTATTGAAGGTTTGCGGAGTAAGGAGCGGCAACAGGAACTACTAGCACAAGGGAAAACGAAAACCAAGTATTCCAAACACATAAAAGGAAAAGCTGTTGACCTCGCTCCTTACCCGATAGATTGGGACGATAGAGAAATGTTTCATTATATGGGTGGAATGTTAAGAGGTTTAGGTAAAGCAATGGGTGTTAATATCCGTTGGGGCGGTGATTGGGATTCTGATGGAGATATAAACGATAACAAATTCGATGACTTAGTTCATGTAGAGATAAAAGATTAATGGCAAGAACAACTAAAAAAACAAAAGCCCAGATAAATAAACAACTATGGGATAGGGCAAATAATTCTCATAGACAAAGATGGCAAACTCTTTCTCAAAAAGGATATGATTTTTATCTTAATGAGCAATTGTCTAAAGAAGAAAAAGACCAATTAGAAGAATCGGGTATGCCAACATTTACTATTAATAGGATAACTCCTATTGTAGAAATAATGAAATACTTTGTTACTGCTAATAATCCTAAATGGAAAGCAGTGGGAGCCACTGGAGATGATGTAGACGTTGCACAAGTACACTCAGATATTGCAGATTATTGTTGGTATTTATCTAATGGTAAATCATTATATAGTCAAATTGCCTTAGATGCTCTTACTAAAGGGATAGGTTATTTTCTTGTAGATGTAGATAAAGATGCTGATAGAGGAATGGGTGAAGTAAGATTTAGCAGACTTGACCCTTATGATGTATATGTAGACCCAGCAAGTAGAGACTTTCTATTTAGAGATGCTAATTTTATTCAAGTTCGTAAAAATATTGCACGAACTAGATTAATTAATATGTTGCCAGAGTTTGCAGCTAAGATTAAAAAAGTAGCAAAAAGTACAGATGTAATTTCTTATTCTCAAAGAGATACTGAATTAAATGAATCAATTCAACCTGAAGATGTTACAATGGGAATTAGTCTAGAAGCTGAAGATGAAGATATTATTCCATACTACGAAACTTATCATAAGAAAAAATTTAAATATAGAAATGTTTATATAAAAGTAGAACCATCTCAATCTCAATTATTAACACTTAAAGAAGAAGTAGAAAAACAAGTTCAAGTATTTAGAGAAGAAGTAGAAGTAGGATTAATAGAAAAACAAATACAAATTGAACAAGCTGTGCAATCTGGAGAAGTAATTCCAGAAAGAGCTCAATTAGAAATAAAAAAATCTCAAGAAATGGCCGCTCAAGCTATTAAAGAAAAAGAAATGGAATTAATATCTAGAGCTAGAGATGAGGCGACTATAGTTAAGCAAGAAGTAATGTCAGAGTCTAATTATAATGCTTTAACAAAAAATGAAAATTTTAAAAAGAATATTATTGATTCAGTAGTTTTTTATGAAAACAGAATTATTCAAACTTGTAGTGCAGGTGATGATGTATTTTTATATGAATACACTTTACCTATAAGTGAATATCCTATTATACCTATTCCATATATGTACACAGGTACTCCATATCCTATGAGTGCAGTAACTCCATTAATAGGAAAACAACAAGAAATAAATAAAGCTCACCAAATAATGTTACATAATGCAAACTTAGCTTCTAATCTTAGATGGATGTATGAAGAAGGTGCGGTCCCCGAAGAAGAATGGGAAAAATATTCATCATCTCCAGGTGCATTGTTAAAATATAGACAAGGGTTTGCTACTCCTACTCCTATATTACCAGCTCCAATTAACAATGCTTTTTATACAGTAGTACAAGAAGGTAAAGCTGATGCAGAATATATAAGTGGTGTTCCTTCTGCAATGATGGGATTTGCTCAAGACCAAGCTGAAACTTATCGTGGATTGTTGGCGAATGATGAATTTGGTACTCGTAGATTAAAAGCATGGATGGGGAGTGTAGTAGAACCTGCATTAGAACATTTAGGAAGATGTTTTCAAATGCAAGCTCAAAAACATTATTCAGTTGAAAAAGTATTTAGAATAGTCCAACCTGAAGCTGGTCAATCTCCACAAGAGCAAGAAAAAGAAATTAAAATTAATATTCAATTATATAATGATTATGGAGCTGCAATTGGAAAATTTAAAGATTATGCAAGTGCGAGATTCGATATAAGAGTAGTTGCTGGGGCTACAATGCCAGTAAATAGATGGGCATTAGTAGAAGAATATTTTAAATGGTTCCAAGCTGGATTAATAGATGATGTAGCAATGTTAGCTGAAACTGATATACGAAATAAAAAACAAGTATTAGAAAGAAAATCTATGTATTCTCAATTGCAAGGACAGGTATCTTCAATGGAAGAAGCAATGAAAGAAAGAGAGGGAACTATAGAAACTTTAGAAAGACAATTAGTTCAAGCTGGAATTAAAATGAAAGTAGGCGATGCATCTAATGAAATACGAAAAGATGTTCTTGAAACTGAAGCTCAACAAAAACTTCTTAGAGGAATGTTAAAAGTTGAGTTTGAGAAAATGAAAGATCAAATGAAAATGGATATGGAATCTACTGAACAAGACGTTGCTAAAAACGAATAATAAGTCTTGAACAGTATAACAGATATTTATTAATTTAATAAAACTCTAAATAGGAGATAGTATGTCAGAACAAGTAGGTAACGCCACAGCGGCCCCCGAAAATGAAAACGTACAAGATGCAGTCATGGGCATGACATCTAATGATTTTTTTGAAACATTAGACCAACAAGTCAATGGTGCAATAATAGACGAACCTTCGCAACCAACCTCGGAACAAAGCGGTAACACGCAGACGAGCCCTAATGCAGAAGTTCAGAATGAAGTATCTAATGAAGTTGATACTTTACAAAAAAGGTATGGCGATTCAAGTAGAGAAGCTAAAAGGTTAAACGGAAAACTTTCCGAAATTGAACCTTATATGCCAATTCTTGATGCTATGCGAGAAGACCCTAATTTAGTTTCTCATGTGAGAAATTACTTTGAGGGTGGAGGTCAAACCCCACAAACAATGACTGAAAAGCTGAATCTAGACGAAGACTTTGCGTTCGATGCTGATGATGCTTTTTCTCAACCTGAATCTGATTCAGCAAAAGTGCTAGGAGCAACGATTGATGGAATTGTCCAACGTCGTTTGAATGGTGCTTTGCAAGGGCAAAAGGTAGAAAACCAAAAACTAGCGAAGGAAACTGATTTTCGTCAGAAACATGAAATGTCTGATGAAGAATGGTCTAATTTTACAGAATTTGCAAAATCTAAATCTCTTGAACTTGATGATATTTATTTCTTGATGAATCGCAAGAGTCGTGATGAGAATATAGCTAATAATGCAAGACAAGAAGTCCACAATAAAATGAAGGAAGTTCAACAACAACCAGGTACACTAGCTACACAAGGCAGTACCTCTGTTGAACAATCTCCAGATGATTCAGTCTTTGATGCCATTTTGGGTTCGACAAACGAACTAGAAAAGGCTTTTGGTATTTAGATAATATTAAAGGCCATTAACTCAAAATAAAGAGGTAAACAAATGGCTGATGTATTTAGCTTAGGTACTTATTCAGACGCGGCTTCGTGGTCTGATGGTACTTCAAAAGACACTGGTGACCTTAGACGAAAGTACAATTTTGGGGATAGAGTTTCTGAACTGAACATTGCTCAAGACCCTTTCTTCCGATTTGTATCTAAAGTTGCTAAAAAACCTACGGATGACCCTGAGTTCAAATTTACTGAACGCAGGCCTTCGTATCACAAACGATACGCTTATGTATCAAATCATGGAACATCTGCTCCTGCTACTATGGCAGGTGGAAATGCAACTGTAACTCATGAAAATGTAGACGCTGGTGATATTTACTACTTTTGCATGATTGGTGATTATAAATCTGCTGGAAATATTCAGACTATTTATGGTCAATCTGCAACAGATGTAGTCCCTGGCGTAAGTGGTTCGCAACCTGCATTTTTTTTACCAAATGCTATAGTTAAGATTCCTTATATAGTTGCTGGCTCTAGCAATTTTAATGATTCTGAAGCTGCAAGTAATTGGGACGATACAGGTGGAACAACTAATATAGCAACTACTCCAGATGATTACTTAATTGTTAAAGTATTATCAGTCGATACAACTTCTGTATCAGACGCTGCTATACTAAAAACAGAAGTAGTTAACAAGGGTACAGCTACAGATGATTTAGAATTAACATCTTACTCAACTGCTACTAATGCTCTTGATACTGTGGATATTTCTGGAAAATCAATAGCATTGTATCTTGAAAAGAAAAGATGCTATGTAGTTGGCTCAGCTCATGCTCAAGGAACTGGTTACCCAGAGACTTGGAAAGACCAACCTTTCTCAACTGCATTTGGGCTTACTCAAATTTGGAAAACTGCTATGGCAATGGATAACACAACACGTGCTACCGTTCTCAAGTATGAAGCCAATGAGTTTGCACGAATCTGGCGTGAAAAGTTAATTGAACATAAGTTCGATATTGAACAATCGTTATTATTTGGTTCTCAAGGAACTGATAATGATGGAGCTCAATATACTGAAGGAGCTGTTGATTTCTGTGTATCTTACGGAAATATCTTTGATGGTTCTGGAATGGGTGGAACGGGTACTAAGTCACAAGATGATTTTCTTGATGATATGAGTAGTTTCCTAGACCCACGTTACAACAATGCAAGTGCTACTTTATTTATGGTTTCAACTGATGTATATAATTGGTTGCATAAATTAAGTGGATACTTTTCAGCTAATGTACAGCAAGTTGCTGGAGTAAGCAACGGAGCTGGAAGAGCTGATTTTAGCATGGGCGGAAAGAAGAACGTCTTTGGTGTAGATATTACACAGATTTATACTCCTTATGGGGTAATGAATGTGTCTCGTAATATTCACTTAGACGGAACTGGAGTTAAAATGTTAGCTGTAAACATGAAGAATTGCGCATATCGACCATTAGTCGGTAACGGATTGAATCGTGATACTGCAGTTTATGTTGGAGTCCAGACTCTTGAAAACAGTGGTGTTGACCGAAGAGTTGACTTAATTCAAACTGAGGCCGGTATGGAATGGCAAATGCCAGAATCCCATGCGGTCTGGAAATAGGAGGTAAATCATGGCAATACCTTTATATGGCCAAAACAAAGCTGGTGAAAAACTAAACAGTCTAGTTAAAAATACTGGGTATAAAGAAATATCAGTCGTGACGGCTGGTGATGCTTCTCATACATTATCAGAAGATGATGGAGGAGTAATCTTTATTTCAGCTGCTTTAGCTAGTGCTGCAGTAATTAAATTACCAGCGGCTAACCAATCTACCATAGGATTAAAGTATAGAATCCTAATGGGTGGAGTCTTAGCAGCGGCAGCTAAAATATCCTTACCAGACGCAGAAACAGCTGTTTTTGTAGGGGTTATTACTCAAGAAAGATGCGGTAACGCAGCTGGAGTAGCTGATGCAGTTGCAGTTAATAAGACTACTATCGTCACAACACAAGCTCAAGGTGAACAAACAATGGAGCTTGATGAAAATGATGTAACTTTTGGAGGAGCTATTGGAACGGATTTGACGTTTGAATATGCATCTTCAGATGTTGTAATCGTTAGTGGTAAGACTTGCGTTAATGTAGCAAGTACTGCTCTTGATGGATTGCAAGCCACTACTTTCACAGCAACTGGTTGGAGTTAATCTTAACTAAACAATATATAGGGGTCTTCGGGCCCCTATATATAAACTAAAAATTTTATATGGCAATATCAGATATACAATCAACGGTTTTAGCGAACACTGGGAATACTCCAACTGCTAATAGTATTGAAGATGCTCAAAAGTTTGTAGTATCTACTATTCCTAAAGATTTATTAAAGTGGGCAGGAACTGAAACAGTTGCCGCTACTCATGGAGGAGATAGTAGCCCAACTGGAATAACTTTACCAATCGGAACAGATAATATTATTTCAGTAAGAAGAGATGTTTATAGAGCTGAAAAATCATCATCACAAGATGCCGCTTTTTTAGAATCAGCTAGTGGAAGTTTAAAAATTCCAAGTTCTGTTTTTCCTAAGTATTATATTAAACATGGAAATGTAGTAAATGTTAAACCAGACCCAACAAATAGCGCAACAGCTCATGTAACTTATGTAGATTTTTCTAAATTAGACGATGATTGTGATTTAAGAAATGCTATTATAAATTATGCAAGTTCAAGAGAATTTACTGCATTAGCGGCTTCTTCTACATTCCCAAGTATGTCTTGGGGAAAAGAATCCCCTCCAAATTTTACCCCTCCCACATTACAACAACCAGATTGGGCTGATGTAGAAAATTGGATTACAACTGAAGAAGATTCTGAAATGCTTAATTCACGAATAAATGCAATACAATCTCAAATTAGTGAATACACAGCTAGGTTACAATCATCTCAAGCTGAGTTCAATTCAGAATTACAAGATTATCAATCAAGATTAAATGAAACAGTTCAATTAAATCAAGGACAAATAGCTCAATGGCAAGCTGAAAATGGTGTTAAATTAAATCATTATTTACAAATGTCTTCTCAACATTACAATTGGGCAGTAACAGAAATAAAAACTTATATAGAAAATAATACAAAAACCTTAGATAAGGTTATGGAATTACAAAGAGGTAAATAATGGCAAATGAAATTAGTACACAGATTAGTTTAAATATTAAAACTGCTTTAGGAGCAAGATTAGATAGGTCTGAAGTAAAAAAAATAAACATGACTGGTGAATCTGTATTGCAAACAACTCAATTAGTAGGGACTGGCAACGAATCATTAGATATGGCAAATGCAGAACTTGGGACTGCTGGTTATGTATTTATAAAAAATTTAGATGCAACAAATTTTTGTAGAATTGGATTAACTAGTAGTTATACAATAAAATTAAAAGCTGGTGAATTTTGTTTATTTAGAGCTGCCGCTGATTTATTTGCAGCTTTTGATACTTCATCTGGATACTTAGAAATAATAGTAGTTGAAGACTAATGACAGTTTTAGAAGTAATGGAGCGTCTTAATATCAAAGAGGAAACTCTTGCTATTGCTTGGATAAAAGATGCAATTCATTTAATGCAGAGCAATACAAAAGAAAAAGTAGAATCTACTAAAAGAGATTTAATTAAATCTGTAAATAGTACAGATAATGTATATTTACTTCCTTCTGATTTAGTTTCTTTAGAAAATATTAGTGTATTAGATACAAGTGATAGTAGATATAAAAAAATTAGAAGACTTTCCACTCAACCACATTATTTAGTAGAGGATACATCACCATGAGTTTTTTTGTAGATAAAGAATGGTTTTATTATTTACGAGGTAGAGAAATCCTTTTATATAAGTTTAGAGGGGGTTCTGGAGTTGGAAGAATAAGTCAAAATGGAGTATTTCAATCTTATGATAAAGAATTGATGTACCCAAATGAAGATATTGCAAATGGATTAAGGATAGAATATACAAGAGTAAGTGAACCATTTGTAGCCGAAGCATTAGAAACAACAGTTGGGTATAATTCTGGAATTGGTATATCGTTTGCAGACGCAGGTACAGTCGTTAGTGATTCAAATAATGGATTTAATACTTCTGGTAAAAAATTTGCTTTAGGAGATAAAATTAGAATACGTGGTTCTGCAAGTAATGATGGAGATTATACATTAAATTCTAGTACTGGTCAATCCGCTGGAGCTCTTACTATTACTGGAGATACTTTTACCCTTGAAGCAGCTGGGGAAAGAGTCTCAATTACTCAAATACCAAAAGAAGTTACTACTCCAGATTCAACTTCTCACATTAACCTTAATAAGATGCTTAACCTTGCGGTGTTAGATTACTGCAAAGGAATGTTAGCAGAGAGAAATGGAGAACTCGACAGAAAGGAATATTATATGAAAGAATTTTATGGTAAGTTAGGCGATAACGAAAGTAATAAACGGAATATATCCGTTACATTCCCTTCGGGACCTTTTGCAGTAAGATAAAAATTAATGCCTTCGAGGCGGTGGTGGTGGATAATATATAGGTAAAGTTATGGCAACTAACTTAAGAAAGTACACTACACAAGAAGTATTAAACAAAGTGTACGAAGATGCTTCTGGAAATACAATAGGCATAAACGCCGCTACATCAAAAGAAACATTAAACGCAGCTCTTGATGAATCCAACAGTAGATTAAATGTATCTCTTGCTGGCGGAACAATATCTGGTGATTTAACCATTTCAGGAGATTTAACTGTAAGTGGTGGTGGAAGTTTAGCCTTTGATGAAATATTAGAAGGAACGCAAGTAATAGATGTAACCTCTACAGAAGCCTTATTGGTCAGAAAAAACGGTGATGGTGGGGATGTATTCACGGTTGATACTACTAATTCAGAAGTTGAGATTGGTGGTAGTCGTATGACTGGTGAAGGAGCAAATAAAAGATTAAAATTACATGGCTCTGGTGATAATTATGTAATGCTTGGCAGTTATGACGATAATGGTTGGGGATATTTAAATAGTTATAATAATGCCAATGGGATGCAGTTTTATACAGGAGCTGGTGTTTTTTATTTTAATAACGGCTCCGTCGGAATTGGAACTGCGTCACCCGATACCTTGCTTGAGGTAGAAAGTGCTTCACACGCTGGAATCCAAATAAAAACAACTGATGCAGACACCGTTAGCTATTTATCCGCAAAGAATGACGCAGTTGCTTGGCAATTTAGAACAGATGGAGGTTCGAGTGATAGTTTGATGATGTATCTTGATGGTACTGGCTCTAAAATGACTATTACAACTGCTGGAGATATTGGAGTGGGCGAGCCAAGCCCTGATAGGTTGTTTCACATCAAAGGTGGTACTCCTTTTATTAGAACAGAGAGTACATCTGCTGGGACGAATGATGCTGCTGGACTGATAGAGTTTTACGCCACTACTACTCAGATGGGTCAGGTTGGGTTTGGTTCTGGTGCAGACTCTGATATGGATATAATAAATGCCGTATCTGGTGGAAATATAGATTTTACAACTACTGGAGCTGGGACATTTAATTTTGTTAATGGAAAAGTTGGAATTGGCGATGCAAGTCCAGCTCATAAGTTATCGATTAGAAGTAGCGCATTTATTCATCTTGGTTATGAGGGTACATCAACGTCAACTGAAACGGGTCGTATTTCGACAAATTCGTATGATGTTGAAAACGCATCTTATTCTCTTGCTGAAATGAGCTTTGTAACTGGTTCTGCTAATGGATATACTGGAGAAATCCAATTTAGAGCAAATAGTGTAAACTCTACAAATAGCAGAGCGGCTGTTAGGATGATTATTGATGGCGACTCCCGAATCTCTCTATCGAATAATGATGGTAATACTGGTAATACGGTTTTTGGTAAAAATGCTTTAACAAATGATGCAGCTAGTAATGTGGTACTTGGAGATGTTGGAGCAGATTACAATGTTGCAATCGGTGAAGATGCAATGGGTACAGGAACTACTTTAGCGGCAATAAACAATGTTGCAGTAGGTTATAAGGCTCTTGAAGACATTACTTCTGGCGATAATAATGTAGCCATTGGTTTTGGTGCTGCTCCTTCTCTTACAGATTCTTCATATAATACAGTTGTAGGATACCAAGCATTAACAACAGAGATACAAGGCACTCATACAACAGTTATAGGATACCAATCTGGTTATTTGCAAAACAAAGGAAGTGCAGCGGCAATGAACAATACCTATATGGGATTGCAATCTGGTTATACCAATGTAACTGGTACAAACAATACTTATTTGGGACATAGTGCAGGAAAAGGTGGTACAGGAAGCAATAGTAGCAATGTCGGAGTAGGTTCAAGTGCTTTGGCAGCGATTGTTTCAGGAGAACAAAACGTTGCAATCGGTAGAAATGCCGCTGTTGCTCAAACGACAGCCCATGATATGATTTTTATTGGTACAAACTCTGGTGCTACTGTAAGTGCTACAACTACAGATCATGCTAATCGTGGTCAAATTGGAATCGGAACATCTGCTCTTAATGCCCTTACAACTGGAGCTGGTAATGTGGCTGTGGGTTATAATACACTAATGACTCAGGATGATGGGTCACATAGCACAGCAATTGGGTATGAATCTCTTAAAGATTTAAATAGTGCTAGTTATAATACTGCAGTTGGAAGTCAAAGTGGAGCAAATTTAACGTCAGGAGGTACTAATACTATTGTGGGGCAAGAAGCTCTAACAACAGCACTTACAGCGGCTGATAATGTATCTATAGGATATAGGTCTATGTTTTTAGCTGGAGCAGGAGAGAGCGCAAATGTAGCAATTGGAGTTAGTGCAATGGGTTCTTCAAATGAAGGAGGTTCTGGTACGATAGACCATAATGTTGCAATTGGAAAAAATGCCTCATTAGGTGGAACTTTAAGCAGTACAAATTATTTTAAAAATACAGTAGCTATTGGAAGTTTTGCCTTAGATGGTACAACAACACATCCACAATTAGGTACAGTTGCTATTGGATATGGAGCATTAACAGAAGCTACTACATGCGAGGGTAACGTTGCAATTGGTTATTTTGCGGCTGGTGAACATGTAGAAGGTAGGAATAACACAGTTGTAGGACACACTGCAATGGCTCAAAGTGATGTAGACCCTACTTCTCAAGACAACACATTTATTGGATTCAGCGCTGGTGGTGGAAACTGGGGTGGTGCTGGAGTAGACCAAAATACAGCTGTTGGAAATGAGGCTTTAAATGGTGCTTTAAATGGTGCAAATCACAATGTTGCTATTGGTGATCAAACTATGGACGCTCTTGTTTCTGGTGATGAGAATATAGCAATTGGTGGAGATGCTCTTGGAGCGCAAAATGATGGAAGTAAAAACGTAGCAATTGGACATAATGCTATGGCTACCTCTACAAGTGTTGAAAGATGTGTAGCTATAGGAGAATTTGCATTAGGAAATGGTGATACAGACCAAGATGGAACAATTGCAATTGGTTATAACGCTGGTAAGTCTATTATTGGCGGATTTGGTAATGTCGCAATTGGGTATGAATCAATGGCGAGTACCTCTTCTGGACAACATAATACTGGGTTAGGATATAGGGCAGCTAAAGCCTTAGTCAATGGTAGTGATAAAAATACAGCGATTGGATACCAAGCATTAGTAGCAGCCAACCATGACACATCTCACGAAAATACAACTTTAGGATATGCGGCTGGAGATGCAGTAACAACTGGTAATAGCAATACTTGCTTAGGCTCACAAGCAAACGTAAGTGCTGGTGGAGCTGTTAGTCAAATAGCAATAGGGCAGGCTGTAACTGGAACAGCAGATAACGCAGTTCATATTGGTAATGGTACAAGCCATATAAGATGTGATTTTAACGCTGACCAAACATGGGACGCCTCATCAGATAGAAGACAAAAGAAAGATATAGAAGAATCTCAATTGGGTCTTGATTTTATTAATGATTTAAAACCATCTAAATACAGATATAAATCTCCAAGTGAATTTCCAAAAGAATGGAAGGCATATGACCCAGAAGATAAATCTCCAATGGGAGGTTCAGATAAATATTATTATGGATTTATTGCACAAGAAGTAAAAGAAGCGGTTGATAAACATGACGCTTCTGATTGTGGAGTTTGGAACTCTGATAGTGATGGCAGACAAAGAATTTCTAGAGAACAATTTGTAGTAAGCCTTATTAAAGCAGTACAAGAACTAACAGCAAAAGTAGAAGCATTAGAAAAAAAATAAAGGAAAATAATATGAGATGGTCAAAATATAGTACACTAAAAACAGCAAAGAAAGTTGAGTTTAAAAAAGTCGCTGAAGCTACAGATGATGATGGGACAGTAACTAAAGCTGCTCACGTTACATTAACTCAAAAGCAGTTCGATTCAGAAACTGGAGTTGCGCAAGCTGATTCAGTTCGTGAGTATTCACTTGCTGATTTAGAAAGTGAGAAAGCTCGTTATGATTCTGATATGGTAAAGGCAAAAGCAGAGTCAGATGAACTTGCAAAAATGATAGTAGACTTTAAGAAACTTTAATTAACAAACAAGGAGTCAATAATGGCTAAAAACAAAAAAGAAAAGCCAGTCTTGAATCTCGATAATAAAGAATATGTAATCGAAGATATGACTGATGCACAAAGGGAACTAGCAGGAGAAGTCGCTATGTACCAAAATCACGTTAATGACGTACAAAACAAGCTTGCTACAAATGCTTTTATCAGACAGCAATTAGTAGAGTGCGAAAAGGTGTTTGTAGAAAAACATCAGAAAGGAGTAATGGAACTCAAGAAGGCTTTAGATCCTGAAGTAGAAACATTAGAGGGTGAAATAGTAGAATGATTGTAAGAAGGTGTAGCCAAGGTCATCGAGTAAGAGTCCATAAAAATACAACACCGGGTGTAACCCGAGTAAAGACATATGTTGATGGAACAACGGAAACCTTGGCTTATCCTTCTGCATATACATATTTTGTAGACGTAGATGGCGAAGTAGCTAAGAAAACAAATAGCTTTAAAACTGCCGAAGAATACTATGTTGATGAATGTGCAAAGAAACATGGCGATGGACATGGTAGATTGATAATAGGAGGTCATCATATAATAAATGGTGTCGCTACTACACAAGCAGATTATCCTACTGATGCAAATACTAAAGTAGAAATAAAAGACTTCTATGATAAACGAGGAATTGTTTATGGTAATGATGAAACTAAATCGGAATTATTATCAAGGATAGTTCCACAAATGAGTGGTGATACAGAAGTATCTAAGCATATAAAGGAATAGTAAAATGCCAAAAAAACAAGCAACAAAAGCGACTGGGAACACAAATAGGTCAAGTATGTCGGATGAAGATTTTTTAAAATTTTCAAAATCAAAATCTGGTAAAAAAACACTTAAAGATGAATCATGTGTATCTAATTTAAAAGCAAGAGGATATAGTTTAACTCGAGCTCAAGAAATATGTGGTAAAGGAAGAGTGAGGACAATGGCTAGTGATGTTAAAAAAGTAGCTAAAAAAGTAATTAGTAAATTAAAAAAATAAAGGATACGTTATGATTAAAACAATACTATCAACATTTTTATTTATGTCAATAAGCTATTCTACTCCTGTAGAAGTTATTGAGAAAGATGGCACAGTTATTGTAGCAGAAGTTAAAAAGAAAAAAAAGAAAGGTAAGAAGATTATTAAAAAAGGAAGCAAAAAGAAAAAAGGTTTTTTCTCTAAGGTCTTTGGTTCCAAATAATGAATTTCACAATTACAAAATTATCTAATGGAGACTTTGAAGTTGTTAGTACGAGCTACAATATTCCTATTTCTTACACTTATTGTAAGTAGTTGTTCTTCAGGTTGGAGCGTTGCTAATTATGAGCTTACTCCACAGGACACTACTACCAATACAGTATTTATTGAAATTATATCTAGCGATTCAGTTAGTCATTGGTATAGTGACAAGATTAATCATGGTGGTAATTGGTGTTATAAGCATAGTGAATGGGAAGATGTAAGGATAAAATGAGTGAAAATCAAGGAGCAAGAAGTTACAAGGGAGAAGTCATTGGAGATTCCATGGCTATCACTATTAACTTTAAATGGATGTTGCAAATCTGTGCATTGGTTGGAACTTTGGTCTACGGGTATTGGCAAATTGAAACAAGAATACGAGACCTTGAAAATCAAATTATTATTGCAGATGAAAACATTGGGGATTTACTTGGTAAACACATCGTGGAAGAACGGGTTGAGCGAGAAGAGTTGGCAGAAAAAGTAAAGTTTTACGAAAAAGAATTAAATTTAAATCCATTGAGTTGGGGTAAGAGGAAAAAGAAGTAAAATGTGTGAAATATACTACATTTTGGGGTAAATAATGGATTTTATGGCTATATATGGTGAAGCGGGTATGATTGGGGTTGTTGGTGCGATGTTTGTATATTTAGTTATATCATTAAGTAACAAATCTGCACAACAACAAGAAACATTAGAATCATTAAAAATTGAAAACAAAGGTCAAAGCGAGACTTTAGAGAACATGGAAAGTATGATTATCAAACTTATTGGTAGATGGAATACTTCTGATGATAAATTAGATAGAAAATTTGATGCAATGACAAAAGAAATTAACGATATGGATAATCAATTATCTGAAATAAAAGGTTCTTTAAGTAGAATGAATGGGAAACACTAATGGATACATTACGGATAGCGGGTATAAGTTTTACAAATTATGCTTTACATTTAGGGCATTTTAATGATGTTTTACAAATTTTAGTAGCATTGCTTTCAATATTTTTATTAATAAGGAAGATAAAGGATAAGTAATATGGAATGGTTACAAGCAAATTGGGAATGGGTATTACTCGCATTTATGGTTGCTGAGAAAATTGTTAAGATGTCGCCTAGTGATAAGGATGATATACTTTTAGATGTTGTTATTGAAGGATTAACTAAAATAGTAAAGGGAGATAAAAAATGAGTATGCTTTCAAGTTATGTTAAACGACAAGTAAAAAAAATGGGTGCTAAGGCTTTTATACTAAAAGTGGTAGGCATTATAGTTAAACTAACTCCGTCTAAAGAAGATGATAAAATAGTTGCTGAATTAAAAAAAATATTAAAGAAGTTTTAATATGCCACAATTAAAAAATAAAACAAAACCTGCTCCTAAAAAATCTAACGAGTTAAAAGAATGTCAAGAAGCAATAGAATACTTATTAGAAGAATTAGAACAGGTCAAAGAAACATTAAGTAAAATCTCAGGTAGAATGGGATTGTAATGGCTAAAACAGCAGCTTGGCAACGTAAAGAAGGTAAATCGCCTAGTGGCGGATTAAATGAAAAAGGTAGAAAATCCTACGAGCGTGAGAATCCTGGTTCTAATTTAAAAGCTCCGCAACCAGGCGGTGGTAAAAGAAGAACATCTTATTGTGCAAGGTCAGCTGGTCAAATGAAAATGCATGGAATAAATTGTTCAAAGACTCCAGATAAAAGAATTTGCAAAGCTAGAAGAAAATGGAAATGTTAAATGCCTAAAAATAAAAAACAAAGTTTAAAATCAGCATGTTGGGAAGGGTACGAAGCAATAGGATTTAAAATGAAGAATGGAAAAAAAGTCCCTAATTGTGTACCTATTGCAAAAAAAAATGGCTGATGTAATTGGAATGTCTGATGTATCCACACCTGATACAGGAAAAGGCAGTAAATTAAAAACAGGTGGAATTAACAGGAGGCATAATATGCCAAATAAAACGAAGTGTAAAACAGGTCAAGTTTTTAATCAAAAACTTAAAAAATGTGTTTCTGCTCCTAATAGGCAAAAAACTGCTAAATTAAAAGCTGAAACAAAACAAAAAAACAGAAAAGTTCTTCAGAGGATAAATGAGATTGGGCCAGGTGTTGGTGATGACACAGTAAGGCTTGATGATTTTTAAAAAAAATAAACAGGAGGTATAATATGCCAGATTCAAAAACATGCAAAACTAAATGGAAAAAGATGGGATATGAAAGTGAAGAGGATTGCACTTCATATGGTAAAAAAAAGGGTAAAACTCAAAAAGGTAGTTCTTCCGTAAAAGACGAAAAAGCAATGGTATCAAAAGATATGGCTAATTCTAAAAATGCTAGAATGAGAAATAGACTTAAAGCTAATGTTGCAAGGGCTGATAGTCTTCAAAGAGGTTATTAATGTCTAAACGTGTTGATTTATTTGGGCATGATAAAGGAGTTGGAGATACTGTTAGCCGTATAATTAAAACTGTCACTCGTGGCAAAATAGAGGAGTGTGGAGGATGCAAAAAGCGCCGAGATACATTGAACAATATGATTCCTTACAGGAATCCAAAGAGCAAAAGTTACGAGTAAAAAATGGCGGAGCTATTGAAGGCGTAGAGGGAGGATTACGTTTAGATGTATTTGACCACGATGACCCAGATGATTTGCAATGTGTATGTGATTTACCAGAAATTGCACAAGATTACATTATACAAGACATAGAGTACGAAGAAAACAATGCCTAAACAAACCTATAAAATTCAAGGTTTTCATGGTGGTATTAATTCAGATGCAGACCCTAGAGATATACAAGAAATAGAAACTCCAAATATTGTTGATGCTAATATAGATTCTGTAGGTAGAGTAAAAACTATTGGTAGAGCTGGTGGAGTTTCAGCTAGTTTTGCTAATGCTCCAGTTGCTAATAGTGGTTTATTTGTTATGGGAAGCGATAAGTTATTAGATGGGAGTGATGGAGATGAAACATTAATTTTTAATTACGATTCTGGTGGAACAAATATAGACGCTAATGATAGTGGAGGTTGGGATCCTGGTGTAATTAATTTTTCTGGAGCTGCCACTCCTGTATATTATTCCGCTGATGGTGTATTAAGAGTTGGGGATTCTACATTTGCTAGAGATAGCAAATGGTTTGGATATATAAAAGATGAAAGATTTAATGGATTAACAGCGGATTCTGGAACTATTGGATGGCATGACACAGAACAAAACATAGCGACTCCATCTACTGGTAAATGCTTAATATCTACTCCATCTCCCATATTCAATGATACTTCTGGAGTAAATGGAGGAGGTCAAGAATATGACAATGTAAATGCTTTGAATAATAATATTCATCAAGTTATTGAAAGAAATTCTGTTAATTTAAGAGTCGGATTACAATTAAAAGGAACAATTGATGGATTGTCTGGTAGCCATGATTGGTCATTTACAAATCAATGTACAATGCATCAAGAAACATCTGGAGAAAAACCTTATTCTTTTTATAGTAATAATAATTTAGTTTTATCAAGTGGAGAATCAAATTTTAATTCCATATCTAATCCAACAAGTTATATTACTAATAAATATACTATTATAAGTGATGAAGTTTATATAGTCCATCCATTTTTTATTTCATCTGGTAGAGACTATGACGATTTTAATAGAATTGAAATAAAATGGGGAAAGAATGAAACTACAAGTTCTGAAACTTATATTTATTATACTTGGAAATTTAAAAAAGAAGATATAAAACCAGATTGTTGGAATTTATTAGTTTTAACTCCATCGGGATTTGATGATGTATTAGACCCAGAAGTAGAATTAACTTTTGGAGAACCTTGGAATTATTGCGAATTAAAAGTTATTAGAAAATACAATAATCCTTCTTCTACTAATTCATTAGATTGGAGAATGTCTTCTCCATTAAGGATAGATAACCCGGGCATAGTAGGATACCCACCTGGTGCTTATACATTCCATTATACTTGGTTATATGATAAAGAAAAACAAGAATCATTGCCTTTTAAATTTAATGATGTTGATTCACTTGTTTCTTTTGTAGACCACGCTGGTGGAAATAATTCAGCGACTAGGTATACTCAAACTGGTAGTGACGCTGATTATATAGTAGGCGATTTAATAGGCAGAAAATTACAAAATACAATAGATTCTTCTGAAGGTTATATATCTGATAATACAGCTACAACTATTGATGTTCATAATTTGTTAAATGGAGATGATAATGATTTTGATAATGGAGATGATATAACAATACGAAAAGCAACAACTAATAAAATTAATATATTAGGAGGATATATATTATTTAATTTTGATATTTATAATACTGTTAGTGTTGGAGGCACATACGGAATTGATAATAGAATTACTGGTTCTAGGTTATATTGGAAGTTAGAAGATAAAGAAGATTATTTTTTAATAGGAGAGCAAGATTATATTGAAAAAGGATTTAAATGGTTTCCCTCAGATGATACATTCCCTTATTCTATGCAAAATCCATTAGATACAAGCGATGATTATATTCGTTATTCTGCTTTAATTAAAGGGGTATCTCCAGAATCTGCTAACATGATAGATACATATAGAAATATAAATGGTTATCCTGCTTCCGTAGGTTCTATAAATGCTCAATATAAAACAGCTGTTATACAAGGAAGAAGAGCTTATATAGGAAATATTAAACAAGATGGAGATACTCATCCAGATAGAATAATAAAAAGTCAAATAAATAAATTTGATACTTTCCCTAAAGATAGAAACTCTATTGATGTTGCAATACGAGATGGAGATAGTATTGTTAAATTAGAAGCATTTGCAGATAGGATATTGCAATTTAAAAAGAATAGTTTATATATTATAAATGTTGCAGCTAATGTTGATTTCTTAGAAGATGTTTATAGAAATAAAGGATGTTCTTTTGATTATCACGTTACCAAAACAGATTATGGAATATCTTGGTTTAATGCTCATGGTGTTTATTTTTATGATGGTAAAAATGTTTCTAATCTTTTAGAAAAGAATGGAATGAGATTAATAAGTGAATCTGATTGGGGAACATTTATAAAAGATGGGACAGATGATACTGATATGTCTTCCGCTCATATAGGATACATACCTAAGAAAAGACAATTGTTAATTAATAATGAAAATACAGATGTATTTATATATGATTTTGTTTTAAGAGCTTGGATGAAAGGAGCAGGTAAAATTCCAGTTACTACTGCTAGAACAAATTTTGCATTAAATGCTAATCAAGATTTATTTTATATAACAAATCCAACTACTACTGTTCAAACTTTTGACCCCGAACCAAATGCAACTTCAAATTCAGCTTTTGTTTTTCAAACAAGAGATATTGATTTTGGAGAACCTGCTGTAAGAAAAAAGATTTATAAAGTATATGTTACTTATAAAACTGGTGGTGTTACTAATGTGCAAGTTAAATACGATACAAATGGTAGAACTACTTTTGATAAAGTATTTCAAGATGGAGATAATCTTACAAGCAATGAATTAGATAACGCAGGGAGTAATCAATGGGTACAAGCCACATTAAAACCAAATACATCAACTGAAGCAAATAGCATTTATTCATTTGCATTAAAGTTTATATCAGATGGCACAGTCCCATCTACTTTTGAAATTAATGATATATGTGTTGTATATAGGATGAAAAATATTAAATAATGTCAATGTCTCCAGAAGAACGAAGATTAATACATCAAAAAGGACAACAACCAACATATGGAACTGGAGTTCCTGAAGAAAATTCAGGGTCTGATGGAGATATATCATATAGAAAAGTTGGCAAAGAAACTATTCAATATTTAAAACAAGATGGAAAATGGGTAGAAGTTTCTTCTTCTGATAACGCTGGAAATATTTCTTCTGAAAATTTTGGGAATGAATATATTGGAAATGATTCAGATTTTTTAAGAATCCTTAGAAAATATCGAAGTACAATAGCAAATTGGGGACAATCTTGGTCTAAAACTAGCGCTTTTCAAATTAATTATAGCAATGATGGAGAGGACCCACCGGAATCTAATGGAGATTTAAATTGGTTTCAATGGGTTAGTGAAGAGACAGCAAATGATAGAACAAATAATGTATTAATAGTCCCTAAAAGTTGCATATTATCTAATATAAATTTTCTCATTACAACAGCTCAAGATAATGCTCCTAATACTTTATCCTATGGATTTAGATTACATTTTTATACGGCTACTATTTTACATAGTGAGATATATCCATCTGATTGGGAATATTTAGAATTTCCACATCAAAATAACGGTACTGGAATACATGATTTTAATATTCAGATTGAACAATCTGGAACTAAAGGAATGGTAAACATTCCAATACAGGCATTATTAAATACTTCAGGTTTATATTCTATAGCTGTAGAACAAATTAATTTTCCAGATGGAAATAATTCAGGCAAAGGTTCTATATGGCATGCTTTTTTTGACAATGTATAACATCTTGATAATGATTTTTATTAACACTAAATTAAACAATAAAAGTATATAGGTTATTATGGCTGACGAAGCTTCCATATCACTTACTGCAAGTATATTACCAGACCAATTTAAAAAAACATTGTCTGGTTTATCATTTAGTGTAACTCCAGATTCTACAGAAGGATGGGTTGTTAAAGTTATTAATGTAACAAACTCTAGTGCTGATTTACTTTCTACAGATGCAGTTATACAATCTGCTGGTAAAGCTTCTGCTACTGCAATGGCTACAGCGGCTACTGGAGATGCAGTAAAGTTTTTATTTATACATAATACTGGGACAACTGATGGCAGCACATCCACAACTAGAAGTGTTTATATTTGTTTTGATGGAGGAACAGCTGCTTATAATTTAGCAACTGCTTTAGAGATACCCGCTGGAATGTCTTGGTATGGCAAACCAAATGCTACAATAGCTAATATTCATGTATGTACTGGAGATGCAAATGGAAGTGCTGATGGTTCTGGTGTAATTCAATGTAATGTATCAGCTATTATAGATGAGAGTTAATTATGGCTAAGTCTTTAAAATCAGCAATTAGAAGTAAGGGAACTTTAGATAGACAAATGGGTTCTCAATTGTTTGATGCTACAAGTTCTTTGATGGCATCAGATTTATCTACGAAAGAATTTGAATTTAAACAAAAAGAACGAGATACATTTTATAATACTTTATATTCTGGATTAGAACTTAGTGATACAATATCTCAAAGTTTTCAAGATAAAGCAAAATTACAAGGTGATATAAAATCTTTTGAAGATTCTTTACCAAGAGACCCCGAATCACCTAGTGGTAAAAAACTTGGATTAAGAAAAGAAAAGAAAACATCTTTAATGGATGTATTTAAAAGGGAAGGTAAAATTAGTGATTTTTTATATGGACAAGATGAATACTTTGTAGGGGAAAAAAGTTATGGAAGTAAATACGATGTAGCGGCTAGGGGTAAGCAAATAAAAGCCCTTGACGCAGCGGATGAATTATTAAATAAATTATCTGGTGATAAATATACTTCTAAATCTCCAACAAAATTAGGAGATTTTAATACTCAATTAAACTTTGATCATTCTAAATATAATGCTTTGAACCTAAATCAAAATAACCAATCTATTGAAACAAGTCCATATGCTCCAGAATCATATCGATTATCAGATGAACACATGGAAACAATGGGAATGAATATACCGGACCCCGATTAAATGTATAAAAACTTATCAAAACATGGACGATTTGGAGATACTGAGATGGTTAAAACATCTAGTGGTAGTCTCTGGCATGTTAATAAACTCGAAAAGAAGCTTATAGAAGAACATGGAGAATTAGGTGAGCAAATGCTTGATTACATATCTCCATCAACTATAAATCCAAAAACTGGAAAAGAAGAAAAGTGGCTGGCAGCGGCTGCTATGTTTGGATTAGGTCTAATGCAAAGCCATGGGTCTACTAAAGATGCAAGAGCTCAAGGGAGAGAACAAATGAGATTCTTGGATGATTCTTTAAGTTCTTTAAATGAATCTAAAGAAACATTACAACAAACTTTAGCTCCTAGCTTAACAATTGCTAAAGAAAAAGCAAAAAGAACTTATGCGTCAGCTTCTCAAGTATTTAAAGAAAATATAGGAAAAGTAAAACAAGGCAAAGATTTGATGACTAAAAAAATGGGATTTGCTAGGGGTCCTCAAGATAATGATGAAGATATAAAATTGTATAGAGAAAAAGCTCAAACAAAATTAGAAGATGTAGATATAAAACTTACTGAAACTTTAAGTGGAGTGCTTTCTGAATTTGAAAAACAAAAGTTTGATTTAGATAGTCAAAGATTGCAATTGGAAAATCAAAGAAAAATGGCTGAAAAGCAATCTGAACAAAAATATTTTGGAATAATTTAATTATGTCACAAGCTTTAGAAAGTTTAAATAGTATATTAAAATATAGGCAAGAAAGAGAACGTCAGAAAATTAATGAATCTATGGCTATGCTTGAAATGGGTTCTAGATTGAAACAACAACAATACGATAGAGAAGTGCAACAACAATCTATTATATTGAGAGATGCTCAAGAAAAAAGAACTGCTTCAAAAAATTTAAGAGATATTGCATTATATGATAAACAAGCAGAAGCTGCTAATCTTGAATTAAAAAAATTAAGAAGGTCAGAATCTCCAGAAAATATAGCTTTAGAGGAACAAAAAAAAGAAAGGGAATTAAGACAACAACAATTAAGCTTACAATATACTGAACAACAATTAAAAACATCTATAGAGGAAAAATCTGATAAAGATTATAATAAAGTAATTGCTTCTTTAGATGTAATGAAAAATAAAAAACATGAAGACATATTAGATTCAGTAAAAACTTCTGGAATAATTCCACAAGCTGTATTTAATGTTATTCAAAATGATTTAATAGATGGTGATTTTGCAAATAATGATATAAAAGAAATAAAACAAAGTATTAAAGATTCAATTAAAAAAACTGGATTAATGAGCAGAACTGATGCTCAAGGAAAATATTTAACAGCATTAATGGATTCTCCTTATGCCGATAATATTATTTCTGGAATAGCACAAGTAGACCTTTCTTCTAAAAAAGGAGCTCCTCAATATGAAATATTAATGGAAACTTTAGATGATTTATATGCACCAATGATGAGAGATAATGATTTTTTAATTAAAATGCAAAATTCTGGAATAAATATTAATGATTTTAATAGTGTTTTATATGTAAATAAGAAAAATTTAACAAATTCTAAATTTATAGAATCAGCAAAAAATAGTGGAGAATTAAAAAAATCTATAAATAGATTAACAAAACAAAGTATAGATAAAGATATTCGAAATGTAACAGATTTAATAAATCAACAATATTTTTCTATTACTGATGAAGAAAGACAATTATTAAAAGAAGATGGTTATACAGATAAAGAAATAGATTAATATGCCAACGGAAGAAGTCCTAAAAAGATTAGAAGAAATAAGAAAAAATAAATCTGCAAAATTGCCAGAAGTAAATTTTTCTAATTATAATTTAAATAAAAATAATCCTACAGTAGATAATCTATTAGCAAATCAAACTGGCCAACCTGCTTTTCCTCAAATTCAATCTCAACCTTCTTCAAGTGATAAAGGATTAATTGAATATGTTGGAGAAGCTTTATTTTCTGGAGCATATGAATTTGGTCAATCAGCAGCATTAGGGCTTCCCGGTTTAGTAGAAGCTGGTATTGAAAAAGGACTTGATACTGAAATAGGTTTTCAAGAATATATGAGAAAGGGGCAAGAAGATAATGCTCTTGCTAAAGTATTGGGTGGAGTTGGAACTGGAGCTGGTTTTTTAGTAGGATTACCAGTTAAAGGTACTGCTTTTGTTCTTGGGCAAGCAGTTGTAAGACCAGCAGCTTGGATGATGGGTAGAAAAAGTTTAAAAACAGCAGTTGGTCAAGCATCTAAAATAGGAAAAAGTGGAAAATTAAATAAAGAAGTTATAAAAGACTTTACTAAAAAAGTAGAAAATCAATCTAAAATTTCTATTGGTAAAGGAAAATTAGCAGACGAAGTATTTGAATCTTCGTTTAATAATGAAATAAATAGATATATAGCAAAAGGCATAAGAACTGGTAATTTAAATAAAAAACAATCAGATGTATTAAGGAATATGGCGACTGCAGTTAATTCTAAAGGAATACCAATTCAAAGTCTTCATGGTTTAGCATTAGCTAAATATGGTAATACTAAAATGGGTAGATTTACAAGCGAAGCTTTGCACGATGCTTTTGTTTTTTCAGTAGCTGACGGAGTTATGGAAAGTGTTTTAATTGGTGAAGAAGCTCTTAAAGGCGAGTTAAATGAAGAAGGGTTAGGGATAGCAGGCAGAGTTGGAAAAGCCATGTTTACTGGTCTCGTTATGGGAACTGCAGTAAATGCGGCAGCCGCTCCATTTAAAGATTTAGGTAAGATGACTCTTTCAAGAAGGGATTTTAAAAATGGAATATCAGCTTATTTTAGTAAAAATAATTACAAAGGAAAAGATTTAGCTTATTTGTCTGGTCAAATGGCTGAAATGGCTAGATTTAATAAAAAGAATTTAAGAGAGACAAGATTAAATTATACAAAAGATGGTAAAAAAGAATATATTGATTTAAATCCTTTTGCTCTTGGTAATCGTGATTTATCAACAAGGGCAATTGAAAGAAGATTAAGAACAAAATTAGGAGACGATGCAGAATCAGAATCTATTAAATGGTTAATGTCTTCAAGAAGAAAATATGGAAAAGATTTATTAGCTCATTCTACAAAAGAAGGATTAGAAAATTATAGAAAATTATTACCTCGTATGCTTTTTGTTGGTGGGGCGATGGCTGGTACTAATGGCATGATGACTTATATACAAAATGGTGAAATTCAATATGAGGATTTAATTAGTAGTATGCTTATTGGAGCATGGACTCAAAGAAGAGGAGCAGGAGTCCAATCTACAAAAATAGATTTTAATGGAGAAATAAATAGAATAAGACAATCTCTAGAAACTCTTGGTGTAAAAGTAGATAATACATTTTATAGTTCTTCTATGTCTGCAAATAATGAAAGATTTGGAGTTGGTATAGTAAGAGATAATCCAGAACTAACAGAATATCTTAAAGAACAAAGAATCGTTAGTGACGATGATGAAACAATTACTCAATCTGAATTAACTCCAGATGAAAAAACATTTTTTGATACTTCTTCTGGATTCCCAATAGACCCTTATGATGGTAAGATGAATGTTTTATATCAATTAATGGAAGAAGATTTTCAATACGCTAGAACATTAGACCAAATATCTGATACTCAAGCTAAAGAAATAATAAACATACTAGACAAGCAAGGATTTAAAACTGCTGATGATTTAAATAAAGCATTTGAAGATAGAATTATTGAATCAACTAAAGGTATGGAAGAGAATCTTAAAAGTATATTGAATCAAATTGTTTCAAAAGATTTTGATGATATAAATATTATATCTAATTCAAGTGGAATAATAACTCCTTCTACTTTTGCAGCAACTGATGATTTATTAAAACAAGCTAAAAATGGAGACTTTGAATCATGGTTAGATGGTAAAAGTGGACAAGATGCTGAAGAAGCATTATTAGATATGTTTAGAAGCCTTGAAATGGTTGTTGAGGTAAACAAAGGAATAAATGATAAAATTAAAGCACATAAAGAAGATAAAAATACAATTACTTCTGAAGAAGCTTTAAAAGACTTATATAATATTGTAATAGATTCAGAAAAAGCAATAGATGCGACAACTAAATCTTTTGATGGTAGAAGAGAATTTAAATATACAGATGTAGAATCTTATTTAATACCTATGATGCAAAATAAAGGCAACAATGTTACAAAGCAAATAATCAATGCTTTAAATCCAGAAGCTCCAAAACTTAAAGATGCTTTAGAAAGCAAATTAAGAGACGCTGGTATTTTACAAAAAATAGAAGGGAAAGGTTATCAAATAATAGATGATTATAGTCAAATAAATTCTAAATCAGATTTAAAAATACAATTAGGTAAGATACATGGATTATTAAAAGCAATGGGTAGATATGAAGTTACTAAAGACCCAGTGCAATCAGAAGTTAATGAAACTCAAATCAATGCATTAAAAAATAATTTAGGCAAATGGGTTAATGATTTAAATAATCCCAATCTTAATTTTATGTATTCTATGGTATTGCAAGACATTAATAGAGTAAGATTAAATAATGCAGTTGCTTCTCCATCCGATGTTGATTTTATTGTACAACAATCTGCTCTTGCTTCTTTTGGTGAATCTGGTTTAATAAAAGATAAAAATATTCAAGGTTTTTTATTAAGAAGATTATCAATTCCTTCAAATAGAGCTTTAGAAGAAAGATATAATTCTATATTAACAAGATTAAACGAAGATGGAGCAATTGGAATAAAAGATGATAATTTTCATATAACAGATGAATCTTCTGTAGTCATATTAGAACAACGATTAGATGATATTTATATTGGAAGAGATAAATCTAATGAAAATTTAGTATTATCAAAATTATTTGATGCTATGAGCAATAGTAAACTTGATGGAGCTAAATCGGGTATGTTGGAATACATTAGAACTTTTGGTGAAGGAGCACAAGTTGAAATATTAAGCATGTTAAAACAACAGGGAGTTATAAAAAGAAATGTTAATGACAAATTTGAATTAGTTGAAGAAAATTTATTAATTGAAAAATTTGAAGATATAAGAAAAACAATTTCTAAAAAAGGATTTACTCCAGAATTTGTACAAAATGAAATAGATAAAAGAAAAGAAATAAGTAGGAAATATATTAGCGATGCTAGTGATGTTATTAAAAATCCATCATTAAGTATAGATGGGTTCTTTTCAAGGTATAAATTAATAAGTAAAAATAAAGATAATGATATTATTTATGATGATTATAGTGGAGAAGAAACTAGCATCCAAACAATTAGATTTGAAGATGAGGTATTTGATAAGGAAGGAAATATTACTAAAACATCTATAAGTAATTTTGCTAATAGAATAGTTAGTAAAAAAGGAGAATTTAAAAATTTAAATCCAAGTCAAAAAGATAAAATTATACAAGATATTAGTCAAATTGTATTTGGTTCAAAAGATAAAATAACTGTAAGAAAAATAAGCATGGTAAATGGTTCAATTGAGTTTGATAAAAATCATCAAGTTATGCAAGATAATCCTGTTTTTAAATACTTACGAAATATTGGTTTAGATTTTTCTATTTTTGATAATAATATTATTCAAACTGAAGTAGATAGAAGTGGTAATTATGTAGAAAAAACTTATAATATATTAGCGACTGAAGATATTCCAGAAAAATCAAAAATATTAGAAATAAGAAATAAAGTATCGGAACAATTAAAAAGTAAAGAGGTTAATGCATTTACTGAATATAGTGGAGATACAAATACAAATACGGACAATTTTGGAGTGGCTGAAAATGAAACTGGTGTAAAAAAATTAGACATTTACGATGGAATGGAAAGTATAATTATTCCAACAACTGATATGGGAAAAATAGTAAATGAATTTAATAGGTTTTATGAAGACCATTCTGGTAAAGTAGACGCTAGTACAAAAAAAGCCCTTGATAATATTAAAAACGATTTTGACAAAACAGAAGCAGATTGGAAGTACGATGAGGAAAGAATTGAATTAGCAATGAGGTATTTAGTATTAGAAGTTGGATATAAAAGTAAAACTAATGAATTATTTTATGATGTTTTAAATTCAACAGACCCTGCATTTGTTGATAAATATATTAAAAGGGTAAAATTATTTACTACAAAAAACTTTGTTAGACCTAATGAAAAATATTTAAATAGTTTATTGCAAGCTAGAACTATTTTAACAAATAAAGGTGTTAAGGATAAACCATCAGAATTATTAAAATCTAGATTAAAACAAAAATCATATAATGTTGCTATTTGGAATGATGAAGGAACTGAAACTATTGCTACAATAATTAGAGATTTAGAGGATGATGGATTACTTCCTTCTGGTGTAAATTATGATAACATTATAGGAGAAGCTCATTCTAAAGTTTCTGGATTTGATAGCATTTCTTTTATATCTAAAAAAGCAATGATGGAATATCATACCTTATTAGGACATAATCCAAATTCAATGAATCCTATTAAACCTGTTATATCTTCGCAAGGAGAAAATAATACATTATTGTATGGTAAAACATTATTTGTTTATTCACCATCAATAGAAGGATTCTTTAAAAATAATCCAAAAGTTGATATACTTCTTACTAATTCTGGAGCAAAAGCATATGATGGTGATGATAATACAACTATAGAAAATGTAGGGTATGATGAATTAAATAAATATTCTATAACAAATCCAAATGATTTAATAAGAGAATTACCTTTAGAAGGTATTGGTCTTAGGCCTGAAAAAGATTCTGATTTATTATCTGCAAGTGAGTCTGACCAAGATTATAATTATATGGATAACAACGAACATCGAAGAGCTTTTAATGAAGTCGTAGAAGAATTAACTGCTAATCTAGATGCTATGGAAAACGTAATGCTTGATCCATACAAGATAAATAGTTTTATGAGGTCTGCAATGCAGAAAGGAAATATTCCAGATGATGCTCAAGAAGGTTCTTTAGGTAATTTAAGTAGTATGTTGCATTATTTAAAATTAAGTGAAGCTGCTGACCCAAATGATTATAGTGTAAATCAAGTACAAAAATATTTAGCAAAAGAATATATAGATAATGTATTTAGTAAAAGAAGAGCGATAACAAATAGAATACATTCAGATACTCAAGAAGTTTCTGGTCGTTACGGAGGACAAGCATATATTATTTCTTCACCAACAAGGTATCAAGGTTCTAAAAAAAGAACTAGATTACTACCTACTTTGTTTAATAATGAGAATGAACAAATTCTTCGTGGTCAAATAATGTTAGCAGATAAAGAAAGAGGAACAGATATATCTGAATTGTCTAAATCTAGAAAAAACATTAGGATTGTTCAAAATACAAAACAATTAACTGTTGATGAATTTGTAGAAGAAGTTTCTAAATATATTGGATTGAGTGAAGAAAGTTTAAATTCTATAAAAGATTTTAAAGAAAATATTTCTCAAAGTGGGACATTAGGTGGAGTGCACGATTTAGTGCAATCTATTGCAAAAGAAACTAATACAAGATATGAATTAGGCATTATATCAAGAAGAAACCCTAGAACAAGACCTAATGATATTACATTGCTTGGATTAAAAGGATTTTTACCACCTGAAAGTGGATTAGCAGTTGAGATTAATTCTTATGATATTGCCAATGTATATGAAGGTGATTACGATGCGGATAAAGTAGATTATTTCTTTGCTCATAGTGATTATATGTTTGATTATATAAAAAGAAATCAAGCTTATTTTGTACAAGGTATAGACCCTAGTGATACTCAAACTGACCCAAGTTTCACATTTCAATTAGACCATAAAGCTTCAAGAAGTAATATGTTATCTAAAATTGGGAGTGGAATTGCTTATAAAAGAGGAATAGGTGTAGTTGCAAAAACATCTAGAAAAATAAATTATCTTCAAAATTTAGGGAATAACAATCATTTATTAGACGATAATCAAAGAAAGCAATGGTCCGATGAAGTGAGATTAAATAAAACCACTGGGGAATTTGATGGGCCATCTATATTATATAACAGTGGATTTGGGCAAGATGGAAAAGCAAATGAAGTTGTTACAATAGATACAAAAATGTTAGCATTTTATCAAAGGTATGCTTTAGAATCTCAATATATACTTGATGGTCAAAATAAATTAAATAAAAATATTGCATCTAATATATACGAATGGGCTAACAGTTTTTTATTTCCAAATTATTCTGAATCTATATCTGCAAGAGATGTTAAATCTAAAGATATAAAAGAAATTATAAAAAATGGACAAACTGTAAATGGTAAAAGAGTAAGAATATTTCAAAAATATAAATTAGATGAAGAAACTAATAAATATACTACAGTAACAGGTACCGATATAAATGAAGCTGATAAACTTATTATAAGAGAATTTTTAAATCAACAAAATAAATTACTTACTGCTTTCGGAGATGAATCTTATGTTGATGGAGCTTCTAGAAAATCAAGTTTTTATAATAAATATATAGGTTCTAAAATTTTTAAAGAATTTCATAGAGATATTTATAAATCTTTACAAAGACAATTATTTTATAAAAAAAATAATAATAATTTATCTAAAGCAGAAAAAAATACATTAGAAGAATTAATTAAAGACGGAAGTAATGCTTTTGAACCTATTCAGAAAAATTTAACTGATATATATAATGGAGAAGGCGGAGGTTATTTAGATAGAATAGCTGTAAATATTGCTAGTAGGGAATTTTTAGATACTAAAAAAGAATATAATTTAGATTTATCTACATATTCTGAAATAGAATTATGGTTTGAAGAACTAATGTCTATTGGGAATAATGATAAAACTGGTGAAAACCAATCTTTTGTAAACATGGAAGGTGATAAATTAGATAAGAATGGAAATTTTGAAAAAGAAAGTTCTATATATAAATTTGCTGAAAGAGTAAAAGCTGATACACAAGACTTTAATAAAAGAATATCTGCTATTAAAAGACTAGATAAAAAGAAAAAATTTATTAATAATAGCAGTTATCATCCTAAATGGAAACAAAGAAAAGTAAAAAATATTGAATGGGTAATAAACAAACTTCAATCAGAAATATCTAGTAAGTTTAAAAAAGATATATCTAAAATAAATCCTAATAAATTAAAATATAAAGAATATATATCTATAGAAGACAGCGACCTTAAAAGGTCTATTATACATGCCAATACATTACATTCATTTTTAAGAAATACTCAAAAGGGTATGCGATATGATAATTGGTACGAAACATTAAAAAATGAAAAAGCAAGATTAGATTTAAAAGATATAAAAGACTTTAATAGACAGACTTATGGAGGTGGGACTTTAATAGACGATATTCTTCCGTTTAATAATAAAAGCATCGTTACCAATGAAAACATGAAAGATTACCTTGTCAATCATCGAGCTAATTCATTAAATGTATTTGAATTAAGACAAAAGTTTTTATTAGAAAAAACTAGAGAACATGGAATTAATTTTCTTTATGCTTACATGGAACCTACAAGAAATAGAGATGCTATTGGAGTTTTTAATAATAAACCAATTGCTATACCATACAAAGAATCAAAACGATATTCGCATGGAATACAAATATTAGCTGGAATTTCTCATGGTTCTAAAGAATTAAGCATAGATGCTACTGAAAATACAAACAACCAAAAAATGGCTAAATTTGTTTTAACTTCAATGATTAGTAGCAACGAACATTATAGAAAGTTTTTTAATAAAGATGTTAATTTAAAAATAGCTGATTTACAAACTGCTAATTTAGATGCATTTGGATTAATGCCATTTGATAAAAATATGCAATATAGATTAAAAAATAATAATAATTTTGATTGGACAAATGAAATGTTGCCAAGTAATCCATTATCAACAATAAATAAATCTGTTATATCTTTTTATCGTGATTATGTGGGTTTGATGGAAAATAAAGAAACCCAAGAATATGAAGATTTTTTAATAAAATTAAATGATTTAGAAGAAAAATCATCTAGAAAAAACTTTATTAATCCTATAAGATATATGGATTTAAGATTAAGGTTGGATGAAGATTTTATAAAATTAACAAAACAGGATTTATATAATCAAGAAGGAGATGACGGGACTCCTCAAGATATGAGAAATCATCCTATGTTTATACATAATGAATATCTTAAATTTAAACCAAAACAAGTTAAATCATCTAAAAAAATAATAAGCATGATGAAATCAATAAACGATATGCAAAATAATTTAACATTAGCTGCAAAACAAAATCCTATGAAAGATTCTCATTTTGAAACATTTAAATCAATAGGTGAAATGGTAAAATGTTAATATGCAAGTAGACTGCAATAAAGTAAAAAATAAAAAAGTAATAAGACTTTGGGATTCTATTGAAAAATGGGCGCAAAGTGATATAGTTAATCAAAATATACAATCTCCTTATTCGGCTGCTATGTCTATGTTTGAATCAAGATTTCAAATACCTATGGAATTTGCAGCTTTATTAAGCCCAGAACAAGGAGGTCCATTTTTAACTCAAGGAAATATAACTACCTTTTTAAGAGATTTAAATTCATATACACAAAGAGTATCTAAAGATAAATTTACTTCTTTTAATGCTATGGAAGGATTTATGACTGGGACTATGTTGGGCAAACAAGACCCTTTATTGCAAGAATCTATAAAAGATATAAGAGGTATAGTTGAAAGTGATAGCAAAAGAACTAATGAATTAAATCTTTTATTTAATGGAATAATAGACCAATTAAAAGCTTCTGGTGGATTAGGTAAAGGAAAAATTAGTAAAATTAAATTAAATAGAGCTTTAAAAAAACATAGAGAATTAGAGGGGAATCACATTAAGGCTTTAGACTCTGGTAATCAAAAATTAATTGATGAAACAAGATTACAATTAGAAGATTTTGAAAACAAAGGAAGTGTTAAAACATTTACTGAATTTGTAAAAATTATAGAAAATGTAATGCCAGATGCAATTAAGTTAAAATACAATCAAGAAGTTGCATTAGCTGACTCTGGTAACAAAGAAGCGAAATCAAGAGTAGCAAGGTATGATGATGGAACATTGCTTGTTAGATTGACAGATGAAGAGTATAGTTCTATTCTTCCTCAAGTTGGAGTTCCTCAAGATTTAATATTTGCCACTAGAGATTACAATAAATTAATGACGGAATCTTATGCTCAATTAAGAAATGGAATAAATAAGGTAATTGATTCTCAATTAAAAAGAATAGAAAATAAACCAGATTTTGTAAATACTAGAGATAAATTAACCAATATAAAAGAAAAATTACTATCTGAATTAATGCCCAAGTATAAAGAGGATGGGTATTTTCCTCATTTTGTAAGAGATTTAAATGCAACTATGATGCAAGGATTAATGAAACCAATAGACGATTTAACAAAATCTAATATTGACATGTTGCATGAAAGAAAAAGCATTGATGAAATAATAGACAATATGGATTTATGGATAACAAATCATGCTAAAGCTAGAAGTCAAAATTCAGACTCTGAATACAGTAAAAACTTCATAGATGTTGTTAATACATATATACACAATGTAAGTCAATTTAATACCACAGCATTTTTAAATGATTCTTTTATGAATAATTTATTAAATGCAAAAAATATGTATAATGAAAAATCTGAATATTCTCAAAAAATTGTAGATGTAATGAATGGATTATACGGTTCTGTTAATGGAGATGTAAGAAATACAGGTTCTATACATGAAATTAAAAAAGCATTATTAGCTTATCAATTCATTAATAAATTAGGATTAAGTCCAAGAGCTGCTCTTAGAAATATAACTCAATTTTTAATGAACTTTGCGACTATGACATCTTCTGGAGTAAGAGAATCCATGAAGTATTTAGATGAAAAAGCTCCTTTAGGAAAAATAAATGTAAATGATTTTTTACAAGAAGCTAATTTATTAATGGATACATCTGAAGCTGGATTAGAATCTGGTATAACTAAATCTTCTCCATATAAAATAAGAAGAATAGATGAAAATGGTAAAATACAATATGTTGAAGAAGGAAATTTTGCATACAATGGTATAAAAATATTTGGAAAAGCTGTTGGTAGTATTGCTCAAAAAACTTCTGGTATGCATAGGTGGGCTGAAAATAAAAATAGAATATTTACAGCAAAATTAGCATTTGGACAAATGTATAAAGTTATGAATGAAAGCGTTCCTTTTGCAGATTATTTAACAAAATTAAAAAGTGAAGGAAAAATTTCAAGTTTTGAAGGTGAAAAAAATAGATTAGCAAGGAATTATGCAAAAAATATGGTTATAGTTAATCATTTTGATTATAATTCATATGCTAAAGCAAGAAACATGAGGGAAGGGGTTGGTCAATTTGCATTTCAATTTCAACATTATGGTATGGAATTTTTAGAAAGAAACTGGTCTATATATAAAGAAGCTCAAGGAGATAGAAAGGCCTTTATGGAAAATGTTGTAAGAGGTGAAGATAGTTTTTCTAATTGGGTTAAGGATGCTAGAGGTGTTCATAAAACAATGAATATGGGAGTAGCATATTTTCTAGCACCAGCTCTTTTAAGTTATATGTCTGGATATAATCAAACATTAATAGAACATGTTGGTTTTGAGATGCTTGAAGATATTAAATTATTATTATTTTCTGATTGGGACAATGAAGAAGATTTAGAAAAAATAAATAGAGAATTTTATGGTAAAGGTATTATAGGTTCAAAGCTCGGACCTACTTTTGGCACATTATTAGATGTGGGTATAGCAACAGAATTAATAAACGCTGATGAAGAATACCTTAGTAATATATTAATAAGTACTGGTGATTTTACAAATGATGATACTATGGGAGCATCTGCTCAAAACATAAGATTATTAAATCAATTTCTTGGAAGAGCTGTTGATAGGCATTTACCAATGTCAGTTAGAACTGGGTATGGGCCATTTAGCGCAGTTGCTCAAGAACTTACTCTTTATCCTAAAAAGCAAGATGAACCAACTTTATGGAAGGATGCAGCTCCTATGATAAAAACAGCATTTCCAGAATATTATTTTGATAAATTAGAAAAAAAATCTAAAAATAAGAAAAATAAATATGCTGGTTTGCCTTTAAGAATACAAGGAGCTTTGTTAAAATTAGACGAACAAGCAGGTAAAAAATAATTACCCACTTGTCGCCTTCAGTCAGCAAGGAGATTATGCTGTAAATCTTTCTTCTTTATTTACTTCAAGCAATTTTTCTAATTGTTGTGTTGCTTCTCTAAACTTACCTAATAAGTTTATTATAGTTTTAGTATCATACATATTCATTGCTACTTCAACAGTCTTGTTTACGTTCTTTGATGTTCTAATCCATAATTCTATACTTTCTTTATTCTCCATTTTCCATCTCCCGCTCTGCGTACACTCCGTACATTGTTATTAAAATTGAATCTGCGTTCCATAAGGTAGGTTTTTGATTAATATCAATATATTTAGAAGCCATCTCTTTAAGTTTATTTTTTCTATCTTTTTTTTCTTTTGGAAGTTTAATACCTAATTTTGTTTCCCACCATCTCATCCATTTCTGTGGTGATACTTCTATTGTTTTAATTTTTTTGGCATTTAGTATTCCTAACCAAACTCCATAGTTTACTCCAAACTTAAACAAAGAACTTCTGCCGTCATGTGGCATTGCATGGACTTTTTCTATATATGCTACTATTTTTTTATGATATGCTTGTTTTGCCATAGTACATATAATTGTTCTACCAGATAATGATTTATCACATTTGTATGCAGTTATTTTGTTTTTCTTTCTTATTTTATTATCTGTTGTTGTAAAGCTAATAGCCCCATTAGCACCAGGGTCTATACCTATTATTGTTTTATCGTTCATATTCATTGTGCATCCTTTCTATGTGAATAGTTATGTGGACTTTTAACATACTTCTTCTTGTATGTTCTTTTTTGTTTTATTGGAGGATTGTATTTACTGCTAAGAATTTCACCATCAATCATTTCTATTAATTGGTGATGTTGTTCCAATCCCGACATTTCCGTATTCTTATATTTTTTACATCCTTTATTGAATACATCAATGGGTATATGCTTTGGGTGTTCTTCGCTATAAATAGAAAACCAATAACAATCTCTACTTACTTCAAAGTAACACCCGTGGCAACTTTTACGCAATGTTATCTTTCTCTGCCATTGAAGAGTTCATGTAGAATTTGCATCTACCTCCGTTGAATCCTACCATGTGTGTTCCTATTTTACCATACCTACTTTTAGAAACTATAATCTCACTTTTATATGGATTGTATTTTTCACTATCAAAATTATGTCCATAGAATACAAACATTGCTGATTCTGCAGTCTGTTCAATTACACCTGATTCCGCATAATCACTCATACGAGGTCTTGGGTCTAATCGTTTTTCTATTTCTCTATTTAATTGTGATACTAATATGGCAGAACAATCTTCTTGTTTACATATCCATTTGTATTCTTGCATTATCTTTTCAATCTCAAAACGTCTACCTTCTTTAATTCCTTCAACGTCTATTAATTGAATGTAATCATCAATAACTACATCTGGTTTATGTTTAGCAATTTCACGAAGACAATCATTAAGAGTTCTTACATTGTCATACATAAGAAAATCTTTATAATTGTTTTTCATTACATCAGATACTAATTCAAACTCGTCTTTGTTTGTCTCAGATAGGTCATTTCGTCTTATATCTCCGTATTTAAGAGCGTTTGACTCCATTACTACCATTTTCTTTAACATCTCTGTATTGCTCATTTCTCGATTAAATAACATTACTCTATACCCTTGTTCAATTAATCCTTTTACTATATTAATTACTAAGGTAGTCTTGCCATGGCCAGGTCTTCCTCCCAAAACAGTTATTTCTTTACGAGTCATTCCACCTGCAAATGTATCAAGATGTCCTAAGTTGAAAGGTATTAGATTAGAGTCTTCTTCTACTGTTGCTTTCATCTCATCAACTAATACTTCAATGTCTTTGATTTTAGATGGTTGTATTTGCCTTAATTCATCTATTAATTTGCTATGTTTTTCTAATATACTACCTACTTGTTTATAGTCTTCATAACTTGCATTAAGTAAGGCTTCGGCTGATTTAGCAGTCTCTCTTTGTATGTATTTTTCCCATACAATTCTAGCATAATTTTCCACATTAGATGTACTAACAAAACTTTCTGTCAATCCACTAATATAATATGCTTTACTATCTCCATACATATCTTTTACTTTGTTTGCTAATGTTACTACATCTATTTCTACTCCATCTTTATATAGGTCTGCCATTGATTCCCATATATTTCTATTGTCTATAGTGTAAAATGCCTTATTGTCTCTTATCCAAGCCATTGCAATTTCTTGTTCTCTCTCACCACCTTGTATTACACATCCTAATAAAGCCTGTTCTGCTTCGGACGCTGATGGTAATTGTTTTACTTCTTTCTCCATTATGTCTCCTTTTAAAATAACCCTACTTGATTAGCAGGTTTATAATTTATTATTAAGTATTCTTTTCTTTCTATTTTTTTTGCATCATCTGTTGCTCCACAATATTTTAAGTTTATAGTTCTTACATCATAATCTTTATAAAGTTCAGCAACTTCCTCTCTGTAATCATAACTCACCATAAACTTTCCACCTTCATTATGAATTTTATCTACTTTTTCTTTTAACCTTTGATGGTCTTCAGCAGTAAAATTATGTTGATAGTATTTGTTACCTTTTTCATGGGCAACGTAGTATGGAGGGTCAAGATACCAAAAGTCTCCCTGTCTAGGATTGTATCTATCAATTAATTCAGCAAAATCAAGGT
>Ga0209337_1000259_pt1 | contig 42108 bp, 37 predicted proteins | sample LinPmetageLP53_FD_184044 | JGI IMG/M metagenome (GOLD analysis project Ga0209337, IMG submission 184044) | Marine viral communities from the Pacific Ocean - LP-53 (SPAdes) (version 2) | ecosystem: Environmental > Aquatic > Marine > Oceanic | place: Pacific Ocean | collected 2010-02-08
ATAGCTCCACATGGCAAGCAGCTTTCCCAACAGAATGGGGGAAGGATAATGTCTTCATCTCCAACAGTTATCTGCCTATTAATAAAACCAAACTCATCAAAAACAAAACAGCCCGACTCATTAACTCCGTCAGGCACTTCTTGATACTCCCAGTTATTAGAGGAGAACTTCCATGAGTAACTACCAGCAGACAAAGGAATTGTTGCCTCCCAAATCCCATTGCCATCAAGATCTTCCATTGAGTTGCAACTACCACACCATTCGTTGAACGTACCGTTTATCTCAGGGTTAATTATTTCTGGAGGAGCTTCGTTTAAATCCAGCTGGAATGTTACGTCTACTGTAGGTAAGTCACAAGGAGCGAGATTAAACTCATACTCAACCACCCCTGATCCAAAGTTATAATCCTCAAACAGAACTCCTTGACACTGGTTCTCAGCGGAGAAGAATCCATTGCCATAATCGCAACAGATCCCATCCCCGAACTCATCAGCCATTGTGAACTTAAAAGGAAAAGGAGAAGCCTCCATTAGGAGTCTCTCTGTTATCGTGGCGCTAACGTAGTTGGTGTACCCATAGTCGTCGTCAGACAGAATAGTGTCTGGGCCTTGAGTAATAGCCCAAGCTGTTTCTTGTGGGTACTGATCAAATCCAATGGTTAAGTCTATGTAGGAAAACTGAGCTGTGCTAATTAATCCTAATAGAGACAGAAGGAAAGTTAACAGTATCCTCATCACGCATGATCTATATAGGTGATAGATACATCCTCTCCATTCTCAAGAGCCTCAGCTATTGGAGGATACACATCGAAGTAAGCCTGAGTAGACTTGCCTATGAATCCGTTCTTCGCTTCTTTGTTGCTCGTCTGAGTCTTGCCCACCAACAGACAACCACTAGTGTGCTCGTCAGTATTACCGCAATGAATAAGTATGTACTCGAAATTAGGTACGTCACGCACCCATAGCATACCCTTGTGAATGTCTTTAAATCTCTTTGCATATTTAGCGTTGAACCCCCCAACAGTTCTTAGAGTAATCCTGTAGGTACCTGAGGGTATTCTAGTTTCATGCATTACCTTCTCATCTCTCTGCTCATCCTCCAGTGTGTAAGCTAAGAACTCTCTACTACTATCTGGATTTACCTTGTACAAAATTCCATTAGTGGAATCAGGCTGCGAGCTTATTCTTAATACTTCTAACTTCATATCTTATTCCGAAAATATTTGTTCTGTTTTTAACGACAGTAATGATGACTCTGATTTAATAAATAGGTATGACTTTACAAATTTACTATATCTATTATACTCGTCTGGAGTCATCTTAGACTTCTTTAATTTAAGAACTAACGCTATCTTCTTAGCCGACTCGCCAGACAGTCTTCGCACTTCACTCATGTGTTTACTGTACTCGCTAGGCATTACTCTTTTTAAATAAGACTCTGCCATAGCTGGGTCTATAGCCCTATCGAATTTAGATACGCTTAATCCTTTCAGGTATGTTGCTGTGTCTTCGTCTCTCTGATCTTGTAAGATCATCATAAGCCTGTCAATACCTATTTCTTCAGATGAGTTTATAAGAGCCTGCACCTGAGGATCTTTTTCAACCATCCTTTTAACTAGCTCAAACGCAGCAAGCTCCTCTTCAGAACTTAAAGCTCTATCTAATGGCCTGTCATCCATCGCTTTAGCAAAGTAATCAAGCTCTTTAGATCCTATTCCGAATACATTAAGAGGCACTTGAATAGCTTTTAATGCAGTGCTCATAGCAAAAAGATCTTGATCTTCAGGTCTTATAAACCTTCTCCTACCTGAGCTAGTTACATATGAGTTATCACCCTTAAGTAAATCATATCCCACTATAGCTGTGTTAATACCTTTCATAGTGAAATCACCTGCTGGGCCTAGTACTCCAAGAGCTGATTCAATAAATGATATTGCAAAGGATTCATTTTCAGTCTTTATAGTATTAGAGTATCCTGCAAAAGTGGGGACAGCTCCACCATACTTTTTATACATCTGCAATCTTTCTTTTAATGATAGTCCAGGCATGTCGAAGTCATCCTCGCTATACATTAGCAATGTGTTAAAAAAGTCCTTAACATTATCATCTACCATAGAGATTGACGGCAGAGGAATGGAGTCAACAAAAGTGCTTACAGCTGAATCCCTAAACAAGTTTTCTGGGAGAAGATCGATCTCTTCATCATCATCAAAAAACAGTGACCTTATTAAAGCTTGGAATACAGATACAATTATTTTACTAGCCATATGAAAAAGGTAGAGGTTGGCGCTAGTAGCAATAAGACCTCTTATTCCATCAGCTCTAGAATCTTTATTCCCAAGCCTACCGAGATCTGCTGTGATAGATCTCTTAGTGTTGATAGCAAAACTCTGGAAAGGCATGATCAGCTGCATCATTATTCGCCCATACCCATCTCCGTTTTGATATACAGCGGCAGCCATTCTAGCGCTGGATGTATTCTGATCTTTCTCAACCATGTTGTCTGCGTGAGCAAGCGCATCCTTGTTAGGGTTGGCAGCCTCTTGCTTCCAATCAATGTCTGAGATAGATTCAACTAAGCCCTGACTTTTTAAGAAGTCAGCGTAGTAGGCGAAGAAAGAACTTACAGCAACAACCTTATCCGTAGTACTAAGAGTCCACATAGACTTGTCTGTAAGGGCGTCTCTTACAGCGTAGAATCTTGTTTTATTAAAGTCAACTCTACCAGAGAAAGGATCGATACTGCCAGCCTTGTAATCCCTAAGGAAGATGGCGCTATTTTTAAGAAGCTGATACTTGTCCTCTTGAATCTTAGGGGTTGGATCGGATAGTATTCTGTTCTTCCCATCCTTATCCTTACCGTAAAATGTTAGAGCTAAGTTTGTACATAGATCTGTAGCGAAGTACATGAGCGACTCCACACTCCTCATATTAATAGCTGTAGAAACAGCCACACCACCCTGTTTAAAGAACTGAATTAAGAAACCTCCAAATGCGTTTACTACAGCTGCCGCCCTGAACATTTCAAGAGGGTTAAAAACTTTCCTATCAAAAACGGTAACGTGTTTTTGAAACACAAATGGATTGCTTTGAACATCACTCAGTAAGTAATTATCAATCTTCTTATCCATTTGACCCTTGATTTTACTTGACATCAAGTCGTCCATCTGAGAGCTAGCGAAAGCATACTTATATGCAAGAACGCTACCTAAAGTGTTTTCAATAAAGCTGTTTTCTTTTAGTGTTGAGTGATTAATCTCAAGGAAGTTAAGTCCCAGCAAAGTCTTACCATCAACAGCTCTACTCTCTCTTTTATGTGTAGCCCCAGGAATTTTATTATAGTTAGACCCGCCAGTCTGAGACATATTTGAGAGTAGCTTTTTTCTAATCTCCATCACACCGTCAACCTCATCAACCCCAGTTTTTTTCTTGACACTAAAGGAAGTGTACGATGGTATTATCTCAAGCTCCTTGCCTAAGAATCTTTCTGTAAAATCTTCTAGGGCAGTCCTCTTGCTTTCATGTAGTTGAACCATAAAGTCAGCCATCTCCACCACTTCAGGCATAGACGACTCAACAATCTCATTTATATTTTGACCTGAGAAAAGGAAGTCGAAGGCTCTTTGGTACTCCTCTCTAATCTCCTTGTCAAAAGAATTGTTTTTATTCATGTCAGCTATAGTATTCTCCATAGCTTCTTTGAGAGATATAGCCCAGTCAGCCTGATTCATGCCCTCTGGAACTTGCCGATACATGCTGTATATCTGCGTTATAGCTTGAACATAATTTGAAGAGATTGAAGTTTCACCTTTTAATCCATAAGACTTATTGATTTCAATAATCTTATCGGATATAGCCTGAGCTGTTTCTAAATGCTCTTGTTCATGCTGGTTAATAGACATGATCAAATCCTGAACACCTATTGCATTTTTAATCCTTGAGATTGTAATGTTGTTTACAGCAAAGGCGTTCCTCATGTAGCTAGATAACTGATCCGCAAGTCCTCCAAATAAAACCCTCTTTCGAGATCTAACATTATTAATTGTTAGTATTTCAATTAGATCTGGTAAATCAATCTTACCCCTAGCTATTGCAGCGATGTAGCCAATACCGTTAACCCTGCCGTTCACTAAGAAGTCGTTCATCTTGTACTCCAGAGCTAGCAAGTGGTGGATCTCCAGTCTGTTTAATCTTTCAGAGATTCGCTTAGCAGTCTCAGCATTAATAGATGATGCGTCTGAAATACCAAAGATAAGAGCGAACGAAGGATCTTCAAGAATCTCATCAGCGTTTTGTAAAAGCTTGCTTATTATGCCTTCATCGATAACGGTTTGCTTCTTTAAAATATTCAACTCCTTGCGATCCCTAGCTATAGCGGATAGAATCTGTTCAAGGTCCTGCACGTTGCTAGGATCTAATGGATTTCCATTCTCGTCCTGCATCATGCTAGCCCTTTCCTCTATTTCTTTTTTAATCGGGGTAAGCCTAGCGTTGGAGAAGCGCTGTAGTAGCTCGTTATACTCCCTCGCAAACGTAGTAGTCCTACCTTCCTTCTTAGCTTTCTCAACAGCGTTCAAAGCCCGCTTACGAAGCTTAGCGTTAAGCTCCTCCTGCTCTATAGCTTTGAATACATTATAGCTACCTTTTAGAAGTTTAATATCCTTCAATTGCGAAGGAGTGAACACCACACTGCCATCCTTATCTTTCTTTAATCGAGCTTTGGTCATGCTGTCATTAACATCTCCTAGGAAGTTAAGGTAAGCCTGCATGTCTTCAAGAGGTATGAGAGATGACTTTATCTCTGCTACACTTCGAGCTAGTGTACGGAACGTGCTGAAGTCCCTGCCCTTTGACTTTTTCTTTATCTTCTTCTGAAGATCATTAGCTGAAGCAACATCCTTTAAGTACTGCTCCATGACAGCCTTACTATCTTGCTGATCAAATATCTCAGACATCTTATCAAGCAATGAATCGATGTAGTCCATCTCATTGCCCTTGAGTTTTACAGCAGAAGCCCTAGCCATCCGAGATGCAATAGAAAAGAAGCTCTGTATTTGTTTTGCAGTAAACTTATTAGAGGCCCCTTTTCCTCTTCCCATTCGATCCACTATAAGCTTTTTAGCTTCTCTAAAAAACTCTGCGGCAGTTTTAGTCTTATTCTTTAAATTGTCAAGTTCCTCCCTTAATTTCTTAGCTTCATCCGATAGCTTATCTCTCTCCTTCCTTCGCTTGTCAGCAATCTTAGCCTGCTCCTTTCTACCACTCTTCTTTCCTCTAACAAATAGCTTGGCGTCCTGGTAGGTCTTCTCAGCATCCTTCTTAGACATCCCTGACTCCTGAAGAATTTTTAGTATCTCATCCTTCTTTGGTATGTAAAGGTTTAGCTGGTTGGTTTCTTCAAGAACCAATGTCTTATTCTTACCTCGCCCCTTGAGCTTTAGCGTGTAGCTTGGCACTGTCATCAAGTCACCAATGGTGTCTACAATGTCTTGCCTTTTTATGTCCTGAGAGGCTAGTCCGTCTCCTTCCCGCTGTGCTGCTCGTATTTGCTTACGAAGTACTGCATCTCCTCGCCCTCTTCCAGTGGCCTCCCCTCTATCTTCTCTTCCACTATCCTCAGAAACTCCTCCAAGTTTTTGGCTTTTTGTGCTATCGGTTTCAGTGAGTCTGGCGTCAGACCAATCTGGCCTTCCGATGCCATCGGCTCTTTCAAGAAGTCTTTCTCTGAGTTGTTCTTTTGTAATTTCGCCATCTGTATATTCTTTATGTAATAACTCTATATCTTTTTTATTCTGACTATTAGCTTTAAACGTGGAGGTGTATAGCAGCCTAACAGCTTCCCAAGTAATGCTTTGCATTTCTCTTGGAAGCAAACCTCTTGCTTCTGCTGCTTTCCTGTAAGCATCAAGATACGCATAATACATGCCCTTAAAGCCAAGAGCTCCACTGCTTTTAACATTTATTATCCTAAAACCATTCTTTGCCGCCCAAGCATTAGCTTGCTTTGCACTAACAGATTTCTTTCTACCAAGACTTTTTGTTGCTAAATCTTTAACCTGTCCTAACGTCATCATTCTTCCGTCAGAATCTATAAAGGCTTTACTGCCTCCAAGATTAATTGAAACCTCAGCATCAGCCCCCGCAAGTGGTTTTACGTGACCAGCTGCCACAGCGTGAGTATCTATAGTTGCGTCAGAGCCAGCTCTAGGATTAACTATGTTGTTGTAGAAGTTTCTAATCTTGTGTTGCTGACCAAGTATCTCAGAAAGAACAGACTGGTCAGAAGTTTGAGTTGCGTTCAATGCTGCCGCAATCATTGATCTAGATCCCCAAGCTGCTTTCTTTCTGCCTCCGTCTGCTTTTGTAGCAAAATCTAAACGTGTGCCATCTGGAGAAATAATTCTATACTCTTTGCTTAAATTTAAATCTGCATAAGCCCAAAGAATTGCAGCTTTATCAACATCACTGCCAATTGAAGCAAATGTTTGACCGACATATTTTTGTAAATCCTTACCCCACTTCTTTTTGCTATGGTGATCTACAAGATCTTGAGTAATAGTAAGTGTAGGAGCTATGTCCGACATAAACTCTATTACTATCTCAGCTAATCTTAAATTTTGATACCAATCTTTTTGTGGTGATAACGCAGCAATAGTAGCCGCTACACTTTCTACCGACAAGCCGTACTCATCAGACAACTCTTGAGATATTATATTAGCTCCATCGTACCACAGGGTTGCTGTTCCTCTATCTGATTCATTAAAGGTATCATGCAGGAATAACAGGTTATCTACTACTTCATCAGTAAATATTTGATAAACCTCATCGGCAGTTGCCATTGCGTTATCACCCTTAAAATCACTAGGATTAAAAGTTTTTACAGCTCTTACTAAATCAAGTTCTGATAAGTACAAGCTGTTGTTGAGGTAAATGTCAGGGCTTTTTTCTCTAAGGGCAGCAATAGAAACATCTAACGTACCGTCATCTGAACCCTTGCCTACAACAGTTTCTCCAGCTACCTTTCTAGTTGCTCTACCTTGACCTATTCTTTTCCCAGATACTGTTTTAGATTTTACCTCTTCAACAATATCCTGAGCTTTAGTTTTAGGATCTTCTTCTTCTTTCTCTTTATCCTCGCCACCCTCAGTAGCAGGTTTTGGAGCTTTTATCTCGCTGGCTGGCTGAGTAATCGCTGTTGTGTCTTCAACAGCTTCACCTGCCTCCATCTTCTTAGTAGCCTCTTGAATAGCGCTTACGACATCCTTAATCGTAGGATCTTTAATCTTACCCCCAAACTTAACCTTGATAAAATCTAAGAGCCCCCTAATAAGTCCTTTACGGTACTCAATAGATAGGTCACCCTTTGTTATATCAGCAAGGATCTCAGTGAGAATCTCATCAGCAGCATCTGGGTTTTCATTAACCACTTGCATTAAAAGCTGCCTAGCTAATTCCTGATCTGTTGACGCTACATCAACTTGGTTCTTACGATTCTCTGGCAGGTAGTTCTTAATGAAATTAAGCATCTGCACAGGGTCTGGCATTAACCTAGCAAGGTGATATGCTAGCCTTCGAGTACCTTCCTTTGTTTGATCTTGGTTTTCATTACGCAATGTAGCTGCGTGATAAGCTTCATGGTAAGCTGTGTTTGCTTTTAGAGCTGGCATGAATAGATGCACATCTCCGTTCTTACCTACAAACAAACCCCTAGATAGCTTTGGCTCCTTACCTTTTTCCTTAGTAGCTTTTATCCATGCGCTTTCTGTGCCATGAAGAAAAACTTTTCCAGTACCGCCATTGGCTTTAATCGTAGCTATGATCTTCGGTATGTTCCTTAGCCCCTCAATAATGTCACGAGCAGTGGAATGCTTTGTGGACTTAATCCTGCCCTTAGATATAATCCTTTCTATAAGGCTCTCAGCGTTATCCTCTTCAAGCTCAACAGTATTACCTCGACCAACTCTTCCGTAGTTTCTTATCTCTGGGTCAGTACTACCAATCTCTTCAAGAAGACCCATAGTCTCCTCATCCTCCATGCTGTCCTCAACATAAGACCCTACTTGACTGTAAGCGCCTTCAATAGCAAACTTCTCTTCAAAGGAAGATTTAACTTTAACCGCAAGAGATTCTATTTGTGCTTCGTAAATCTTTACCGCAGCCTCATCACCCTCATCTTTAGCCTCTTGTAACAGCTTCCTAGTTTTTTTTGCTAGCAACCTATCTGTATAGATAGATCTATTTACAGCCATTAATTTCTCAGCATCCTCATCAGATAGATTAGATAAAAAAGACAAGTCTCTATTAGTAAGCCTGATCTGCTCCTCTTCAAGCGAAATAAGCTCTTGTTTTATCTCTTGCCTTCTTTTTGGATCTTTAGTTTCACGAAGCTCTTCTTGAAATTTTTGATACTTATTTCTTAGCTTGATCTGTGATCTAAGATTTGTGGAGGCTAGGTATGAAAAGGATCTAGTGATCGCTAGCTGCGTATTTCCTGCTAACGCCCCCACGATAAAACTATCAGCTACTTCGTAAAACGAAAAAGACTCCTCTTCTCTTTGCGCTTTTTTAATCGCAAGGCTAGACCTTATGCTACCCGCCACCTCTGGAGCTATTCCTGGGGTATCCAGTTTTGCTTTAAGAGATTCAATCTCTCTAGTGGTGCTTATGCTGTTGGTTGCAATTCTAAGGCCTTGATCAGCCATAGAGACAAGCCCCTCCTCAACACCTTCCTCAACAAGCATCCAAGGCGTTGAGTCCATGACCTTGTTCCACCCATCAATAGTTCTTTTAAAGGCGCTTCTTTTAGTCTGATCTCCTACTGCCCTAGTAGCCTCCTTTGTTGAAAGCCCGAAAAACTTACGCATTCTATTAACTGATAGATTGTCAGCCCTCCTAAAGATTTTTTCAGAAGCATACTCAGCGCCAAAAGCTAATGTTGAGAATAAAGATTTTTCAGATAAAGAAAGATTAGGGTTGTCACGAAGATCTTCTGCCATTGCACCTCCCGAACCTAAAGCCATAGTCGCTAGCGTGGCTTCTGTAGCTCCAGTAAACATCCCTACAAACTGCATAGCCATCTGTGGTGCTGCGTCCGCTAACTGAATCCAAGCCATGTCAGCCATTTCAGCTACATCACCTGCCTTTTGACCTGTTATGCCCCTAGCTATTTGCTCTTCAGTTAAGCCTTTATTAAGAGCTTGAGCTCTGTTTATCCCAGCGCTAAGTTCAGTCCATTTAAAATCCATACCCAAACTTTTTGAGTATTCCCGAAATTCAGGGATGTCAGGAGACCATAATGCAGATACTCCAAGAACCCCTAATCCTATAGCTCCCCCTACACTTCCTGGCTCTTCACGAGCGGCCTCTTGCCATGTCTCTACTTGGTTCCAAGCTCCAGTAATCATACCCATTCCCTGCTGAAAAGTGTTAGGCATTAAAGATTCTTCAGCTACTTTTCTGCCATAGAATTCAGCGGAGTTCCTGTAATCAATTAAAAAGTTGTTAGTAGACTCCTCAAGGTCATCCATCGCCATTTGAGATGTCATTTCTGAAAGCGTATAAGCCCTTCTTTTATTACCAAGAACTTCGTTAGCCTTATTGTACGACCTTAACAGCTCTGGCTCTCTAGCTCTAAGCTTGTCAAGAGTGGCTTTTCTTTCCTCATCTGTTACTCCATTATTGTACTCGTCAACAAAAGAGCTTACCTCGTCTTTAGCTTTCCTCTTAGTGTCCTCAACAGACAACACCTCATTTCGTGCAGCCCAATATCCCGCAACTTTTTTATACTCCTCCTTAGTTAGCTCGTCACCAATAGACTTATAATATTCAGATGCCGAATCAAAACTTGAGAGTTTTTCAGGCATGGACTCTTGAGCAGAAGCAAGCTCTTCTTCTGTATCAGGTATAAATGCTGGATTTATTTTATCAAGAGAAGATGTGTAAAAAGGAGTTATGCCTTCGCCAGTATCAATAGTCGGAACTTCATTTATCTGATCTCTAGTGTACTTGCCAAAATCAAATCTGTCCCCAATAATCCTTCCTTGCCTTTCTTCTTTCCTTGAGGATACTTCGCTACTGTCTGTTAATAGCCCTGTTTCGTAAAGCATTTTCTCGATTTCCTCGATATGCTCCTCTTCCGACCTGTGTAGATAATCTCTTTTATATAAGTCGTTCTCCTTGAAGTCTTGATAAATCTCTTCTGAAAGACTCTTAGCGTCACGCTGAGACATAGGGGAGCCCATAGCTAGCCCTCTATTTAAAGTCCATCTTTTAAGGCTGTTGTATTTTGCGTAATCAAGAAGCTTAGCGTCTTCAGTGTCCCCTAAAGAAGTGTTTGGATCGAGTGCGCTACTAGTTAGGTTTAGGTTGTCTATCGCATCCTCAACCCTATATTCAAACTTAAACTGATCAACATCTCTAGCTCCTTCAGAGTAGCCTAAATATTTGTCTTTGTCCTTATTAATTTCAGATAAAAGCGAAGGGTTGTCGTAGTGGGTTTCGTATAGGTGAGGAGCAAATAAAGCTAGCTCAGGGTCTACAAGCTTAGGATCAACGCCTTCTACAGCAGGGGTAGTCGAAAATCCCGATTCATCCTGAAAAAGACTTCCTATGAACTGTTGGTTTCTAGAGGCCGATGCATCTTCAACCTGCTCTAGCTCAGACTTAGTTTGACTCTCCACAACAGCCTCAGGTGTCTCTGAAACAAATGCTGGATTACCTCCGTAGTTTGGAGCTGACACACCAAACGAGTTTAGCACATCTCGCTGAGTCCCTTTAAAACCTTGATTTTGTAATATCTTCCAAGCTTTCTCAAGGAGGTCAGGATTCGTAAGTATGTTCTCTTTAAATTGATCTGGAGTACCCTGAAGGCCAGAGTTCTTTAGAATTTGAAACATGAGATCTCCTGGATCTCTTTGGATTTCTGTTGGATCGCCGTTCATCTAATGCAATATTACGCTTCTTTACTACTCTCTATTTTAGAAAACTTGGAAGGTCTTCCTTTGGAAAATTCAACCTCAATGTTGTAAGTTTCATTAAAAATTCTGTTAGCCTCTTCTTCTCCAAGCGTTGACTTGTGAGATAGATATAAGCCTTTTAGAGTTGTAGGGTAGCTCATCTTCCCAGATTTGCTTTGTTTAAAAATATCTTTTCCAGATCCCGCAACCATATTGATTACAATTTCATTAGCCTGTCTCTGATCAAGATCTTTTAAGTCGTGACCGTACCTTTTTGCTACTCTTTTGTAACTACTTTTCTTATCTGGATCTGTCAACCAAATTGCAGCTGCTCTAACAGCTACGTTTGGCTGAAGCATTAAGTCTGGGTTACCTACAAAATCTAAGCCCATAATATCACCAAGCTTCTTGTAGTTTCCTTTACCTGTAATCTGTATAAGACCTCTGCCTCTATACTTATACCCATCCCCCTCTTCAGTGTTGCCAAGTTCACGACCCTTCTGAGTTTTTGATCCATAGACATCGTTAAATAAAAGAATGTTTTTTTCTTTATTACCAGTATACTTTTCTATGAGCTCTTCATCGGTCATGTTTTTAATCATATTCCTACCACCAAAAGCAGTTCTAATAGCTCCCGATGTTTTATACTTTATACTCTCAGCTGACCCTGGATCACCACCCGACTCTTTTAATGCAGTAGCTTCCGATGCGGTTTCAAAAACACCAGAATCTAAAAAGTTCATTTTATCTGACTTGTCAGTAAACATTTGAAGCTGTTGTTGGAAAGATGCGATAGGGTCATCAGATACATCTATAGAATCTGCAAAAGAAATTATGTCGGCATATGCCGTCTGATCAGGCTGAACTAGGGGCTCTGTTGTCTTGGTTGTTTTAAATCTTCCCTCCATTGTTGATTGTTCAGAACCTCGCTTGAGCGATTTTGTTTTTGAACCCCCAAACAACCTAGAAAAGAATCCCCTGCTTTCCTCAGCCTTTTCTTCAACCTCAGGAACCATACCTCCCATAGCCATGTTAGGGACGAACTGGTCAGTAACAGCTTTAACTTGCTCTGCTGTTAACTCCTCTAGGTTGTCCATCCTTCTTAGGGCTCCGATTTCATCCTTAGGGTAAGATTTAATATTTACAACAGTACCTCTGCCTGACCCTTGCTTTGCTTGATTACCTCCAAGTATTAGCACGTTATTCTCGTTGTCAGGGTCTTCCCCTAGATAGAAGGCAACGTGGGAATCTCCTCTTGAGCTTGGTGTTTCCGTGAATTTACCAGTGCCATCCTTGTTGATCACAACAATATCCCCAGCTTTAGCATCCTCAAAAGAAACATCAGACCCATAGCTAGCGTACTGTAAAGCTCTAACTCTTCGGAAGTTATCGCCTGTAAGCGTTTCATCTATATCACTATCATCTACTGATTTAAGGATTGTATATGCAAAAGCAGCACACCAAGACTCCCCAGCCGCTATCTCCGCAAGAGTTTTGTCTTTTTTAGTTTTCTTTTCTTCTTCACTTAAACTTTGATCAGCATCAATATCAGCTAGCTCCTCCTCCCCTAAGCTCTTAATCCAACCACCTACTGCGGTATCGAAGAATCCTTTTATAACCCCTTGTTGTGTTGGATCTGTCTCATCTATTCCTGTGTACTTAACAACGTAAGCTAATGGGTTTCTTGCGAAACCATCATCTATGCTAATCATCTCAGCTCCACCCTCAGTAACAGGGTCAAGATCCCTCTCGATAGCTTCAAGAGCAGCAGGTATTCCTTGAACAAGCTCTGGTGAAAGAACTGTATTTGTAATCTCTTCAGGTGTGCCGACTACTATACTCTCCAACTGCTCTCTTGGTTCATCAGTAGCTGAATCGATTATCGCAGTCACATCTGTGTTTACAGGTGTAGCAACTGAGTCTGCGCTAACGGTAGTTGTAAGAACATCCGTGATCTCATCATCAGTCAAAGAAGGGTTATCTCTAACCTCATCGCTTAAACTAACAACAGGTTCTGCAACATCAACTTGAGCTTGATCCTCTGCAACTTCTTGAGTTTGATCACCGTCATCCATACTCACAGTACCAGTACCAATTCCCCCACCAACAACTATATCCATAGCGGTTGCTAAAGTATCTGACACTTGTGGATCTACTTGTCGCACTTGAGTTCCTACACTAAGATCATCTGTGCCTGTTCCTGTTCCTGTGCCTGTTCCTGTACCCGTGCCTGTACCTGCACCTGATGTATCATCTGTATTGACATCATCTGTATCGACATCATCTGTATCGACATCATTTGTTCCACCTGTGTTTGTGTCTGTGTTTGTAGCGTTGTTTGTAGCAACATTTAGATCATCTACCAATACTTGGTTAGGATCTAATGTAGTATTACCTGTAGCGCCACCTGTACCACCTTGACCTGTAGCGGTTGTAGTAGTCCCCTCTCCGATCAACTCGTTCCTACCTGTTCTTATTATTTGCTCGTATGTAGGGCCATTTGTCGTCTTTCGTGATTGAGATAGTTGATCACCAATATTTACAAAATCTTCTTCATCACTAGCCATAGTGACAACTTTGCTAGCTCTTTTTCTTAGGAAGTCAAGCTCATTTTGTTCGGCAGCGGTTCTATTTGCCATAGCCTCAAGTTGATCAACCCTACTTCGATTCGTACCTATCTTATAACCAACAACCTCACCCCCACCGTTCATTATAACTTTCTCTATGTTCATCTTGACAGCGTCAACACTAACATCAATCATTCTTCCTGAGTTGTTGATGCTAAAGAATTCCTCTTGGGGAGCATCTGGATCAGTAGGCCCAGTAGTAAGACCCTCTACATCTGAGGTTGTATCACTAACTGGGTAGTTAGTTGTAGGGTCATAATCAGGGAATATTCTTCCAACTAAACTACCTTCAGTGCTGCCATCTACTGAATCTTCAAGCAGCTTAACAGCCTTTTCATTGATCTCAGGGATTTTACCAAGAACTCTTTCCCTAGTATTTTTAATATGCAAAGTCTGAGCACCTCTAAACTTCTTTAAGGCTTCTTGATCAATTAAATTACCATTAGCGTCTCTAGTAATCTTAGCTAGCTCATCATCAGAAATAGCGTATGTAGGATTTCCTTCATCGTCAAACCCAGTAACCTTAGTAATAGAAACATTATTGCCGTCTACAACTTGATAGTAATCTGGGCGATATACTGTGTTTATGTCTTCAAGATCCTTTTCAACAAGATCTCTATTTGTAACTTGATTTGTTGTAAACGCCTCCGCAGCAACAGCATTCCATACTGTCTTATTTGTTTTGGTTGTAGTGTTGTATTTATCTAAAAAGTCCTCATTAAACTTCTCCTCGTTAATTGACACTGGTACTAGTTTTTCATCAATAACCTTTAAGTCATAGTAGACGTTGTTTGGTACGTGTGGACTAAGGCCCTCATTAAAAATAACCTCACTTAGCTCAGGGGAGGTAAACTTGTATGACGCCTCTGTTGAGCCCTGAACCATGAAGAGGTTCTCTGCGTTAGAAGCAGTTATAGCTGATTCAAAGTATGGGACAAAGCCACCGCCTGGCTGCTCGACAGTAATGATATTTCCCTCCCTGCTGTAGTTTGGTACTAGCGCATAATCATCAAGAAGCCCAAGATTATAATCTTTTAACCCCTGCTCTATTAACTCTTGATTCTCATTAATTGACTTAGCTTGCTCTAGCATGTGATTACTACCAAACTTAGCATCGTCAAGGAAGTTTGCGTATTGGTTTTTAGCTTGAACAAGAGCCGCTTGATTGGAGGCGTTAGGATTTGATTTGAAGTTTGTAGCTGTCTCCTGCCACACATTTAGAGCCATCTGAACGCCAGGCTTGTATTTGCCATTAAGCTGCCCAGGAACTGCCGCTAAGAAAGCCTCATCTGGTTTGAAAGCACTAAGCTTTGCTTCTTGTTTCTTAGCTCGCTCAACTAGAGCTCCAGCAATAGGGTTAGCGAAAGCTTCTCCTGCTGCACGACCAACAGCCCCGTAATCAATATTAGGAGCTACATAGCCAGTTTTAAATCTTCTTCCTTGTCCGTCAGCCATTACTTTTCAAATTTCTTTAGCAAGTTAAATAGGTATTTGTGTAACTGAGAATCACCATCCTTAGCTAGCTGCATTAGTTTTTTAGATTGCTCTGGGTTGAATACATACTCACCTCCAGTAAGCTCAGCTACCTTTTCACCTCCGTTATCTACAACGTGGAGAGGATTGCGTTTATGAGAAAACTCTCCAGGAGTTTTTGTAACCTTAACGCCACGCTTAGCTATCTTACCTCCATTTTCTTTTTTCCTGTTAGGGTCAAGGCCAAGTAAGTTACCAAACCCCCCAGCAGCAGCGCCCATTCCTATAGCGCCTCCAGCTATCCCAGCTACTCCACCAATAACATTAGATATATTCTGAACCCTCTGCTGTTCTACTTGAGCCTGCCTAGCTTCTGCTAAGGATTTAGCGTCATAAGCGTAATCAAGATCCCTTGTAGATCTAGTCTCTTTTAACCTTGTTTCTCTTTCCCTTGCTCCAGCAAGCTGTCCTAGCGCCTCGGTTTGTAACCTCTGCTGCGTCAGTGTCTCTTGTCTCTGAGACTTTTGAGCTTGTTGTGATGCCTGCATAACAGCACCTAATCCACGAGCGCCAAACTGAGATGCTGCTTGAGTTGTTGTGGCTAGAGATCTATTAATATCTTCAAGACGCTGCTGCATAAGCCGCTGATCATACGCTTGATTAACCATCTGGTAATACTCAGAAGGAGTTGATAACGAAGGCTGAGTATCTTTTACTTTTTGAAGGTCGGCTAATGCGGTTTGCATTTCTGTCTCAGCAGCAGCTCGCCTGTCTTTTTGCCCAACCATTCCAGCAATACCACCAGCTAGCGAGCCTATCCCCCCAACCGCTGATGTTAAGCCAGTTCCTAGCAGCTCAGCTTGGCTTGCGCTCATATCTCCGAAATTGAACCCGCCGCCGCTGTTGTCTTCTTCGCCGTTTGTTGCTACTCCCATATCTATTTATCGTTATGTAGGTTTGATGGAGTGTAAGACATGTTAACAGCGTAAAGTTCAGTAGCTGTTTGTGCTGGGTTTTTCATAGCTATTTGAGCGTAATAGTCCCTAATGTTATCTCCGTTTATTTTATCTTCTGACACAGCCATTAAAGTATCTCCCACTGTAACACCTGCAACTGTCGTGTTTGCTGTGACTTCTTTTCTACCAGACACAGATGATATAGTAAGACTCAAGCTTGTTTCAGATGATGATTCCAACTTAAATAAGGTGTCTCCAATTCCAAACGGCAAGTTACTGATTCTAGAGGAAAATGTAATCTTATCCCCATCAATAGCTGTTACTTGCCCCAGAACAATTTTGTGAGAAGTGTTCAGTGTTCCTCCTGTCTCATCCTTGCCCATCACACGATACCACATGTTTTCTTTTTCCGTGAACTCAGTGGAGGGCATAGATGCTGTGGTTTGATCTGAGTTAGATACCACCGCTGTCCAAGGGCTATCGCCCTCTAAAGACATAGCATCGTAAACCTTTACCATACTAGGGTTGCCTTTAGATACAACAGTTACCTCGCTATCATTTGCTGAACTATAGAATAAGTTATGCTTAGGATTACTATTGTGCTTCCATATTTGACCATCCTTAAATGAAAAGAATCTGTCATGTAAACGTGCGTAGTTCTCAGGAACAAACGAGTAGAATGTAAGCCACACTTGTTTAATTGTTGACCAAGCAACAGTCTCTCCTGGCACTGTTGTTTCACTAGCTCCCTTTGTTAGTGTAACAGATCCTGCATTTGAAGTTCTTACTAATGAGGTTGGTAAAGACATTGTGCTGTCTTTTATAGACACAAACCCAAGTCCAGTAAAATCATCCCCAAACAAAGAAAACTTAATATTGACTGCCGATTCAGTTGCTCTATTATCAAAGGTAGTATCTAGAATAACACCTCCCTTTTCTGGGAGTTGATCAATGTATGCGATACCGTTTCCTGATCTCTCCCAATTGTCAGAATCCATCTGCCATAAGTTAGCGTCCTCATTCCACCAAGGAGCCCCGTTTTTTCTATACTCAGGATTAACAATAAGATCAGTGTAACCTTTGCCAGTACCCATTCTTGGGTTTTCGATACGAATAATGTCACCACCATCATCTGAAGGAACACTTAGCATTTGTGAGCTTATTTCACTCATGCTTACAATATACTCGTCATTCTCAGGATCTATACCACAAGGAACTTTCTTTCTAGCTGAAACGCTATCTATAAGCCCTAGCTTTGTTTGGAAGTATGAATCCATGTGCTTCGCACTAATAGGCTGAAGACCGTTACTATCTAGCTGCAATACAGCCGCCCTAGAAACATCTACAAAGTAAACCCTGCCAAACTTTTCAGTTACTCCTTCTGGTTGCAATCCAGGCCCGTAGTCGCCAGCATAGAACGTAGGTGTACCCATAACATTCTGTGATGTTACAAGCTGTCCTCCTGCTGCGCTTTCAATTAACACCCTTGATATTGGAGTTGCTGAGACTTTATTTTCTTGCATTACAAGAAGAGCCTCGTTCCTATCCATCAAATAACAGATTGCTCCATGCTGCGTATTGTAGTCTTTGAATGGGAATAAAGAAGGATTGAATGAAGATAGATTTAATGTTGCGCTATCTAGAGTAAATACATCGCTATACGTAACAGATGATATTCTGCGTATCTCTTGTTGGTCTGGAGTTTCTATATGAGGCCTACCAATTGAAACCGCTTTTGATTCAAAGAAATCACTAGCCGATTGATCCTCAATAAAAAAAGTTTTATAGAATTGATCATCTGGCTTAGTTTCATCAGGCAAACCAGTAGTCGAGTCAAGAGCATTAACTAGTAAAGACCTTCTCCTTAAATAAACATCCCCTGTAGATAATGTTACTACGCCTGCAAATATTCCATCGTTATTGCCTGGAGTAGCCACAACTGAATTGTTAGGGACGCCACTGCCTTGAATGCCTTGACTAAAATTATTTCCGTCTGTTGTGTAGGTGAAGGTTCCGTCATCATTAATATTTATTCCTATAATGATAACAAACCCACTATCCGTACCAGCAGTTAAAACTTTATCTCCTATATATAAACGCTCAGAAGTAGTGAAATCGTTAAGACCATTTACAATAATGTTGAATGTAGAGCTTGTGAAATTATCTCTATCTCCTCCATGAGTTCTTAAACCTCCTTGTTCTACAATATCATAGCACTTTCCAATCTCATAATACCTTTGATTCTCCTCTATCTTTGCTGGCCTATATATCTCTACAACACAGTTGTTTGAGAAGTAATCTGTTCCACCCGATACATTTCCTCTAGTAAAATTAGCAACATCCTCATCACGTATAGTCATAAAGAAACCAGTCCTTCTATAGGCGGTTTCATCAGATTCAACTGTTTCAGTTGTTAGCTTTATAGGATTGTTTTCATCGTCACCATACATCTTGTATGACGTTATAGGGAACTCCGCAAGCGGTCTAACTTTTGCGCCATCAGAACTAATACACTCTATCACCCTTAGCATATCTCCCTCTCTGTATTCGTAAGATATGTTTGCGCCCTTAGATTCTTTGTATGAGTTGTTCTTGCCTTCTAAGCTTCTTAATGAAAGATAAATCAAACCACTAGTTCCACCCGCAAGCCCCTCTACTATGGGTCTTGTAACAGCGCCAGAGTCACTTAACGGATCTGCATAAGTTGTTTGCTTAGCAAGAGCTGCTTCTGACACTGAGATCTGAAGTATGCTTTCGTATGTAGTATTCTTAGAATACACAGGAGCCCACTTAGCTGCCCAAGATGGGGGCTCATGCTCTAGCCTAATGTCTATTTCAGACTTGCCTTCATTACCCAATCTAGAGCTTCTACCAAAGTGATCAACATCAACAGAATCAATTTTCTGTACACCACTTGGTCTATTCCTGTGATCAAAGTAAACAACACCAAGATCATGTGTAGCCCCTGCCTTAAAAGACTCAAATGCTTTTGACTGATCATTAATGAATTCAATGCTTGCTGAGGTTTGTTTGAAACCCCTATAGGCAGATACAACTTGATTAGTTCCGTCACCAAAGTCATCCTTCAATTCCATCCCAACAGCAGTTGTGTTTCCAGCACCACCTAGTATAGGAGCTGACATATTCTGCTGAATATAAAGGCTACCTATATAGTTTATTGCGAGCTGCATGTTGAATGCGTTGATCGGGCTATCTGGATCATTATTGAAAGCCATATCTGGGTAACCTGTGATCAAAAGCTGTTTTAGACTTAAAGCCGTTTCAGTTACTCTGATTTTAAATCTAACCTTTGGGACATCATTATCAAGGAAATAAGTGCCTCCGTATAACTCAAAGGTTACAAACCCATCAAAAGTCATTCGTGCCATTAACTGATCAGTACCAGTAATCGCTACATTTTGGGTAGGATCAGAAATAGGTGTTGTAAAGACATTATTAATAGCAACTGTTGAGGTTATTAAAGACTGAATTGATTGACCTTCTAATGAATCTGAAGCATTGCCAAATACATCGTCTGTCTGAAGAACTCCTAAAAATTCAGTAGTCGCAGTTCCGTTTACAGCATTAATTAATTCATTTGCAAAAGCTTGCTCTATAGGGGTGTCACTGGTTGCTGCTATTTCGTCGGTAATGTCAACCGATGTAGAAAATGTTATAGGAGCTGTAGGCTGGAGATTGGAGATTGAAGTTGACGCTTGAATATCATCGCTAGTATTACTAACATCACCAGAACTTAATCCACTAGTAAAACCATTTACACTGTTTCCTTGTGAGTCATTAAACCCAAAGTTTAAACCTGAGAACTGAGGAGTCAACACCTGCATGTTTAAAGATGTTGGAAGATTAGCATCAAGCAGTGCTTGTGGGGGATCTCCGTTTTCGTCAGTAAAAGTTACTGGGTAATCAAAATGATTGTTATCGCTACCAAATGTTCCAATACCAAACTCAGTAAAGTCAAACTTAGCAAGGAAGTTTATCTGACCTGGCTGTATAGTCTCCATGTCCACAACTTGACTGATGTCAATTTCAATCCCAGGATACCCATCAAACTGGCCATAAGAAACTAAATCATTACTAGCTGTTAATGTACTGGGCTCGTTAGTTCCAATTCTATTCCCAAGTATAAAGTCATAGTAATTCTGAAGAAACTCAGAAAATGAACCAGACTCAACCGCCCCTGCTTGTGAAGGGAGTTCTAAGTTAAAAGGTGTTGGATGATATATAGGGTAAGTGATGTTGCCATCCGTATTGATATTGTCAAAGCCCTCTAAGTAGTTAGAGTAAAACAATCTGTTGTTACTGACAGCTTGAGAAAAAGCCTTTCGAGGAACAGCATCAAAAGCTTTGAAAGCTTCTTGATCTGGCAACAGATTATAAATCCCATCGTTTCTAAAAGTAAATCCAACCGTTCCACCTTCAGGAGTGTTATCTACTTCGCCTATTCTATAAAAAGCTTGGTCATTATTCTTCCTAGCATAAATCCTTATCTTATCTACTGGAGCTTTAGTAGCTGTAAGAGTTAACTCTACAGCGTTATTCTCATCTTCAAAGAATGTTTTAGCAGTAATGTTATGAGCAAGGTTTGTCGTGCTTACAGCTATCTTAGAATACATTGATAAAGCGCTAGTCTCTCCATCATCATACACGTACTGATAAGCAAACTGAAAGATGTTGTTCTTTAGTTTGTTTGACTTGTTATTGTCTTCAGTTAAAAACTCGAACGTAATTGGAGTTTGTGGTGGCTGCTTACACACAGTCAAGAACAGCTCTTTCTCCGCTGTAGATCCAGTCTGCAATACCGCTGAGTAATTTGACTGAAGCGCTCTAGTAGCGTTAATCTTTCTTGGCTCATTACGATTGTCAGTGAAGTACAATAAGTGTTCGCCAAACTGATTAATCACAACATCAGCCTTAACATGATCTTGAGCTCCGAAGTTTAAAACAGAGTTTTCATAAACCATGTAGTATTGATCTGCGGTATACCTATACACATATATACCATGAAGCCCACCAGTGTTGTATAAGAAGTAATAGATGCACTTACCCGCCTCAGAAGACACAGATCCAATAACTCTATTGCTACCAGAATCTGGAATTAAATCTCTAGGTAAGCTAGCTGAAACAGCAGTATTTCCTTTAACATTCTTTAGAACACCTTGATTACCATCAGGATCATTAGAGACTCTAACATTAACAGCGTTAGACATCTCAACATTCTTTATCAGTCTAGCGTCCTCATCCTTGTTGAGGTACTGTGGTATGAGCTTATCTATTGCCATTAATACTTAGGTGATTGCTTAAAGTTCTTACGGATAGTCTTGAGTGCTTCCTGCTGGCTAAACGATTTCAATCTAGAGTTAGCCTTCCTGCGCTCATTATAGTATTCAGATCGAGCTCTACCCTTTTCAGCCATAGGGACATTACTCTTGCGCTCAACGAGCCTGTAGTATATGTATGACCTTAGAGCCTCTTCAGCCTGAACGTGAACTGTAGGGTTAGATGACCTAGCTTCATCAGCGATATATTCAATCACTACTTCGCTAGTAGGGTTGTTCGTGGCAAGCTCGATCCTGTTTTGATCAAAGTTAAGCCTATACTCTCCCTCGTAAAAGCCACCGCCTAACCCGTAGATCTGACCGATGTTGTTCTGGTATATGTAGTTTGAGAAAACAAGGAAGTCGTCTCCACCAAGAACACCGCTAGAAGATGAGCCAGTCTTAGCGTCCTCTCTGTCAAACACCCCATCACCATCACTATCTAAGTTATTTCCAGCGCTATCAGTCTTATATTTTTGAGAGTAGTTAATATTCTTATTCTCACCGAAGACATGAACCAATCCGTCAGACCCAACGATACCAATCTTAATAAGATCTACAAAATCATCAGGCAGCTCTACAGTGTTATTAGCTCCAGCTGAAAGCTTGATAGACCTAACCCGCTGGAGAAGATCAAACCCCATCTCTCTAACACCCCTTAAGGCGTAGTTATGTATTAACGTATCTGATGCGTTGTTAGCGTAGTCATCCCCTTCTAAGGTTAGTATGAAGTCGTTTACTACTTGTGATACGGTTACTAAATTCCTTGCCATCTGTTATGCCTTTTTTGATTCAGCGTCCCCATAGTTATATACGTTAGGGTCTCTGAGGTTGACGCCTATAAGCTTAGCAATCTCAAACACTAAGTCAGAACTGTAATGTTCTGGGAGCTCAAAGTCAACTGAGGTAGAGGCGCTATACGCCTCTTTCCCATTGCTTGTAGTAAATCCAAACTTAGGAAGAGATACTGTCCTTGCTCCTGTAGAAGGATTAGATCCTTCTGGTTGCTTGTAATATCTTAATATAATCTTGTTTATGCTTGTAGGAAAGACTTCGAAGCTGTCCTTTACTATAGCTACTGGACGAGAAGTTGAAGGAGCTGATAGAGTACTAAGAAGAATCCTGTCAATCTTTTCTTCATCATAGATAGGATCAATCATTACTGAGCTAGTAACATCCAGAAGGACACTGCCAAAAGTCTTCATGCTTATAAGCCTAGCAAAGTCATCGGGCTTTGCAAATACACCAGAAGCTTTGGTAACTGTGGAGTTTTTAGAAAACACCCCTAAGTCCTCCTTGAGCTGCTTGATTCTAGACTTGTCTCTAGCTGGATCTAAGTTGCGCCTACGCATTGCTTCTGCAAGCGTTAAGTCTGCAAACAGCTTATTAAAAATGTTCTGTTGTGCAATGGGAGCGAACGAATTAAATTCCGTAGGAGTCACGAAACCTCGCTGCTCCTTATTCGCTAAGTCACTCAATGCATTATATACTTCCCTTACACTTGCCATTATTGATATATCTTCAGATAGGCAAATATAAGAAAAGGGGCCGAAGCCCCTCTCTTACAATCACTATGAGTAAAAAACCGTCTAGGCAATATCAGACAGCTGCCTTTCGATTTCAGATAGTACCGAAGATCCTTTGTCTGTCATGCAGAAACGAGTTAACGTATCAATGGAGTCTTGGCCTACTGGTACCGAAACTACAACTTTACTTGTGTCGGGCCAAATAATAACCCCATTTTTTTCCATGACAATCTGAAAGTCTAATGCTTGCATCACTGTTGTACGTGCGTGAACTATAGGGTTGTCAAACATTTCGATAAACTTTTTCGGCTGTTTTTTAGCATACACCACAAGAGCCCTCTTTACCAATAAGTCCTTTTGATTTGTATTAATGTTTAAAGCCAAAGCAACAGGCAAAAGGTCTTCAAGTGGTCTTGATTTTATCATTGAAATAGCGTCTGTAATTAGAAACTCATCTTCAATTTCTTTTTCAAAGTCCACCTTCTTATCTATAAGGTAAAAGGCGCCTCCCCCGTTTGCTCTATTGTCAGGGTGCTTGTTTAAATAATCGATAAGGTTTGGCTGATCATGCCTGACGATAAGGTTTTTTTCCCTAAAAATAACATGCTCTCTAACAGCTGACTTTGATTGCTCGTCAACATAAATAGACGGCTCTCCTGGGCAGTACCTTATTATTCTTCTTTGCCTAGATTCCTCGTCGTAAATAGAGATGTTGTTGGCTCTTAGTTTAAAGAACACACCTCCCTTGCCTCCGATTGTTTCGTACATCTTAGGCATCCTATCTTCGTTAGGAATGCTCCTTTTTATAACAGAACCAGTTTTAGATACTGCTTTCTTTTTAGGGGATGTAGTTGGGGCTGTAGTTTCTTTGCGAGCTATAGGGCGGCCTCGCTTTACCGCTGGATTTTGTTCTTGTTCCATGATATTAAAATCTTATTGAATTAAAAAAATAAAAGGGAGAGAGCTATCCCCTCTCCCTTTTCTTATAGGATAGTTAACTATTAAGCATTATCAGCAATAACAGTAAAGTTAGCTATAGAAGCAATATCTGAGTGTGCGTACTCAGCAGCTTGATCATCAGCCACAACAATAAACTCATCCCTAGATTTAGCAAATTGTTCTACCAAACCCTGCATGACCGCCTTTTGGTTATTAGCAGTTGTAATTGTTATAACAACACTGTCGTTGATACCAAAAGTAGCATCATCGTGTCCAGCGGCGTAACTATTGTGTTTTCCTTTAAAAAACAACTCAAGCGTACTATTACCTACAGACTCCATTCCTAAGAATGAAGATAACGGATAAGTGTTAGATCCAGCAGCAGCATCATCATCGTTACCAGCAGTTGGATCAGCACGAAAATATAAATATTTCTCCATGTTTCTAGAATTTTAAAATTGATAATTAAGTTCCTTGAATAAGAACGTGCTGGTTAGCACTTCTAGTAACAAGACAACACTCTGAACGATAGTTGAATTTAGCCGTATCCTCAGTAGTATTAGTAAAACCAAGTACACCACCACCAGTTACCCAGTGCTCCATTTCACGAGAATATCCACCAGCAGACTTGTAGTTCATTTCAAGAGCAGGAGCTCTTTCGCCTGAACGTGGATCTACTACGTTAGCTAAAGGAATCATAACACCAGCAGCTAAACGATTGTGAACATCGTCATTTCCAAGAAGAGTAGGGTCATTCAACAACTTGAAGCTATTCTTGTGGAAAGTATATCCTCCACGAGAGAAAGACTTAAAGCCTAGATTCAACGCCATATCCCTATCGTTATTGAAAGCACCGAAAGAAGAAGCTACACCAGCAGTAACGCCAGTTCCAGCGCCAGCGCCAGCGATCATGTCATCAAGCATAAGATCCTGAGCAGTCGCTGAGTAAACAGCGTATTCAGCAGGACATCCGTTCCTGTCCATCTCCCTAATAAGAGCGTCAAGATCACCAAGGCCAGTAGAGCCAAGAAGGTCTGAAGTTACCATACCTCTATCCTCAAGAGCTGAGAAATAGCCCTCAGTGCCGTCTATGTCTGTAATACCATGTGAGGTATCAATATTAGTAACAGCCTGACCTAGAAGCATAACCATCTCACGCTTGTCCATAAAGCGCTGACGAGTATCCATCTCGCCCTTAACGTACCAGCGGTAATCTCCACCTCCTACGTCAATGTATCCGAGGTTAGTCGCTTGCGAACCTGAAACTTCAAAAGATTCCTTAACGATAGCGTAAGGATTAGTCCTCCTAACTACGTTAGACTCTAGGAAGTTAGTAGGCTGCTCAGAACCTTGAGCGAACATATTACCAACGATTGGCATAGTGTAAGTAGTTTCATCAACTAAAGCTACACTTGGCGCAGCAGCTCCGTCAGCAGCATTCGCTCCAAGCAAAGGCTTAGTAGTGAACCCTGTAGCAGTAACAGCAGTAACCAATAAGCGGTCAACACCATTAATAAGAAGGACGTCTCCAACACGACAAACGATTTGAACATCAGTACCTTCAGTAGAGATTGTTGCAGCAGAAACAACGCCATCAAAAATCAAACCACCAGCAATGTCACTAAGGTCACTAGCTTGAGCACCACCATCCTTATCGACTGCACTAGCAATAGTAGCAGTTTGAGTTTGGTGAAGACGAGCTTCCTCAAAGTATTGAACATTGTCAGCAGTACCATTGTTCTTGATAGCGCCAGTCATTTTCAAAAATCCAGATATGCCTTGGTTACCGAAACTCTTCGATAGCTTAGCACGAACGTCTGGAGCGTTGACTTCGTCAATGAAGTCGTACAACGAAGTATACTTCGTTGGAGTAGCCAGATTATACAGGTTGTTGTTGATGCCCCTAGGAGCACTACTAAACGTACCTGTGTTTTGAGTAATTGCCATTTTTTCTTAGATAAATGTTATGGATTAAAAGTAACACCATCACCACCCCCAAAAGCTTGAAGCAATTGATCTTGACTTATACCTGAGCCAGATTGTCCATCTCCGACAGACGGTCTAGAGGAATCGACATTAGCTGCTGATTGAACAACACCCATCCTACCGTCACTCAATCCTTGATTGTAGATAGAGGCTGTAATAGAATCGATATTATCAACCAACGCCCTATGAGCGTTTAGCTTGTCAAAATCCCATGAACCATTGTCGCTCACGTAGTCATCAAAATAATTCTCAAGATTAGAGTTTCTCTGAATCAACTGCTTCCTATAGCCCTCATCAATTCCAAAGTTGAACGTCTCGTTCTTTCCTGGAAGATCAAACTCTAGTCTACCGAACATGTTAGTGTTCTCAGACATTTCAGAAATCCACTCCTTAGAGATAGGTGTGTTGTCTTGATTTACCCCAACATCAGGAGACTTATACGAATCTCGTAATTCTCCAACATGCTTACGGGCATTTTCCGCATCCATCTTGAGTTGTAGCTTAGCCAACTTAACTTCGTCTTCACTGTGAAAATCTTCATCCAGCTTATACTTGTTGCTGATCAAAAGATCTATATCACTAGGTTCGAGATTGGAATGCTCGGAAGACATCTGTAGGCGAATAAGCGCCATCTCATCCATTTCGGATGGATCAAGCGATTGATACCTATACCAGTCTTCTGGCGATCTACCAGTCTCTAAAACGAATTTGTTGATTGCGCTAACACGCTCATCAATTTCAACGGGTTTATAAGAAAGAGCTTCAGATATAGAATCGTAGCTATCAAAGTCCTTGCCTAGCTTTTCGCTTAGGCGAGAAAATATTCTACTATCAATATCGTCAGCTTTCGCTTCTTGTTGTTGCGGAGCTTCTTGCTCCCCAGTAACTTCTTTAACAGGAGCCTCGCTCGCAGCTTGGGGCTGCTCTTGGGCCTGAGGTTGTTGTTGTTCTTGTTGTTGAACAGGTGGTTCAGAACTAACAGCATAGCCAGCTTCTCCTAATGCATTTTCAATGTCTTTATTCATTTAATTATATTTTCATTTATACTAGTACTCTATGTGAAGGTGAATCTTCACGTTGTCAGTGCCATCAAAGTCTGGGGCTCCAGAGTGAACCACGCCACCCATATACATTGTATTAGTGAACAAATTGTCTCCAGCCTTATCCGTCATTAAAACCATATTATCCGTTCCACTGCCACCTCTTGCATTATTTGCGTATTGACTTACCGTCATTCCGTAATAAAGAGCAACATTGTCAATTACGTCTAGATCTCTTGCATCAGCATCAGTTAAGCCCACAAATGCAGATCCAATAAACTGGTTCGCTGTAAAGTTAGCTGCGCTAATATTTGCTGTAGCATCTAGAGTACCAAGAGAGGCGGTAGTGTTCTTTTTAAAGAACAAAAGTCCAATCTTAGTATCATCCTCACCACCACCAGAAGCAACTTCCATGAATACATTTATAAGTTTGCATGCTCTATGTGGTAGATTAAATGCTGTAAGGTTGAACATAACGTCACCCGCCGCATGAGCTCCATCAGCCGTTGTTGGTGATACTGTAATTACATCAAATGCCATATCTCTTATTTTTTATATTGACCAGAAGCCATATTCTACCGTTGTAGCGCCACCATATGATTCAGCAGTGATAGCTAGGCTGTTATACAATGGGAAGAAAGCGAACTCTCCAACCCTTACTTTAAATACTACATTCCCATCAATCTTTACTTGAAGGAAGTCTGTTGCGTTTGCGCCCGATACTACCTTGATGTATACGTAAGAAAAAGCGCTATTGGATGCTATTAATGCTTGAGCAGATCCTGTAGCTATACTCGTTCTAGCGACATCTATAGATGGTGAAGTGACAGTAACGGTGTCTGTTACTGACAACGATAGAGCATCTGAGGCCGTGTCGGTGCTTGTTAGTGATAGTGTTTTTATTAATGAAGCCATATCTTATTTTTGTCAGTAAGTTCTATGTGCAAATATAGACATCCTGTTGTTTTTGTTTTTTTATCAAAATGTCCGTTTTTGGCTTTTAGGTGGGCGCTTCGAGCCTCCCCCTTTACCAGCCCAGAGAAACCTGTTAGCCCAGTATGCTGGACTACCTTTTCTCTTAATGTTTTTAGCATGCCTACTCTTAAAGGCTTTCCTTGCTTCAGGGCTATAGTTATGCCCCATATTCTGGTCACCAAACCTGATAACCTTTCCTGAATCTTGACCTGGCCCTAATGTGGAAACTACAACAGCCTTCTTAGTCTTATGACTCCTAGTCAGCTTAGGCTTGTTAACTCCCTTAACTCCAACCTTCTTTATCTTAGAAGCTATAGACGCACGTAGTTTTGATCTATCCATTAGTTCCTTGGTCGATTGAAATAGTATCGGGATTAATAGTTGGGGTTATAGTAATTGTTTTTTGAGACTCAATAGTTACATCAATAGAACTAGAGGTGGGTAGTACAAGGCTAACCACGTTATTACTAGTTGATATAATAAGATTAAGATGACTCATATTGTAACATCCTCATTTACCTGCAACACTCCAGTCAACCATGTCTGAGTAGTCCCAGCTTTTATCGTCTGCAAATCATACACATACAACCCACTAGAAACACCACTCATAATACTTGAGTCAATGTTTGAAGTTAGAACACCACCCGAAGTTCCTGTGATAGTCACGTTGTTTTCTGAAACAGTTGAACCAGAAGAGGTATCGGTTTCCCTGATCTGCATCTTAAATGAATAAGCAGTGAGATCAACAACAGCACCTGCTGAGTCGGTTACGTTAACAACAAGATTAAAGGTGTCTCCTTTCCTGCAAGTAATGTCTAGCCTTTTGGCTACATCTAATGTTACACTTGATACACTCATTATATAAGACCGTCTAAGAATTGTTCAATATCATCAGAACCTTCCTCCTCTTCTGGGAGTCGGGGTATTTCTCCTTTTCGTTGCGCTATTAGTTTGGATTGCTCTACAGTCTGCTTTTCAACTCGATCATCCTTCCTATCCTCTTTCAACACCTCTAGCTTTTCTCGGAACTCCTGATCATCAGTTTTAAATCCAAGACTAGCTTGAGCTTTCAGCTGCTCAATCTGCATTCTCATTTGGTGCATAGCTGAAGCAACCTGAACATCCAGCTGCCCTTTGAGCTGCATTTTCTGAGCGTCAATTTGAGCTTGCATCTGAAGCTCTTGCATCTTTAACTGAGAAGCTACCTGGGTAGCTTGAGAATTTGACTGCGCCTGAGCCTGCATGTTTTCCATAGCCTGCTGCCTAGCCACTTGCATCCTCCTCTTTCTACGCACAATGAGAAGTCTTTGAGCTTGATCAATATCAACAAGCTCTCGAATAGCTATAGCGTCTTCAAGATCTATTTCCCTTTGAGCTAAAGATCCTTGAATGTTTTGTTCTAAGAATACTCTATCCTCATCAGACATTGTCTTCACAACTCTGATACCAAAGTTATACATCGGCAGCTCCTTAAAGGATGAGATGATCTCCATATTGTTTTGACCGATGGCTTTAGTGTAGACTCGATAAAGAACAGAGTCTTCTGGAATTATTTGTAGGCACTTAACAATATCCTCACACACACGCTTGTAAAGAACAAGTGATGCATTAGTTATATCATATAGCGCATTATTACCAGCAGCAATAGCTTGTTGCTGAACCCCGACCAAAGCATCACCCTTAGGTGTGCTAGCGTCCATTACTTCATTTACTCCAGTAGCATCACGTATCATTCTTAGATAGTGGTTGTACAAAGTAATAAATGAGTTGATGTTTCTTATTTGGTTTTCTAGAGATCGGATCGGTGGGTTCTGGAAACCCCCCTCTGGATTCTTAGAACGATAGTACATGACTCCCGTCTGCTCATATATATCTTGGAGCTGGAGAGGAGATAGGTCACCACCGCTTCCTAGCTGTACATTTTCTAATCCCTCTACATCTATTAGTAAACCGTCTGGCTTAGCTTTCGCTACAGCCTGCTGAATCTTTAGATGCGTAAGCTGAAGTTGATCAGCGAAACCAATGATTCCTCCAGTCATTGACTTTGGAACCATCTTTCGAATGTTCGTGCAAGCTATACTGTAAGATAGTTTTGCTTTAGTTAAGTCATGAACATTCTTAGGAATGTTTTTCTTAGGCCCGTAATTAAAGACCTTGTTCATGTCCATTAAGTAGCATCCACCGTACAATGTCTCGACATCCATTTTGTATGGCTTGCGCTCATAGACTGAATCAGTAACAGGCTTGTACTCATTGCCCTTATAGTAAAACCCTACATTCCCAAATTGAGACTGCTTGCTTTCATAGTAAACGCAATCAACGCTTAGGAATTCAAAGTCAAGAACATCTACTAAATAATCATCGTACCCGTAAGTATTCTTTAATGGATTGCCATTACCGAACTTGCTATGATCATTGTAGTCATTATTCATCACCTTACGAGCAAGCTCCTCATACTCCTTTTCAGTGAACTGATCCCCTGCTTTACGCTTAAGATCCATAATAGACATACGCCTAACATGGCCAGCGTACACAATATCATTCATGTGAGGATCTTCTGTGTGGCTGTGCAAGAAGTTTACTGGGTCAACGTATTCTGTTGTAATACCGTAATTAGGATCGTTACTTCTTTTAACCACGCCCATACCACAAACAACCAAGTCCTCAACACACCTGCGGTAGATGTCTTGGTTAAAGTCATTCCAGTCAAGGGTTAACGAAGTAGCCATCTGAGCAGCAATCTCAGCATTAGTCCTGATGTTTTGATCCATGAAGATCTCAGCTTCCTCAGAGCTTTCAGGTACTGTATCTGGATCTATCTCCAGCTGTAGACCTAAATCCTTTGCCTCCTTAAAAGCATCCCTGTTCTCTACAGCAACCTCTAGCTTAGCTTTCTTTTTTTCTTGCTCCTGCTTTGACACAGGGTCTAAAGCCTCAACAGCTGGGTAGGGCTTGCGGGAAAGAACCCTATTAACAACAACACGAACAAACTTAGGAACAATCGGTACTGGGCTCCAGTCTATATTCAGTAAAGTCCCATCGCCGTTATTGGGATCTAATGAATTAAGTAGTTGTTTATATATAGATGTATCCTGAGTACCATTAGCGTAGTCCCTGTTTTTTTCAAAATCATGTTTTCTCCTATTGAGTAATGATGATGAATCTTGGGAAGAGCCCCACTGCCCCATGATAGCCTTAGCAAAAGACTCTCCATAAGAAGGAGTATGCTTCTCCATCGGGTCTGCAAATGGATCAGGAAAGTTACCGTAGCCGCTTTTTGTGTTTCCGTAGCCCATTATTAATTTTTTCTCATATTTGCAAATATAGAGCTTTTCACTTTTTCAATGTTGATGGGCCTGACGAGTTGTATTTATACTTCCTGAAGAACTGTTTATCTTCAAAATTAGACTTAGGCTTCTCTTTACCAACCTTCTGCGCCGCTAGCAACGCAAGCCCTGAACTTATACTAAGGTCAAACTTAGTTCGGTCGGTTATCTTAAAACCAATCCAATCCTCTAGGGTTCTGTTGAAATGCATTCTACCAAAGCTACCTTCTTCATTACTTCCAACATGCTCGTGAATATAATCCTCGATAGCCTGGGCGTGAGTTTGTATAACGTCTTGAGAGTTTGAAGGGATGCCTTTGGTCTTTACATTTATAGAACTACTAGTAGATCTTAAGTGGGCGGGCCTGTCTAAAACATAACCATCATAACCCCTCTCTTCAAAGTATCTAACAATCCCATACTTATTATTCTCTATAAGTAAAGGGTACCCGTAAAAATAAGAAGCCATTAAAATATCTTCATAAAAGATCCTAGCCATTGGAGGACGACTGATGTACTCAGCGATAAACATGTTTGAAGGGTGCTCCATATTAAATTTGTTATATAGATGGCAAGCGCCCTTAGATCCCCTATTGTCCACAGTGGCATCCAGATCATAACTATCCACTCCACCACAACCAATGGCAGCGTTAGGAGCCACCATCTTACCACGTTCAATCTTCTTTTTATTTCTAAACTCTGTTGGCGGCATCCAGGAAATTTTCCACCTGCCTCCAGCCTTTGGCCTAAACAGAACATTAGTATCTCTCTTACCTCCCTCCCAAACAAAGTTACCTTCAACACAAGGGTTCGGATAAAGGTTGTCATTGTATTCAATCTGATCATAGATCTTCGCAATGTTAAATAGACTACTCTCAACAGAATCTCGGAAGGCTTCTTCTGGGGAAAATGGGAATTGCCTGATAAACTCATTGAGCTCCCTAGCGTCACTCTTTAATGCGTTCCTTTCATTTTTTAAGAATGTCTTTGCTCCAAAAGCAATCTTCTCACCATCAAGGCCATCGATAGGATTCTCTGGATCTTCAATAACAGCATTTCCATGTACATCAAAAAACCCTTCTAGCGCATCATAGGCGGGAATGAATAACCTATATAAGCCAGATATTGTCCTGCCGTTAGCATTACGACTCAAGGGATCGGAGTCATTGTATAGCTTCTTATACTGCTCACCTCCTTTGTCCATTGGGTTTACAGTACTCCCAACCATAGCCTTACCTACAATCTTTCTACCTACAATAAGACAGGTTCTTTGTATCCTCCAGGCTTCACGTATGTCTGTAGGCTTCTCCCACTTACCAGCCTCATCAAGGTAAAGCCAGTGAACCTTTTCCCCATCATACGCATTATTGGTTGTGTTCTTCCAGTTAAGAATAGTATTCAAAGCCTCTCCTCTTTGCGATGTCTTATTGTTCTTAGTAATTCGCTTCGATGGTTCACGGAAAGCTAGTTCCATTCTAGGGTTCGTAGTTCCATCTTGTATTGGTTTGAAGAAGAATGGGTAGCCCCTGAATATAGGTACTACCTTTTTCATAAAGATATTCTCTTGAGCGTCCTTTCCAGTCTTAGACTGAACACCTAACAGCTTCTCCTTAACCTGAGTAGCCTCGTCAACCATTGATGCGGCACACATGTTTGTGTACCCAGAACGCCTACACTTTACATACAGCTGACCCATACACCTAGCATCAACTTCGCAAGCTGACATGTGTAGGAATAGATCTCTTTGAAACGAAAGGAAGCTAGGGTAGCCTATGTCAATTCTTGACCACTGGAGGAACATGTAATGATGCCCCGATATATACGTAGGTACACCATTGTTGTAAAACCAAAAACCCTCACGCCTACGTGTAAATTCTTTCTCGACATTCGGATGAAACCTCTCTCGGAATTCTTTCGGCGCTTCCATCCACTCATCCATACTGCGAACACGCAACAGCTCTTCGGGTAGTTCTTGGCGCCTCCAATATTGCTCTTCCTTCGGAAGGTTGTAATTCGCAATGTCTTTATCTTCAGGGGTAGCGGGAAGCACAATGTGAAGGCCACCGATCTCAATACTCTCACCCAGTGTATCATTGGGGCATATGACAACGCCCTGTTCATTATATCCTTCAACATCTATTAGCATTTATTTCAATTCTTTGTCCTATGCTTTCTTCTGTGACAGTTAGAGCATCGAACTTCACACTTACGAATTTCATTCTTTATCGCTTTTATTGAGTACGACCGCCCAACCATGTCAGAGACATTACTTACTTTCTTTCCTCTTACGTGGTCAAAGTCTAAAAGAATGGATTCATCCTCACCGCAATCTATGCAGTGAAACATCTCCTTTACTCTATCTAAAAATTTCCTATTCCAACTTCTTCGTAGTTTATTTCTCTTTGCGCTCTTCTCTAATATCTTAGCTTTATTTTTTAAGTAGTGGCGAGCTGACGCCTCTTTTTGATTCTCCTTACTCTTATAAGCCATAAATTATTTATCTAGCCATTCTCTCAGCAAAACCACTGCTGTGATCTACATCTTCTTTTATACCAATGCCCTGAGATAGGTCGTTAACCATTTGCTCCAGCTTCTGTCTTTCAACAAGAAGCTCCTTGCAGTCAATGGCGGTTTGTTTAATAGATTGGAGCTCAGCCTTCCTAGCGGAGCCATTAATTTCAGGATCTACAGGTTTGCGTATCTCACTAATCATGTTATCGATTGCCTCCTCCATTGAAGACATCAGCCTTTTGGCTGCATCAATCGTTGTGAACTTCTTGGACTTCGACATAGGATATATCATCAACTCTCATCCTATAAACAATATCGCCGTTATCTAGCTTAATCTTATAGTCAGAGTTTTTATCAAAACCAATAATATCACCAGGGTTAACCCCTTGATCTAGTAAGTCTGAGTGAGGAGTATATACCTCGGCTACGTCTCGCTTTTTCTTGTAGGCAGCGATCTTAGTTACAATTCCATTTTCTTCAACATCATCCTCTGGCTCGTCTACAGGTAAAACAAAAAGCCAGTCGCATAACATGTGAAGCTCATTAGTGTCCTTGCTTCGGTAAGCTATGCTTGCGCTTTGAGCACCATTAACATCATCGTAAACAGATATGTAGTTGTCATCTCCAATGTCTAAGGACTTATTGATTGTTACATGGTGATGAAAAATTAATGTATCCCCAGGCTTTGCTCCTGTATTATACTTGAGTGGAGCAGAAACTATCTCCCCATAGGAGATGCGGTTTTCAAATTCGTTATACTTGGATTCAAAGTATATCTTTTTATCGCCTAACTGGATTGTGTCCTCGTGCTTCTTTGGCACATGAACAATGAAGTGATTCAATGCATTCATTTATATTAAAATTTACAGTCATATTCAATAAGTACAGGTTGATTCTCAATTGTCTTCCACAGGGCAGATGAGTCATCATCCTCTATGTAGATCTCATACCTACGTACATTGTATTTATACAGAGACTTATCGTCTTCCATTATAGCGGAGACAGTTCCGTCTCCAGCCCTCATCCCAATAAAATACGCCATAGCGTCTTTAGGGTTTGGGCCTACAATAATCTTTCTAATAATATTTGCCATTACAATTAATTTAAACAGATGTTTCCAAGGAGGTCGTCCTTGTCTTCACCATTTATTTCGTAAGCCTCTTCTAGTATCATGAGAAGCTCATTAAACTCTTTGCTGTTATTTATATTCCAAGAATAACCAGCGGTATATTCAGTCCCAGATAAACCTCGTTTTTTATCAATACCAAAACAGAAGACATATGAGAAGTCATCACTAAATCCCTCCTCTTCAGCTATGTCTGAAAGGTCTTTCATTAGTGACGATATTTTAATGATCAAGTCTTTATAGTTATCCATTAAGCGGCTCCTATAACTGCGATGCTGCTTGGGTTTGCATTAGTTGTAGTAAGTCTAGCATCAACGACCCATGTGGCCACACTTGAAATTGTAGCTCCGTATATTTCAATAACATCACCTTGAGCACCACCGCCTGTCGCAGAGTTACCATCTAAAGATAATGTGTCATTGTCGTAAGAGTTTCCTGTGTTCGCTACTATTTGAACAGCCCGTTGTTCATCAGTAGTACTTTCAACAGAAACCTTGCCTATAAATCTTTGAACTGTTCCGCTTGTTCCAGCGTTAGCTGTAACAATATTAAACTCGGTGTTGCTCGTTGTAATAAAAAGAAACTTAAAATACAATCCCGCAGCACACGTAGGCAATGTAACAGTATCTCCAGCTAAGGCATTTGAATCTAAGAGATGAACCTTACCCGAATCAGCAGCAGTAAGTGATACAGTGTCGTTTACAAGATTAGTAGTTTGGTTTGTGTTTGCAAATGTGATTGTATTAGCTGATTGAGTAATATCAATACCAACACCCCCGCTAAAAACAATTGATGTAGAGTTTCCTCCTGAATCAGCGATTGCTACTGTAGGATTAGTAGCCCCTGTTATAGTAGTGGTAACTGTTTCAAAACTGGGTAGAGTTCTATAACCAACACTCTTTGTTGACGAGTCCCACACTAAGACGTTTGTAGAGGAAGCTTTAAGTGGAGCGTCAATTTGTAACGTTGCTGCTTTTACAGTGGTGGATGAAACAGATAGGGCAGTATCATTACCGCTACCATCTTGAATAGTTTTAAGTGTCCCAGAAACGGCAGCACTATCAGAAGTCTTTAGTAAGCCTTGGTAAGTGTTTTTTATTGAGTTGCCAGAAAGAGTTGCCATATTGTTAAATTTGTAGAAGCAAATATAATTAAATGGCTAGACACCATAAAGGGAGGAAGATGAGAGAGTTCTCATACCTCAACGAAAGGTACGTAAGTAAAAACTACCTAAAGTATTACAAGCATGCTATTCGTGACATATCAGGAAGGACGGGCTTAACAATGAATGAGATCAATGTCATGGTATTCATGTATGACTACGAGTTCTTTACAGCAACCCATATGTCTCAAGCTCTGTATCAGAGCGATAGGAAGTTTAGGAATAAAGTCCTATACCCTCTACAACAGAGAGGATGGATAGAAAAAGCCTTTGATAGGAATAAGGTTAGCGAGATGACTTTCTCTGAAGCCATGTTCCATGAACGAGGTAACTATAAGAATAGGTACACCTTGTCACAGAAAGCTAGGCTTGCTGTTCAGCGGTTCTACCGTAAACTAGAAGGGTTAGAGGAAATTGTAATCCCCGATTAAGACTTCGAGTGGCTAGCTGTTTTAAACATCGCCTTCTCAACAGCGCCTGGATGCGGCTTATAATCACCCTCCATTAGGTAGTACCTACCCTGCTCTTCCATCCAGTGGTAGCCTTTCGGTGGGTTTACTTCAATCTTCTCATCTGAAATTGACAGCTTGCCACCCTCCTCGTATCGTTTTCCAACTTTCATTTCTTTTTTCTTTTAATAGGAATGTTAACTCTAAGAGAAGCGCTTGGATTAACTTTCCCTTCAGAGGTGTAGGCCGAAGCGCCACCAGTAACTCTTATGCCCTTAATTTGTGTAGACGCAGAAGCGCCCCCGAAAAAACCTTGACCAGCCACTCCCCCTAAGTATGCTGAGGCAGAAGTTTTCTTTGGGGTGCGAGAAGGGATTTTGATCTTAGGAGAGGATGCTTTCTCTCCTTTACTTGTCAAATCAACAGATTGATTTTTTTGACCTTCAATTGACCAATTCTTTATTGGCTTCGCTAACACATCTAGTAGCGCATCAACCTTTGTCTTTTTTTTCTTCTTGTCTTTCGGCATATCTACGATAGAAATTTATACAGATCCTCGGCCACTATTTCTAGTGAGTCCTTAAGCTTTTGAAGATCTGCCTTTGTTTCTTCAGCTTTCCTTTCTAAGGCGTCAGGAATAAAATTACTGTTCTTATCAACTTCTCTGTTGTTTAGTAGATACACAAGGTATATACATGCACACAACAATAAACCACACATTACGCTTAAAAATAAAATCATATCTAAAGTTTTGTTAATAACTTGCTTTTTAAATCAACAAGTCCTTATATTAGTAGAAATCAAATATACATCATTATGAAGAATTTATTTTTTATCGGAGCACTATTGATAGCAGGAGCCTTTCAAGCTCAAGACACTTTTGACAGCATTGAATGGGAGAACAACTGGTTCTTTGATAAGGAGAGCAAGATGTACCAAGAATCATGCTGGAACACAGTTTCTTTTATTGAAAACGACAGTGTAGACTGGGTCTTAGTTATGCGTGTAATAGAAAACAAAATAGGAGAGTTAGAGTTTCTGCCTTACAATTACATAGTCTTAGGTCGTGACCACCAAGACGACATACGTATCTACTGTGACGGCACGTTTGTCGCTGCTGGTTTTAATAAGGAAGGTAGCCAGTGTACGGAGTTTAAGTACTTCCTATCTAGCTACTACTTCTGTGATGATACGGGAAAAGGTAATGTGGAGCTTGAGCTAACTATGAAGTAGGCGGGGGGCTAAAACTTATAGCCCCTTTCACCTTTCAATGTTTCATTGACGTCATCCAATGACCTGCCTTTTTCTAATTCCTTACCTAGGTTTTCTCCAAATTCCCCCTCTTTCATAAGATCGGGCTTACTGCCTTTAATTGACATTAGCTTCTCCTCAGCTTTAGCTATTAAGGTGTCGTAGTAATTAGCGGCGCTGGCTGATCCTTTCTCTGAGATTCCAGTTAACCCATCATACTCTTTACCTTCTTCGGAAGCCGTCCACATTAGAACTCCAGTAGCGTCACCCATCTTTGCAGTTTGGCGTTTTTCAATAGAAGCTGTTTCTATTAGCTCCCTTAAACTAGCCTCGTCTGTAGGTAGTGTGTTGTCAATGTAAGCTTGTTGAACAAAAGAGTATTTCTTAGGTGGATCAGTTTCACCGCCCTCTTCCATAAACTTGTAGCCGCGCATCTTTCCGCCGCCCTCTAGGTTTGCTGGAGATTGAACTTTTATTGAATGTCTTGTCCGCTTTTGTTCTGGATCGACATAGCTAATTTTCTTTTTATACCCTTTTTCATTATACTCTGCACCCCTACTGCCATGTAAAGGTTTAGGGCTAACCGCCCCAGCTTCCGCTAACTTAGAGTATAGTTTATCTTCTGCCTTCTTTCTACTATAGCTAGTTACTGAAAAATCAGTCTTATCGTGAGGCCTGTTGTAATCTATATTACCACCAGCACTAACATCGTAACCTTTCGGTGTCTTCTTTTTTCTCTTACCTAACTTCATCTTAAATCTGTATCGTGTTTTTTAGAACCTTTAATGTAGCTGTTGACTCTCCCCATAGACCAAGCGGCCATTGGGATACCTCTCCTACTACCTGATGACACCCATGCGCCTTGACCTCTTCGATATACCTTTACTAAGGTTGAGTACGAGATGCCAGAACTTTTAGCCTTCCCTTGTAATGTCTTTTTTACTGATGAGCTGATTGGCTTGGCTGAAACCTTGCCTCCCTTACTCATGTTGTAGCCTCGCATCTTACCACCACCCTTCATACTTCTCTTCTTGAAATACTCATCGGGTAGCTTCTCCCCAGACTTCGCTGCTTTCTTTCCTTGCTCAAGAAGATTGCTGGCTTGCTTTTCAGTTAGCTTAGAATCAGATTTACCTTGAGACTTGTCAATGTATTTCTTTGGGAATCCTAACCTATATGTCTGGGTTCGTTTTGCCACCAGGCAAATATATGGAACAAAAAAATAACCCCATCAGCCAGCAGGAAGGCTTCAAGGGTTATCTCATTAACCAAAAAAATTTATTATGTGTAAAGTGTAAATGTAAGTAAACAATTACCTACCACCAAAAGTTTTATTATTCATCACAGGAATAAGGTAAGTGAACAAACATAGGGGTCTTCTCTCCAACGTAGGCTCCAGTAACATTGAAGTCCATAAACTCTATAGCGTCCTCGCTAGACATCTGATCCCTCTCCATTAATATCTCTATGCATTTACCATAGTCGTAAACAGCTATAGGATTAAACCCACTGGAGATCCCAATGATCGCATTATCAAATCCATCAGCTAAGAGACACTCATGGTCTTCCATCGAGTCTATAAGCTCGTCTTTATCCATGTACATCATTACCAGGAATTTTTAATGCTGTCGTAAAAGTCTAGATCTATATCCTTAATCGGATTTATGAAGTTGACACGACAGTATCTATTAACCTCTTCCTTTCTAGTCTTTGTATTTGTCCGACAGGTTTCTTTAGCTTGGTACGATGCGTTCTTACGCAGCAAGCTATCAATCTTATTCCGAGTCTTTTGATTCGTTAGGTAGCTCATTGTTTAACTGTTTATTGTATTCATCACAAATATAGGAAACGAACTCCTTGACAGCAACATCTATTTCGGCTGCATGGAGAACTGTTTGCGCAGCTGCTGCTGGATGCCCAACTATCTTAGTCATAAAGAATCCTTCCTTAGTAACCGCTGAAACAAATCCAGCTTCTTTCTCAGGCTTAGCGCAATCCGCTGCCCGCATTAAATACTTAGTGAACTTACTCATCTTATTTTATTGTTTTAATATTTCACTACACTTCTCGTAGTCTTCTAGAATCTCATAATATCTGAGAGTAACCGATGGGTCTTCATGGTTCTTAGGTAAGAGAAAAGAACCCTCTTTAGAAAGTTCTACGTAAGTTGTCTTCCCAACCAGAAGTCGGTAGGAGTTTAGATAGGCTTCTTCGTACTTAGTCATATTGAATTTTATTAAACACAGCTCTTCCTTTACACTATCTAAATACTCTATTCTGAGGAGCTGTTTAGGCTACTTCAAACAGAAGTCTCCAATTAGACGTTCTAGAGCCCTAAGCGTAAGCGACCAAGGGCTAAAGAACAAGAGTAAATAAAGATCGAAGGTACTACTTATTTTTGACAAAGTCAAGCGAGGTGAGTCGTTTTTCTCCTCACTCTTAGCTGTCCCTTTTACTACAAAGAATTTCAAACAGAAGCCGCCGACCAGGGAGATCGATATTGTGAAAACAGATTATGCCGCTTTAAAAATTTCTGAGTCGTACACATGGTGGGGATTATATATATATATATTCGATTTGAAATCAAAACCGAAACAGAACTCTAGAAGGCACCCCCTTGGAAAACCTCAGCGTTCGCCGAAACATTCTGGCTTTTTGTCGCGGCCGCATCTACGGCTAGCCTATGACTATCTACTAGCTATTGCGACAGGTAATTTCCAATCGTTGGTCTAGTCCATCCGAAGTCTCGGACAATCCTCCCCTATACCCTAACATATGCTCCGACATACCCTAAACGGGGTGCACATATGTACATAAACTGGCTTACTGGAACGCTATCTGGAACGCGTACTGGACGAGTTAATCCACCCCTCTACAATTTTATGCTGTTGCGGATAATCGCAAACCAATAACAGATTCTTGTCAGATAGCTACGATGACAATTAAATCCTTTTTGGATCGTTTAGTTATCCAGAGATTTGAGAACAGTTATCAACTGCAACGGCGGTTGACTTTACCCCTATATAGATCGAGCAATTCAGGTTCAAATCGCAATTCCTGATCGACTATCCGCACTCTCAGAGTGTCGAGCGTCAGTACCGTCAGCTGACAAGGTCTCTTTTGGAGGATTCGACCATAACTAAATCTACCGACTAACAGACGTAATCTGTGGGTGGCAAGCACTCTTCTGAAGGGCTTCGTGCGGTTAACACCGACCAGTATAGCAACTGGGTAGAAACGGCTTATTAAGACAACTTGTGGTTCACAACAGATGTAAGGGCGCTTTAGGCGTATGTAGCAATTACACCTTGCATCTCAATCAATTCAATCACTCACCTAAATTCCAGTACAATGAATTTAATTGCAATCAACCCTAAGAATCAGTCTAAGGTCAATCGAATATTGGCTTGGGCTACTAAGTACGATATAGCTAACAATAATCGTGACATCGCTGACGGTGATGGCGATGATAAGGCATACAAAAAGTACGACCGACAATGTCAGATGATGTTTGATAAGTACCTAGAATTGATGGATGACCTTCCGAAAGGCCAACAAAAGGCTATCGAGAAGCTATGGAGTTAAGCATAACAAGCGGTCACGGTGCTAGATGGGGTTCGACTCCCCATACCGCTTCCAATCATTGAGTATTCACGTTTAATTTAATTAGTATGAAAACGTCTAAAATCATCAGAATAGAAGGTCGATTCGAGATCATTGGAATCTTCCTAAACGGAGTATTAATCAAGACGATGCGTAAGCGCATCTTCGCCTAACCCCTAGAAGCTATGCTAGAAACTATGAGAGTATACACGAAATTAGTCGGACACGGACATCACGAAATAGAGGTGTATGGCGAGGCAAAAGGTGAGGAAGCCTTTCGAAGCGATGATGTGCTGTTGGCACGTTGTACCACAACTAACACTCAAGCCATCGAAGAAATGGATAAGAATGCGCTACGTGGCGGTGGTCACATAATGACTCCGAAATACATCGAGGCAAAGCAAGCCTTGATTGATGAGGCATTCGAGAAAGGGTGTGTAAAGACAGCTATGGAAGAATTTAACAGAACCGTCAAAGGCGAGAAGAAAGCAATGCTCAAGGGTAGTGCTGACGATCTTCTACACGCTTTACGATGCCAACACGATTGGCGAACCTTTGGTATCGATGGAATGTCTTTTGACGAAGTGCTAACAGAAATCGCCCAAGCAAGTGTGCTAGGCATTGAATTTGTCGATAACATCGATTTGACTGAAGCAGTCTTAGAATGGTGCGGAATATAGGTGAGTACAATAAGCGCAAAATGGTTAATGCGGGTTCGATTCCCGCTTGCGCTCCAGTTACTAATCATTAAACCCCTAGAAGTTATGGATACACCTAATAAGTATATAATCCTTGACGATTATGGATACAGAGTTTTTACAGATCATTCATTCGAATCATTCGAAGATGGGTGGAGTTTTCTGTACAC
>Ga0209337_1000261_pt1 | contig 42025 bp, 64 predicted proteins | sample LinPmetageLP53_FD_184044 | JGI IMG/M metagenome (GOLD analysis project Ga0209337, IMG submission 184044) | Marine viral communities from the Pacific Ocean - LP-53 (SPAdes) (version 2) | ecosystem: Environmental > Aquatic > Marine > Oceanic | place: Pacific Ocean | collected 2010-02-08
GGTAATGCAACATCTGTTGTTCCGTTATTCGTATATACATCACCTTTATTACTTAAAGGACTTGAAGAACCTGCTGTTCCCCAAGAAAGAACTCCTTGACCATTCGTTTTTAAAACTTGTCCATTAGAACCAGTATTAATTGGGAATGTTAAAGTATAATTTTGTCCTTCAGAATGTGCTGGTGATTTAAGTTTTATACCATGCGAGTTTTGTGAACAATTTAATTGAATGTATCCATCTGTTGTACCATCTCCTTCTGCAATAATACCAGCATTAGAACTTGTAGAAACTCCAGAAAAGTTACCATCAGTTTTAACTTGTGCTTTTGCTGTTGTTCCCTTAAATGATATAATATTACCAGTTGCACCAGTTGCACCTTTCATAATAAGTTTTATGTCATCAGTTGCACTTCTAGCTTGTAATAGAATCGAATTATCCCGCAAATCAATCATTGAAGAAACTCCACTATAATATCCAGCAGACCCAAGCTCAGGGGACATAATTAAATTTATCTTAGCATTTACACTTCCGCCACTTGCATTTAAGTTAATTCCCACTCTGCCATTGGGATTCCCTCCAGCATTTGCATTTATTTTATCCGTTATATGCATTCCTGTTGTAGCGTCCCAAGCTATACTAGCTTGTCTTTCTTGTGAAAAACGACCATATATACCAAACGTAGAAACACTACTACTCGGGTCAGCACCTAACATAATTTTACTATACTTATATTGAGACCCTGTGTTCATTATTTCAATTCCAGCACCACCGGTTCCACCTGGCCTTGTCATTTCAATTCTTCTATAATTAAAAGCCGAAGTATAATATTGCCATCTTGTTCTATCTTGTGCTTTTTGTTCACCATCTACATACGTTCCTAAATCAAATTCTCTTATACTAGTTGCTCCGGCATGTCCGGTATAATATTCGAAAGCATCATAATTTGCAAAATATGGACCTGATGTTGATTGTGTTATCGCACTATTGCCTATGTTTCTATCATTACCTAAATATATTCTTCTATAACTTGCGTTACCGTTGAATGCGTCAAGTCTCTTTTGATTATAATTTGCCTTTACATCAAATGTAAAAATATTTCCAGTTGCCCCTAACTGACCTATACCAGTTACATTAGGAATAAATCCGACCTCTAAAGCACCATTTGCAGTTGCTCCGGTTGCTCCACCTTGAATTCTTATTCTATTAGGTTTCGGTGTTGTAACTCCTGTTTCAAAAGGGTCATTGACAAAAACTACTGCAGACCCAGCACTTGCTCCGGCTGCACCTTCATAGGTTTTGTTTATTGCACTTTGAAGATTTCCACCACCGGATATATCAGCTCTATATTTGAATTGTCCTGTTGTTGAATCAACAACTAAAACTCTATCATCACTTGCTGAACCAACTGGAACAGTTTCTGCCCAAAAGTTACCATCGGTTTTAACTTGTGCTTTTGTTGTTGTTCCCTTAAATTTTGCATAATTTCCGGTTGCTCCTGTTGCTCCAATCAAAGTAACTTGTATGTCATCAGTTGCACTTCTAGATTTTAGATTAACATAATTATCTGCCATCATAAAAAATGAAGAAACTCCACTATAATGTCCGGCAGAACCCGCCGTAGGAAATACTTTTGCAGTAATGAAATATTTATCGAGTTGAAATTTCGTTTTATCTTCAGCACTTGCCGAACTACTAGCATTCGTCTTCCTCTCCAAAGTCCATACACCACCATCAATACCCCCATTCAAGTCATAATAGAATCCACCTTGTTCAGATATTCCATGTCTAGCTACTAAATTAATTGAAGGCCGTCCAGGAGAAGGTGTATTGGTTTGACTTAACAGAATTTTAGCATACTGATATTGAGAAACAATGTTGTCTAATTTAATAGAGGCACCACCAGTTCCACCTGGTCTTGTCATTTCAATTCTTCTATAACTATTTGGTGATTCATAGTATGACCATCTTGTTCTATCTTGTGCCTCTTCACCGTCTGCGTCATAAGTACCTAAATCAAATTCTCTTAGTCCAGCTCCTACGTTATTATAACCCGTAACATTGCTTAAATCATTGTTAAAGTTTGATAAATACGGTCCTTTCGTTTTATCTGTTGCTTCTGGCGGGCTCGGTCTTTTGAAATTTGTACCTAAATAAAATCTTTTTTGTGTTCCCGAAGCATCTACTGAAAGTGCATCTATGGTAAAATGTTGTCCTGTTACACCGGCAGCTGGTAATCCTACTGCGTTGATGTTTATATCTCTTTCAAATCCGGCCATAAAATAGCCATTTGCAGTTGCTCCTGTTACTCCCAAAATCACACCAGTTGAACCAAGTGTACTTTGTGGTCCACCTTGAATTCTTATTCTAGTGGGATTCGGTCCTGTAACTCCTGTTTCGAAAAAGTTATTAACAAGAACTATTGCATTACCGGCACTTGCACCAGTTGAACCTTCAAATGATTTGTTTATTACACTTTGAAAGTCTTGAACTCCTCCCGTTACTCCTGTTGCACCTCTTGGTCCTTGAATTCCGGCACCAGTTGCTCCTGTTGCTCCTGTTGCACCTCTTGGTCCTTGAACCGTAGAATCGGCACCAGTAACTCCTGTTGCACCTCTTGGTCCAGTAACTCCGGTTGCTCCTGTTGCTCCTGTTGCACCTCTTGGTCCTTGAACCGTAGAATCGGCACCAGTAACTCCGGTTGCACCTTGTGGTCCCGTAACTCCTGTTGCACCTTGTGGTCCCGTAACTCCTGTTGCACCAGTTACTCCAGCAAGACCGGTTGAACCTATTGGTCCTTGATTTCCTTGAATTCCTTGAATTCCGGTTGCTCCTGTTGCACCTTGAATTCCAGTAACTCCTGTTGCACCTTGTGCTCCAGTTGCACCCTTTTCTGAAATTGGAATCGGTGTTCCTATTCTTGATGGTGTCGCTGTACTATCAATGCTAAGAGTTAAGTTAACACTAGACGCACTTGTTGTTTCGGCAAAAATGTCAACATATAATCTATCGGTAGATGCTACAACATAATCTATCGGATGAATAAGTTCTGCGGTTACTAGTTCTGGTCCGTTTGCAAAATCACTTGTTATAAAAGTACTATTTCCAGTTGCAATTTGTGTTTTTACTCCACCTGATGTTATAATTCCTACATCTACTTTAAAGGTATTTGCTACTGTAGCGTTGTTTGTTTTACCAAATAGAAAAGCTCTAAAAACACCAGATTGTAATGTAGTTAAATTCAAATCTCCAAACGATTTTACATAGGCAAAGTTTTTTATCAAAACTGGAGCTGCGTTTGTTGTTCCGATTGTTATATCAGTAGTCGTTGCTGTTGAAGGATAATCTGAAAGTATATCGAAATATCCAGAAACCCCACTTGTTGAAGTAATATCAAAATAATTTATACTTAATGATGGTGGTCTTCCTTCGGGTCCTGTTGCTCCGGTTGGTCCGCCATCTCCTGGTTCTCCTGTTGCTCCTATGGCACCAGTTACACCAGTTGCACCTTTTAGTCCTTGAATTCCTTGAATTCCTTGAATTCCTTGAATTCCTTGTTGCCCTGGTAATCCTTCTGCACCTGTATCTCCTGTTGGTCCCGTTGCTCCAGTTGCACCAACTCCTGGTCCTTGAATTCCTTGAATTCCTTGTGGTCCTGTTGCACCAGTTGCTCCAGTAACTCCTGTTGCGCCTTGTGCTCCTGTTGGTCCTTGAACCGAAGATGCATTTAATATCCAATTGTTAGCTGCAACATTGTCTGAAAGTGGGGATACGTAATTAGGTGTTGCCAATTCCATTGTACCACTAATTTCATCATAACTTACAATTCTAGAAACTTGAAATTGATAAGGTGCTACAAATTTTGCAATTTGAACATATCCTTCTGGCATAAATGCCAATGTTTTACTATCGTCAGTTAGATTAGGCCTTACAATTATACTAATAGTTCCGGCATTGTTTAATGCAAATGCTGATGTACTAGTTCCTTTAAGTCCTTTTCCATCAGGTCCTGGATTTCCTTGTTGTCCCGGAGGACCTTGAACTGTTGACGTTGCTCCCGTTTTTCCGGTTGCTCCAGTTGCCCCTCTTATACTTGCACCAGTTGCTCCAGTTGCTCCGGTTGCTCCAGTCGGTCCTTGAACATTTGATGAACTACCTTGATTTCCTTGAATTCCTTGTTCTCCTTGTGGTCCTGTTACACCGGTTGCTCCTGTTGGTCCTTGAACCGTAGAATCTGCTCCGGTTGCACCAATCGGACCCGTTGTTCCTGTTGCACCTTTGATTCCGGTTGCTCCTGTTGCCCCTTGAATTCCTGGAACTCCTGAACCACCAACGCCAACTTTTGTCCATAAAAGACCATTAAAGGCAGTTGCTGATGTATGGTCATTATTTGATTTATAGAAATATGGTCCTGCACCATCATCATACAATACAACCATTCCTTGTTCATATGGTGTATTAGCTTTCCATTCGTTAGTAAAACGAAAATTATTATCTAATTCTGTTTGTGTTAGTGGTCGGTTTTTATCACCTCTAAAATTAATTTTATCGGACATATTTCAATTATAATTTTTTATAAGTCATTTTCTATTGAATCTTGTATTCTAGGAATAGTATCAACATAATTTGGACTAATATAACAAGCATCAACATATGTGCTAAGTCTTGTATTTGCCAATGCTACATTTCTATCAAAATTAGATAACAAAGATTCTTCTAAGTACTTTATATATTTACTTTTATCAAAACCGTAAAATTCATTTCGATTATAGTCGAATTTAGTCTTGTTTCTTTTAGTAGGTTTTCTACTTGTTATCTGATAATAAAAGTATTCTGAAAGATAATTAGTAACATTATTTTCAAACTTAATATTTTCTATAAAACAATAATCTCCAACCGCACAATATCTATTAGGTCTTAAATTGTCTAAATTTGTTTTATTATCTAAATATAAATCGTTAAGAGTTTTATATTTTTTGAAATAAGTTCCATTTCTTAACTTTTTGACAACTTTTAGATTGATATCTTTACAAATAAAACCATCTTTTTCTAAATTTGTCAAAAAGTTGTAAATATTTTCTATTAGAGTTATATCTTGCACATGAAAACTTTTTTATTATTTAATCCAAAAGAAAAACCCTAGAACATGTCTAAGGTTTTAAAGTACTAATGTAAAATACTATGCTGTTATTGTATTATGTATTGAAACTTTTTTTCTAAGAGGTTAGATTCTACTTCATCTATTGCGTATATACTACCTTTATCTTCTAATAACATCCAGGTTACGTTGTTTTTACCTTCAATAGATTTTTCTACTAATCTTATATAAGAATGTCCCTCATCAAATATGGTATATCTAGTTATGTGTTCTGAATTTTGTAATATCATATCCAATCTAATTTTTTTTTGAATTCTCTTATTTTAATTATGCTTAATTCTAAGGAACTTTCAAATATTCTTTCTTTGTGTACACTACCGGAAATATTTTGGTCATGGAAAATATAAACATATAGTTCAGGGTCAAATTGTGTTAGTAATTTATCTTCGTTGTATAATCTTTCTAACACCGGGGTATCTTCTCCTTTAGATTTATTTACATACTTAGGCATTGAACTCTTTTTACATATTAAAGAACCTTCCCAACCCATTTCTTGTCTTTCGAATGTTAATCTCAATTCTTGATATTTATTAGAATAAATTAAAATAGAACGCAAAGTACAGGCATCAATATTTTCTTGTAAACAAAACTTTAATTGATTTTTTATTCTATTTTTATCGTAATAATCATCGTCATCCCAAATGCAAATCCAATTACCCTGTGATTTTGAAATTGCAAAGTTTCTGATTGCACCTAAATATAAACCTTCTTGTTCAACGAACTTATAAAAATAAATATTATTTTTTTCAAATACCTTTTTATTTTGTTTCAAATAAGATTCAGTTTCCTTATCACCACTATAATAAACAATAATTAATTCTTTATCTTTGTGTGTCTGTTCTGTGAAATATTTGACACAATTTTTCAAGTGAGGTACTCTATTTCTGGTAACTGTTATACAACTAACTTTATTCATAAAAATAAGAATTCCAATGATGAACACACCAAGTATCCGATGTGATATTTTCTTTTAATTTTCTAAAATTTTCTGTTCCGAATGGATAGTATGGTGCAGTATCTAAAGGATTTATAAAATTTATACTACTATTTCTTTTAAAACTACCATCATTTGAATTAAGAATTGCACATTTACCAAATGTTTTAGGTAATACTTTTTTCAAAACTTTATCAGCAACCCATTTAAAGGTATCAAATTCATCATCATCATAACTGTTATATTCTTGTATAAGATTTTTCATCAGTCTTGATTTTTTAGGACTAGACATAACATAATTACTTGTAGTAAATTCAGTTTCTAATGGTAAAGATATTTGTTTATATAGTATTTTAGGAATGGGTTTCAAATGTTCTATGTCTGTATCTAAATAGATACCACCATAATTGTATAGTATGTTAGTTCTTATCCAATCTGAATAATATGCATATCGTTTATCGTTCAAAGCGGACTTTGTGAATGCATTTTCTCCAAAGTCATTAGTTGTCCACAATTTATATTCAAAATCCGGATTTAATTTCTTTAGTTTTTTTATCCATTTTAAATGATGGTCTGGAATAGGTTTATCGCCTACCCAGACCTGGTGTATAATTTTTGGTATCATTAAAATAACTTTTTATAACTCTTAAAATCTGCTTTTCCTATATTGTTATTGATTGAACCTATTACATAGGAACTAATTTCAGTTTCTTGTGGTGCAACTTGAATTGCTTTTGAATCTGTCCAATTCTTAATCCACGGAATAGGATTCTTTGTTCTTTCAAAGATTGGTTCTAATCCTACTATTTTCATTCTTTGATTAGTCAAGAACATCATATACTTTTTAAGAATTTCAGAATTCAATCCTATCATTTCACCATCTTTGAAAAGGTAATTTGCCCATTCGATTTCTTCTTGTGCTGCATCTCTATACATTTGTATAACAGTTTCTTCACATTCTTCTACGATATGTTGAAATCCTTCACTTGGTTCGTTTCTTAACTTTTTGATAACGGATTGTGTAAATCCTAAGTGTAGATTTTCATCTCTTTGAATTAATTGAATAATCTTAGCATTTCCTTCCATTAATTTTCTTTCTGCAAAACCATATGCACAAGCAAAAGAAACATAAAATCTAATTCCTTCTAAAATGTTTATTGATACTAGTGTTAGATAAAATTGTTTTTTGATTTCATCTTCTGTTGCATTTTTGTCTGCAGTTTTTTCTATCAATTCATCATAGTACTTAGTTACGGAAGATGCTCTTTTTAGAATTTCCTCATCATTCAATATTTCATCAAATACTTCACTTGGTTTACTGAAAAGATTCATAATAATCCAACTGTAACTGTAACTATGAATTGTTTCTTGAAATTCCCAGGCTTTACCGAATGCTTCTATTTCTGGATTTGATGCATAGTCAATAATATTGTGAATACCTCTACCTTGTACAGAATCTAAAAGAATTTGATATGAAAGATTTTTAACAAATATATGTTTTTGAGCATCTGACATTTTATTCCAATCAGCAGTTTCGTTATCTAAAGAAACCTCTTCCGGTCTCCAAAAGAAACTTAATTGTTGTTTAAAAAATTCAAGATTAGATTTGTATCTTGTTTTATCATATCTTTGTAAATTCAATCCTTTTCCAAAAAACATAGGTTCTTTAGTGTGGTCAATGTTAAGTTTGTTAATAACTGATTTTACGTATTCTTTTGTATCTTCTATCATAGTGATTTATTTCTTTAGTAATTAAATGTTTTTATATTTGTAAATATTTTATAATTTGAATAATTATTTTATGGTATAGTAGCTGGTTCTATTTTTATTATGTCTGAACACAAAACGTGCTTAGTATTACCACTGATTACGATTGCTGAAGACACAATAAATTGTTCTTTTATTAGGTAATAATCTACACTATATTTTGTTTTTACCGATTTTGTTCCTCCTATATCGTTTATTGCAATTTCTGTAAAGGATGAAACCGTTCCTGTATATTTTTCAACGATTTCTCCTTCTATAATAATTTCGGATGATGCTAATTTATCGTATATTGTTAATTTCTTTGTAGTTCCTACCATAATATATTTAATGCAAAAAAAGAGAACCGTAGCGACACTGTTCTCTTTAAACACCTACCGAAGCAAGTAACTTTTACGGTCCTAAACGTAAAAATATTTTAATTGTATTCTATTGTACCAGATAACTGAATACTAGATTTTAATTTTTTCCAATTCGTTATATCATTAGACATAACTGGTTTACCACCATTATCAACATTTACAGCAATAGTTACATGTGGTATATCTTTGTCAGAATAATAACCTTCAACTTTTACAGCAATTGCCATATCTGATATTCCGATTTCTGTTGCTTTAATAACTTTAGTTTTACCAATATCACCTTGTAGGTTTTGAGACAAACCTTTATTTAAACTTATGGTCATATGGTGTGCAAATATTTTCCAGTCTTTTGGAATATATTCCTTTGTTTCTTTTATCAATTTTTCGTGTGAATCTTTGTCTAATGTTAGACCAACAAATCGAGTACCTTTTTTCTCGTTCAAAAATTCGTTTAGTCCTTTCATAACTATTTATTTACGCCAGTCCCAAACACTGTCTTTGTTTTTAACTCTAGAAAGACTACCATAGTCAATATATGTTCCTCTATTTATAAAAAGTACTTTATCATATAATAGGGCATCACCAAAGTTATCTCCAAAAGAATTAGATACCTGGCCATATTCTTTAGCACCTTTTTCTTTAAGAAACTCAAAAAATTTAGAAATCATTTCTAATTTTATGTTTTGATTAGGTTCAAGATTTCCTTTACGCATTGGTTTAGGAACTATTGAATCCATTTCTTTGCTTTTTTTACCATCACCTCTTTTATACCATTGATGTTTTATTTTTTGTTCAGGAACAATAACGAATCCACTTTCTAAATATGAATCATCACTTTCATCGTTAAATTCCATAGAAATAGTATAAGCTACTTTCATTAGTCTTTCTTCAACTTTACTCTCATTCAAAAATTCGTTTATTCCTTTCATAACTATTTTTATTTTTCACAATCTTCACAAGCTTCACAGTCACAGTCACAATCAACAGTTTTAAAACTACTAATTAATCTTTGAACTCCAAATCCAAGTGCAATTCCAAAAGGAAACCAATTTCCATAAAATGCAAATCCAGCCGCAACTGCAAATGCAAAAATCGAGTTGAACCAACCCGAATTAACTACTTTTTTAATCTTATTCATATCTATTATTTATTTTTAAAGAATTTATCATATTCTATTTAACTATTTCATTATACATTTGAGTTGCCAATTGAGCAATTTCTGATTTAAAGGCCACTTTCATATCGTGAGGTAAATGACCAGCAAATTTCTCAACAACACTGTGAGCTTTGATTCCCATAATTATACCTTCTGCTTTTTCCTTTGATTCAGAAACAGCAATTCCAACATAACCTTTCTTTACTAAACTTTGAATTTTAGTTTTAGTTCCTTTAACTGCAAAGAAATCTCCATCTTTTGATAATACGCAATATGCCATAGTAGTAAGTTTTAAGTTTAGTTATTTTTTAAGTTTTTGATAGTAAAGTTTCAAGTTTAGGTAGCGTTCTCCCTCTTCGTAATGCCATGCTTCTCTAACCCAGTTTTCTTTTTCTAATGGGTCGTAACCTATGATAAATTTGTAATCTTTTTCACTTACAAATTCTTTAGTATTAACTAAATTTTCATATCTTTGATATTCTATTAAATTTTCGTAATCTATTTCTGTCATTTTTTGTAGTATTAAAGTTAAACAATAAGTTGATGACCTCATCAACAATTACAATGTACGAATAAATATTGACATTTGCAACTTTTCGAGCACATATGATTAATTTATTTTTACTCTTTCTTCACCTTGCAAAAAGTTGTTTTTTATTGCTTTAGTACATTTTTTATAAATCTTAATATCCTTAACAAGTAAAATTTCGATATTTCTTTCTTTAATTATATCCTTGTCTTTGTTTTCATAATAAACGTTTATATCTTCGCAGAAATCAATTCTATTCCAAAATTTATTTTTATCAGATACCCATCCTACTCTTGCTTCTTTGTAAAAGAAACCTTTTCCTTCCAAAACTAAGTCCATTATGGATTTGTTATCATATTCAGAAGCATTACTAACACTTGACCATATTCCAGTATATGAATTTGTAGCACCGTTAGATTCAAATTGGAAAAAACTCGCATCAATATAACGGTTAACTTTTTTATGAGTGGGTTTTACAACTTCTGATTTAGTAAGTGAATATTTTACTTGATTGTAATTTTTACTTTTTAACCAGGCATTAAGTTTATCGTAGTGTTTTTTCATTGCAGTTTCCATATTTCCTTTTACAAAAGCAACTTTATTAAGTTCTACCCAGATTTTAGGAATCCAAGTATTCAACTTTACTACCACTTCTTTTACACCTTTATATGTATCGAACTCTATCAAAAAAGCTTTTTCCGTTTCTCTAATAACTGTATAATCCATATATCTTGTTTTTATCTTTGTTGATAACCTCACCAACAATTACAATATACGAATAAATATTGACATTTGCAACTTTTTAGGCATAAGAAAACCGATAAATCAAAGAAATATCGGTTCTCATTTTAACTTTTTTAAGTTATGATTTTTTAAGATTCTTAATACATTGTATTGCCCATGATTGAACATCGGCATTTAATTCATCTAATGAATCACTAAAAGGAAAATCATCTACTGCATTGTCATTGTATAAATCACTATCATCATCTATCCAATCAATTGTAAGTTCTTTGAAAGCTTTTGCCAAGTTACCTATAAGTTTGATGGCTTCAGCAGCTTCTTTTGATGCTTCGTTTAACTTTCCTTCGTTTAGTTCTTTTAATGTTTTCATTTTTTATATTTATTTTATTTAATCAAGACTATATAAATCTTTAATTTTCTTATGTTTAAATTTAGCACCTAAGTCTGTTTGCATAGATGGTTTATAAGTTGCATCTTTGTGAAAGTCTTTAAGGTATTGCATCATTCTTGAACCAAAACCTTTTCTTCTATATTTAGGAACAACAACAACATCACTTACTGTTAGCTCTTTTTCAAAAATAACATACTCTACCATACCTACAATATCTCCGTTAATATACATACCTAACTCGTAGTTATTTTGACCTCCGTAAGAATCTAAATGTTCAACTTTATATTCAATCTTAGTTTTAGATTCGTTTAGTATGTCTAAATAACTTTTCATATCTATTATTTAATTAGCATAATCTGTTTGGGTTCAAATGCAACATATTCTGCTTTATACATTTGTTTTCCTACTTGGATGCCATCGAAACCTTTTCCTTTTACCATATTTGTCCACTTTTCAAGTTGTGTATCTGTTTGTCGTCCAGATAGTTGTCCACTGAACCAATCACTATCTCTTATTAGTGGATTTTGTATTGATAGATAACAACTAAGAACAACTGGTTTTCCTTTTCCTTGTATTTCTACAGACTGTTTTGCATATTCCAATGCAAGTAGTCTATCAGGTGTAAAATAGAAACCTTTACCATACATTCCCCAATCAGTTTTTCCAAAATTATTATAACTGAAAGTATTAAAATGTACATTTGTTCCGTGATATACAATCAACGGTTTACCATCATGGTCTAGCACTTTAGAATCCTTGAACCATTCAAAAAAAGTTTTATCTAATTTTGAACCTTCGTTTAAATATTCGTCTAATCCTTTCATTCATTACTTTAATTTTCTGTAAACTACATCAGCTTCACCGTATAATGCTTTGAAAGAACCATCTGGGTCATATTTTGGGTCATATTTATCTCTGTCGTATTCAACAAAACCTAAATTAGAATAGAAATCATCCAATCTTCCTGAAAAGTGGTCTAAAACTTTAGCCCCTTGTTTGATTGCATATTTTACAACATCATCACCTACTAATCCAACACCTCGTTCATTTTTGTGAACAGCAACAAGTTCTTGAAACTTACCATCTTTCTTTTTTAATGCAAATCCAATATTATATCCTTTCAACTTATATAGTTTCATTTTTTTCAATTCAGAAATACTATAATTTGTAAGCATTTTTTGATGTTTAGATTTACTCAAAGAGTTTTTGAATTCTACTGCATTAGATTCAAATTCCCCATTTTTAATCAATTCTAAAACTTCCGCATCTGCCTTACCTTCATTTAAACTAAAAAAGTTTTCCATAATCATATGGAGAGCCATTTTATCTCTGCGTTCGTTGTATTCTTTTAATTCGTTTATTGTCTTCATTAGTCAAATATTTTTTTCATTACATTATTTAATTCTAACAATTTCTTGTAATCAACATTATCATTTTCGATAAACAATTTTCTATTAACTTCAATCATTATACTATGAACATTTTTATCTTTTTTATAGCATTTCAAAGGTACAATAGTTCCACCATAAGGATTGTTGATTTTAACAGTATAACCTAAATTCTCAAAATATATCCTTACTTGGTCACATAACCATTTTGGTGTATGAAAATCATCAGTACCTAAACAAATATCCGGTCTATTAGGTTCTTTAATCAAATCAGTTTCGAATGGGGTATCACTAAAAGAATGGCAATCAATTATAGTTGCAGAACCTCGTTTGTATATTTTATCAAATACCGCATCTTCAAGTTCATCGTGATGTCTATCATAAAAATACTTAACATTACTTTTGGACGAACTTTCATTTCTTAAATCTCTACCATCATCTGTTTTTGTATAATAGAAACCTCTACCAAATTGAAACATTTCTTCTTGTTCGTCAGGTAATCTTTCTACATCACAATAAATTCTATTGTATTTGAATTTATGTTGTGTAATATTACTTCCTAAATCAAATATAACATCAGTTCCTATGTCTGTCAATTTTAATATTTCTTTGTTTATTTCATCATCGTTTATTAAAAATTCACTTCTATCAGGAATAGACACACTTGCGTGTGGTATATGCATAATTAAAGTTTCTTTGAATTCATCATTGAATAAATCGTTACCAAGTATTGTATTATTTTTTATATCGCTCATATTATTACTTTCTTACTTTTTAAAGGTAAAAATACTACTAAATATTTTATATTACACAAAAAAACCCTACCAAGTAAATGATAGGGTTCAATGATTTGTTTACAGTGTACAAGCACCACCATCACAACCACTTTCCATCGGGTCGTCTTCTTTTGGTAAATCTTTTAAAGTTTCATTTAATTGATTAGTGAAATCTTCAGTTTTATTATCAAAGGTATTTGCATAATATACTTGTTTTCCACCATAAGCATAAAATCTAAGTAAGTCATCAGCCAATACATCCATAGGAACTCTACCATCTTCCCAATCTTGTGGGTCATAATAATGATTACAACTTAATGCTTGGTCAGTCCATTTTTGAATAACACTATGGATATTAATAATACCTTCATTACTTTCCATATCAAATGCATAAGTATATTTGTTCTTGTACTTTGAATATCCTGGAATAACCATCTTAATTGCACCGGCCTTACTAGTCTTAACTTGAATAGGGGTTCTTGGTGGTTCAAATCCATTTGTACTATTAGAAATTACAGAAGAACTTTCTACTGGCATATGAGCATTTAAAGTACTATGTCGCATTCCATATTCTTTGATATTTTCTCTTAATGTTTCCCAATCCAAATCTAATTTTCTATTGACAAGTTTATCTACATTTTTATTGTAGTTATCAATTATCAATTCACCTTTTGAAAATCTTGTTTTGTAATAGTAATCACAGGCACCTTTTTCTTTTGCCATATTATTACTAGCTTTTAAACAATAATATGTAAAGTGTTCAAACAACCTATCAATTTCTTCTAATGCATTTGAATCTTCATAATCAAAACCTTTCTTTGCCATCCAATATGCAAAGTTAGTAATTCCAATTCCTATACTTCTACGTTTTAACATTTTCAATGCAGCAAACATAGGATATTCTTGTTTATCAATAACCCATTCTAATGTATCAACAATGTTTTTAGTAACTCTTTCTAATTCTTTATAATCTCTAATTTTACCTAAGTTTACAGCTGCAAGTGTACATAATGCTATTTCAGCAGGTTTTTCTCCATAAACTATTTCAGCTTTGATTTTGATATAATCTCTTAAACTACTATCTTCTTTTCCATAAGATAAGTATAAATCAGTTCTTCCTGTCGATTCGTGAATAATTTCATTTTCAGAACCAAAAGATTTTCCTGTAATGTAAACATCATTGTGTTTCAACCAGTTTTCTAGTTCATCTTTTTTGTTAGAATCGACAATTAAATATCTATCAACTAACTTACCGTCATCTTCGTGATTTAGTGGACTAGTAGGTAAATTAATTTCTTGGCATAAATTACTCATTGTAATTCTATTACCATTTTCTGTATCGAAAGTAGTATGTGAATTAGCATTGTCTATATTCATAATATAGATTCTACCAGTTTCAAATCGCTCTTGAATAATATCACCTATCAATTCTCTTGCCGAAACTAATTCTTTAGGAATTGATTCATCTCTTTCATATTTCAAATACAAGTCATCAAACTTTTCAAGTCCGAAATTATCATATAATCCTGGAACATCGTTAGGAGAAAATAAAGTAATCAAATCATTTTCAACAAAACGTTGCCAAAATATTTTAGAAAATTGAATACTATAATCTAATTTTCTAACTCTTTTTTCATCAGAACCTTTGTTGTTCTTTAAAACAATAATATCAGCAATTTGTTTATGCCAAATTGGAATATGTGCAGTTCCACCACCACCTCGTAAACCATTTTGATGAACTGCCTTTGTATTAGTTTCGAATGTTTTTAAGAAAGGAATTAATCCGGTATGAATAACATCTCCATTTCTAATTTCATCACCTACTGCTCTAATTCTACCAACATTCATACCGATTCCGGCACGTTTTGCTGTATAACTTACAATTGCATTAGAAGTCGAATTGATTGACTTAATCGAATCATCGCATTCGATGAGAGTACACGAACTATATTGTGTCGTATTCGTTCTAATCCCAGATACAACTGGTGTTGACAATGAAATATAAAATTCTGAATAATCATTATATTTTGATTTAATATCTTGAAATCTTTTTCTTTTGTCTTGAATGCCAGCAGAAACACACATCGCAATTGCGATATACATAAATTGAGGTGTTTCGAATATTTCATCTGTTTTTCTATTTTTTATCAAGTACTTATCGGACATTTGTCTTATACTTGCATAAGTATAATCCCAATCTTTTTTGTGATTGAGTATTTTATTACCTATGTCTTGAATTTCTTCTTTAGTATAATTTTCTAAAATTTCTTTTGTGTACCAATTTTTATCTTGCATAACTTTTAAGTGGTCATACAAAGTAGGTAGGTATTTAAACGTATTGAAAACTTTCTTTCTCAAATACATATTGTAAAGCTTACCAGCCACTAAATCGTAGTTAGGTGTTTCTTCACAAATCAAATCAACACAAGAACTTATAAGAACTTGTTGAATATCTGAACTCTTTATTCCATCGTAAAATTGAAGATTGGCATTCATAGCAATTTCCGATGCACTAACATCTGAAATATCGGCAGTTGCCCAAAGTAGAACTTTGTTTATCTTTTCGATATTGAGAGGTTCTTTCGCACCATCTCTTTTAATAATCATTATATTATCCATTAGCAAGTATTATTTTTTGTATCAATTGAACAACAACATCTGGTGTAGTATCGTATTTCAATCGCAATTCGTCTAAAAACTTTAGTTCTTTATCTCTAAGTTTTTCCATAGTTTTCAATTCTTCTTGAATTTCTGTTTGAAGAATTGTTAATTCATCTTTATACCCTGATACCTTGTCCGCACGTTTCTTGTAGTTTTTTGCAAATTCTAAAACTTTTTGTTCATCCTCTTTACTAATCATATTATCTAAATGTTTTAAATGCTATTTCTATTTCTTTGTTCATATCAATACATTCTATGAATACATCGTTTTTTCTTTTGTATTTTTCGTTTGCTGTATGAATTATCCATTTTTCTCCTGGTTCGAATCCTGTTATATCACAAGCCATTTTTTGATAACCAGATAGTTGTGCAGAATACTTTGAAAAGTTACAGTCTTTGAACTTTCTAAATACTCCACTCATTACTTTATTCATAAAAGAAGTTTTTTCTATTTTCTTGTTTGTTTTATAATCAAGAATATGAACAACTCCTTTATCGAAAATAGGTAAATCAATAAGACCACATAGTTGACTTTCGTGGTCCCATACCATTATTTCTGGTATTACACAAACATCATCTTTAGTAACATCTAATATCGTCTTGTTCATATATGGATAGTATTTACCCTTCCAAGTAATTCCATTTTCTATAACATCTTTTTCTCTTTTGTCGTGTTCAATTGAACCTTCATTTGTAGAGTTGGCCCAATCAGCTAAAATGTTTTCCTTTTCTTTTACTATTTTTGCACCTAATGTTGGGTTCGATTCACAAATCTTTTCATAAAATAAATGTACCTTAGACCACGCAGTAAAATTACTTTCGTTTAATTTTGATACTATAAGTTTTTTTAAGTCTTTAAACTTTTGTTCAGGTAAAGAATTTTTGATTGCTTTATATTTGGCAGTTTCGTCAGCTTTAAAAGGAGCACAAAAATCTTTAAGAAAAGTTGTCATCCCAGTGTATTTTACACCATCAGCATTATAATATGCATGTTCCTTTTCGTAGAATACAAGTCCTCCTCGCTTTCGCAAGTCTAAATCCCTGTTAGGTAAAATATTACTCATTATTTTATTTTTTTAGTAAAGTGGTTGCAATATTTAAAAAATTCTTGCATAGATTTATCAGTGTGTAGTGATGCAAAAACTTTTTTATTTTTATCACTTTTTTTAGATTCGGTCACAAAGATATTATACTTTCTATTTTTCTTAATCATTTTGATTTCGACACCTTCATTTGTAACAAATTCTATTATACTTTTTTCTTTTGTTTTATTTTTCATTTGAAAATTCCTTTTTAGATTTATCTATTGTTGTTGAAATTGTTTCCATAAATTTTTCGATGTCTGATTTCATCTTATCTATCATAACTATATTGTCATCATCTTTTATCAAATTAAACATTTCTATCATGGTAGTAAGTTTAGTTACTAAAATTATGTAATCTATTTTTTCTGTCTTTATAGCTTCAATTACTTTCGATTTACCATCTTCTTCAAAAATTTGTATCTTGAAAGATATTTTTTCAATGGCTTCGGTTAATGTTCTTTTAGAAACTACATTTTCTAAATATTCTTTTACTAAAGATGTACTTTGTTTGCCCAATTTTGTTTAAGTTTTTTTGCTATACCTATTAAAGAATAAATATGACCATAATATTTTAAAGTCTGTATTGATTTATTTAATTTGAGTAAATATTGTATGAAAAGTAATTCATCTAGATTTATAGAAAAGTCATTTGTACCTACATTCGGAGAAGAGTTTAGTAACATAGAAACGCCTGAATTTGATTCTGAAATATGGACAACTGAACTAGTAGATGCTCTTATTGATAAGTTTGAACATTATGGTTTGGATTTAGGTAAAGCTAAGAATCCTTTCTTTGATAAGAATCCTACTTTAAGAAAAGGTAGAGTTGCATTTAAAATGACTGATGATGAATTATTAGAATTTAAAAGATGTAGAAAAGACATAATATATTTTGCAAATAAGTATGTTCAATTAATGACCCCTGAAGGAATAGGACACATTACTTTATATCCTTATCAAGAACAAATGTTATTGAACTATAAAAATGGTAAAAACAATATAGTAGTAGGTTCTAGGCAAATTGGTAAAACCGTAGTTGCTGGTATATTTTTAACTTGGTTTTTAATTTTTCATCCTGACAAAAATATAATGTTGGCTGCCAACAAAGGAGATACTGCAAAAGAAATATTAGACAAAGTTAAGAATATAATATCTTTCTTACCTTTTTGGCTGAAACCTGGATTATTTTCTTGGAATATGTTCAGTATAATGACTGATGCAAATTCAAGAATACTAGCAACAACTACTACGGACAAAGCTGCAATTGGTTTTACTATTCATTTACTTTTCTTAGATGAATTTGCACACGTTAGGGAAAGTATTCAAAGAAGTTTTTGGGATAACATTTATCCTGTAATGGCAGCTGACCCCAAATCTAAGATGATTATGACCAGTACACCTAATGGATATGAATTATTTCAAGAGTTATATCACAATGCGTCTGAATTGCCTGAGGGTAAAAGTAACGGATTTACGCATATGAAAATTCCTTGGTGGGATGTTCCAGGAAGAGATGAAAGTTGGGCAGACCAACAAAAAGCAATTCTGGGAGAAGATGCTTTCAATGAACAATTTGCTTGTGCATTTCAAAGAAGTGATTTATTATTACTATCAGCAAAGGAATTGAATAGTATGAAAGGTAACATTGAACCGTTTGTACATCACGAATTTGAACATTTGAATGATTATAATATATTATATGAAAATCTAGTATTCAAAGAAAGTTATGATATTGAAAACCTAAAAAAAGATTTTATAATCTTTAGTATAGATTTGGCAGAAGGTGTTGGTAGAGATTACACAGTAATGCAAATTTTTAAATTATCACCTAAATTTGAAAGAAACATAGAAGTTTCTAACAATGAAATTTTTCAATTAGAAAAACATTTTTACTTGGACCAAATAGGTATTTTTAGAGATAATTTAGTAAGTATAGAAGATTTTGCAAAATTAGCTTATAATTTTTTGTTTTCTGGTAAGTTTGTTAACATTGACAATATAAAAGTTGTATTAGAATGGAATACATATGGTTCATTTTTTGATGAAAAATTAAAAAATTTATATGGTAGTAAAAATATGTACGATGATTCTGTCTATCTAAAAACCTTTCATAGAAAAGGAGCTAAAAGGAAAAAAATTGGATTGCGACAAGATAAAGTTACTAAACCAAGAAATTGTGCCGAAGTTAAAAATTTGATTTCGAGTAACTTATTAGTATTGCACGATAAGTGGACGGCACAAGAATTTAATCATTTCAATAGAAACAAAAAAGGTTCTTATGAAGCAAGTACAGGACACGATGATACGGTCATGACTTGTGTTAATATTGTAGAAGTTTTCAGAGATTCTTTATACGTAGATATGGTTGCAGAATGTTTTGAAACACAAGAACCGGATACTAAGATACACATAAATTCACAAATGAAAAATGGTAATTCTTTAGATAGTAGTACAGATTATCTTGCAGACAAAGATTTTGACAATGACTTTTCGGTAGGAACTGATTGGTTCTAAATATAAAATAGTTTCCTTTATACTATACAACTTTCTTAAACAAATCATCAAATGCTGATGTAGTCGATGCTTGAAATTGTGGGGCTGGTGTATATTCACCTTTATACCTTACTTCAATATTAACTAAAACTTTACCACCAAGTGAAATAGTAAAGAATATTTTTGCAGCACCTTCTTCTCCTTTTGGAATTTCAAATGCTTGTGTTTTTGCTTCGTTCAACTGAACTTTTAACTTATCATTTGACATCAAATCACTTATTACACTAATTGTAGTATCAAGGTCTTTCATATCTGCAGTTCCTACTTCAATGGTGTCTTTCAATTTCTTACCAATACCAGTGTTCAACCAAAAATCAAATCTACCTTCCGATAACTCAGTAACAACATCGTCTATCGTTTGGTTATTAGGTACTAATGTCTTCATTTCAGTTCTAAATGCGAGGTCAAAGAAACCTTGCATAAACTTTTTACCATTTCTTGGAACGGCATCAGCAATAGTTTTATAAAAGTGGAATTCCTGACTTTCATTTGATTTAAGTGCGCTTGTTATAATAGATTTATTTGTTTTTCTAACTACACCGAAAAGTTTTTTCTCAGACATTTTCTTCAAGGCATCTTTTTCTTTTGATGTTTTTGCATTATTTATCAAAACAGTTCTAAAGAAGTTCACCCTTGCGTCTTCAATAACTTTAAGTTCACCTTTATCTAAAATGTTTTTCAACATACTACTTTCGCCAGTTGCCGGTTTGTTAATCAAGGTTGGATTTGCCGAAGACGATTTGAGTTTCTTTTTCAAAGAGAAACCATAGTAATTATTATTGGAACCTTTTATTATAATATCCGATGGGTTGAAGTTTTTAAAACTTTTTGCAGAATCTTCTGGATTGAATATTTCAATATCCTTGTGCCATGATTGACCTGTCCAATATGCTTTAGTTGGTTTCGCACCTTTTTTCTTCATAGTTTCCAAAATCGCATTACTTGATGATATGCTTGGTGCTAAATCAATATAGTTCATGTTAATACCATCTTTTATTTGCGTTTCTTTACCTTCTTGTCCTTCAACTTCACCAACTTTACCCTCTACTAATGCAAGTATTTTATCACAATCCTCCAGTGGTATGTTTGGTTCGGAATAAATTGTTCCTAATAATACCAATGCGGCAGTTAAGACTTCTTGTACATCAATAGTTGTTTTCAGTGATTTAAAGAATATATCAATAGTTTGTGGTTTATTATCTTTAACTAATCCAGAATTGCCAATTCCAATACGAATCTTTCCCATTGTACCTGAAGTTAGTTCTTTCCAATCCCCTCCACCATCAGATGTTTTGAAATAATCCTCAACAAAACTAATAACCGATTTTTTCGCTTGTGGTCGTTCTGATGATTTCATTTCAGTAACTACAATCTTAGTAGATATACCAGAAATAGGAGCTTCTGAATAGTTTTTTGTAGGTTCATCAGGGTCAACAAAAGATGAATAACCTTGACTACTCAACCAAGAAATAAATGCGGTGTAAAATTGGTCGTTTGGTGTTAATTCGTCTGTTAATAAATTTTCATTTAAAAATTGTCTGTAATCTTTCATTATCTAGGTACTTTTTTAATATCGTCTAGTGCTTCTACAACTGCCAATTCAACTAATCCTTTAGCTGATTCATTTTCTAATAATGCCATATTATCCATTACCGGGGTTTTAAACTTTATAGTTTCTATACCAGCAATATCTTTATCTATAATTTTACCTTCTTCATCCACATTAATAGAAACAGAAGAACTGAATTCTACACTTATTGAATAAGTTTCATCTTTATAAGTTGTTTCGATTAAAGGGATTATAGTAAAAGAATTATATTCTTCATCTAATATTTTTTCCGAAACATATTGTTTTACTGAACTTTTAAATGCATCTACAAATAATTCGTCTTCGAAAATTTTTATCAACTCTTCCTCCCCTTCTTCTTCCTCTTCTTCCTCTTCTTCAGCGTCATCTTCTTCAGCAGAATCATCTTTTTTCTTTTCGGGAAAAGTTCCCTTTTCAGTTTCTTCAGTTTCAACTTCTTCCTCTTCTTCAGCTTCGTTTATACCTAAACGTTCTAACAGTTTAGAATGTTGGTTAAAAAATTTTCTATAATCTTTCATATCAATTGTTTCGTTTTAATATTTAATACTTACTTTAAATATACACAAAAATTCTTAGAAAAACAAGTCCTAAGAATTTTTATTTAAAAATTAGCGTTTTTATCTTGCTGTTGTTTTATTTCTTCTGGGTCTTCTTTAGATGCCCAAATTGTGCTTCTTGCTGTACTTTGTTCTTCGTAGGAACAATTCATAAATGTATTACTGAATTTCATTTTGCAATAATCATCTAATTCTTTTCTTTGGTCTGGACTTAAATCGTTATATACTGCAATTTTATCAGCATCTTCTGAACCAGAATATCCACCAAATGCAATACTTTCTGCAACATATTCATCTGGTATTTCTATAAGACTGCTACGTATTAAAAATTCATCATCATCGTATCCAAATTTTTGAATAAGTTTTTCTATTTTATCAGCACCTTTAGGTTTACCTATTGGTCCTGTATCAAGATGTGTTGGATTTACAAAAGATAAATCGTTACCATCTAATTCAATATCTTCCATACCTAATTTAGAAAGTAATTTTGTTAATTCACTTATGAACTTTTTATCACTTAATGGGTCCTTGTATTCGTCATTTTCTGTTAAAAATGTTCTATAATTCTTCATCTTTATTTTCTTTTTTGTTCTTTTTACCTATACCTTCAACTAATGTTCCAGCTCCTAATAATCCAGCTCCTGTTATAATTATAAATTGTATTAAAGATTCAGCATTTGAATCTGAATAACCATCAAAAGATTTATATACATAATAAGTTGCTGCAATAAGAGACCACTTTATCATTAGTATTCCACAAATTCGTTTACTACTTACTTTAGAATCTTTGTGAAAAGCGCCTGTATACCAATTCAAAAATCTTTTAAATATGTTTTCTTTATCTTTTGACAATTTTATTTATTTATTTTTGAATAGGATTACCTTTGTTGGGTCCATGTTTATGAATATAATTAGAAGTTCCTGTTTTAAGTTTTCTTAATAGGTTTTTACGTTCTCTATCCAAAGGAATTATTTTACCTTCTTTTTTTCCTTTTTTGATATCATCAATTTCTTTTTCTAATTCTTTAAGTCTGTTAAATTCTTCTTGACCTAAACTTTCTATTTTTTCAAGAAAATTAACTTTAGCACTTTCTATTGTACCCGTTATTTTAGAATTTCTATCTCTAATTTTTACTCTATCATCGGAATCTGGGTCGGATAGTACATCATAAACCTTTGCCGCTTCAGCTTTACTATCGGCATATCCTTTTTTCCATTTTACTACATCGCCAGTTTGAATATTTGATTTCTTTTCGTTTAAAAATTCGTTTAACGCTTTCATAGTTCTATTTGATTTTTGTTCTTTTACATAAGGAAACATTGCATCTATTTTACCTCCGTTTAAATCGGATGCAATTTTAGCTACTTGCTCAGGTTCAATTTTCGGCATATCCTTTCTTGCCGGTGCTCCTGCTGGCAGTTTCTTAGATTGAATTGCTTTCAGTCTTTTTTCAACTAAATCTTTTCCTAAAGTTTCATACCAAGCAATTGAAGCATCTTTGTTGTAATATTTTTTATTCATATTCTTACCCGTATAAACAGCATCTTCAATATCTTGAATAGTTGCTTTATAGATATTTGTGTCTCCACCTTTAGGTTCTACACCTCTTTCGTTTCCTAATGCATCACCAGCTTTTCTTAATACAGGAACTAAATCTCCTATTGTTAAGTTAGATTGCATACCTTGTACTTTTGCATTTGGATTTCCGAACATAGTTGCAGCCCATCTATGATGACCATCTAAAATATAATTATCTCTGGAGACCATTGCATTCAAATCACCACCAACTATATTGTTGATTGCCATATCTAATGCTTTACTTAAATAAATTGCATCTTGACTAGGTTTCAATGCTTTTGCCGGAATACTAAACCTTTTAGTTTCAATTACATCATCACTGAAATCACCATCTTTTTTACCGTTTTTGAAAAATTCATCATCTTTCATCGGACCATCATTTGAAAACTTATTTGGGTCGATTTCTTTTGTTTTCAAGTCTTCGAAAATTTCTGAATAAGAAAATACTTCACCACCATATTCTTTGGCAGCTTTTTCTGCATCTTTTTTATCTTCAAAGGGAAGAGATATGTGTTTATTATCAGTGAATGATATTTTTTTCATACCATGATATGTAAGATATTTTTCTCCTTTTTTGACACGAAAAGTGTCTTTGTATTTTGCTTCGTTTAAAAATTCGTTGAATGATTTCATAATATTAGTTTCTTTTCTAGTCGTAATCTCTTAATGTTATTTTCCAAGAACGAACTTGTCCTAAAGGCACACCTAATTCTTTAGATTTTTTTTTCATTTCTCTTTTAAAAACCATAAAAACTTTGTCTGCAAGTGCTCTTGCTTTACCATCTTTTCCAAATAGTTCATTTGTTGTTTCTCTAACAACCTTTGCACTATTTTTCATTTTCTTGGTTTGTTTAATTCGTCTTTCACTTAATTCGTCTTCACTTTCAATGTCGTCTTCATCAGGAATATCTAAATCGACTGTAATTTCGATATCATTTTCGTCTTCATCGTTTTCTTCAGATTCATATAAAAATTCGTTTAATGATTTCATAATTTATTTACTTTTTTATAATATATTTAATCGTTGTCCGGGTCTTCTATATTATCATCTTCTTCTGTATCTAAATCTTGTAATAATGCCTTTGCATTCGTATAAACTTTTGTTTCTTTATTTCCAGAAACATCAATACTATTGTCTAGTACTTGTGCCTGTGGCAATTCTCCTTGCATACGTCTAAATTCTTCTTGCATCGAAATAACGTGCAGTTGAACATTCTTTAACATATCAATAATATTTCCTTGTAATTGACCAGCAACTTCAAACAATCTTGGATTCATATCTCCAGCATCAATTCCGTTGACAATCTTATCAACCATATGTTCTGCAATTTTTATTTGTCTAAAAAGAGTTTTTATATTAGATGTGGTCACTGCAGCTTTGGCTTGCATAAATTCATTTTGAGATAGAATTTTTGCATCGAAATAAAGTTTCATACAAGAAAGAACAATTTTCTGTGCTTTCATTTTTGTTTTATTGTCAACTTCTGCAATGTTTAAAGGTTCTATTGGGTCTATTTCTAATGCTGGAAATCCTACACCAGAATCTTGGTCGTTAATTAGACCGGCAATTTCATCTTTTAAATAATCTTTGTCTTTATCTTTCATAATAAATAGTATCTACACTATTTAACAAAGACAAAAAACACCTATATGTCGGTGTCCTTTATCTTTTCTATGAATTCAAACATTTTTTCGTTAGATTCAAAATACTCTACATAATTATGAAAAAATGGTAAGAAATGGTCAGAATGTGTTTCTTTTATAACAACAAATGCTTTTTTTAATACCTCTCTACCAGCTCTAGGGTGTTTAAAGAAAAACAACTTTTCGTGCTCTTCTATGTATTTTTCTGAATGTCTTTCTGGAATTGACCAATGTACAACCCATTCGTTAGTATTCGATGGATTGGATTCTAAATAAGGTTCTCCTTCAGGACCCCATCCTTCGGGCACTTCGGGTTTTAATACGTTGTCAGAAGTACGAATACTACTTACTTTATTAAAAAAATACCATTCAGCTGTTTCAACCAAATGGTAAGATAAGATTTCTTTTTTCATTCTTCAAAGTTTAGTAACAAGGTCCAAATTGATAATGAACCTATCATATAAACACAAAGAAAATCTACATCTTGTAGATTAGTAAAAAATTGTTGCATTACGCATATCATAGCAAAAGCTGAAATTACTAATTGCGTTGTTCGTTTAAAGAATGTTTTTAATATAGTCATATTTTTATATTTTAGTTAATACTCAATCCTACTACGATTCTTCTTGCCACTCTTAAAGTTTTGTAACGGCCATGTTTTACGATTTCAACATTCGAAGCTGAAGTTTTTATCGTTTCTCCAACATCGTTGATTCCGATTAAAGTTTCTGAAATAACTCTACCGAATTTCTTGAATGCTCTAACTTCTTCGATTTTGAAAGTTTCATCTTTGAACTTTCTTACTCTTGGATTAGTAACCTTAACAACATCACCTTCTTCAAGGTTGAAACTTCCTAATCTTCTTGGAACTTCGTTGATTGCATATTCAGTTGCCAACTCTTCGTACTTTTCAACTTCTTTAAGGTCTGACCTTACATCATCATATTCATGTGGAAATTCTACTGAACCACCAAATCTGGTTGAACCCCAAATGTGCTTGATAACTTTTTTTTCTTTGGTATCTACGAACATCGTGTAGAAATCCGAATCGTTATAGTAATTATTTTCTCCTCCGTAGTATGCAATAAATCTTTTCATAGTAGTAAATTTTAAGTTAAACGTTGATAACCTCACCAACAATAACAAGATACGAAAACGGTTCCATAGTTTTGTCATAGAACCGCCATAATTAGTTTGTTTTCAAAAATTACAAATAAACTTCATAATCAGAATTCTCGTTGTAATTAATAAAATCTAACAACTCTTCTATTTGATGTGTTTTTTTACTAAACATTTGTTCGTCAATTTGTTCACCATCGTTGACTACTATAATGTTAAATTCATATCCTCTACTGAATTGTTTTCTTACGCTAGTTTCTTTGTAAATATCCATATTTATTGATTTTAGATTAGTAAATTTTAAAGTGTTGCAATTGCTCTTCTTGGTAACTTGTAAGAAACTCCATCAGAAACTTTCGTTGCTATTATAGGAAACTTAGGACTTCTTGGTTTGAAACCAGTAAGTTCAAATTGACTACCGTTGTAAGAAAACTTTTTCTTGAAATCTTTAGGTTCTAAACCGAACCTTTTACAAAAGTTACCGAATTCAACTTCTGCACCACTGATTCTTTTACCAGTACTTGTTACAGTTTTTGTTACCTTTAGTTTAGAAGTAAAGGATTGGTCGGTATAAGATATGTTACCTATTCCTATTTCAACTTTGTATTGCTTTTCAAGTTTAGCAACTGCACTAGCGAAATCTGTTCTGAAACTGTTTAATTCTGTTCTTGTAAATGCCATTTTTAGTAATTTTAAAAGTTAAACAATAAGTTGATGACCTCATCAACAATTACAATATACCGAATCTATTTGACAATTGCAACTTTTAGACTACTTATTTTCATTTATTTTTATTCTTAATTGAAATTCTTCATAGGGAAGCCATTCGTCAGTTTCTATATTTCTGTATCCTGGATATCCTAAATATAGTGAATCATCTGGGCTTCTTTCGTAAACCCACAACATTATATCTATCAATTTTTTTACTTTTAAATGTAATTAACTCTTTAACTTTTTATCTTGACCTCTTTTTCGAACTTCATCTGCCATATCTTTATCGGCTTTTCCCCAAGTTCCTGATGACTTAGTTAGAAAAGAACTTAATCTTGCATATCCCCATTGTTGTTGATTTGCACCGGGTCTGTGGCCAGTTTTCCAAGCTGCCATTCCTCTTTTCATAATAGTTCTTAGAATGTCTAAGTCAACTCCAGATTCTTCTTTTTTCTTTTTGAGTGCTTTTTCTATTGCAGCATCATCAATTTTACTACCATTAAGACCTTCTGGTTTTTTATCTTCGTTTATAGATTCTTTCTTGTAAAGTTTGTTGTATTTCTTAGTATGTTTACTAGTTTTAACATCTCCATCTTCTCTTGCTTCCTCATCACCTGGTGCGTCTTTGTATGCACTATCAGAAGAATCTGATTTAGATGTTTGTTTTTTGAACAAGGCTTCTCTATCATCTTTATCGTCTTTATCTACACCTTTGTAGTATTTCTTGGATTCCTTTAAAAAATATCTAAAACTTTTCATACACTATTTAATGCTAACGATACGGTTTCCAATCTTTAGATTTGAAAATAACATCTTTGAAAATATTGCCATGAACATTTTCTATATAAACTACAAATTCCATATCTTTTTTAGGAAGAGCTTCTTTGTAGTCATGTTGCCCTTTCCAATGTTCTACAAAATATTCAGCATCTTTGTGGTCATAGAAACCTAAAGTTTTTGTTTGAAGTTCCCAAACTGAACTATGATTTAAACTTTCAAATGCTGATTCTCTGATTTTTGCTTTTCCACCTGGAATAACAACTACTTTTGTTTTTATGTATTTTTCCATATAAAATATAAGATACACATAAATAATGACAATTGCAACTTTTTTGAAAAATAATTATCTATTTGGCAATCCATCCATATACATAATAGGGAAACAGTCATCTACAATATAAGCATTACCATCATCCGGAAATACTATTTTTGTAAACAATATAGATTGATTCTCCAAAGTTACTGGGGCTTTTAAAAATCTTATACTTGCAATTCTATCATTACTATTCATAAGTACTGGTTTCCAATTTCCTGTTACTGTTGTTGGTATAGTATCAATACATTGAAAGAATACCGACATTTTGATAGTCTTTTTATTAAGGTCGGCTCTTTTCCATATTCTTAATGTCATAGTATTATCAACTCTATTGAATCCAATATAGTAAGCATACCAATCATTCAATGGTACATTGATATCATAAACTTTACCAGCACATCTAAGTTTTGTTATTAGATTACCCGAAACATATAATTCAATTTTCTGACCTCCCCTGAATATTTCTCTCCAAGTATTGTTTTGATTTGTAGGTCTTATTTTTCCGTTGTACCAAAACATAAGACTAAGATTTTTACTTACATCTATTGTATCTTGATAGGTAATTAATTCTGTTGCAGTCGCACCATAAGCGGTTGCACCATTAACAGCGGTTGCACCCGGTATAACATATTCACCATCATTTTGTGTTAAGTCATAATGATACTTACTAAAAACTGTAAAGTAATTAGTTAAGTTTTCTTCTTTAACACCATTTGGTTCCCAAAGTAAGTTTACAGTTTCTCTCACATTATCACTAAGGTTAACAGCTCTAACAACATATTGTTCTTCTTTGACTATACTTGCTTCTTCAATTTCTCTTTCTGCTTCAAAACCTACGTCTTCAAAATTAAGAGTTAATTCATCTATTGTAGTTTGAATATCTGAATCTTTTATTATAGAATCGGATTCGTTCCATTTTACTAATGTTCCTTTCCACCAATTAGATTGTCTCATGAAATCTTTAGATTCTTGAGCTGAATTTATTCTATACATTCTACCTTCTAATGGAAAATATAAGAAATCTTTTTCTGCTGGTTGTTCATAAGTTCCGAATGCGGTCCAAAAAGATTCTTTAGATATTTGAAATTCTAATTCATCAGCAAAGTCAATATCGAATTCTGTAAATTGAAAATCCCCAGAACCAAAATCATTTCCTGGAACAACAACTTTTATTTGTTTACATTCTCTAACTTCTAATAAAGACCATTCTTTGAATACAACATCTCTTGATTGTTCAACAGGGTCACATTTAAAATACACAACTGGCCATCCAAATCTATTGAATACACTTTGGGACATCTTTTGCCATATACCTACACTTGCAAGTGCATTTGAATATTCATATTGATTGTTATTTCCGCAATCAACAATAAAAGAATCTTCACTATATTTTATAACTGAACAAAGGCAATCACCTAATAATTCACCACCAGTCCATTCTAAATCTATTCCTGTAAAATTCCAAGATGTATCCGATTTTACTCTGAATCCAAACCAAGTAAGTTCTCCAGGATTTAGATTCCAATCCGGCCAAGATATCCATTCAGACCAAACATTTCCATCATTTGAATAACGATATTCTATTACAATATTCTTTGCACTATTACCTAATGCAACTATACTTGTTAATCTTTCTAATGTTTGTATAGGTGTATCAAGTTCTAATAATACGAACTCATCACACTTAACGGATTTCTTTGTTTCGATTTTATATGTTGGCATCTAAGAAATATTCTTTTCTTATTTAATTAAACAAAAAAAGACACCCGAAAGTGTCTTTTTATTACTGATTTGTTTGTGCCAATAAGTTAACTATTTTATTTGGGTCTTTCCTATCTTCCCATTTAATTAGCTTCCTGTTGAAATCACTTACTGTATGAATTGCTTTACCTTTTCTTGCTTTCCACTTGTTAGTAAAGAAAGGTCTTTCTGGTCCACCTCTATGTTCAATATAATAATCACAAGTCTTTTCCCATTCTGCAATAGAAACCGCTTTGCCATAGTGTTGAATGAATCCACCTACTACTGCATTTCTAAATCCAATAGGTTGTCGGTCATAGAATACAATGCCCGGTTTGGGTCTAAACAACATCATTATATCTCTGTATTCCGGCCCCATCCATTCTCTTTCTAAGTAATTCTTATCAACATCATCTTTTGTAATATAATAATCAAATAATCTCATATAGTAAGAATCAATTCTATCATCTTCTAAGTTTATACCATCGAAATCTGCAATTTCGTCCGAATCAAAATAATAAACCCAATCCGGATTGCTTTTTAAACTTTCTTCATAAATAATTTGACGCAAACTACCTTCTGCTTTTGCTCTACCATTCGAATCACTTGACCAAGAAGTTCCTCTTATTACCTTAACAACTGATGGATGATTCTCACATATATTAGGCGTTTCGTCTGTACTACAATCGTCATATACATAAATCTCATCAACTAATGTTGCAACATGGTCTAATGTATTCTTAATGATTTCTTGTTCGTTTCTAACTCTTGTTATTCCTACTATTTTCATAATCCTAAATATTTTTCTATTTGTATATCCATATTAAAATTCTTCAATGCATAATCTCTAAAATAATCACCTAGTGTGTCATCATACTTAGCAAATTCATCAAGTACCATTTGTTCATCAAAACGCAATTTTAACGCTCGACCACTACAATTATTTTCTAATGATTTGTCAATAGTATCCGGTGTTAATAATCCATCTCCTACCATTCCTTGACCTGAATATCCTCTATTATCTAATATAAATACCGGACGACCACAAGCCATTGATTCATAGGCACCTCTACCTAATGTAACAACTAAATCAGCTTCTTGAATCTTTTTTTCGATGTCAAAAATAGGATTGATATACTTATTATGCCATTCAAATTCTACACCTACTTTTGCACAAGCATTGGCAATTAATTGATTAACACCTTGGTCGTGTGCCAAAGAAAAAACCTTTTTCAATTTTTTATTTATTGGTTTAATAGGTATAAATCTATCACAATCAACACCATTGTGTATGATAGTAGATTCCATTCCTTTACTTTTGATATGCGTTTGAACTTCTTGTGATATTGCAACTAAGTTTGTAACATTAGGGTCTGGTTGTTCTAATTCTGGATATATACCATGACAAGTTTGAATTGATTTGTTTGCAACTTGATGTGTGTATTGTGTTGTAGATAAATGTGAAGAAAGTGCAACATCGTAACCTCTATTCAATTTGGTTGTGAATATTTTTACTCCTAATTTCTTGACTTCATCTCCTACCATTGTTACTGGTCCTGTTGTAAATGCATCTACATCATATCCGTGTTTTTTCAAGGTAGCAATAACACAATATGCATAAGTTTCACTACCTCCAGTAAAGGAAAATGTATTGTTTGATACTAATATTTTCATATGTTTATAGTTTAGCGAGTATGTAATTTCATATTAATGTATTCTGGTTGACATAATAATCAGCACTATTATTTTTTGATATCATAATCTAATTTCATTAAAATATTTGTATTGTCTTTTTCTATTACCTTGAAATTTAATTTGTTATATATGTAAATTGCTCGTTCATTATGAGGTAATACTTCTAAGTATAAGGTATTTATACCTTTTTCTAAATGCAATTTTTTCATAAATTTTACATAGGATATCGTTGCCCATCCTTGCCCCCTAAAATCTGGGTGTATGTCCATACCTATGTAACAAGTATCATCTATATAATTTGATGTTCTAAAATAACCTATTTTCTTAATGCCTATACTAACAATATAGTAAACATTCGGGGTTTCATTAAACCATTTTTTTACTTGTTCAAAGGTGTACTTTGTTTTATCGTGTAAGAATTCAACACTTTTGTTTCTAACCTCAGTAAAGAATTCTAAATCGTTTTTTGTCATCTTTCTTATAACCACAATTCCTTTGCTTTTAGTAATAATGAATCATATTCTGTAAAACTTAATATGTTGGAATCCGATAGAAGTCGTAACCAAGAATTAGTATCCCAAACTCCCCTGTTTGCCGATGGTGCATTTGGTGACTTATATATCAACAAATCCCCACCAAAATATGCGGGAATAACACAATCTCCAGCCGGAGAAATATGTTTATCTGAATTTGCTAATATCTTAAATTGCAATTCGTTATAAGAATCTTTTGTATCGTTATATAAATCTTTAATCCAAATAACATTCGAAAATTCACTCAATACTTGTTCATCTCCAATATCCATAACATTTTGATTATTGTCTTTAGTTATATTCGAACAGTCAAATGGTCTGATGTAAATTATTTGATATTTTTCTTGAAAGGTTTCAAATATATTTCTAAGAGTATCAGCATCTAAATAATTTTTAGGAAACTGTAACCATTCTTGCGTATTCTTATTGTTGATTGTCAATATTGGTTTATCAAAAACAATTTCGTTATTTTTATATTGTTCTTTTAGTTTCGGAGGTTCCCAATCTTTTTGTGTAAATTGTGGTGCATTAAAATCATAACATTGAAAATGATATTCAAATATAGTACCATCGTGTTTGTCTAACTCTTCGTGATTTTCTGAAAAATAAAACAAAGGTTTAGTTCCTAATCTACTACTCGTTTTTCCTAACCTACCTTGTTTATGCAATGAATATGCATTAGGTAAAAAGTACATTAGGATGAACCCAAATTCTTTATAAGTATTGTACATATTTATTTATGGATAGGTATTGATTTAATTAATAGTGGAAGTTTATTGTTGGTGTATATTCTCGGGTTGTTAATTTCAAATGCTCTTTGAAATTCAGTATATCCAACATCTGTAATGTCTGTAAATTTGTTTTCTAAAAAATTTAGAAAAGTTAGTTGACACTTACCAAATTTTGCATAATTATAAGTACCGGCTATAGTACTATCTACATTCAAATCAAAAAGTCTATCGTGTTTTTTTAAAGTAGGAAAAACTAAGGAATTTTTAAATAGACCATTAGATATTGAAGCGTGATTGTTGACCCAATATGATGCAACAAAACTGTGATTTTCTATCTTTTGTAAAAAGAAACTTATTGTATTTTTAAGATTGGGTATATAGTCATCTTCTATTAAAAAAGAATAATCATAATCTTTATAGGTTTCTATGATTCCTTTTTCCCAAGCACCATAAGAACCATATGTATTTTTTCTAACAAATAAATTTCCTTTTAAGTTACTTTTTTCTATGAATTCATTTATAGTATCAATACAGTATTTGTCATCTTCAATATCAGATTCGTTGATTACAAAAGTAAACCCACTAATGTTTTCGGGTTCCTTAGATAAATATTTTATGTGTTCATTTAAGAACTTTTTAAATTGAGTTTTACCTCCAGTTCTTCTAATACCACAATATAGAGCTACAATATAATTTACCATCCTTTTTTTATTACATCAACTATATATTGTCTATCTTCTTTTGATACCCACCATCCAACTGGAATCGCAGTTAACTTACCTTTGATACTATCTAAGTTAGGTAATGAACTTCTAAATTCACTTAAACAACTATGAATATCATTTCTTTCATGAACTTGACTTGTAGCAATACCATGTTCTTTCATATGTTTAGTAAACTTATCTTTATCATCAACTAACAAAGAATAAATCCAATATGCACTTTCCATTCTTGTATCTCTTTCTAATAGAGTAATTCCAGATATTCCCTTTAATGCATCATCATAGAACTTACCATTTGAAATGTGTTTATCTATAACATCTTTTTGAACATTTTCAAGGTTTGACATACCAATAGATGCACTGACATCGTTCATGTGAAATTTGAATCCCCATTCTGGAATGTCGGCTTCACATCTAAAATCTTTTCTATCAGATTCTCTATCTATACCATACCATCTTAATAACTTTGACCTATTGTATAAATTCTTGTGAGGAACAATTAAACAACCACCATCTACTGAAGTTAAATGTTTAATTGCTTGAAAACTAAATGTGCATATGTTTCCGTGGGAACCTATAATCTTATCATTAAATTTACTACCTAATGAATGAGCACAATCTTCTATGACCGCAGGTTTAAATCCGAAATTAAGTTTTGCTTTTCTTTGTATTTCTTTTACCTTATCTAAATCCACAGGATAACCTCCCCAATGTACTAAGAATATAACTTTAGTTTTACTTGTAATTTTTCGAGATAGGTCATCTAAATCCATATTTAAAGTTTTAGGGTCAATATCAACCCACTTAATCTTTAAATTGTTGGCCAAAATAGGAAAATTAGTTGCAGTACAAGTCAATGCTGTTGCCAAAACTTCGTCACCATCTTGAATACCTGGCCATTTAGATTCTATTCTAGCGAGACCTCCGAATATTTCAGAATTTTCTTGTGGGGTTTTTAACATATGCAATGCTAAATGTTCTGCCGATGTTGCAGAATTTGTTGTTGCAACATAATCAGAATTAAAAAAAGTTTTTAATTTCTTTTCAAATTTATCAACTACTGGTCCTTGACCTATAAACCCAGAATCTATAACTTTTGCTGCATCCTTTGATGCATTTTTAGACATATATACTTTAAATAGTGGGATATTCTTTTTAGAATCTTTCATATTTGTTAACGTTATATACTATTTAAAACAAAAAAAAGAGGATAATATTTTACTACTATCCTCTTTTTTACTATTTTATTTTTACTATATTGAATTTCTAAGTCTTGCTAAAATATCTTTTTGTCTAGAAACATTTCCACCACTTGACATAACAGCATCTGCTAACCATTTTGCAGCACCTTTTTTATTTTTAACTCCTTTGTCGTATTTGATAATTGCATCTACTAAATACTTATCACCATCAGTAACTATTTCAGCACTGAATTGTACATCATCGGCATCCAATTTTTGTGTGCCCCAATTTGATTGTTCATCAGCTAAACTTTCTATAAAGTTTAACAATTGTTGATTTGAATAATCCAAAGCACCTTCGTTCAAGAATTCTTTATTTCCATTTAGTACAGCATTAGTAATACTCAATCTATCTTTTAAACTTCCTTTCTTTGCAAATGTAAAAAGTTTCTTTGCAAATTTAACATCACCTCCTATAAAATCTATAACTGCAGTAACTCTTAATCCTGTATAGTGTGCAATATCTTTTGATAAAGAATCTACTAGATTTTGTCCAGATTGACTTTCGTTTATTCCTTTCTTAATATTATCAAGTTTTTTCTTTGCTTCTTCAATATCCTTTTCTATAAACTTAATAAACTTTGGATTGGTTTCAGCTTCTAATTCTTTGTGTAAGTCAATAAGATACATTGCCATATTGTTCATATCTCTTTGTTTACCTTCGTTCATTTCTTGATGTTTGATATACATCTCTTTATATTCTTTTATTTTCTTATTACTCAAAGAAGAAAATTGAAACCAAGTCATTCCATAATAACTTGCAACAGCTTTTAGGTCTACTGATTTTTTCTTTTCGTTCAGAAATTCGTTTAATGGTTTCATATCTATTATTTATTTATTTTATAAACTTCTCTAGGAATTACATAATATTCTACTTGAACTTCATATTCAGAATATTCGTCTATATCATCTGGATAAATTGTAGTTATAGAACCTTCTCCTCTACCACCAGCATCACTAACAAAATGAATTTTTCCTTTACCGTCAGGAACGTAATCATCACCATTATCTATTTTAGCATATTTGGTATTCCCAGTATATCCATGGTGGATTGCTAATCTAAATAAATCTCTTGGTGTTACTCTACGCCCTAAAACATTTACACGAACTCTAATTTCCCCAGATTTAGTAATAAAGAATTCTCTCTGAACAAAAATTCCTTTAGACTGATAATCTTTTGTTTTCAATTCTTTATTCATTTTAACTAGGGTCTTTTTATCAATCCCCAGTTTCTTTGCGTTCATATCATCACTCTCATTTAAAAATTCGTTTAATGGTTTCATAATCTATTATTTATTTAAAATATAATTTAATTAAAATCTTATAGTTCCAATGGTCATATCCGACAATATGTTCTTTTTTCTTATCAATTATTACATAACAATCATCTTCACCACCATTACCGTCAAAATAATCACCATTAACTATAACATATTGTTTATTTTCTTTAATAGGGGAATCAATTTGTGATTTGTCAACTTTAATATATGCGTTACTTGGTGTATCAATATATATGTTTAAAGTATTATCTCTTTGGTCTTCCCAAGTTTTCCCCTTAAAGTTGTTTTCTTCGTTCAAAAATTCGTTTAATGGTTTCATATCTATTGTTTATTTTTTCCAAAAGTAATACATTTCATATTGACGGTCCTGAAATTGAACAATTCCGACTTTTTTATTTAACCCATATATGTTACCTAAACCATCGTCTGCCCAAACTTGTGGGTCGTATCCTTTATTGAAAGCTTTTTCGACTTTGTTAAATACCATTTTATCTACATGTTTACTATTACCAGATTTGTTATATAATGCCTGATTGCTATTTACAGATAAAATATCTGATGCTTTTTTAGCACCTAAAATTGACATAATATGTTTAATAGTTTCTGGTTCAAATGGACCATCCGTGATATTATAATTTGATTCAGAACTAAAGGATTCATTTAAAAATTCGTGTATTGCTTTCATATCTATTATTTATTTTAATCGTATCTATTATTTAATTTAATCGTATCTTTCTTCATCTTTTCTAATGAAAAAATCATAACCCCAATCGTTTCCTTTATCACCTTCTCTTGCAAGTACAATTTCTTTACTTCCATACCAATCTGTAAAAAAGTTGCGAGGATATTCAGTAATCGAATCTAATTCTTTTGTTATCTTTTTCCAATTTAATTTTCCTGGCCAATCACCGTACCTTTTGATTAGTTCAGGTAAAGTTTCAAAACCTTGTTCGAACCCACCACTACCATCAGCACCTCTTTTAATGAAAACATATCTATATTTAGGTATGTCTGGTTGTCTTATAGTTAAACTAACCCATTCGTCAACTTCTTCAATTTGAAATTTTAAATCTGGAAATTTCTTAGAAAGAATCTTTTCAACTCTTTTTACTTCTTTAACATCGGCAGAACCGGTTGTTTCACTTCCAACATTACCATTTTCTCTTGTTTGAAGCATAACTTCGTCAGTATGATAAGTAAAATCTTCATCATAAATATCCATATAAGTTTTAGTAGCTTTTATGGCATCAAGTAACTTTTTGTGAGTTCTACTTTCAAAATTAGTACTTTCATTAAGAAATTCGTTTAATGCTTTCATATCTATATATTGTCATTTTTCATTTTTTATTATTTATTTTAATCTTATTCAGATTCAAATGATACATTTATATTTTTTTTAATGAATATTTTATCTAATTCTTTTTCTAAGTTATCTAAATTATCTTCTATAAAAGTAAAATAATCTGATTTATCTTCTGCAGTAAACTCAGAAGTTTTTAACCACTTTTTTATTTTATCATGGTCAGAGGGTGTCGAACCAATTACAATTAATGTGTTTGGTTTACTTTCATTAAGAAATTCGTTTAATGCTTTCATATCTATATATTGTCATTTTTTATTTTTTTGGATATAATTTTTTCCCAAATATCACTCGATAAGGGGTAAGCATCTTCAGTACCTTCCCATTCGTCAATATTGTGCCAAATAGATTGAATTGCAGCATAGACTAAATTGCCATATTGCACCATTTTTTCATCTTTATAAGCGTTCTTTACATAATTTGCATATTCATCAATAAATTCTTTTGCTGATTTCTTATCTTTAATTCCCATAAGTATATCAGAAATAGCTGACCAATTCTTTTCTGGGTCTATATTATAATCTATCGAAAGTTTTTTTCCTTCATTTAAAAATTCGTTTAGTGCTTTCATTATACTTTAATAATTTTTTGATTTCTACCTACTCTAAATTCAGCACCTCTATATAAGGTAATAACAACAAAAGATAAATCGTTTCCATTCTTTTCCAGTATACCTACAACAGTTAATCCATCAGATTCTCTTTGTAAAACAAAACGGTCTTCGCCAATATCCATAGCATCATAGACTAAATCGTTTATCATATCTACGGTTGCTTTGCTTATTACTGAATTTACTTCTTTAAAAGTAACTGGTTCATATGCAGCTTGACCTTTTTTATCTTTTCGATTTAATCTTTCGATTGCATGTGTAGTTGATTCAATATCAATATCAAACTTAATCTTTCTGGAAACATGTCCTTCACTCTTTTCATTTAATATTTCTCTGTAACTCTTCATATTGATATCATTTAATCTATTTAATACTATCTATTACAATAGCAATATGTTTGTACTATATATTTTCCCCTGGAGAATTATACAATTATTAAATGCGTAGCCATCAGGTTTTATTTTATTTTTAGTCATTTATTTTTGATTAAATAATTAACAAATTCAAATGTAAACAAAATGAAAAATTTAAAACACTTTAAAGAATTATTAGAGGCACAAAAGGGTCTTGATTATTCAAAACTTAGTAAGTTAACAGTTACTAATTCTGATGGTTCTCAAACTGTTCATACAGCATCGGATGGTTCTAAAACTGTTGCAGAAAGTAAACCGGATGGTTCTAAGGACACTAAAGAAACTAAGAAAATAGACCAATATAAATCCGATGAACAACAAGAAAGTGAATCAGAAGGTTCTGAAACGCCATCGGAAAATCAATCAGAAACTGCACCTAAAGAAACTAAGAGGGTTGAAATTAAACCAATCTAAATGAAAAGTCTTAACGAATTTACTTTGCTTTGAAACTATGTTTTTTTCCTATTAATTGTTTAGCAATTTCTTTATCACTATCACTAATTTTTAGATTTTGTTTGTTACTACTAAACATTACGTACATATAACATTCAGTATCTTTTGTGATGATTTGATGGATTGCATTTCTTGGAATAATATACACATCTCCTTTTTTCAATTTTGTATCTGTAGATTTGTCATAACAACTACCATCTAAAATTGTAATGATTTCCCATTCTTTACTGTGAAAATGTTGTGCCGAAAAACTGTTTTCTTGATGATGTACTAATAAACTTTTATAGTCTTTGCCTTTATGTAAACCCATTGTGTGGATTCCTTTTCCGACTGAATCTTCTAATTCAATCCACTTATTTTTAAAGGTTTGGATATCTTTACTACTAACATCAGGAAAATCCATTGTAGTATTTGAAATAATATCTTTCACTCTTGTAAGTGATTCTACAGCATCTGTGTATGTTTCGCTTTTTTTGTTAGTAAAAATTATGTCAAATATGTTAAGGTCTTTCATTTCGTTTCCATCTTTATTTATTTAATCGTTTATATTTTAGTAAACCGTATTTTAAAGAAAAATGTACATCTAATAGACTAATGGTAACTTTTCATCTATCAAGCATATTACTTTATTTGCTCAACATTCCTTTTATCTCACTGAGTATTCTTAATATTTCCGCTTTGTGCTTTAAATCTTCTTCTTTATCATCGGTCATAGAACTAGCTTTAGTTTCCCACATTGCGGTCAACTTAATAACATCTTGCGATAGTTTATCTTTTGCTTTTTCGGTATCCATCAATCTTTTAGCTAACCACCATATAACAACAGCCATAATGACTACCATACCCATCTGCTCTATCAACCACTTTGTTATTTCGTCCATTTACCGTATAAACTTTTTTTCTTAATTTATTTAATCAAATCATATTTACTTATCTACATAACAAAAAAGTCTAAGAATAAACTTCTTAGACTAATTGAATAAAACTTAAAGGTAAATTTAATAAACAGTACCCATCAATATAGATGAAAGTAATTTCCATCCACCAAAAGATAAGACAAACCCTATAACTAAAGATAGTGTTTTATCTTTCTGAGACATAACTTCATTTGAACTAATTGTTACACCTTTTATAACAACATATCCACACCAAATGCATACTAATGCAAAAATAAAATCAAGTACTACCATTTCCAAATTCTTTATATAACCTAACTACCTTTTCCTTTTTTTCTTTTATCAAATCATCATCTAAACCAGGCACAATACCTAATTCAACAATCATTTCATAAACAGCAACTAAGTCTGCAATTTCATAACTAATCTTTTCAGCGTTAGTCAAATTACTTTCAAATTTACTTTCGAATCCAAATCTGTTAGCTTTACTTATAGCTTGAATAACTTCTGCACATTCTTCTCCTAATGTACTAAGTAAGTACGATTCTGGAGGATATTCATTGTTTATTTCCATAATAATATTTTAATTATTTTATTAAGTCTTCTAAATTAATATCGTACTCCTGAAACACTTCATTTATTTTACTTTGAAATTGTGTTGCAGTAAATTCATATCCCCATTTATTTTTAGATATATCTTTAATCTTCAACAAAGCAAGGGCCATATCTAAGGACTTAACGCATCTTAAATGCGACATTACATCATCCAAATCTTCTAAATCGAATTCTAGTTTTGCTTTCATAGTTTATTTATAGGTAGTAAATAAATCTACTTTGAATTTTTCTAAGGTAGATAATTTATCTTCTGCATCAACTAACTTTTGTAAAGCTTGTTCAGCATTGGCATAAAAATCATCCGTAGAGTGGTCACCAATTCCGGCAGGATGTTCAGTTAACAGTGTAATAGTTGTAATTGCTTCTTCCTTTTCGGATAGAGCTTTAGTTTCTAGTAATCGGTACAATTGTTCTTTCATAATGTATTCTTTTATATTAAAGCTTAATAACAGAAGTTTTATTTTGCGTTATTCTTTAAATAATTGTAGTATTTTTTAAGCGATTTGCCTAATTCTTTACTGGATTCACTTTTCTTAATCATGTTGATAATGTAATCACTATCTAAAATAATCTTTTTGTCTTTACTCATTTGTCTTTTATTTAATAGTATGGTTTAAGTTTATTATTTACCTTTCATAAAAAATCCGTTGATAACGTATTTATTTTCTGACAATGGTGTGTTTCCTTTGTGTGGGTGTGTAAAGAAAGGTGGAAACATAACTACTCTACCGACTTTTGCTTTTACAGTAATTCCTTGACTTGGGAATTCGGTTTCCCCACCTTCTTCAATCGTATTTAAGTAAAGTAAAGCTGTTAGGAATCTATGACAAGTAGTATTGTGAAAACTATTATCAATGTGTTCGTCAAACTTTCCTGTTCCTTTAATGTATTCCATTACCTTATATCCACCATCGCAAATTGTAAATGGTAGTGATGAATGTGAAATGTCGAACTTTTCAATATACTTTTTAAAACAATTAGAAAATGTTTCATAAATAAGGGCATCAGTGTCTTTATCTAAACTGGGGTCTATGTTCCAATCTGTTGTTATTTTACCTTTCCAATCTGCACCACCAGTTGTTTCACCTGGATAATGTCGGTCTTTGTTTAGTTTAAATTGTTCTAGTATTTCTTGGCATTTTTCTGGTGATACCACATCATCAAATATTCCTATGTGTGATAAGATAGTTTTGTCTTTTTCCATAATATATATTTTTATAAATATAAACAAATAGTTTTAGAATTGCAACTTTTGGATTACTTTTTTCTAAGAGAATCTACTAAGGTAAGTGCTAAACCTATTGAAATAATTATTCCGATTATGTTGAATGTTTGGTCTTCCATATAGTTATGTAGTATCCTTACATACTGCATCTTTAAAAATCAGTATATATTTTATCAAAAAATGTTTCTGCAGCTCTAGCACCTGGCCATTCTCCTATTCTTTCTTTATTACCTATTAAAGTAAAATGAATTCTGTTATTAATTCTTTCGATATCTATAATGTTATCAAGATTCAATAGTACAGTATTAGTTTCATTTCTACCTTTATCCACTTTTATTTTAATCAAATATGACATAGTTCTTATTTTTTAAGTACCCATTTAAGTACTTCGATTTCTAATTTAATATCTTCTATTGCACTTCTACAATGGGGTTGATGTTCACAGTAATGTTTAAGATTTTCTTGTAGATATTTTAATTGTTTCGTAACTTTTTTCTTTTTTCTCATATTCGTAAAGTGTGTTAATAGTTTCTTGTAGTTCTTCGAATTCTTGTATATACTTTTGTGCTAAAGTTTTGCATTTGTTTATTTCTAATTGCAATTTTTTAATATCCTCAGGGTCTGTATATACCTCTCTATCTTTTAAGTTCTGCAAACGACCCCATTCTTTTTGATAATTACTAACAAAAGGAGCAAGGTCATTAGATTTCTGCATAAGG
>Ga0209337_1000262_pt1 | contig 41942 bp, 62 predicted proteins | sample LinPmetageLP53_FD_184044 | JGI IMG/M metagenome (GOLD analysis project Ga0209337, IMG submission 184044) | Marine viral communities from the Pacific Ocean - LP-53 (SPAdes) (version 2) | ecosystem: Environmental > Aquatic > Marine > Oceanic | place: Pacific Ocean | collected 2010-02-08
TTTGACAATTCATTACTTAGCTTCCAAATTTAAGAAACAATTGTTATGTTCTTCCCACATACCCCAAATACTTGTTTTCCATTCATTGTAAACCGTAGTAAAAACATCTTGTGTTTCTTCAATAAAATCAAAGAACTCTAATAAATCAGTATCACTTAGACTACAATACCATTCATTATCTAAATCATAAACGTGAGTTGTAGTACCCTCATCTTTATTAATAGTTCCATCTTCATTAATTGGGTGTGTGATTAATTTTCTTGTTAACGCTGTTCCAACACTATTTAGTAAAATCATAAAACTCCTTTTATTGTTATTGTCATTTCTAATCATACTATAATATACGACAAATATGGCTAATAACCTAATGTTTTATGTGTTTTATTTGTAACAGTTTGTAACAGGTTTGTTACTGAGGTTTGTGGAGCTGATAGGATTCGAACCTACGACTTCTTCCGTGCAAGGGAAGCACTCTCCCAACTGAGTTACAGCCCCAATAATTTATCTTCTTTTTGGTTTAACCAATCTAACAGAATAACCCAATTTATCAAATTGTTCTACCGTCATCTTTTTTCTTTTCATAAAGAATATTTTAGCTTGTTTTAAATTAGCTAATGGTGCTTTATCCACCACATCATTATTTAATACTAATTCATACATTAAATCAATCCTTCTTTTTTAAATCGTGTTTTCCATTTAGACCAATTCTTTTGTCCGAATTGTTCTGCTTTTATCTCATACTTGTTGTCTTTATAAACATCTTTACCATCAGTTGATAAAAGATTCATTTCCATTTCATACATATCTTTGAACTTCTTCCAACCATATTTCTTAGAATCCATAGCGTGATAGATTTCGTGAAGTATTGTAATCAAGAACTCTTTGACTTGGCTATTCTTAATTGTCTTATATTTTGTAGATAACTCCAATGTACCGGTATCAACATTATAGTGTGCATGATTCTTCATTGATTTTAATTTAACTCTAACATTACCAACTTTGTAATGTTTTAGTAAAGTCGTAATCATTTGACTTTTATTTTCTTTTGATATAAATTCTCTTATTAACATTAAAAACTCTTTAATACTTTTGTCCAACGACTACCACTATGTCTTGGTTCACCATTGTCATCTTCATCTAAAAATGGACTGTTATGATGTATACCAATTGTACTACCTGATATTTCACTTGGGTTATCAACATAATCTTCCACAACTTTTTTAGCTTCATCAACTATTTCTTTTTGTAGTTTTTCTAATTCTTCTTTTTGTTTTTTTGTTAAATCATCATCTTCCATCATTATCTCCACCATCTCTAAACCTGGCCCACACATTATAGAAAACTCGCACTTACTTGATTGTATCCAATCCACCAAAGTTTTCCAGCTCTATCTTGAACTTGTATTTTACTTTTATCAAGAGCTTCAATCTTACAAATTGTATTTTTATACAACATACCATTAACTGATGGAATATCTTCTTGAATACAAACTCGTTTACCTATCTTTAACACTGTACCTCGTACATCTTTCATTTGTTTCTCCTATTTACAAAACTTTTTAGCACTTGGAAAGTAACCATTAAATGAATAATAACAATTTGGACATAACATTCTAATGTTACCATCCAACCAATTCTTACTGTCACCATCTTTAAAATCTACCCCTAAACATATCTTGTTTGTAGCTAAATTAACTTCATTGTAACCACAATTGTGACATTCATCTAACCAATAGCCTTTCTTAATCAATTCTTCTTTGACCGTTGATTGACTCCACTTTCTTGGAACTTTTCTCTTACCAAGTATTATGTCTTCAACATTTGTAGTACGGGTTACCCAACCTTTTTGGATACCAATACCTTCTTTGTTCAAATGTTGGTCGAATACTTTATAATACTTGGCCCATTTCCTATAAGTGGTGTAACATACATTCATCCATTTGGCCGCAGCCATATTGGACTTAGTATGTTTCTGAGCCTCCAATATCATATTCTTGGTTATTACTTTTCTTCTACCAGGAATGTTTAAAGGACGATTAGCACTCATTATGTTCTCTGAAATACCTTTGTTCTTGGTTGAAAACCATAAATTTTTTGAGATTTTAGATTTCTTCCCTCCGTCAAGGTTGCTTTTCTCCACGGGTTAGCTTCTTCTGGTCTATTGGTTTGCCAAAATAATTCACCTACTTCTAAATCACTAAAGTAAAATTCTTCAAAATCTTTACTCAAGTTACTTGGTGGATTATATCTATCGTTTACTTGATTATTTTCAGCCATTATGCTTCCTCCCAACCAGCAGATGTATCAACTATACCAGCTATAGCTTCAAACTCATCTTTAACTGATTCAAATAAATTTACTTTATTATAATCACCATCAATGTTTTTTGATTTTTTACCCTTTGGTACAAATACATTTTTATCCAATTTATCATACATTGAATCAAGTGCATTTTTTATTATTTGTATTTGTTCATATCCTTCTTTACTTATTTTAGACATTATTTGTCCTCCTGTAACAGTTGTTTTTCTTGTTGTTCTTTTACCTTATCATACATATCTTTTGTATGTTTTCCAATAAATTCGTTTACATCAACATTAAGTCTTTTTAATTCAGTTAATGCTAAATCTTTTACAAATTGTTCTTGTTTTGAATCAAGAATTGTTGTCATTAATTTTGTTATATAACTACCTAATTTATTCATCTATTTTTACCTTTATGTTATCTAACCATTGGTTATCATATTCATCATAATATGTTACCCAAATAGTAGCTGTTTGTCCAATATTTTCTTCATAAACTCCTATCATTTGATAAGAATATCCATCTTCACTCGAATAACCTGAACCATTCACAATAGGAACATCTTCACAATAATCCCAAGTACAACCCTCAAATGTAACATTTGTTGTCCAACCCACATATTCGTATTCATAACCAACATATGCTCTTAACTGAGTAAATGTTTGTATTTGATTATCATTAAAATCTAAATGATATACACCATTTTTATCCATTTGTAAGTCAGGTGCTTCTATTTCTAAATAACAATAATCACAACTTGTATTTGGATTGTCACAACCAATGAATATTATACTTATTATGTATATAAATATATATTTAATTATCTTTTTTATCATATTTCTTTTTTCTCCTTTTATTATTAGCTTCTTTTATGTTTTTTCTCTTTTTAACTTTTTTTTGTCTTCTTCTATCTTCTCTAACATCATCATAATTTATATAATCTATTTTAGACATTATGTTCTTCTCCTATAATATACAACATTTTTTGCATGTAAGTCAAGCTTTTTCTTTTATTTATCATCAACTACAGCCCTACCTTTCAATTCTTTCCAATCTTGTTCTGGTCTTACATCTAAATTAGTTGCCCAAGCACCAATTAATGTAGCTGGCCATAAATCTAAATCATTTTTAGATAATTCAATTAATGCATTTATATCTTTAGGAAAACAACTACCACCAAAACCTAATTTCCCATCAGGACCAGGTACAGCCCAATGTGACTTACCAAGTCTTTCATCATATGTAGAATACTCTACAACTTTATCATAATCAATTTCTAATCTACCACATATTTCATATATTTCATTTGCAAATGATACTTTTGTAGCTAAGAATGTGTTAGTCATATACTTAACCATTTCAGCTGTTTTTGAACCTGTTTTAACTATGGTAGCATCAGGAAACAACAATGAATACACTTGTCTTAATTTTGTAGTTGCTGGTCTTTCACCACCAATTATAATTCTACTCTGATTTCTAAAGTCTTCTATAAAATTAGCTTCAGTTAAAAACTCAGGATTAAATATAACTGATACATATTCACATTCTTTATTTAATCTATTTGTAGTTCCTGGTGGTATTGTAGATTTAATTGCAATTATTCTATTTGAACATTGTCTCGTCAAAGCCAGTTCATTCAACTCTTTAACCACACCTTCAACTATACTTGTATCACAACTACCATCTTTTTTCATAGGTGTTGGAACACATACGAATATAATATTATTTCTATCAATTATATCTTCAATATAATCAACATCTCTTTTGCTTTCATCTAAATCAAAAGTATCTACTTCATAGTGTTTACTAAACACCTCTTTAACTGCAGTTCCCACATAACCTTGTCCTACTATTCCTATTCTCATAATTGTTCCTTTATCCAATCTTCTAAGTTAATTTTTGGATTCCACCTTAATTTTTTTCTAGCTAAATCCGACCTACACAATGTATCTCTTGACTCACCTGGTATTTTATCTATATAAACTTTTTCACCACCAAACATTTCAGCTACCTCATTTATAGAATGATTCTCACCTCTACCCAATTCAAATGTTGAACCCCATTGTGACGGCATCAATTCAACTACTCTTATCATAGCATCAACTATATCATCTACATGTGTGAAATCTCTTCGTTGTTCTCCATCGGATGTAATTGTTAAAGGTTTACCATTTCTATATTGTTCTAAAAATATAGGTAATACCGTTCTATAACCACCACTCATTGGCATGTAATCACCATAAACATTATAGAATCTACATATCGTAACTTCTAATCCGTATACTCGTTCATAAAGTTTACAAAGTTCCTCACCTTGCCATTTACTGAATGTGTATGGATTCTTATGTGTACCACCCCAAAATGAACTTGAGCCAGCATATATTACAGGTATTTCATATTTACGAGCCAAGTCTAATATATTTTGAGTTCCACCAACATTAACATCACAAACCTCTTTTGGATTTTTAAATGATGGACCAATTCTTGGTAATGCAGCCAAATGAAATATAACATCAACACCATTCATTATATCATCCATTTTTTTATCTTCAAAGTATTGATTGTGTGAAATGTCTATCAAAAATAATTTAGCTTCTTTGTTTATATTATACTGACTACCAGTAGATAAGTTATCAAATATAATTACTTCATAATTATCTTCAACTAATCTGTTAACTAAATTAGTTCCTACAAATCCAGCACCACCAGTTACTAACGCCCGCATTTAATTAACTCCCCTTCATATGTTTTTATTTTATTTATACTAATCTCAAATATATCCAATTCAAAACTACCAACTTCTAATTCATCATTAGCAAGTATTTCTGGTAGTTGTTGAAGTATTTTAAAATTATCATTGTTTAAATCACCCAAATCAAATCTAACTTCTATATCATTTCGTTTCTCTGAATCAATAGAAAATATTCTATCATTCAAATCATATAGAGTATTTGGTTGTTCCTTATCAATATAATCTTGAACATATGTGTCAACATATAATGTAGAACAAAATGGTTCAAGATGTTGTATCATTTCACCATTACATCTTTTTACTACAAAACCAATATCATACTTTGGAACAACGATTGGTTTCATCAACGAATCATGTTTAACTATAGTTCCCCATTTACGAATAAAGTTTCTCATATTCTTTGTAGTTGTATGTAACCATTCAGGTGAATCTTTACCTGGTGCACCACCAGCCATTGGATTAAATCTACTACCACGACTTGTCATATGATACACAAATCCACCCCAAGTCTGTACAAACTTACAACCACTTAATTGTAATCTATTAAATATGTCTGAATCTTCTTTTGATTGTGGAGCGAATAACTTATCGTGGCCACCAACTTTCCAATAGTCTTCTTTGTATATAGCCCATGGTGCAAATACACCTTCAGTTGTTTTGTTCTGTTTAAATTTATCTAAATCTTTTAAAAATTGCAACTCATCAAACTCTTCGGGTTCAATACCATAGTCAGCCAATATCTTTTCTGGACCTGGAGGATGTAGTGATGGTTCTATTCGTGTAGCAGTAACTACAACACCCGGCTCAATATGTTTTAATATTTCCTCATCTAACTTAGGTGCTACATACATATCCGCGTGTAGAAACATTACTATATCATTAGATGCTTCTTCACATAGTTTATCATACCAATGAACTATACCTTTTCTTTCAGGTCCTTCGTTTCTAAATATCTTTACATTGTAGTCTGTTTTTTTGATTTCTTGTAACCACTCCCAAGTACCATCACTTGAAAAATCATCAGCTAATAATATTTCATGTACATATCCTAAGTTTTTTCTAATTGAATTGTACATCCATTTTAAATATGTTAAATTATTTCTACTTGGTGATATAAAACTAATTGATTTCATATTATTTGTTCCACCAATTATCAGATTCAATAACTAATTTATTCTTTTCTGTAAATCTAATATACTCTTTATCTACATTTATTAAAAAATTAGAATATTTTTCAAGTTCATCATCACTAAGGCTCATTCCCAAACCACATTCTTGGTGTAATTCTTTCACATCGTATCCTACTAAATTATTTAAAACTTCTTGTAAAAGATTAGCTTCTGAACTAATAGGTTCTAATTTACTTTTGACTTTTTTTCTAATCACAGCTACAGAGTCATAAATTTCTACACTTTGAATTGATAAATCATAATAACTTGGTTCTTCATCTACTAATTCTAACTCAGCTCTTTTAGATTCTTGTCCATTTTTTTTGTAATAACAAGAATGTATGTTATCTACAAAAGATTTTATTAATTCAATAAATGAAGTTTCACCTTTATATTTACCCTCAAATTTAGGCCAATAACAACATTGTATATCTTCTATCACATAAATACCACCATCTTCCAACAATGGCCATAAAGTTTCAAATGAAGTTTTCATCTGTGTCATAGTGTGGCCACCATCATCAACCACTATATCTAATTTACCAGCATCTTTGTGAATTTTTTTTAATAATTCAACATCAGTTTGACTACCTTCATATATTTTAACTCCATTTTCAGCATCACCATTTGCAAAATGTTGAGTCATAGGGTCAATGTCTAGTCCATATATTTTAGATTTTGGTAAATATACTCTCCAACCCCATAAAGCACCAGCCCATCTATTTCCAATTTCTAAAAAAGAATAGTCTTTGTCTCTATCTAAATTTAATCCATCATAAACATCAAAAAAATGTGACATTCTTCTATCCGACAGGCTATCACCACCTATTTCTTTTTCGTTATTTAAAGATGCAACAGACAAGAGTTTACCTACAAGTACAGACTCTTTCATATTTTTTGCTTTTTTAGATAAAAACTTTAAATCTTCTTTATTTGGTTTATGACTTCTTTGTTCTGCTTGACAAAATGCCCCATTTATAAAAGATGTTTTAACATCTTTAAAAAATCTTGCACGTTTTTTATCGTCTGGTCTTTGTTCTATTTTAGGTTTGTTAATATTTTTTGTTTCCATATCTTTAGAAACTCCTCCTCTGAATAATTTTTATAATATAATTCTTTTGTTTCGTTTGAACAATGATTATAAAAATCATCATCTTTTAATTTATTAGCTAATTCTTTAGCCTTTTTAATGTCCCCCTCTTCAACACTTAATGAAGGATGTAATTCTTTTTGAGTATTCACATTATCATAACCAATACAAGGTATCCCAAGATAACTACAATTTAAATTAAATGAACCTGCTGATGGTGTTCCTAATTGAACAGCATATTTATGTTTTGAAAGTTCATACATAAAATCAGTCCAAGTTACCCAATCTAAATGTTTTATGTCAAGTTCTTTTTCTTTGTCTTTCATTCTTCCTGTAGTTGGTGCCCATACTTCATCTGATATTTCTCTAGCAACCATATAAGAATCTATACCTCTATAAATACTTACAAAATTACCACCAATCATAACTGACTCATTTTTCTCATCACTTGTTTTAACATTATCACCAATCATAACCGTTGGTAATAATTCACATGGTTTATTAGTTAAACCTCTGTAATATTTTAAATCTACATCATTGTGACATAAAATTAAGTCAAACTCTAAAATTGTATTAAAATACCAAATCTGTTCTTCTATTTCATTGTCTTGCCAATACCAATATGTACTCTCTTGCATTATAGCTATTTTTTTACATACTCTTCTTAAATTTTCTACAAATGGATAGTCAATTAGATAGTTTTTAGTTTTTGGTATAATCACAATACCAACATCAAACGAATCTGACGGTATAGTGTGTAGAGAAACAATTGGGTGGTGTGTAGCATTCAAAGCACATATCCAAGACACATCACTTCTCATATTTGGATTACTTCTTGGCATTTTACCTTGATAATTACCCTCTGTAAAAAATCCTATTCTCATTCGTTTATTAACTCTAACATTTCTACATCACTCATTTTATCTGCGGATTGAGATGAGTATTCAATGTTTAATTTATTTTTACCATCATTTAATTGTTTTTTTAGTATTATTAAATTATCCTCAATGTATGTGTATGGTAATTCCCGTTCACTCATTAGTTTTTCATTTAATCTTTCACCTGGTCTTAGACCAACAACCTCAACATCATCAGAAATTATTTTAGCTAAATCATACATATTTACAGACTTCATAAATGTAGAAGCTGTAAAACCTCCACCATTTTTATCACAATAATTTATAGTGTCGTGTATCAAGTTTACTGCAGATTTTCTTGAAAACATTAATCTATTCATATTTTTATCTGTTAATTTTAAGGATTCACCTTTTTCTTTTTGACCTAACCAAAATGGTATTACAGAACCATTCGTGTTAGCTACATTTGCAAATCTACAAACTGCAAACTTATTCTGCGTCGTGTTAGCTTCGTAAAAACAATGTTCCATAAGTGATTTACTATAACCATAAACATTTTCAGGAAAACAAGCTTTGTCTGTACTAATAGCTATAGTTATTGGAACATTTGCTCTAACACTAGCAGATATAACATTCAAACTACCCAAAACATTAACCTTACATGCATTAATTGGATTTTCTTCAGCTAAATTAACATGCTTCATAGCTGCCATATGAATCACCACATCAGGTTTTACTTTTAAAAATATTGTTGTTAAATTATCTTGACTTTCAATATCAGAAAAATATATGTTTACTTTTGGAAATTTTGTTTTTAATTCAGCCTGCATTAATTCATTTCTTGATATTGAACTAAACTCATAATCATTGTAAAATTCATCAATAAATGCTGAACCTATTGTTCCTGAACCACCTACTATTAGTATTTTTTTCATTATTAACCCCTAAATATTTCTATTATTCTAAATTGTTCAACAAACTCTTTTCCTCTTTTTTTACATTGAAAATTACTATGAAAAGAATCTAATGTTGGTTTCTGAAAATAAAGTTTACTATTTTGTGATTTAAATTCTTCCAAAGATTCTAATTTCCTATCATAAAAATTTGTTACATCAACAAACATATTTGGAATCCAAGTATTTAATGTACTGACAGTTTTATATTCAATTAATGATATAGTGTTTTTTCTGACAAGTGCGTCACCGAATTTATTTACAAAACGATGTTCATACATTGAATCCTTACTTGGTGGGATAAGGATACAATCATAGTCGTTTTTATTTAAAAATGTTTTTTCAATATAATTTATCCACTCAGGTTCACTTTTATCTTCTATATATTCTGTATCAGAAAACCATAAAAGTTTAATGTTTTTACATCGAGCTTTACTCCAAACATCATGTACTTCTTTTCTTCTATCTTGTTTATTAGTTGTGTCAAACCCTTTAGCTCCACCACGACTTAAACAAAAAATATCAAATTTAGTATCTGATTTTTTTGCTATTGTCCCTAACATACTGTACTCCACATCATCTGGATGGGGAGATAAACATAATACTCGTTTAAAATTTAAAAATTTCATTTTGTCCACTCCTGCTTTATTGATTTAAATGGTTTATTTGTGTAAAATTTTATTCCACATCTTCTTAAATAATCTCGTAAGTCCTCAACTACTTTTCCTGAACCATTAATTATAATTCTTTTATCTAAGTCAAATGTAGTAACACAACTCATACCTTCAGCAAACTCTGTCAAAAGTATTTTTCTATTTTTATATTCAGTTTTATGGTAATAATAAACTTTTTTCTCATTAAGTAATTTTTCCCAATCTTCTAAAATACTATTGATTAATTTTTCCATTTTATTTTCATTTAACTTTTTTGGATAACAATTCTCTTTGATTACTTTACAAGGTGAACCAGCAGCCAGACAACCACTTGGTATATCTTTATTGATAATAGAACCAATACCTATAACTGAATCGTCTCCTATTGTAACATTAGGTAAAACAATACATCTTGCTGGTAACCATACATTGTTACCTATCTTAACAGGACCAAAATCTGATGGGAATCCTTGTGTGACATCTAACCAAGCTCCATGTGTCCAAATCATAACTTCAGCACCAATACCAACATCATCACCAATCTCTACCGATTCCGATGGATTTATGATTGTTCCTTCAAATATACCAACATTATTTCCAATCTTTACATTTGAATTTAAACCAGTAGAACCACCTCTACCTATTTCAACACCATCAGCCATATAAAGAAATTTACCAACTTCAAGTTTTCTACAAGTTATCTTAACATTATTACCAATTTTTGATAATTTGTCTATTTTAATTGAGTCACAATGTATTTCAACATTATCACCAATAACCACAGAATTATCAATATTAATACTGTTTGCAATAATTTTACTATTTTTTCCTATTTTATAGGTCATTATTTAAAACTTTTTATTTTATTAACTATTAATTTAATTTCATCATCTTTTAAAGATTGATGCAATGGTATACACAATGTTTTATTAGCAGCAAAATTAGTATTTGGTAAATTGTCTGAACCCCTACATTTATCTTTATAATACTCAACCCAATGTAATGGATAATATCTAAAAGTAGTATAAATACCATTTTCTTTTAAGTACTTAGCCAATTCATCTCGTTCTTCTAATTGAATCCAATACATATAATATGAAGATTCTACTTCATCTGATAAATTGGGTGGTATTGTTAACCATTCTAATATACGAAGGTTTTGGTCATAAAAACAAGCAATTTCTTTTCTTTTTTCAATAAATTTATCAACTTTCTTTAGTTGTTCTAAACCAATAGCAGCTGTTACATCATTTATTATTGCTCTTCTTGATGGTGATGATATATCAAATTCCCACCACTTGTTATCTAAACTACTTGTCATACCACTTGGTGTCTCTAAACCTAAATAACATCTTTTTTCTAATTCAATTTTATCTTGTTTATTTTTACAATGAATTAAACCACAATCACCTGCAACTAATATTTTCATAGAGTCAAAAGACCAAATACCAAAATCTCCTATGGTTCCTGTATTTTTATCTTTGTATGTTGAAAATGGGCTACATGCATTGTCTTCGATAAGTTTTATATTATTTTGTTTACATAATCTAACTAAAGAATCCATTTCACAGGGTAATCCACCATAATGTAAAATTATAACTGCTTTTGTTTTCTGTGTTATTTTTTGATGTATATCATAAGAGGTAACATTTAATGTGTTTTTTTCTACATCACAAAATACAGGTGTAGCACCTAATTTTAATATAGCATTACCTATACCAACAAAACTTATTGATGGGATTATAACTTCATCACCCTTACCAATACCTAAGTAATCTAAAATCTGAAATGCACCCTCAGTACAACAAGTCGTTGTAAGAACATTCTCAACACTACATCCTATTCTGTTAGCTAACTGATTTTCAAACTCTGATGTTTTTGGACCTTTACCAATCCAATTTGAATCAAAAACCTCTTTTATTGCTTCAAGTTCTTCATTTCCTAATGAAGGTTGAAATACTGGTATCACTATAACCTCTCTCTCTAAACACCTGATGATGGAGTTTTTTTGTTTTCCTCTTTTATTAATTCATCTAATAGAAAGTTTTTATTTTCTACTAATTCATCTAAACTTTGATATAAAAATTCAGGATGACATTTATAGTTTCCTTGAGACCTACCAACCCAAGCAGCTTGAAAACACCACTTTTCTATCTCGTCCTCTTGGATTTTATTTTCATAAAAATATGTTCCGTTGTATTCTTTCAATTTATTTATATCACCAACATTATTTACCAAGAAATCTTGCCAATCATATTTTGATTTATATGTTTTTATTTCATCTTTTACATCCATTGTCATTAACAAGAATACTTGAAAGTTAATCAAATCCGTTAACATATCTGTAGATGTATTGAATCCATGTTTTTTCTCAAAGAAAGATATAAATTCTGTAATGTTTAATTCAAGTGTTGAACTATCAGTAACACATCTTAACCAACTAGCTTCTTCAATCGGCCATAAGATACTAGCTAAATTTGGGTCGTGATGGTCCCAGCCACCACCTGAATATCCCTTATCCATATAATCAATAAGTGTTTTATATTCTCTATGAAATAAAGAATCTTTGTGAGTTTGAGAAAACTCAACAAATGATTCATAAAAATCCATATAATTTAAATCATAAGCTTGATTATAGAATTTAGAAATATATTCTAATATACCCATACTATGAAATGCTTGTGTTACCCAACCATATAAGTACATTTGTTTTAACTCATCCAATGTAAAAGAATTACTTCCAACAACAATGTCTTCCCATTCTTGATATTCACCTCTGTTTTTAACTGATGAATGCCATAAGTAAATTGGAGAACGAATACTTTGTATGTCATACTTTTTTACATAATGTGGGTCATTCATTGGTGCGTTGGTAAATACACCACAATTATAAACATATACTACAGGTCTTGGGAATAATTCCATTAATTGTTCCATACCATGTTTATATGTTTCTAATGTTTCACCTGGCATACCCATAATTATTTCTGTATAGTTTTCTATTTTTTCTTTTCTGAATTTTTGAACTAATACACTAAATTGGTCAAACTTTATATTTTTTCTTTTAATTATATTTAATGTATTTGGGTCTAATGATTGAACAGCTAATGTAACAGCTCTCAATAAATCAGCATCAAGTAGTTCTTTAGCTATTGGTATAATTTTATCTGAAGATATTTTAGCCCAAGCTGGTCTTATCCTACCAGGAAATCCCTTTTCCATCTTTTCTGATTTAAGTTTTTTAGCTAATTTCATATCTCTATCAGTAAATATACCAAAATTAGCATCACATACATCAACATAAGGTATTTTATTATCAGCAAACCATTCTATCTCATCAAACAACCTATCCATTCCCCATCTTCTAACTGAGGTTTTGGTAGCACTTCCCCAATCACAGAATGTACAAGAAAAAGGACAACCACGATTAGTTTCCCAAGCTGCTATGTAATCAACACCCTCAACAGGTTCAACTAAATCTAATACCATATTGTTTAAATAAGCAGATGGTATTTCATCTAAACTCTTTATCCTTGTTTGTGGTAATGTTTTATAACTTTTTGTTTCTAATCCATTTATTTTTGCATAATTTTTATCTTTTAAAAATTCTTCAAAAACTTGTTTGACTGTATATTCTCCTTCTTGATGAACTAACATATCTACATATGGATAATCATCAAAGAAATTATTTGTGCTATTTTCTTTCCAACCTAAAGGAACTTTACCTTTATAACGAAGAGGAACATTTGGACCTCCAAATATAATCATACAATTAGGATATTTTTCTTTAACTCTTTTAGCTAATTCATTTGTTATCTCCCAATTCCAAACATAACAAGAACATATTAATATATCCGGGTCTTTTATTCTTTCTACATATTCTTCTAATTTATTTCTAAATATAAATGTTGTTTCATATTGAAATCTTTTCTTTAATTCTGGAAAAGAATTTACATATGAAAACAATGAAGCTACACTATATGGAAAGTGTATAGATGTTCCATATTGATAATTAAACTGTGAACTATATACTTTTATTTTTTTCATTTATTGTCCTTTTTAATTCTTTAATTTGTTTATCGTCTAAGTTGTATTGTTTTTTTATTTCACCAAGTAAATTTTTGGGTGTTAAACATTTGTCACCTTTTACTTCTATCTTATAAGGTATATCCATACACCAGCAATCACCATTTGGTTTACATTTTGAATCATTATTATTTTTTTTACTCATTTAAATTTTCCCCTATCTCATTGGATTATGTGGGTCTAATTCCCCTCGTCCCATTTCATATAAATAGTCTGAATCTAAATATCTATCACTTAAATAACCAATAGATTCTCTACCAAATACTTTATTCATTTTATATCCAAGCATAAACATAAACATATTTCCCGTACTACCTAAACCTGTTGTTCCTCTATAACAAATTTTTTGATGTTCTTCACTCCACTCCAACGGCACCCAAGCTTCTTTTCTTGGTTCAAATTCACCAATAGCTTTTAAGTCTGAATATTTACAACATATAAAACTACCTCTAATTACATAAGTTGGAGACAATGATTCTTGAAAAATATGTTTACTATCTTCTCTAGCATAATCTATAGGTTTAAGTTTACCCTCTAATTCTTCCGATATTGCAACTTTAAGATAATCGGTATGTGGATTAAATTCAGGCACAGGATAATTGAAACAATTTCCTAAAAATTTATATCCTTGATTAAGTTTTTCAACACATATGTTTATAAATTCCCAATTTTTAACAATAACATCATCGTGAATGAAAAAACAAACAGTGTCATCATCTACATTTAAATAATCAATTGCTTGTTGATAAGCTACAAACTCTTCACCAACATTTGGAAATAATTTATAATCAAAATTTTCTGTTATATATGATACGGGTTCTTTGTGACAACTAAAAAATACTTTGACATCATTATTAATTTCTGTCATTTCCTTCAGTCCTTCGTAAAATTCTATTTGGTTGTAATGCCATCCTACTATTATAAATTGTATTTTCATTTTAATGCGTCCTTCCAAGTAAATGATTTATGATTTGGATTAAATATATTATTGCAGTTTTCTAAACTCATCTCAAAAGCTTTTGTATACCACTCGTTTTGATTTCTTAACTTTCCTACATCGTGTTCATTGAATTTGTCCTTACCAATAACATTGAGCATTTTTTTAGGATGTTTTCTATTGTGAACCATTAGTATATTTTTAAAGTGATACTGAGGTATATTTCCAAGAACCTTTTGAGTCATATACATAAATGCTGTATCTTCGTGTACAAAGAATACAGAATTAGGGATATTAACACCTGATTTTATAACTTCACTACTTATTACCAACCCACAACCTTGAAACTTATGTGGTGATATTGTTGTAATCATTAAGTCCTCTACCTTATCATTAAATGAGTTCATTTCATCTTTTGACATTGTATATTTTAAACTCCACCAATTTTTAGTATCCTCTGGCTCAAATGTTTTATCTGTAAATTCTATATGTTCCAATGGTTTCCAAGATTCATCCCACATTTTAGATGTACCAAATGTAGCTAAATATTTAGATGTTTGAGTTGAAACTTGATTGTGTAAAGAATCAAGAATTATAAAAGTTTGTCTTGGCGCTAACATATCAGGTTCACCCCAAACTAAAACGTCAACTTTATCACAAAAGTCGGTATTAAACTTCTGCCTATATTCTGATATGGAATATAAACCATCTACAATTCTGTAATTAGCCGATAGTTTATTTACTTTTTCCTCTATAGATGATATACATTTTTTCATATCATCATCTGTACCATTGAAATTTTCATAGTTTTTATTATTTTTGGTTATAGTAAAATCAATTAGAACCTCACCATCATAGGAAGCAACTGCATCTATTAGTGAATCAATGTATTCTCCAATTATGTCAGCTTCATACCATTGTACTAAACAACCTATTGCAAATTTGGTTTTCATAAATTTCCTATCTTAATTTTTCGATTTTTGATAAACCTATACCACTCTCACCTGCAAATGAATATAATAAAAATAAATTATCGTTGTCTTTAAAAACAAATGGGTCTCTAACCTGATTTAATGGTTGAAGAGCAGCTCCGAATGATGATGGAGTCTTCGGTAAGTGAACACCCTCAAATTTTAATTCTGGTTTTAGAACAGTTTGAGATTCTAAAATTTCCCAATTATTTATGTCGTTATTTAATTTTATTTTTATCATCATTATACTTTCAGGTAAATCACCAACAACAGTGTAAAATATGTATAAATAATCCGACTCTACAAATGTTGAAGCATGTCTCATATTAGGTATCAAATTAGATATACGTTCAAACTTTCCATCCCACTTATCTGATTCATATAATATACCATTAATATTTTTATTTTTAGCTAAAGCGTAAACTTTGTTATTATATTTGAACACACTAAAATAGAACATACCTAATATACCACTATTTGAATTAAAAAACAAGCCATTTTTTGAAAAAGATACAAAAGAACATTGATTATGAGGAGCTCCCTCTTGACTTGTTACTCCGTGATAATACATTACAATTTGTTTTTTATCTTCATCAATATGAACATTAGGACTAGCTATGTGGTCTTCACATTCTGATTCCTCTATGTGTAATACACCACCTGCATAAATTTTCCACGGCCCTTTTACATCATTTGAATAAGCCATTCTAATATGTTCCCCACTATGATGTGCAAAATATAAATAATATTTACCCAATGGATTTTCTACCCATTTAGGAACTTTAATTAATGATGGTCCATTTATATTGTTTCCTAAAGCACCATTTAGCATATCACTGGTTATTATAGGTCCAAGTCTTGTAGCAGAGAACTCTGAATTAAAATTGTATCCAAAGTTTATCAAATCTTTAGAATGAAAATTACTCACTAAGTTAATTGTGTCTTTATCATAGTATTTAGAAAAATGTAATTTATCCCTATAACCACCTTTTTTTACTGGTAAATTACATTTAGGTATATTTAAAGAATCACAAATAAAATTAAAATCATGTTGTAAGTTTTCAAATCTCCCAATATAGTCTAACTCTATTTTGTCCCCAATCATTATGTATGGATGTAATGTATCATGTGATAACATATTCTCATCTCTAACCCATTGTTTAAATCTATCAACTGAACAGTCTTCAGCTATTTTAACTTTTCCTCTCTTATCCCAAAAATATCTTGACACTTGTATTTCAAAAGGGTTTCTAATAAATGCAAACTTAAAGTATGAATCCCAAACATCTTTTCCCATTGTTTCTTGAACAAATCTTTTAACTATATCAACTGATAAATGTGGATGATTAAAATCTTTTTCACCTGCTATACCATCAGTAATTTTTTTTGCCCATTCACCACCCTCATATGTATTCAACCCCGCACTTTGAGAATTATCATCGATACCATCTCTATACTGACCAGTTATTATATCATCATCTCCACAATGTTTAGCTAAAGATACTTGTATACTCGAACCTGCAGTTTTTCTTGACTTTAAAAATATAAACTTATGTTTATGAGATATTATCATATAACTCCTCGTATGTTTTTTTCATCCAATATAAAGTTAAACTCGAATCGTGATTGTTAGGTATAGCATTATAGTGATATATCCAACCTAACTTAGTAAACAATAAATCCTCATCTAATATTTCTTTTAAGAACATATCTTGCATATTAAATTTATAGGATAATAATTTAAAGTCAATTTTTTCTTTGTGCATAAAAAAGTTTATTATCGGTTGGTCTGTTCCAACACCAAAAGTATCTTGTATTTGAACAATTAAATCTCTATTTTCAAGATAAAAATTTATTATGTCCTTGTACATTTTCTTATGTTTTTTATTCATTACTAAAAAGCCTGAATTTATATACTCCCATATGGGAAAAGTAAAATCATTAAATAAATGTTTTGAATAATTTTCCATACTTCTACAAACCCAATCCATACTACCATGAACAGGAACTGCACAAAATTTATTATCGGTCATTTCAAAAAAGTTTGGACAATTTGGATGAACTATTGTGTCGGCGTCAACTACAGCGATTTGATTATATTCTATATCATTGTTGTCTAATAAATCAAAGACATACAATTTATACCAATTAGGTTTCATAAAATCAGGTTCATACATAAATTCATCTAACATAAAAAATTCTACATCATTTTTTTCACACCAATGTTTCCAACTTTTTACAGAATATTCATATGGTTTAGACCTATTAATTCTTTTGTTGTCTTTTATATTTGTCATAAATACTATATTTTTCATTTATTCTCCACCAATTTCCGTTGTCTTAGATAAAATCATTCCCTCTATTTTTGCATAAGTTAGTTCCATTAATTTAATCCTATCAGGTATTCCAAAACCAGTAAAATGCCATATGTTTCCGTATTTTAAAAAAAATGGAGTTAAATCTTCATTTTCACTACCATCCATTTGCCAATTATGTGTAAACATTTGTCTTTTGTGTAAACCCATTAAATTCCAAGATGGGTCTAAAAATTTTCTTTTGTAATTAGATTCTTTAAGATGGAAATTTAACAAAGTTTGTTCCTTACCACCACCCAAAGTCCAATTATCAAGTTCATTTTGATTGTCAAAATAAAAATTTAAAAGTTTTTCAAATAATGGTAAATGTTGATTTGAAAAAAATAATACTCCAGCATTAATATATTCATCAATGTCTACATTTGTATTTGGAAAGAACTTTTTATAAGCACTTAGACTATCTGTTAACCATCTTAAATTAATATCATCCACCACCCCACAAAACTCATCCTCATCATACATCTCAAAAATATTTGGTGCGTTCCATCTTATCATTGTATCGGAATCAACTATTCCTATTTTTTTATAGTTTTGAGCTCTTTCAAATATTAACTCTTTATTCCAAACCGGCTTTCCAAGTCTATTGTCATGCTCTGTAATTAACATAAAATCAACACCATTTTTTTTACACCAATATCTCCAAGTATCAATAGAATATTTACTATACTCTGAGTTTTTGTAAGTTGATGTATTATGGTCAACAGCGACCATATAAATTAAATTTTTATTAGTACTCATAATTAAATAACTCCAAATCTTTTTTATAATATTTAGAAACGATGTCTACCAACTCATCATTATAATATTTTCTATAATCAGAAACAACAGTCTTAGAATCCATCAGCTGATGGTAACCACCCTTCGCAATTACCTCCACGTGACGTACCAGATTGTGTGGCCAAGGATTCCATCTAATTTGTGGTAAAATATTAGTTACACCAATCTTATTAGCAACATAACTCCAATCTTCTTTTAAATTTTCATACTTACCTACAAAATCAACAATCTGATACCCATCTGTTTCTACATAATTAGATTGGGGTCTCCAATGTGTATTGTTTTCAGACAAACCATTCTTTACAAAGTCTTCAAATGTTATATCTTTACCTCTACTGTGTAAAACTATATGATTAAATGCTGAAACTAATCTATCAAATGGATTTCTGATAAATGTAAACTTAAAATAATTATCAATATTTTCATCTGTTAAATCATTCCACCAAGATAAAAACTCTTGTGGATTATCTTTGTGCCCACACACATCAGAAATTTCATTTTTCATTATTCCCCTATACATTGAAGTTCCAGCTGTTTTACCAACTTTAAAATATAAAAAGTTTCGTTCTTCAGAAAAAATAACTTCCCGCTCACCTATATTTTTTTTAATGTGACTAACTAACTGATTCATTAAGTAACTCCTAGAAGTAGTTTATCTAATCTATCTTTAATTTTTGATTTAATTTCTTTATCAATATCAGGTTTTGTTTCCAAAAACTTTTTATCTGATAAAACATAATGTCCACAGATTTTAATTAATTCTTCTTTGTTATCTTCAGGTACAAAATCATCGTCAACCCATTTTTCCCATCTCTTTGAATCATAACATATTTTATAATAATCTTCTATGTCATCACCCATGTGTTCTAAATAACATAATGTTTCTAATTGTCCAAACTCTGGTGCTATATTTAAACTATCTAATCCAGCTTCAAACCTAACTTTAACATCTTCATTTGTTAAATAATCACCATTATGTTCTTTACTTAATTTACCCCATCTTTTACAAACTCTAATAAAATCTTTTAATCTGTCTAAATCAAAGTTGCCTGTATTAACTCTTTTACCTAAGTCTAAACCAACACCTGATTGAACCACTGCGTATTTAATATTTTCAAAAAATTCAAAGTGTGATAATTCTTCTAATAATTTGTCCAATTCATCAGGAGTAAATTTCCTAATAGCTTCTTCAGTACCAATTTCAAATAAAGTATTTGGATTCATATTATGAATATAATTAATTGTCGCTAAAGTTTCTTTCAAGCCATCATCAAAATTAGGATAAGCTTTCCAGGGGTCTATATGAATTATGTCAAAGTTCTCACAATCATATCTAAATGATTTATAACCATCATCATCTTTATAACCTTGTCCAGCCCCACCGTGGTCTCTTTCGATTGGAACTCTACCATCAACATAATCTGAAAATTCTTCTGTTGTCCAATTATTCACATATCCACCATTATACTCAACTTGTCTTCGTGATGGTATGAATCCGATTTTGTTGTTAGTTTCCTCTGTAAACTCTATTACAGCATCTACGACATTCTTACTCATTGGACCTATGTAAAATTTAATATCATTCATAATATAATATACAACCTTTTTTTTAATTTTCCAAGCTTTTATTTAATAAATTCTTACCTAAGTAAAATAATAAATGACAATAAGGATAATGATGAAACATAGCTATGTTTAAAAATATCAAAGATGTCATCACTTTTACTTTTTTTACATCGTAACCCCATTCATTTATGTATTCTACAAATATATCTTCACAGTCAATATTAATATTTTTTCTTAAAAAGTCATATTTTATTTCATTCATAGACCTATCAAAACTATATAAATCATCATTTATAATATCGTGAGATATAATTAATCCATGCATTAATTTAGCTAAATCATAATAAACATCACCATAATCTAACCCACCACAGAAATCTTGTCTCCAATCTAAAAGAGTAATTGGTAAAGTATTGTGATTATTTCTTTCCGATACTAATATGTTTTCAAAGTGTAAGTCTCCGTGAAATCTAACAGGAACTCCATCTGTAATCCAATTCCAATCCACTCTATCTAATAAAGATTTTACTGAAGGAACTTTTGTACCATTTATAACTTCTTTATCACTATCTGAATTACCAAATCTTTCAAAGTAATCATCAACTCTTTGATATGTTTTATCTCTGTAAAATCCTAAACAACTCTTTTTAAATTCTTTTTTATTTACTTTTATTGGTTCGTGGAATGATTTAAGAGAGTCCAATAGAAATTTAAAGTTCTCTGTTGTTACCGCTTCTGAAAATATTGTCCCATTAACTTTTTTATATGAGTACATATTTTCTGTTACGTCTAATACTTTTGGAACATATGGTTTTAATAATTCAGACCTTGTAGCTCTATTCTTAATAAAATCAGTATCTATACAAAACTTTATAACTCTATCTTCTACAAACCAAATAGCCTCATTTGGTTTTTCCAAAATGTTTGGTTCGTCATCTTGTTTTAGTTTTTCCTTAGCTTTCAACAAAATATCTCTATTACCTGTATCATACCATTCAAACTTAATAGAATCAAATCTCGTATTGTTTTCCATCATCTTTTGAATAGCATAACTCTCACCAGTCAATATAGCTTTCTCATCAATCAAACTCCAAAACTCTTCGTAGTCTTTAATACCACATACACCAATGTAAGCTGGACTACTTGGTGATTCATTTTTTTCATATAGTTTATCAGCTATACCATTTTCACCTACACTTAAAGACCTATAATCCACTCCACCGTTTACATCAGAATAACCAATCCAATTATTAAAACTCATTTTCTGTAACGATGGTAACTCATCAGTTATAATAGTATCATTAGATATAAAAATAAATTCACTCTGTAAATACTTCCTACATTTGTTCAATGTATAACCAAGACCTGAACCTTCACCCTCATAAATATCTATATCCACGAAAGTAAAGTTTCTATTAGGATACGCTAGTGTTAAGAACTGGCGAATGTAATCACCTTTGTAACCTAAAGCTACAACTATTTCTATATCTTCATCAAACTTTTCAACTATATGAGAGATAACAGGCTTGTTTCCTACCGACAACAAAGCCTTATTCACATTATCTGTGAACTCACCAAGCCGTGCACCTGTACCTGCACAAGGTAAAAATACTTTATAATTAGTCATTCGTTCCTTCTCTACCATAATCATCTTCTAATCTAACAATATCATCTTCACCGAAGTATGTTCCAGTCTGAACTTCTATAAATTTTAAATCTTCATCTTGTCTATTTTCAACTCTATGTGAAACTCCAACAGGAACAATAACAACCTCACCTACTTTGTATGTTGTCTCCACATCATTTAAAGTAGCTACAGCCTCACCTTGAACTACAACCCAAGCTTCACTTCTTTTGTGATGATATTGATAACTTGGTCTTCCACCCTTTTTAATTACTATCTCCTTTACTTTACAATATTCTGTATCAAGTAAATTTTCAAATGTTCCCCACGGCCTTGTTTCTTTATAATTCGACATCTTGTATCCCCTCGTTTCTATCTAAGTTAATTGCATAAGCTGTATCTCTATCACTATTTGGTTTTCTATCGTTTATGATGTATCTAATAGAACCACCGAATCCCATTATCAACTCATCATAACAAATACCAGCTCTACTTAATTGTTTCTTTGTAGATTCTTTAGCACTTCGTTTTCTGCCAGTTGTTATTACTATATAATACCCTTTTGAATCCCATTCTCTTAACTTTTCGTGTGTTCCAGGTAAAACTTCAAGTTCTAAATTTGGGTTTTGTACATCTATAGGATTTGAATGTTTAACTAATGTTCCGTCCAAATCACAAAATATTGTTTTTGATTTATTTATCATTGCTAATAACCATTTGATTGTTTATTTCATTTAAATAATCTGTATGAGAAAATTTACCCAAGTCTCTATACATAAGATGTCTATCACGATACTTAAATTTATGTATTATATCATAGTTTAAATGTTTTGTTAAATAATTACAAACCATATAATGACTAGATATACCAGCATACTGACGAATACTTATTTTAGATTCAGGATTACAAAAATCATTTAGTAAATCATATAATTTAGAAAATTCATCCATTTTATGTGAATCTGAAACAAACCATCTATCTGGTAACTCAATTATTTTACTTTGATAAAGAAATCCTACCGCAATCTTTGATATTGTCTGATGATTATCATCTGAAGGTATTGGAGTTGATGTATAAAAGTATTTAGGATTAAATTCATTTTCAAAAATTATCTTATCTAACCAACATAAATCTAATCTTGATTGCATCACTAAGTCGTATTTAAAGTTATTTTCTTCCTCATATTGTTTTTTTAATTCATTTGATTTCTTAAAACTATACCATCTACTATAATGAGCTTGTCCTCTATTTTCATCATAACCACCACCAGCTAAATAAGTACCTACATAATTGGGTATTGAAAATTTCTTTTGATTTTCAACTAAATATTTTTTTGGTTTATATAATTCAACCATTTTATCTTTTAAATTAACATCCCAAGTATGAAAAAATATATCCACATCATTATGTTTTATAATATTTTCATAAAAATATTTGTAAGATGTTTCTAAAACTTTACTTGAACTATTATTTTCACCTTTTTTAAAATCAGTAGAATGATAGTTTTTACCTGTAGATTCTCCACCATGTATTCCGTGAAAACACAATGCTATTTTCTTACGACTTTTTGTATTCATGACCCTCCAATCCAAAGTTTAAAAATGGATTCAATGAATAAATATTACATTCATATCTTTCCGTTAGAAATGTTCTTACCGATTGAGTTTGAACTTCTATAGCGCTCATAAAATCATTTATACCACCCCAATTTCCAGCTGAAACCCAATCTTTTTCCATATAACCCTCGTAATACAAATTACCATCCAAAGTCCCACAATCATGACCTGATAAGATTATATTTTTTGCTCCCATATAAGCTGCTATGTGTATAAGACTTGTGACACTTGACCTACTCACTATGATTTCATCATCACCTAAATTATTTAATTCAGTTTCAAAATCTGTAGACCTAGCGTTGTGATTAAACATATAAGCATTTTTATGTTCTGGTAGATTTTTTCTTTTTTCGTGATAACCCATAAAGTGTTCAGCAAAAATCAATGGTGTTCCTATAGAATTTAATTTTCTAATACTTCTTGGGAATCTTGGCTCTTCTAAACAATCTTTCATAACAACATAGTCACACGGATAATGTTTATAGACATGATTTTGACCAATAACAATTTTGTTTTTAAAAAAATCATTACTAATATAATCCATTGATGAACCAGCCAATATGAGCCATATGTCTTTACCTTGATATTTATTTTTTAACTCTTTTAAATTTTTATATTCCATATTTAACTCCTATATTTTTTATAAAGAAATTCAGCAAATTCAAAGTCTATTGGATTATCAATATCAACAGCTTCAAAGTCGTCAAGTTTATAAAATAATGGTTTCTTACCAACTATATTTCTATACTTAATCATATTATCTTTTGATATTATAGATATTCCATATGTTAAACTAACTATATCTGGTAAATCTTGTGTGTTAGGTGAATCTGAAGGATTGTAATTCATAGGTTTTTCATCTAACCATAAATGTTGTTTGACACCAGTAACAGTAGTTAAACTATCGTATCTATCTTTTGCATTTCTAAATCTATTAATAAAGTCATAATAAGTATCTACTTTAATCAATGGTGCAGTACAAGGACTGTAAATAATATAATCCGTATCTGTATTCTCTGCTATGTTCTGAAAGAACTCACTGTTGTTACATTTTGAACTAGCATAATAATCTTCTCTTACACATTTACTGACACCATATTCATCTGCTATTTGTATCGCAATGTCTGAATCCGTATTTACAATTATTTCATCTATCACATTAATTTTTTTTAAAACATCAAGTTTAACTCTTAACAAATTACTATCTGCAAATGACTTAAAGTTCTTATTCTTAACTCTCTGAGAACCTTTACGAACAGGAACTACAACAGTAATTTTTTCTCTACTCATCCAACAACTCCTCTAAAAATTTAATTGTTCTCTTTCTTGATTCCAAACTTTTAAATTCTAAAGCCTTATCATCAATATAATAATCAGCAACAATCTTTGGACTTGGACCTGATTTCTTATCAAAGAATGGATTAACATTAATATCATCAAACTCTAACTTGTGGTCTGTACACCACTCTATAGCTTCTTGTAATGCAGGTTCACCTCTACTTGTCCAAAGTATAAGTTTATGCCCTTGTTCCTTTAACTTCAATAGAACATCTAATAATTCTTTTTGTTCATTTGATTGTATTCCTATATCAGGAAAACTATATTCAGTTAGACAACCATCAAAATCTATTGCGAATGTTAACTTACTCATATATCTCCCCTACATTCGCTTCTACTAATGTTTTAGCTATCTGATATGCTTCTTTTATATTTTTCATATCTGTATAAAATCCTTTATCATCATAATCATAATTCTCTTTTATATTTTTATATATTAAATTTCTAGCAAATGTTCCAATTGATACTCCTTGAAAATTAACATTAGATTGTTTAGCTAATTTAGATGTTAATGAATTAGTTCCACCTGACATCAATATATTTACTTTTCTTTTCTTTAGATAATATAATTCATTAGTTCTTTTATTTAACTTCATATTAAATGCCTTGTTAACAACATCTGCAGTAGAGACAGCTTGTAGTGTCGTGTTATAGTTATCCTCACCACCTGACATAGGATAACCATCAGCTTGAATGATTAATCTATCTCCCATTATTTCTTTTGCTTGTTTTATTCTATATTCTAACCCAAAGTTACCCAAGTGTAATCTATCTAAACACATAGAGTTGTGTCCATTTGGATTTGATTTATTTACTATCTCCCACTCTTTCATAATGTATTCATCTTCAGCTATAGCTGCATGTAACTCAATGTTTTCAGCTCCAAGTTCTATACATTTAGGTAGAACTTCTTCTAAACCCTTTTCATTGTGAGTATAAGATATAATATCATCTCTTGGACAAATAGCACTACAATCACCACAACCAATACATTTTTCCTCTATTACATAAGCAACCTCTTTACCAATCTCAATAGGTTCTATAGCCTCTGTTGGACAAACTGGTGCTACACATAATCCACATTTGATACAAGTGTTAGGGTCAATAAATGCTTTTCTAACATGATGGTCACCTGGCATTCCAACACTAACCATTATGTATGGTCTTGTTTTTAAATTGACACCTATTAAATCCGATACATCAAATGCTCTATCTATACCTTCAACACAAGATTCAACAACTTCGGGTGTTGCAGATATATCTAAACCCTTAGCACCAGCTAATGTATAAATCATTGTTAATCGTTTTACTTCCTCTAAGTTTTCATTACCTGCACCACAAATCATCTTAAAGTATTTTTGATTATCAAACAATTCTTGTAATTTTAAAAATCTTTCGTTCACGATATTCTATCCAATATTGTTTTAGACCTATTAACATACTGATTACCTATTTTATTATAGTAATCAGCTTTATAATTTAACCAACTTGATTCAAAAAATAATGAATTTTTTATTAAATCACCCAACTCATTAATTTTTACTTTTTCTAAATCTATAATTATGTTTCTTGTTTCTATATTATTCAATAATTTTTTCTTATGTAGTTTTTTTATAAAATCAATACTTGAACTACCAATGTTTCCACCCATCAAAGTTTTAAAACCATAGTTTTTAGATTGTGTTAATATATCGGTAACGACTTTACACATTTTATCTGATACTACATCTTGTTTTCCATACCCAAAAGACTTAGTCAAGTCAGACCTACCAACTACTATACCAGTTAATAATTTTGAAGATGGTGAACTTAATATTTTATCTAAATTTTCATATGCAGTTTTACTTTCAACATTGATATAGAAATTCATTTTTTCCCTCTTGTCAATATCAATATTATTAATAACTGCTTCAACAAACTTTTGTAATGCAAATTCAGATTCAACCATCGGAGCTACAATTCCACTTACATCCAATGATAAACAATTGTTTATGTCACTAATAGCCTCACAACCACCAATTTTTACACTAACATAAACACCTACCGAATCACATAATCTTTTAACTTTAACAACATCATCAAATAAAACACCTTCATCTTCAAATGATTGTTTTACACCAACAACACCAGCATTTATTAATTTTTCTAATATACTTTTAAATTGTATCATAAAATAAATTTTGTTTCTCTTGTCTATCTATTGTTTTAGGATGATAAAATGAAAATTGTTCCTCTGCTGGAAGATATGTATGTTCTTTATAACCACTTAACACTTCGTGTACTTTGTTTTTCCATAAGATGTTTGGACGATTTCTCCATATTCTACCTTGATAATCAGGAAAGTTTACCCAACCTTTTTCATTCACATTCCAACCCCATTTGTTAATATGTTCTTGTGTGATACCATCAACCGTATTTACTCTTGGCACCCAATATAAATCTATTGATGGATTTGAAGCAAATATTGGTTTAATGTTTTTCATTAATGATTTATGTGGAATCTCATCAGCATCTATATTAACAATATACATACCATCACACATACGAGTTAAGTAGTTTTTTTGTCCAGCGTAATCTTTTAACAAGTGTCGTTGTTCAAAAGTCATCTCGTGCATTGATGTCATTACATCTAATATCTCTATTGTCTTTGGATTGTCTGAAAAGTCATCGAGAATTACTATCTCGTCTTCTTCGTCTTTGTGTTTGACTAAGAACTCTAATAACTTCTGTAATGATTTGTCTTCATTATGAGTTAAAATACTATAACTAATCTTCATTTTTTAACCTTTGTTTAATTTGTTTGTTATATTATTTAAAGCATCATCAATAAATTTATCAATATCTCTTTCTTTTTGAGTATTTTTAGGTTGTTTTAGTTTTTCAGCTTCTTCAATTTCTTCAAGAACTCTTTCTTTTCTCTCAAGTTGTCCACCTTTTTTAGGTTGTTTTGGTTTTTTAGGTTGTTTTGGTTTGTTACCAACTTTTTCCTCTTGTAACTTTGTAAAGATTCTTATCGGTTCTAAATAAACTGAACTTGCTCTAGCCTTATAATAATCATAAGTTCTATATTGACCAGAAATTCCAAGCCCTTTTGATAACAATTCATATGCTTTTGCTTTAATACCTTTCACATCATTTTGAATCATATTTTTATCTATATCTAATTTATATAAATTATTTTCTTTATCAATAGTTACAAATTTTCCAATTAATTCAAAAATTTGAATTTGTTTTTTTGTAATTTCTAATAGAATTTTATTTGATTCTTCAAGTTTGATTCCAATTAATTGAGTTGATGATTTTTTCTGTCTTCTAACTATCAAAGATGGATTTAAAACTAATATACTATGTGTTTTTACTTTACCTGTTGACTTTGATTTATATTTAAATGATATAATGTCACCTGTAGATACTTTTTCCCAATTGTATGGAAGTTTTCTATTCGCCATCTTGAGTATTTTGTTTTAATAATTCATTAATTTTTGTCATACCTTCAATGAATAAATCATAAATAACAGAATTATCTGTATCTATTTTTTTATCATAAAAACCACCTTGTTCATTTGGAAAGTTTTTTCTCTTATCTTCTGGTATCTCAACCATTGGAGCGAATGCCCATTTTATTTTTTTCTTTATATTGATTGGATATAACATACCAACAGGTAAAGCTATAATACTTGGAATCCAAATCTTACCATTTTTTTCAACAGCCCAATTTTTCATATCTTCACCAAGTTTTTGAAACTCTTCATTTGTTTCTTTTGTTCCTGTGTATTTAGTTGAAGTTGTATAACCACAATTAATACACTGCATCACTTGAGCTTCTTCCATACCAGCTACATGTAATGCCCTCTCTTTACATAAGAGACAATTACCTATTATATCTTTCATACAGTCACCTCATTTGTTACTTTTTTTAACTTAGGTAAGTTTATTTTTGGTGGTTGTGAGTTGTTGACTTTCTTTAATTTTGGTAAATTTAAACCAACTTGTGTTGGAACTTTATCAATATATGGTGTAATGATTTCATCAAGTTTTTCTGTCATTTTATCTAATGTGAATTTGTCTCTATTTGTTTTCATTAAATTTAATGCTTTAGACTTAACATCATCATAATTTTGAAAACAATAATTCATAGCTTTATAAGCTTGTTGTTCGTTTACATTAAACCATTTTGATTCTTTTACAATTATATCTTTCCAAACTTGTGATTTTGGGACTGGAACTAACTCCCCACTAAGTAACATTGAATTTTTTTCTGATAGGAAATCCAATTGACCACTCCAAGCACTTGTGATTACAGGTAATCCAACCATTGAAGCCTCTAACAATGGTCTTCCAAATCCTTCTCCATGTGTCAATGATATAAATGATTTTACTTTTGGATGATTATATAATTTATTCATTTCTTCTGTTGATAATGAGCCATGTAATAAATAAATATTTGGTAATTCCCAATCTTTTGGAAACCTATTTTTAATTTGTTTTATTTTTCTTAAACATTCTTCCCTATCCAATATTGAAAATGTTGCTCCAGCTGATTTTAATATTAAAGCTGGTTGTTTTTTCTTGTTAGCAAAAGACTCATAAAAAACCTTTACTAATTTTGCAATATCTTTTCTATCTTCACCATATCCACCATTACCCCACAATCCAACATGTAAGAAACAAAAGTCTTCTTTAATATCATCAACTAAATCTAATGTTGAATTATCAATTTGTTTAAATATATTTTTATCAACACCCTCAAACAACGCTTCAATTGGTTTTTCAAGTTTTAATTCACCAATCTTCTGTTGTTTACCATCTGGTAAGTTTTGAACTTTTTCATAAAGAGCTTTTACAAATCCATCTTTTGAATGTTCTGATGGTACTATAATTAAATCCATTTTATTACACCCATCAATCCAAACATTTGAAACTGCAGTTGTTTCTATACCAGCTGTGATACCAATGTTGAACTTGCCCCATTGTTGAAACTCATTTGGTATTCTAATATCAACATAAACATCAGGTTGTTTATCCAATTTTGGTTCTGGTAAAATACAATCAATTATTTGTCTGTCGAGTTTTTTATCTAATGCATTTCTTGGTGTTTCACCCCAATTAACATCTAATATTTTTACATTAAACTTATCTGTTTTTAAAAATGCCCTAACTAAATCCCTAGCGTGGTCACCATACCCACTTCTTGATGAGACAGGTGCACATATTAACATTACTTTTTTCATTAACAAACCTCCAACGTATATTTTTCTCTTGGTTTCCATTTTTTAAATGTAGTTTCTATATTTTCTATGAAAGAGTCTGATAAATGTTTTGATGTCATTCTACCATCACCATTAACAAATTGTCTACCCAACTCACCACATCTTTCTCTTTCTTCAGGACCTACATTGTACCAATTTAAAAGTGCTTCTCCCGCATCTTCATACTGACATCTATCATCAAAGATATATGGTGTCATTGGTGAACCTTGTAAACTTCTATTAGTTGGAAATACAGGTTTAACCCATTCTCCGTGTTCTTTATAAGTTCCTTTGTGATTAGATTTTAACTCAACATAATCTTCGGCTGTTAGATATACATCTTCTGAAGACATAGTTCCATCTTCAGCTTTAGTCCATACTTTCTTTTTAAATCCACATTGGTCTTGTAATCCACCAGTTACATTGACTACGATAACTCCTCCAGTATGTAACATCTCACAACTACCTAATCCGAATCCTTCATTGGAAGCCATATTGATATAAACATCACAAGAGTTAAATATAAAGTTCATCTCTTCATCATTAAAAGAACCATTTGGATGATTATCGTGTGTGAATATTACTGAATAATCAGGTAAAAGTGTTGAACAAACAGCTCTCATATCTGTTCCGTTTTCATCACTTGGAGCTGCATGCCACACCAAACAACATTCTTTTCTCTGTTCAGGTGTAAGTTTGTCCATCATATGTTTATACGCTAGAGCTACATCACCTGGCGATTTTCTTCTGATATTACGATTTAGATAAAGTATTTTATATTTGTATTTATCCAACCCCATTGTTTGTTCAAACTCTTTAAATTTTGTATCACCTTTTTCTTCTATTTTAGAAATTCTTTTATCGGTTATTCCGTGTGGAACATATTGTGTTTGCCAATCTTCATAACCATATTTAGAAAGTATTCTTTTATTGATACCATAGGTTTGTTTTGATATTGACATTAACATATCCGAACTTCTATAATAGTTTGTATTATATAATGGGTCTGGTATATCATCCCAAATATTATAATACATAATAGGAATGTTTTGTCTTATTTCGTGTTCCATTTGATATAACCAAATCCAAAATCTTGGGTCTGTGAAATGTACAATAGCATCTGGTTTTTCTACTGAAATTACTTCTCTTAATACTTGAGGATTTCCATAGCCTGATATTGGATATATTTTTAGATAACCATTTTTAATACCATATTCTTCACTAACAGCTTGACTCATGTCAATGATTTTACCTTGTTCTGGATGCTTTACAGCTCCACCTAATTCTACCCAATCATATTTATGCATTGTTCCAATGACAAATTCTTTTGATTGTGTAGCTATTCCTGAATGCATTCTCAAGTCATCTGCTAAGAGTAATATTTTTTTCTTTTTCATAACCTATTTTCTCCTAATTAAAAGTTGCTTCCACTTACATTTAAATTATCGTATGTTTCAATTTCTTCTCTAAATGTTTCATCTTGTAAAAATCTATCAACTGAACGATTTGTTAATTTCTGTAATGTCATTTTTGTATTGACAGTATTTAATTTAAATCTTTCATATAGATTTTCTAATATTTTTACAGATGTTAGTTTTGTATTTTTCATAATTATTTCTCCATCGTATTTACATATATAAGTATATATAAATATAAAAAAACTATGAAATAATTATTCTTTTTTTATTTAATTTTTTTGCATAGTTTAAAGTTGAAAATGTTCCGTCTGATTGAACTCCTTCTTGAATAAATGCAACTATGAAATCACTCGTTCCAGCTATAATCTTATTTCTTGCGTGAAAGTTTTTTATACTATATGGTCTTCCATATCTTGATGATGGCATTGTACAATATAAATTATGTACATCGTGAAATGGTGGATACTCCTCGTATTGTAATCCAAGTTCTAATGCATATTTCTTAGCATATTTATCAGCACCTTGTTTACAACCACCACCAACTATAATCGTATCTGTTCCGTATTTTTCTTTGAGTTTGAATACGAAGTCTTTAATCTTCTTCTTGTTCTCATATCTACGACTACCAACGATGGCTACTTTCATTAATGGTTTCTCCCACCATCAAATACACATATAAAAATTAAATCTTCGTATTTACTTGTATTAGATACTTTATGAAAATCACCATCAGGTATTAACACTACATCACCAGGTCCTACTAAATGAACATCAGTTCCCACAATCATCGTTCCATGTCCACTTACAAATTGATATACTTCTTCTTGTCCTTTGTGATTATGTCCTGTTGTACTCTTCTCAGCGTGTAATATAGTTTTAGAAACAATTAAACCATTTAAGTTTACATTATCAATTAATGTATATGTTTCATTTTGTTTGACTATCTTACTATCTTCACCATTTAAATCTATTTTCATTATACCCCCACACTACAATGTTCTGTTTTTCTAAATTCACACCATTTACAAGCTTTCTTACTTGGTGTTGCTATAATGTTATCCGTTATTTGTTCTCCGTTGTCATCGAATGCCAAATCCAAGAATGTATCTAATCTTTTAGCTACCTTGTTCATACTTACAGTCCCACTTGCTGGAGAGAACTTCTGTACTCTTTTCTGTGGAAACATAGCATTTTCCCATAGTCTTCTTTTCACGATGAAGTATTCTACTTCTATCTTATCTATTGGGTGATTGTATTGTTTAGCATAAAATTGTTTGTATAATAACAACTGTTGAGTTTTATTCTCATCTTTCTTTTGCCACTTGTTCCAACCTTGTGTGGATGTCTTTATATCATAAATCTTTAATATGTTGTGATACTCATCTAATATAACTATATCCAAATAACCAACCATTTTAACATTCTTTCTTAAATCTACATCAATTGGTACTTCACAACCTATAAGTTTGTATCCTCGTTTACTGAAATAATCAGCTCTTCTCTTCTTAACAAAATCAAGTATATCTATACCATCTTGAAAGAACTCTCTTAATTGTTCTTTAGTACAAGGGTCTTTACCCTCTTCTTCTTTTGCTTTTTTAAATCCTTCAATAAGTTTATCGTGTAATCTTTGTTCAAGATTTAATTTATCAGCATTCTTAATACTATCGTTATACATAACTTCTAACCAAGTTTGTATGACTTCGTGCATTGCTGTACCAAATATTAAAAATATATTTGTTTCAAATACTCGTAACTTATCTATATAGTTGAGTTTCCATCTCTCAGGACACTCACTAAACATTGATAATTGACTATAACTAATTCTTCCCATACTTTAATATACAACCTTTCTCGTTAATAAACAAGCTTTATTTTAATTTTATTTGATTCCATTTTTGCCTTGAATCTTGTTTGAATGAACCAATGTAATTTATATCTTTATCTCCCCATTCTTCGGGTGATATTAAGGATAAAAATCGTTTATCAGTTTCATATAAATAATAAGTTTTACCAATCACAGGTGTGAAGTTTATCTCACTGTCAAATATAATTTTGTTCCAATTAAAATCTGTGATTAACTTATCATATTCATTTTTTAATTCTTTGAATCTTTCAGTAAAGTGATTCTTTACTTGTGTGGCTTGAGTTGGTTTCCAATTATCAAGTTCATAGACTTTACCCTCAACATCATCTATCTTGATAATTTTATCACTCATAGAACTTTTCCTTTGATTCTACTTCTATTTTTTGTATTTCAGGATAGAATTGATAAGCATCCTTTGGATAAGGTTTAACCTTATGTATTAATGTATTCATTATCTTCTTCTTATCCTTTTTACTACATAACAGATATAAGTATCTATGTTTCTCAGGTTCTAACTTTCTCCAAAATGTATGTCCAACAGCCTTCTTTAATTTCTCAAGATTATGAGAACCAAACTTTGTGGTAACATTTCGTGAGTGCATCCAATCACTGTCTTCTGTAAGTCGTATAGCATAATTAGGCATTAACCTTATACTATTACCTTGATATATCCAATTGGTTGCCTGATAGATAATTCCTAAATGTCCTTGTTCTGGGTCTGAATAGGATACTAATACTTTTATCTCACTAGCGTTTTCCTTTAACCAATTGAATGTTTTGGATAGAACTACACTTTCTGTATTCTTTCCATAATCATCAAAGATAAATAACCTTGTTAACTCCAACACCTCTTCTTCCTTTAACTCAGGTGAAATAGATTTAGGAGCACTCCTACCTACAGGATAACCATAGATAGCAACACCAGCCAACTTCTCATCTTTCTCATCAAAGAATTGGTGTTCGTTATCTGTTTCATAAAAGATACCAAGTGCATATCTACAACTTGTCCACTTGTGGCTATAATGATTTTTTACAATCATATGTTTAGCTATCTTTTTTGAGATTTCTCTTATGGTTATTTTATTTGGATTGATTGTAGTCAAAATTTTTATCTAATGTTTCTAAGTTTTCTTCTGCGTTTGATAAACTCTCTGTCCATTTCTTTACTTCAGTTAGTAAATCTGTGTGTTCCCCAATCATTGTAGCATCATTGAATAATAAATCCAAATGAGCTAATGCTTCTGTTCTTTGTGCTTGATAAGCATCCGTTGCTGCTTGTATCAATTGATTCATTTTATTTTCCCCATTTTCCGTTTTTAACTACTGTTGCCATAATACCATAATTAGATACATCTAAATATGCATCTTCCAATGGTTCATCTACGGCTGATTCTTTGTTACCCATTAACAAAGTTTTTAGTCTTTGTATTTTATCATTCATTCTAAACCACAATCCAGTCAATGATAACTTTATTTCATCATCTGTTTGTAATTGTGTTCCAACTGAAATATTACCTGGACCATAATCGTGTTGTTTTCTACAAAACAATTCATATTGTTCTCTTTGTAATCTTCTGAACTCACCTGTCATTTCAGGCCATTCTTTTTCCATCTGCTCTACGATTGGATGTTTAGTGACTGTTAAGTCCATTTCAGTCATTGTTAAATCGTTTTCTCTTATGTTGCTCACTTTAATAACCTCTTTATTGTTTTTTCATTCATTCCATACTTTCCTAATATTTCAATTAATTCTATTTTATCAATTAATTTTAAATAATTCTTAACTTGTAATTTACTACATTCGAAATGCATTGCTATTATATCAATTAATTCAGCGTTGTATTTTTTATCTTTTTTACCTTTGATATATTTGTTGAATCGTTTACCCTTTGGTAGAATTTCACAATACCATTTATAAACTTCTCGTGGTTCAAGAGTTCCAATAGCATATTTCTGAAAGTAATTAACAATCTCAATAAATTCAGATTCCATTGATAACCAACGATTGATTATGAATGGGCTGAATTTCTTTTGCTCATCTATTGTAAAATCATCCCAATGTTTCTTACTAACAAGTATTTCATTTATCCAATTAAATATTGTCATTATTTACCTTTATAATCTGTTTCATAAAAACCACTACCTTTGAATTGTGGTTTACCTACATTCATAAAAACTCGTGTCATTTTTTCATCATCACCTTGAATATTAGGGTCATAAGAACACTTAGGACATAATTGTACTTTTGAATCTTCAATAGATTTCATAAAGTCTTCTTTAAGTTCACAAGTATTACATTTATAAGTATAGATGGGCATTATGTTAAATTACTTATATCCGAAAACTCTTTATTAACATGTCCACATTTTTCACAAGCAAATACTTGCATTGGAACAATTGTTTCTTGTCCACTCGGTGATACTAATGCAGACATCTTTCTTAACAATAGTGTTTGTTTAAATGTTGAACCATCACAAGCTTCACATTTGATTTGTGATGTTTTGCTAAAGTCAATTTGTTCTTGCATTTGACCATTTTTACCTGGAATCATCATCTTACATCTCCCTCTGTATTTCTGTTATTGTAACATCTTTAGCTTTCCAATTCGTCTTAGATAAAATAGTTTCATCATCATAAGGTGGATTGTGTAATGTTATGGTTAAGTCGGGTTTGTCTACCCAATCTATATGTTCTATTCTGAATGTTTTACTCATTATTTATCCCTCACTATTGACATTACTTCATTAACACTCATTAGAATATATTCTTCACCATCAATAGTATGTTCTGCTTTTTGTGCGTTTTTGTTATACAATATTGTATCACCTTCAGAAACTACGAGTGGAATGATTGTTCCTGTTGCAGAATACATACCATCACTAGCAGCTACAACTTTACCCTCAATTAATGAACCATTTTGTACAGTATCTGGTAAAATAATACCACCTGATGTAATATGGTCATCTTCTTTTTTTGTTGGTTTTACAACGATTTTATCGTTTACTGGTTTTAATCTCATTTTAATTCCTCTACTAATTGTTTAACTTTATCTAATTTATCTTGATAAAATTGTTTTTCTTCTTTTGATTTATGTGGATTTGTTGATTGTAAAGACCACCATTGGAGTATTTCATCCATTTCTAACTCTGTCACTTTAATAATCTTAATATTCGTATTATTAATGACATAAAGTTAATCTCCTTGTCAACTACATGTACATCTTGAAATTGTGCTTCTCCTATGTTCATAATACATTCAGCCACTCTACCATTACTATAAGTTTCTACCTCATCATATAATAATCTATATAACTCTGAGTAATCACTTATGGAATTGTCAGCAATTAATTGTCTTATGTCGTTTAGTTTAGCACCACTTGATAATAACCCAATTAACTTTACCTTATAGTCATTTTGAATTATTGAACTTGTATCAATCTTTAGTTTACCATCAACGATTTGTCTTTGAGCTGAATTTATAACTCTACGAATATCTGGATAACCAGCAGTTACGATAAGAGCCACATCATCAAGTTCAAATGTACAATTCTCTTGATTAAGTATGTGAACTAATTGTTGTGCAACTTCTTTCTTTGAAGGTGGTACAACTTTATATGATTGACATCTTGATTGAATTGGGTCGATTATTCTTTCTACATAATTACAAGTAAGAATAAACCGACAATGTTTTGAAAATGTTTCCATTAGGTTTCTCAATGCAGCCTGTGCATTTGGTGTAAGATAATCACACTCGTCAAGTATAATTACTTTCAATGATTTGAAACCTACAGATGAAGCGAATGTTTTGATTTTGTTTCTAACATCATCAACCTTATTCTCATCAGAAGCATTGATATACATATAATCACAATCTATGTTAGATGTAATAATCTTAGCCAATGTTGTCTTACCAGTACCAGCTCTACCATAAAGTAAGAGATGAGGTACATCTTCTGATTCAAGATATACCTTTACTTTTTCTTTAAGATGCTCGTTACCTACATATGTTGATAAGTCTTTAGGACGATACTTCTCTACCCATAATGAATGACTCATTAATCTATCCACCTTCCGTGTTTAATTAAGTGATGCAATCGATGGGTAAATATTTCCCACAATAAACCAAAAATATTATCCGAAGAGTATGTTCCAGTTGGAACTTTCAACTTATAATAAGATTTCATTAATCAACATCCTGCATCGCAACTACATAATATGTAGAATCATAGTCATCGATTTTGAAGTTTACTTTAGCTAATCCCTCAGTAGAAACCTCAAGAATTGCTGATGAACATTCACGATTTGCAACCAATACTTCTTTGAAGAGATTAGCATTAAATGTGATTGGTTTATCAACATCACAAGAAGTTGATTCTACAGGAATGTTAACTCTATTTGTATTTGTTGATGAGTAACCAATAACCACTTGACAACCATCATCCGTTTTAACAACAGAAAAAGTATCAACACCACTTAAAGCGCCTTTACCTTTTATGAAAGTATCAATGAAACTTCTTTCAAGTTTGATTTGTGTTCCAAACTCTGGAAGTCTTTTCATTTGTGGTGGTTCTGATATAACTGATAAGTCACTCAGTACATAATCCACAGATGTAGTTCCATGTTTTAATTTAAGTGAAACAGCTTTATCACCAAACTTTGTTAAGTTTAATGACACATCATCACCTAATACACCTATCAAACTTTTTAATTGGTCGGTTTGATATACACCAATTTCAGCATCTTCAAATGGAAACTTATCCACTTTTACACTACCTAATAATGATTTATCAGGTGTAACAAATGAAGTTGATATTGAATCTCCAGTTGATTTCCACTTTACTGAATTTACATTTCCACCTAAATTATACTTCGAGATGAATTTGTCTAACTTACTTTTTTGCATTTTATCTTTCTCCTATGTTTAAGATATTATAATATACGAAACAAATCGCATATAAGTCAAGCATTATTTAAAAAAACCTTTCTAATGTATTTGCTTTATCAACAGGCATATCCCAATTCAATGCCTCATAAAACATTCTTATCTTTTTTTCTAATGCTCTTTCAAATAATTTGTCGTAATCTATGTTTTCCTTAATAAAATCCATAATTTCTTTTGGGTCATCATAACCTTTAAAACCAATTTGTTTTACATTCATTGTGTTTGGTTTTAAGTAAATCCATTTAATCTTTTCTGATGACTTAATCTTCTCGAAGTTATTTAAACCCCAATACTTCAATAAGTCGTTATAAATCCAAGCAGCCTTCACATGAACAGGTGTTCCTTTTCTCATAGTCGTGAATACAGCACCTCTTGGTGTTGAAGCCTTAAACTTGGTTAATTTCTTAACACCAGTTGGAAGAGCAATCTCTTGTATATCTGATGTTTTCATTTCTTTCTTGAACTTCAGTATATCCCCATCAATGGAATCTTTATCCACATTACCCAAAATGTCTTGAAGAACACCAGTCATAAGTTTTCTCATAGCTGGTGGGAATGAACTACGAACAATATCTAATCCTTTAACATCAAGTCTATCACACACGATACCACCATCGTTAATAATCCATTGTCCATATCTTTTCTTTGTAACCCAAAAGGCTGACTTAGCAACACACTCCTGTTTAATGTCAAATCTGTGCTCATCTATATTTAAAAACTTCTTAGCGAATAAGTCATAAGATTTATTGATATAATCTTGAACCACGCCAGCAGTTTCCAATATCTTCTCCGTCATAAATTTGTCATCTGTTAAGTCAGCGTTTGGAAAATCTTTCTTAACCAATGGGATAGCTGAATAGAAAACTGAATCTGTATCAGTATAGATACAATAGTCTTCTTTATCTCCAAGTTTAGTATTGTAATAACTATTAGCAATCTTCTCTGTGAACTTAATTAATTCTTGTCCAGTCACAGTTGTAGCCTCAGCATTATCAATATCATAGAATCTAAATACAGGTAATCCCAACACACCATAGAGTGAATTTAGTACAATCTTTTGTACATGCTGTCTTCTTTTAAAGTAAGCACTTTGTTCAACATCACCTTCATCACTATACTTCTTCATTAATCTTTTATATTCAACCCTCTCATCAAACCATTTGGAAAGTATTGAAGGTATCAAACCTTTTTTATCATTACGATACAGAATACCATTAGAAGATATAGATACTTTGTTAGACTTAAACATACTAGCCAATTCTTCATTATTCATATGTCCTTGTTCTTTACCATTTCTCTCAAGTGAATAAGTTTTTGGTACACCTTTAATAAACTCTTTACCATCCCAACCATTGATTTTACCAATCTTCATTTCAGGTGATATGTTTAATGACATAATAACCGAAGGATACATAGATGTTAAATCTAAGTCATATACCCACTCGTATCTACCTGGATTAGGGTCTTTAACATAAGCACCTGTGAACTTATCATTACCATCTCGATTCATCTTCTCTCTAGCATCTAATGCTTTATTGGGAGCAATTACTCCAATGTTTTTAAGATAAACCAAAATAGCACCCTCAAGATAACGAGATGAGAAATATACATCTTCATAAGGTGTTCTACCAACATGCGATATAGCACGAGCTAATTCGATTAATTTTAATTTATCATCAAGTTTCTTCACGATGATAACATCATTCAAGTTATATTCAACATATTTGTTTATATCAGTTTCGTATAAATCTTGTAGAGTTCCCTCATATTCTATCTTACCGAGATTAACTTCAAGTTGTCCAATGTAATCTAATCGATATGATGATTGTTGTGTATAGGTAAATAATTTGTATAGTGGTAAATAATCCAAACAAGATACACCAGCAATCTTGTATCTTCTCTTATGTTCTGAATAAAATACTTCACCAATTGGTGATAGAGAGTTAGCAAATTGTTTACCTAAAACTCTCGATGTTCTATTGTATAAATAAGGAATATCAAATCCATCAATGTTCCAACCACTTAGAATTGTTGGATTGATTTCAAGGTATTTTTGAAAAAATCTTTGTAATAGTTCTTCTTCTGATTGAAAGGATTCAACCACATCTGTATTTGGAACATCACCTAAAATAAAACAAGAATACTTATCCATTGTTTTATCATAGAGAGCGATAGCTGTAATTTTGTTCTCAGCTTTTTGTGGGTCTGGAAAACCATCCGTTACCTCACACTCAATATCAAAGTAAACTTCACGATGTCCTACTGATGGTTCTTCTGATTCAGGATACATATCAACCAATGTTCTGGTTTCAATAGGAATATCTGATTCAAACACTCTACCATTCTGTAAATCATCACCAGTCCAAAAGTTTACTTTTTTGAGTTTATCACCATAAAGAGAACGATGTGTTCCACTTTGTGATTTTAGGTAAGCGTATGGTTTATATTGAAATTTGGAATAACCTGCTTTGTCATCCCAAATGTGAACTTCCGAAGAAGTCTTTGTGCGTTTTACATATATATTCTGATACATATCTAAATATACAACCTTTTATGCATGTAAGTCAAGCTTTATTTTAAAATTTTTGGATTTTGTTTTATAGTTTGTTTTGTAATTTTATCTTTAAGTTTAGTTGTAGACCAACCATGAGAGCGAGTTGTATAAACAATCTTTGGTGGTAAGTCATCTCCTGTGAATGGAATAGCTTTACCATCTGTACCTTCTCTTATGTAATCCTCCCCTAATATTCTTATATCAGGTTTCCAAAACTTTATTAAGTGATATAATTCTTCTTCGGTTTGATATGTATAAACATCATCAATGTATTTAATGGATATTAATGCTTCATATCTATCCCATAGTGGAATGACAGGTTTATACTTACTACTTCTATGTAAAGATGGGTCATCTTGTAAAAATATAATAAACTTATCACAATGTCGTTTAGCTTCTCTAAAACATTTTATATAACCAGGATGTAATAAATCAAAGTTACCTGCAGTAAAACCCAATATTTTTTTATTCATTTATGCTCCAAATACTTTTTTCTTACCACCATCATATTCGTAAGCGTGTCCATTTTCTTTCAGTAATTCATTTACCGATGATTCTTGACCCTTTACGAATAGTTCGCCGAGAACTCGTCCATATTTCCCAACACCGTGAGATTTTAATAAGAACTTGCCCTCGTCCGAATTTTCTAATATATCTTTTACATAAGCTTTAGCTGCTAAACCTTTTACTTTTTCTTCTTTGTTACGAGTTCTACTTTCCCAAGCATCTACACCCATAAACCTAATTCTATTCTTAACCCCATACATTAAAACCTAAGTCTATCATAGCATCTGCTGTATCACCATCTACGACTCTTACAAGTTTTGCTGAATAAATATGTTTAT
>Ga0209337_1000263_pt1 | contig 41845 bp, 45 predicted proteins | sample LinPmetageLP53_FD_184044 | JGI IMG/M metagenome (GOLD analysis project Ga0209337, IMG submission 184044) | Marine viral communities from the Pacific Ocean - LP-53 (SPAdes) (version 2) | ecosystem: Environmental > Aquatic > Marine > Oceanic | place: Pacific Ocean | collected 2010-02-08
TCCAAGTAATTCAGTTACACCATCAGTAACTCCTAGTAGGACTCCATCAACTACTCCAACTAGTTCAGTAACTCCTTCAATTACTCCTAGTAGGACTCCATCAACTACTCCAACTAGTTCAGTAACTCCTTCAATTACTCCTAGTAGGACTCCATCAACTACTCCAAGTAATTCAGTTACACCATCAGTAACTCCATCAACTACTCCAACTAGTTCAGTAACTCCTTCAATTACTCCTAGTAGGACTCCATCAACTACTCCAACTAGTTCAGTAACTCCTTCAATTACTCCATCAACTACTCCAAGTAATTCAGTTACACCATCAGTAACTCCTTCAATTACTCCATCAACTACTCCAACTAGTTCAGTAACTCCTTCAATTACTCCATCAACTACTCCAAGTAATTCAGTTACACCAAGTGTAACTCCTTCAATTACTCCATCAACTACTCCAAGTAATTCAGTTACACCATCAGTAACTCCATCAGTAACACCGAGTATAACTCCAACTAGTTCTGTTACACCAAGTGTTACTCCTAGTAGGACTCCTTCTGTTACTCCAACTAGTTCAGTTACACCATCAGTTACACCATCAATTACTCCATCAACTACTCCAAGTAATTCAGTTACACCATCAGTAACTCCATCAGTAACACCGAGTATAACTCCAACTAGTTCTGTTACACCATCAGTAACTCCATCAGTTACACCATCAATTACTCCAACTAGTTCAGTTACTCCTTCTGTTACTCCTAGTATAACTCCAACTATAAGCGTTACTCCAACTAGTTCACCACCACCGTCACCACCTCCATCACCACCTTCATCGCAAACACCGAGCGTTACTCCATCGATTACACCAACTTCAAGTGTTACTCCCTCTGTTACTCCGAGTATTACACAATCTGTTACACCTTCTATAACACCTACGATTTCTGTAACACCCAGTATAACTCCAACTAGTTCAGTTACTCCAAGTCCTACCCCATCACCACCTCCATCACCACCTCCATCCGTATCTGCTACTCCATCGATTACACCAACAATAAGTGTAACACCAAGTGTTACTCCTACTAGCTCTGTTACACCTTCTGTAACTCCATCAGTAACTCCTTCTGTTACTCCAACGAGTTCTGTTACACCATCAGTTACACCAAGTGTTACTCCTAGTAGGACTCCTTCTGTTACTCCAACTAGTTCAGTTACACCATCAGTAACTCCTTCAATTACTCCATCAACTACTCCAAGTAATTCAGTTACACCAAGTGTAACTCCTTCAATTACTCCATCAATTACTCCAACGAGTTCAGTTACACCATCAGTAACACCGAGTGTTACTCCAAGTGTTACTCCTTCGATTACGCCAACAAGCTCTATCACACCATCAGTAACTACTTCTGTTACTCCTTCTGTTACTCCATCAATTACTCCAACGAGTTCAGTTACACCTTCTATAACACCGAGTGTTACTCCAAGTGTTACTCCTTCGATTACACCAACTCCTAGTATTACACCAAGTGTAACACCATCAATTACCCCTTCTGTTACTCCATCAATTACTCCAACGAGTTCAGTAACCCCTACCGTTACGCCTTCCGTTACGCCTTCCGTTACACCTTCGATTACGCCAACTCCTAGTATTACCCCAAGTGTAACTCCATCAGTAACTCCATCAATCACAGTAACCCCTAGTGTTACACCTAGTGTTACACCCTCAGTAACCCCTTCAATTACCCCTAGTGTTACTAACACACCTGGTGCATCACCATCAACAACACCATCAGTTACCCCATCTATTACCTTAAGTGTTACTCCATCAGTAACACCGAGTATAACTCCAACTAGTTCTGTAACACCAAGTGTAACACCATCAATTACCCCTTCTGTTACTCCAACGAGTTCAGTTACACCTTCTATAACACCTTCTGTTACACCGAGTATAACTCCAACTAGTTCAGTTACACCATCAGTAACACCTTCTGTTACACCATCGATTACTCCAACTAGTTCAGTTACACCATCAGTAACTCCATCAGTTACACCATCAATTACTCCAACTAGTTCAGTTACACCTTCTATAACTCCATCAGTAACACCGAGTATAACTCCAACGAGTTCAGTTACACCATCAGTAACTCCATCAGTAACACCAAGTGTAACTCCTTCGATTACACCAACAAGCTCTGTTACACCATCAGTAACACCTAGTAGGACTCCATCAACTACTCCAACTAGTTCAGTTACACCATCAGTAACTCCATCAGTAACACCGAGTATAACTCCAACTAGTTCTGTTACACCTTCTGTTACTCCATCAGTAACACCGTCAGTAACACCAAGTGTAACACCGAGTATAACTCCAACGAGTTCAGTTACACCATCAGTAACTCCATCAGTAACACCAAGTGTAACTCCATCAATTACTCCAACGAGTTCTGTTACACCATCAGTAACACCGAGTGTAACCCCTTCAGTAACACCATCAGTTACTCCAACTATAAGCGTTACTCCAAGTAATTCACCACCACCGTCACCACCAGCGTCAGTTACGCCTAGCGCTACACCCTCTATTACTCCAAGTATAACACCATCAATTTCTGTTACTCCGAGTATTACGCAATCTGCTACACCTTCTGTAACTCCATCAGTAACACCGAGTATAACTCCAACGATTACTCCAACTAGTTCAGTTACACCATCAGTAACTCCTAGTAGGACTCCTTCTGTTACTCCAACTAGTTCAGTTACACCTTCTGTATCCCCGACTCAAAGTGCTACCCCTAGCATTACTCCAAGTATTACACCAAGCGTTACCCAAACACCAGGTGCATCTACTTCCACGACTCCTTCTATTACACCAACTTCGAGTGTTACTCCCTCTGTTACTCCGTCAGTTACACCTACAAGTTCAGTTACACCTTCTATAACACCTTCTGTTACACCGAGTGTTACTCCATCGATAACCCCTACCCCGAGTGTTACTCCATCGATAACCCCTACTTCGAGCATCACCCCTTCTGTAACTCCATCAATAACTCCAAGTGTTACACCTACAGGTTCAGTTACACCATCTATTACACCAAGTGTTACTCCATCGATAACTTCTAGTGTTACACCATCTATTACTCCTAGTGTTACACCATCTATTACACCGAGTGTTACACCATCAGTATCCCCGACTCAGAGTGTTACACCATCTATTACACCGAGTGTTACACCTACACCGTTTGCTACACCTACACCTACCCCTACCACCACCCCAACTTCTAGTGTTACCTCGAGTGTTACACCATCAGTTACACCTACAAGTTCGGTTACTCCTTCAGTTACTCCTAGTGCTACACCTACACCTACCCCATCTATCACTCCAACAACCGCAGTGGAGCGTGATATTACCTTTAGATATAATGTATGTGAAGGAAGTCCTGATAGGTTTATAGTTACTTACAAAGACGTGGTAATAATTGATACTGGATTTATTGGTTCAGGAGAATATGCTTATGGTAGTTATAATCGTCAGCAATTTATAACCGCATTATTAAAACGCAATATAGATTACAGTGGGTTAAGCTTATCCCCTGACGGTTATCCAACTATCGATACATCTTTTACTGGCAGTATTACAGTTAGATTAGATTGTCCTAACACACGGGATGCATATGTTACTGTTGAAAACCCGTTAGATGAACTTCCATGCTGGTTCTACACGTTAGAATGTCCTGTACGGACTGTACCACTATCACCAAGCGTATCTTCCACACCATCAGTTACACCATCAATCACAATTACACCTGTACCATCAGCCTCTGTTACACCTAGTGTTACTCCTAACAATATACCAGTATCACCCAGTGTAACATCTATACTGTCAATTACACCTTCAGTATCAAACACCCCGGTGCCATCTGTTTCCCCTACACCGATGTTTACCCCAACGGTATCTCAGACTCCTTCCCCTACTCCTGGAATATCAGTTACCCCTTCAGTATCGAATACACCAGTACCGTCTGTTTCAGTTACCCCTATTTTTACACCGACTGTATCACAGACCCCTTCACTAACCCTCGGAGTATCAGTTACACCTACGATATCAAACACACCAGTACCATCTGTTTCCCCTACACCTAGCGCAACCCCTCCTGCAAATCCCGGACCTACAAACTATAGCTTTATAGGGAATGATCTTTCTATCGGTGTTAACATAATGTATCGTGGTGCTGTTCAAGGCAATGATGGGTTGTTATACTTAGTACCGTATGCTTCTAATTATGTTACAGTAACTAATCTTTCTGATGAATCACAAGTTAAATATGATATTACTTCGTTTGGAAATTCAGGGTTGGCAAAGTATATTGGTGGTGCTAAAGCTCCTAATGGTAAAATTTATCTAGGTCCGCAACAAGCTGATACGCCATTAATTATTAACACTACACAAACTCCCCCTACCTTTTCTGAAGTAACTGGATTTACACCAGGAATTAATCTACAAAGTCGTGGTCCATCCTACTACAATAATCGAGTGTATATTCCATCATATAAAAGTGGAAGCGAAGTTTGGATTGTCATTAATACAAATACAGATAGTAAAGAGACCTCTATTACACGACCTACACCGCCAAGAACTGATGCTATATTTATAACAAGATTTAACTATTCTATTGAAAATTCAGGTAATGCTCTTAAACACTACGATTCTTTAGAGGGAAGTGTTGCTGGTAATAATGGTAAAATTTATGGCATGCCATTAGGAGCATCTCGTATCAATATTGTTGATACTACTACGGGTAATTCAACATGGGGTGCTGACTATATTACTGGCAATGCTCCTATTGACAACGATACATTTAGTACTAACCCAGGAGGTATGCTACAGACAAAAACTTACTTTAACAAGTATAAGTATGGGGCTCTTGCTGGTAATGGTTGTATTTACGCCCATGGTCATAGAGCACGTTCTATTCTTAAGATAGATACTTCTAATGATTCGGCTACTGAAATTCCGTATCCACAGGTTATTATTGATGCAATGCTCAATGGTGGTTCTGAATCGGTAGCAGATACAGCTAAAGCTGCTTCTTTTGGTTCCGTATTAGGAGGTGATGGTAAAGTATACTCTAATCCATGGAATATACCTTATCTTATTTGGATTAATCCTGTAAATGATTCAATTGGGTTTCAAGATATTACATCAATCCTTTCTAATTCTGGAGCAACTAATGGTTGGTACACATTGGGTACTTCGATTGGTAACGATATATATCTTGGACCTGGTATTGCTGATAGAATTCTTGAAATTGAGCTTGCTAGTGGGTCTGCTTAACTAACTTCTCTATTTAAATATTTCCTATCCGGTGTTCGACTTCAACGTCTCGTAGCATTGAATGAAATCGTTCTTGAACATACTTCTCGAAAGCAAGAGGCTTAATCCACTTAGTATTAGATTCTGGCACTTTAGCATTAAGTAGTTTCTGATCAACTGCTTGAATACCTTCTACTAAACATGCCCATCTTGAAAATTCTGCGTGAGTCATATACTCAGTATTACCATCTTTACGCTTCATTTCGATATTACTACTACTATTTATATTATTCATATACCTAATTATAAAAAAGTTCCTTATCCTGTTACCTCTTCTGGATCGGTTTGTAATATAGCTCGGACCTGAGCATCTATCTTGATAGAATTGTTACATTTAGGACATCTATGTATATTATCAGAGTTCATAAAGACTTCTTCTTCAAAAATATGATTTGTGCACGGACATTCAACAGAAACTCGACTTAACGCTAATAGATTATCTAAATTTGTCTCAAATTCACTATATAAAGCGTCTTTATCAAGCTGCTGCCGGGAATTTATAACCCAAAACACGATAAATTGGATACCTATAGTTAATGAAAATGTATTCCAAAAACCAACAAACTCTTTAAGTCCGAATGCAAATAGTGCTGCTACAGCTGTTGTAATTAATAAGGATCTTACCATTATATAGATATTTTAGCTATATCTCTCGGAAGTTCAAGTATTAAGTTGTTTAATTTATCAATTTTGGCTTGTAATAGTTCAATATTATCCTTATCCACACTATTATTATTTTTTAAATTATTAAGCATTCTATGAAGATTCGCGAGAGATACAAATGTGTTACCTAAAATTTCAGTAATTCCATCTATTTCAAACGGTAACGTAGGAGGTGCTTTTTGATTTTTTTCATCCTCTTTATACATTAGTTGTTGATTCTGTGTATTAAGCGATTGTTTAATAGGCGTTGTATCCGGTTTAACAGAGTAAGGTGAAGAATATCCAGAATTCATATGTAATTATTTAGTCGAGGGCATAAATAATTACATGACAAAATTTGAAAAGAGGTTCTTTAAAGTACTCAAAGAAAATGACGAAGATAAAGAAGCGTTTGAGCTCGAGCTTGACGATGATACTTCTTCAGAAGATTTTGATGTAGACATGGAAGCGGATACAGAAATTGCTGAAGTTGATCCTGCTGTTAAGGCTGCAGAAGCCATGGGCGAAGCGAATGCTGTAATGGTTAATACTCTTAAAGGTTGGATTAACAGTGGTGATGATTTTCTTAAGAGACTTAATGATAGTAACGATCCTAACTCTATTGCATATGCAATCGGTAACGCTAAGCCTGACACACTTTTTGATAAGATGAAAGGTGAACAACGTCGGGTATCTAAAGTAGCTACCGATCTTGCAGCTCTTAACGAAACTTTCCGTGGTTATCTTGCACAGTCAGAGAACCCAACTCTCAAAGGGGTCTAATTTGCTTTTCTAAATAAGGTTTAACATACTCTTCAAAGAGATCTTTATCGTAGTGCGCGCCAGTTGGTAGAAACTTCTCTAATGTAGGAGTTTTACAAACTGCTTCTAGATGTTTACCTATATTATAAAAGTTTATATTATGGTGATTACAAGCTCTTTCTAGAGCATACGTATTAGCTGCTCGTGTGTTAATATACTGACTATTATCACTACTTGTTGGAAGAAGATTAAGTGGTGGTATAACATGAAGTCGAGCATTAGGGTGAAACTCCTGCTTGATTAAATTATTAATCTGACCAATATCATGTTCTATATCTTGCTGCGATAGAGTAATAGTTTCAGATTCAGAAAGCTGACTCAACCAATCGACCATCCACTTATCTCGTTTAAGGTAGAATGTATTACCATATACAGGTTCATTACCAATATAAAACCTTTGAACAATATTAGAAGATACTTCAATAATAATGTCTTCAATTTCTTCAAAATTTTGCTTTCTAACTAATCCAGTATTATTGTAACCATACCCGACACCTGGATGCCCCAAGTCTCCAAATATATAAGTTAGTAGCGCTTTTGGATATCTTTCTTCAAGAACCTCCCCTATCACAGACATAGCAGCTCCGATTTCCCGAGTAGTATGCAATCTACCTAAAAAGGAATTCCATTGAAAATCATACATATATCTGCATGATCCGAAATATAGCATTTTATTATTTTGCATTGAAATGTTTTTTAATTTCAGTCATTTTTACAATACCTTTCAGTCCTCGGAAGGTATTTTTTTCTATCCAATCCCAGCCAATTTCGTTTTTATTAGCTGCTATAGCCAAATCATTAAAGTCTTTATACTTCTTACCTAGCGTTTCCGGCCATATAAACACGGTCTCTCCTTGTTTCAAAAGTGCCTCTGATTTGACCATAGATGCTCTATCTCCCCACTGAGAATCGAGTATCCACACCTTATCATACCATTTTAACGTAGTATTTAACTGCTCTTCTTGACGTTGTGTAAACGACCTTCCTCGCTCTGTAATACCAGCCACTGCTACTGAATTACGTACAAAAAAGGCATCGATTGGACCTTCAAAAATATAAACCTTATCATGATCTGAAGATACCTTATCAATGTTAAATAAGGTTTTCTCAGCCCCTACCTTACCTAAATATTTAGGTTTAGTTTTATTATCCGAAGTTTTAACTGTTCTTGTTTGATAAAATTCAATATCACCATGTTCGTTGATAAACGGAATAACTATTCTATACTTATGAACTTTATCAGTTAACGATACATAAAGATTATCAGGCCTATTACATGCAGTATCAAGTCTTCTAGACTTAATAATATGATTACAAGCTCTAATAATATGATTACCATTATAAAAATCTGTTTGAAGATTATCACTTAGATTAATACAATCTACCGGTAGTGTTGAAACTTGTGTCTGTGGTGTAACTTCTTCATCTTTACCAATATCAATTGAAACGTCATACTCACGTACTTCATCTATAATATCTTGATTAGTGTAACCACTGACTTCTCTAACCCACCTTAACGGCTTTCCTGACCACCCACAGTTATGACAGTATACGTTATCGTTTTTAGGTATATAGTAACATCTCTTCTTCTTTACCGACTCCATACAGATCGGACAAGAACACTGATATACGTTAGTAAAACGGTTGTATACAGGACCTCTACCAAATTCGTAAAACTTGGCTACGATATATTCTTGAGGTAACGATATCACGACTTATTATATCCTAACCAAACATGGATATCAACTTACTCGATAGTACAAAAATATTATGCCATTGATCCTTCTTTTTAAGAATATTGCTGAATTCATACTCTTCACAATATTCAATAAATTGCGACCATCTCGGATCAATGGATTTATCGATCTGCTGCTTATAATATTCACATTCAGTAGTATGCGACATTACTTCATTAAGATCAAATACTGTTAAGTTTTTATCGTAAATTTTTTGTTGCTCTTCTGTTAATTGCAGCTCTCCATCTAGCCATTTACGTACTTTTGCTTTACCAAACCGTGGTATACCTGGTACATTATCTGACTTGTCACCTAAAACACATTTCGCATTAAGCCATTCTGATTTAGTATAATTTGTATCTTCCTCAAACGTAGGTAGTATAAATGCACGTTTACGTATAGCATCATATAGAGTTGTTGTCTCATCTACTAACTGTAAAAAATCTCTATCAACGGATATGATAACCTTCTCACCTGGAAATGTCTTACATATATATGCTACAATATCATCTGCTTCCCTCTCACGTGGAAAAATAGACTTTATACCTAGACACGATAGCATTTCCTTTATACGATCGTTTTGTGCATGTGGTGTACTATCAGTTGATCGATTACCTTTGTAACCCTCTAACTGCGCTTTACGTATATTAGGTTGATAATCTTCCTTCTCATCCCATACACATAAAACATTAGTTGGTTTAAATTTATTGGTATACGAAAAAATTGCATTTAATGTAAAGTATATATGTAATCGTGCAATTTTTTCTGCATCTTCGATATCTTGACGCTTACTTTGATTTTTAGCAGTCCACCACGTTCTATGGATAAGATTATTACCGTCAATTATTAGAGTCTTCATTTTTGTTATATTGAGCTGCGCAAACGTTAAAAATATCCTGCGAGAGTTTCTCTATGTATTCAATTATATCAGAGTTCGTTCCGATCGACCACTTATCTGTAGGAACTAATACATTTTCCATCTTTGGTATGGAAAGGCAGCCTACACCCTTTTCTGTTATTTCACAAACTATAAATATCTGACCAACGTAATCACCAGTCTGAACTGCATAGGTTTGTCTTAATTTAGTGACCTCCATTACCATATGTACTTCCTAAACTCCCCGCCATAAATAATCTAATAGCCAATGTATCTAAAGCATCTAATTGTTGATCTGACGATGCTCCTTTAACTAACACTGTTTTACCATTAATATCATAACCAAATATATAAAATGAGTCAAGATACTCTGATACAATACCTTTTAGTTTATCACGTAATTCTTGTTGATCTTTAAATACTTTAAGTTTATCTGGTTGTAAGTTAAGAGCATCATTTAGTAACTCTTCGAGTGTTTTGTCTTGATGCTCTTCACTTTCATCACTCATCCTTCTTATATTTAGTCACAAATTCATTATCATCAACATGTAATACTTTATGTTCTTCTAATCGTTGGAGTACCACTTCTATTGAGCTTGTTTTTAAGACGTAACCTCTACTAAATCTCTGATTACCATCTTCAAAGCTAAATAAGTACTCTCCTTTAAATGGTCTATTTTCAAAACAAGTAATATAAACTGATGCTCCGCTTGGATCAACTAGTACTGTCCACTTACGGCTATCATTTTTACCATATTTATCAAACATACGTAAGGTAACATAACCAGCATCTTTAAGACGTTTGATAAAATACCCAGCTGTTTTAAGTTTATTCTTTTGACTGTTAGAACTCATTGTGTAAGAGAAGATACAATATACTTAAGTTTAATATCACCTGCTTCTTGATCAAATACAACAACTCCATATTCTTTATTAATACTTACTGTAAATTCACCACTAATATTATTAAGTAACCGTACATTATCGAAATTAATAGGTATAGGAGCTAATTCTTCTTTCACTTGACCTATACACAGAGTAAAATTATCTGTGTTATGTCTTGCCCTATCAGTAAGCTCTGCCATTAATCTAAAGCCTTCTCCCTCTCGCTTTTCTTCTGTATAAAAATATAATTTATTAGTTTCTGAAGCAAAGACAGATCCTTTGAAGACCTGATTAAGAATATTTTTATCAACCTTGAAGCTCATATCATATTGAAAAGCATTAATCTTCTCAATATTAAGTCCAGGTTTAGTTAAAAATCCGTCGTCAAATAGATGGTACTTAAACTTAACACCATTGCCTTTATACGCGATATTATTCGAGTTAATTATAAGATCAATCTCTTCATCACTAATAGTATCAAGAACTCGAGTTAACTTCTTAACATCAGGTATATTAAGAGTTGAATAAAAGCTCGATGGTACTTTATACTCTGCACATAGTATAAGAGTGTTGTCGGTAGATGCGACAAGACTTGACATCTTCTCGCGATCTACCGTTACAATAGAACTCTCACTTATCTTGGATAAAGAATCCAAATAAGCGACGAAGTCAATCGGTGACTTTAGCTTTAACTGATTTGCGTTTTGGTCGGACATTACTGCTTTCTAATTGTAGCTTAATATCTTTTAATAGCAAGTTGCTTTCTTTAACAGCATTAAGCAATTGTTCCATCTGAGTTGGCTCTCTAAAGTCAAATTCCATTGTCTCTTCCATAACTGGTGCTGGATCTACTGGAGCAGCTGCTTGCTGTAGTTCTAACTGAGCTTGCTCAGGTGTAATAGGCGCAGTAGGTGGTCCTGTAGGTATTGGAGCATGTTGTGGGGCTGGAGCATATTGTGGTGCTGGAGCCGATTGAGGTGGTGATCCTTGTGGAGCTGGTTGATATTGGCTATCTACAGTAGGTATGTTAACCAACTGCTCAACCAAACCTTTCATTTCACTAGACTTACCTTGAAGCTGAGCTGAAGAGCCAACGATCATTTCGTCTTGTTTTTTCATCTGACCATAAGTCTGGCCCATTAGCTGCATAACAGCAGCTTTACTCTGCGGTGTCATTTGGTCCATTATTAGAGATCGGCTAGAAGTTCGTCAATATCATCCTCAACAGAGCTATCTACAGGAGTTGCTGCCGGCTCCAAAGCTGGTGCTGACTGACCTGGCTGTGACCATGGTGGTGTATCTCCCGGGGAAGCTGGTGTAACTTCCGGTTCATCGGCTTTACAGTGAAAATGTTCATTAAGCATTACTGTAAGTTCATCTGTAGATTTAATCGGAAACGTTTCCTTAAGAGTATGAGTCTGAGCATATATTTCATTCTGCTTTTCTTCCGTAAAGTTTAATTTACCAGCTGAAGTAAAGCGAGAAGAAACGTATGTAGGATAATCTCCTTGCTGCTCACATTTAACTTTAAAGCTAACCCCCTCATCACTAAGATCAAAGATACGAGCTCCAAACTCTGATGCATCTTCACCTTCAATAGCCTCAGTAATAATCTTTTGAATCTGTTTACCGTAACGAAGCATCTTTACCTTTCCATTATTTTCCGGGTTGGTCGGATCATCAACCACATATACATTCACAAGCCACTTTTCAGTACGACGAAGTGCAGATGCTTTTTCTTTTTCTTCATCTGTACCAGTACGTGACAAACGGAATCGCTCTTCGTTTATAGGACAACGTTCACCGAATGTCTGCGGACTCAAAGCTTGAACATATTGACCAGTAGCAAATGAATTCCATCCCATATTGTAATAATGGAAAAATGTATCTACAGGAGACTTACCATCAGGTAGAAGTCTTACTGTATAAGTATTACCAGGTTTGGTTTGCATAATCTCAGAGAACTTTGACTTACCTTCACTACTGGAAGCCAACGCACCTTTGATACTTTCGAACATAGACATATTAAACGCACTCATATTTTTAATTTTATTTTATTATTTTTTATTTGCAACTATTAGTTTTACTTTTAGTTTTGTTTCTCTGGCTTTTGCTTTTAATATTGCTGAGCCGTAGAATTTTGTTCGCGTATTTGCGAAAATTGTTTGAAAATCTTTAACGATGAAGTCAAGCACATCTTTCTCAATTGCTTTAATAGTAGGTTCAACTTCAAGGGCATGTAATGTATAAAAGTTTAGCTTATGTTCTTGTAAATGCAAGAGGCATGTAGGCATGTTGTTAGTATAATGTTTAGTATACTCATCTATTGTAAGGAAGTTTTTTATACAATACTTTGCTACATATCTAAATCCCTCTTTAACTGATTCAATAGTATTATCACTATCAGGATCAGACATCTCCTTTTCTTTCATATAAAGAGAATAACATTTTAACGCTTTCCGCGAATTAAAAAACTTTAAGTCGAAATATTCATCTTTCGAATATACTTCAAATGGTGCTAAGAACCAATCTTGATAGTTGATATGGTTATGTTTAGCAAAAAAAGCGGAAAGCTTCTTAAGAGATACAAAGTCTTTATCCTTTAACTTTGTAAAGTCTTTCCTAAAGCGAGTTGGTTTATTTTGTACAGAGCGAGTAGCATATAGATAACTATTGTATATGCTCTTTTCTCGATCAGTTATCATTTTGAAATATGCGCTTATTTTGGTTTAAATATTTAGTAATATACTTTGACTCAGCTATCTGAGGTTCAAAATCTATAAACATTTTAACCATTTCAAAGTCATTATCAACTGTTAAAAGGGTTTTAAGTACCTTTCTTATTTTTTCTTCTTTCAATACCAATACAAAAATGTTTTGTAGTGATAGTTTCTTACCTTTTAGTAAGCAACAAAAGGTACAAAAACAAAGTAATAAATGATCAAGTTCTCTTTTTGTAATATCCCTCGAAGGTGATGGTATATTGGGTTGTTGCATTATACTGGTTGAAAGGGTTTAGAAAAATTCATAAATTTCTCAGTTAGTTTACCACCTGCTAATTTATGTGAACCGCCACCTTCACATAAAGTTGTTGCTAATACAGATAAATCTGCTTTACAATTGGTATCTTTTCGAAATGATACAAAATGCTTTTCTAAGTTAACCATTATTGCAATATCAGCGTCATATTTATTTACTAGATAATGACCAACTTCGTTAACATGAGATGTAACAAATGTTGATATTACTTTATAATTCTTTACATTACCTATAAACTTTGGATTAGTTAATTGTTCTGCAAACTTCTTAAAAAATAATTTTATCGAATTTTTTTCATGTAAATTATATTCTCGAAGACCATTACCAAACGCATTACCAAACTTTTCCCACTTAGGCTTATTGTAAGTATAATATATTGCATTTAAACGGGCTGGTTCCAATTCATTAGGAAAGTCAAAAGACCAGCAATCATATTGATCTATAAGAGCTATTAATGATTCAAGCTGCTTATCTAAATTAAGTTTTGTTTTAAATTTATCTGCAATTAATTTTGTACACGATGTATATTCCGTAACAATAGATTTTGCTCTCGTATACTTTACTGCATGCGGTACATGTAGCTCATGATGATCAATTACAACAACATTGTCTCTATTGATTGCTTCTGCTTGTTCCTCATTCAAACATAAATCACATACAAATATTTTATCGAAATGATCTAATGTATTCCATCTACTCTTAAATTCATTAAGTATCGTTGCTTCCGTTGTTTCAACCGTAATTACATCATGCCCTTTATATAGTCTATTCAATAACAACGCTGACCCAGCGCCGTCAAGGTCGGTATCTGTAAAGATAATGATATGCACATATGTATTTACTAAGTGCTTCTAGAAAGTCCAGCCAACGTATTAAGCATTGAATCATCTTCTTCTAAATCAATATCATCTGCTTGTTCAATAGTTAGTGTTGAGTAATCAATACGCATAGGTTGTGTCATTCCTCGAGGACCATACCGGTTTTTCATCATACCTAACCTAATAATACCTAAGTCTCTATCTTCATCGTTCTGGAAAATAGACATAATAACATCAGCAGTAGCAGCTAATCCAATTGATTCAGATATAGTTGCTAAGTCTGGATTATCTTGATCGAATCCAGCTCTATTTAACTGGGTAGCTGAGATAATCGGGCAATTAAATACGTAACTTATAGCCCGTATTTGTTCTGTAACGTTCTTAATACGTTCATACGAATTATTACCTATAGGTGAATGTATTAAGTTAAGATAATCGATTACTATTGCATCCAACTTAATACCTTTATCTTGAAACTTCTTACAAAACGCTTTAATCTGATTAGGAGTAACTGTTGAGGGCGGAAACTCTTTAATATACATATTTCCTGGTGATTCTGTTACTGCAGCTCTTAATGAAGCTCCATTTACAGCCATTTCTTTCATTGGTATCTTAGAAATGTTAGTACATATACGTCTTGCGTATAGTAACTCAGACATCTCTAATGTTATTAATAGCACATTCTTACCTTGTTTAGCAATATTAGAGGCTACATTACCTAAAAATATAGACTTACCAATATTAGTTTCACCTGCAAAAACATATAACGATTTACCTGCTTGTAAAAAGCCTCCATCCAATGAATCATCTAACCATTCCCACGTACTCGGTATCTTATCTTCTACCGTAGTAAGATCCTCAATAATATCATCTATATTAGCTTTAACACCTAAACCTAAATCAGTAACCAGACTAATATTACAACTCTTTTCAAACTTGTCTAAAATTACTGTAGTATCAACATCACCAGCAGATATATCTTCTGCCGCTTTTAGCATCGTATGATATACTGCTTTCTCTTTTAGGAATTGCTCAGTGTTTTCAATTAATTCATCTTTATTGATATTCTTATCAATATCTGAAAAAGAAGTAACTAATCGTTTAAATGATTCTTTCTGATCATCTGTTACCAGATACTGCTTAATCTCTGTAGTAGTTGGTAGCTGGTTACGCTTTTCATTAAATTCTTTAATGATAGTAAAGACACTTGCAATATCCTTACTCTTAAAATATTCTGGTTGTACAATATCCGTTATAGTTGACAAATAGCCACTATCTGTTAACGCATTATACATCAACACGTTTTCAAAATAGTCGAGATCTAGCTTACCCATCCCACTTATAATAGTAACCTATTGTTAAGAATCAACTAAATTTGTACTGTTTTACCAACGTACTTGCTGTACTTTTTTAGAAACCACTCTTGACCATTTGTCCAGTCAGTTGTAAATTCTCTAAGACCGGGGGATGCATGTGTCACATACGCATCAATAACACCACATTTAAATCCAGCAAGTGACGCGTCAAGTGTATACGCAAGATCATAAAAATGAAATCCAGTAGGGCAGGATTTATCGAACCGGATCTTCTTAAATACATTTCGTGAAATAGCTAAAAATACCCCATCCATAATTAGCGCTTGATGTGGGTATGGACCAAATGCAGTCATTGATTTTTGCGTACCGTTTAAGTGTGCAACTGCTCCATGGAGCTTACCACTACCAAAGCCTCCTCCCATAAGATGCCATAGCGTTGGTTGTTGTACTTTAATTTGTGAAGCTCCAGCAACTCCCAGAACATCATATTCTTTAAAATGGTTCTTGAGTTTCCCGTAATCAAAATTTTCTAAAATAATATCATCATGACATAAAATAATATGGTCTACATTTTCTTTAATAGCAAAATCAATTGCTTTGTTATATACCTTTTGCAAAGAATCCGTATTATTCTCCTTGAAGTATACATCCATTTCTTTATGCTTGGTCTGCCAGAGCAAGGTATCTTCTTTTTTACCTTTTGTTGCAACGCAAATAAATAATTCGTTATTCATCTTAAATAAATAGAAACGGTGAATCGTGTTTGAATTCACCTACCTTTTTAAACTTAAGAGTTTTTTTATCTAATCGTCTAATCTCACCTTCTTTCAGATCCTTATAACCTTTACCAGGTATAGTAGAATAACATCCTTTATTATTAAAATGTAGCATTGAGCCAACTCGGGCAATATATAACTCGTTTGTATCACAATCAACAATAGATACAGCAAATGATCCTGCTAGTTCTTCTAATACCTTTCTAATATACTTTACTGGATTTGTACTTTGACTACGGTCATCTTCCATAAACTTTTGTAATAGATTTACAATTAAGGATGTATCTACCGGATTCTCAATAAACGGAAGATGTTTTTTACGTATATCCTTATCATTAGTAATTACTCCGTTATGAAAAACCATCCATGACATAGTATCAAAGGGATGAGACGTTTCATAAGACCATTGCCTCATAGCTGATGTAGGTGCCTGCACATGACCGCAACTATATTTAGATTGTTTAGAGCCTTTTACTTTATTAAAGTCAATCTCACCTTCCTTTTTATAAACAAATTGATCATCGTATGTGAGCTGCACATAACTACTAGCAAAAGTTCCACGATCTTGATTAGCAGCATACAATACCTCTAACATAGACTTATCAGGAGCTCCAAATATAGCGCACATATACTATAATTTAATCTAACATTACAGTTTTTCCAGTTCGATGTTCATATCTTTACGAATACGTGCTGTAAGTTCCTTACTTTCTTCCATTTTACCATAATAAAGTCTGAACTCACGAGGTATTCTCCAAAAGAAGTCCATCACTCCTGTAACTTCATGAAAAGCAAATGTATAATGTGGATACTGTACACCATCAACATCAATCCAACGTTTACGCTTCTTCTTCTTTTTTTCAATTCCTAATTTTTTAAGAGTATTCTTACCAAGACCTCTTACCTTAAAAAGATCCTCACTACTACGAAATGGTCGCATACCAACAATATTTTTAGCAGTAAACTTACCAACTCCAGATAGAGCACGAAGTTCCTTATCATTCATCTTATTGAAATCCTTATAACTTAATTTCATATTCTATATTAATTATAACAAAGTTCCTTTTATTTACACTTTTTTAAAGTAATTTATACTATCAGCCATAAATATTATCAATGAGCTCCTTTGATAACTTCTACACCAGGTTGCAAACTTTAACTGAAGCTAGAAAATCCCCTGTGGAGGCTTTAGTACCTGGCGCCACTGGTGTTACTAAACAGATGCGTTCAGCTGGTTTAAGTTCTGCACCTTTAGATACAATTAAGTTTATACGAGAGCTGCTATTTAACTTAGATGTTATTTCTGAAGATGAATTAAATGCCGTCAAATCAAGTAAAGGGTTCACTGGTAAAAAGCAAGCTATGCTTAAAGTACTTCAAAATAACCAAAACAAGATTAATGCTAAATCTGATGAAATTGCGCAAACAATTGAAGGTACATTAGATGATTTTATTTCTGGTATGGGTGCTAATAGGTCTAGGGAAGAAAAATATGCTGCTCAGGCCGCGGCACAAGAGTTAGCTGCTCAAGCTAGGGCTGCTAGGTCTGGTAAAGAAATGGATGATGCCCTTGCTGATGTTATTTCCGATGAAAAGCTTATAATTAAAGCTTCCCTGGCTAAAGCTATTCAAGAGTTAGAGGATCTTCCTGGAGGTGAAGATATCTCACCTGAGGTACTTGCTGAGATTAAAAAGTTTGCTCCAAAAATTAATACTATTGAGCAGTTAGAATCTTTTGTTAAGCAATTAAGTGGGATGGAAGAATATCAATTGCCCGCTGCTTACCTCTCAAGCACTGTTAAAGCTATTAAAGGTGGTATGGAAGATTACGAAATGGAAGATCAAGAAGATCCAGATCATGGATTTGATGCTGTAAAATCAGATCTTGACGGTGATGGAAATATTTCCAAATATGAGCGTAACAGGGGTGAGGCAATTGCCTCTGCAATGAGTAAAGAAGATAATGAAGGTGATGTAAAGCGTGAAGTACTTAACGCTTGTAAAGCTGCTGCTGGTGATTTTGCTCATAAGAATTCTGGTATGGCTTCCGGTTGTAAACAAATGCTTGATCAGTATACTAAAGCTGGTGATACAGAAAGAGCCAGTATTGCTAAATCTTTACATGATCATTTTTCTGGGCAAGCTAAACATTTTGATGAAAATGGAGAAGATCCTGATATTGAGGCATTGGCTCAAGTTGAAGTAGAGGAGCTAGGTGATGGTGAGATACCTGATGATTACCATGATCAAGATGACGATGAAGATGCTGAAGGTAATGTTAAGAAAGAAGTTCTTGCTGCTATTGAAGCTGGTGCAGGTGATGAAGGGGAATTTGGACATACAAATGCAGGTAAGGCTACCTCAGCACAACAGTTAGCTGCTCAGTATAAAGAAGCTGGTGATGAAGTGAGGGCTAGCATTGCTAATAATCTTGCACAATACTTTGCTACACAAAGCAAGTTTGATGAAAATGAGGAAAATGAAGAGGTTGTTGCAGAAAGCAAATATACAACTGCTGACTATCTTACTGATATCTATTCAACAGTTGAGCCAATTATTGAAAGTACTGTTAACGAAAATGGTCAAACTACACCTACTCAGCAATATCTCGTTGAGAAGCATGAGGAAGCTATTGAAGAAGTTTATACATCACAATATTTAACTGAGCAAAAAGTACAAGATTCTCTACCTAAACAAAAGAAGGAAAAGAGTCTTAGCTTTAAAGAGCGCTTCCAGCCTAAGACGCAAGGGCAACTTGAAGAAGTACGCCGTTACGGTCTTTAAATCTTCTTACAACCTTTAGACAAGTATAGCTCATTCAACTTAGATTGCTGTACATATTGAATAGGGTCTTGATAACCTGCATCAACGAAGCCTTTCACTCGCATACTAGATGACGGAGTCGTCGCATCTGCTAATCCATCTTTCCTATTAGAGTAGCACGTCCAAGTCTTACCAAAGTCTACACCCAGTCTTATACCTTCTTCAACGATAGCTTCTTTACTCATTGTAAGTAATGGAGCTTCAATATTAATACGATGTTCACGATTAAGTGCGATTAATGCATTCATGGAATCAACAAATTCATTAGAACCATCCCAATAACCAGCAAGGCTATCAACTTCCGCAGCCCCATACCAAACAGTATCAGCGCCTTTAGCTTCTGCATATGCACATCCGATAGTATTAAACAACTGATTACGAAAAGGTACATAGCTCACAGGCTGGGCATCACCAGCCATCTTACTGATATCAGGATTATCAATCTCTTCGTTAGTAAGAGAGGAGGTGGGAGCTAGATGCTTAATAAATCCAACATCAGCTATATAATGAGTTATGACAGTATCCGGAGACTTAGCTTTAACAGCATCTATCTGATCTTGAACACAGTCAATCTCCCTAACATGACGCTGACCATAGTTATATGTAATGAGGTTAACCTCTTTAAACCCTTTATCTACAGCCATATGTAGTAGGACCACAGAGTCCATACCACCCGATATACTTAATACTAATTTACTCATTTTTATCTAAGGAATCTTTTAGGATTTCATTCTCTTTCTTTGGAATAATTACCTTTTCTTCTACTTCATCAGGAACATCATCATCACCTTCACCACCAGAATAAGCCCACTCTGTCTTAATTTTTTCTTCTAGTACAGGTAGGATAGTATTCTCCCAGAGGTCCTTATCCTTACGGAAGTTTTTATAATAACCAATCTTCTTACCATCAGGTAGCTGATAAGTGGAACCAGTCTGAATAACAGCACCAACCCCTACAGCAAGATCTAGTAGACCATAGTAACGGTCAAGTCCAGTATGAAACGAAAGGAACATTTCCCCTTGAAGGTACTGCTTAATGAATCGATTCTTACGAGTGAGGGCTCGGATAAGGATACCTGCGTAGTTCTTTTGACCTACAGCCGTTTCTGCATCCATAGTCTTACCCCCATCACTCTTCATAGGCTTACGCGCTAACTGAATAGTAACAGAAGGTAGATATACAATTGACTTACCACCAGGCATATTCTTTTCAATAGATGGGAACATTGCTGTAGGATCATCATAAACATGATTAGTACAAAGGATCGTAGTCTGTGTAGTAGCACCAAGATTAGTACAAGTCTGCATAAGAGACTTCATAGCCCGGGCTTTAGTACCCATATCAGATGAAGTACTATCTTTACCCATACGGCTATGCTCAAGTTCTGATTGTAGATTACCAAGTGAGTCAATCGCTACAATAAACTTACCTTCAAGACCTTTTTCTTTAACTGAAGTAAGGAACTTATACAACGCATTACGAGTTTGCTCGATAGTAACACATGGTACATACTTTACTTTACTAATATCCAATCCAATACGTTCTGCACCTTCTGGATCAACAGCATTCTCAGTATCAAATATAACTGGAATCAAACCCTCTTTCTGAGCATTAGCTAGAATCTTAAGAACAAACAATGTCTTACCTGTCATAGACTCACCACCCATCATTGTTACCCTACCTTTTGGAATACCACCGTGAATAGAACCTGATACAATAGCATTTAAAACATAACTACCGGTATCAATCCAACCACCAACACGTGACAACGTACTATCTTCTAAGTATGTTGCAAACGGGTTTATTTTATCGATTGAATCTAACGCGGCGCGCGTATCTTTATCAAAATCATTCATATACATATTGTATGAACTTAACTTTATTAATCAAGATAAAAAAACTACCGACATAGTCGGTAGTTAATTGGCTCGGGTACTTGGATTCGAACCAAGGACCTAGTGGTTAACAGCCACCCGCTCTGCCACTGAGCTATACCCGATAATAATTATTTACCGTCTGCATCGAACAGCTTAATAACTTCCGGCTCCTCTGCTACTGGTTGTGCTGGTGCAGGATTGTTAATAGCATGATATTGCGTAGTAATCTGCTCCGTAAGTTTAACTGTTGAAGTAACAATAGTTGACTTATGGAAAGTCCATTCGTTATCCTTTTTATCCCCTTCAATAAACTCCATAAATAGATAAGGAAAAGTCTGTACTTGAAGCTGACCATTTTGTTGATCTGGTTGTACATGTACAATAACTGGGTTATTGAGAGTCAAAGTTTCATCAGTTTGACCTGTCTCAACTCCAACAACGGTACGACCGACTTGGTCGACAATAGCAATGATTTCTTTTTGATCACTCATACAAATATATTATAACATATTACTTCTAAGTATCAACTGTGGATTTAATTTTTTTATTCTATAAATATCGATGAGTTTGACTTACTATGTCTAAAAGAACTATTTTTCTCCATTTACCGGCTTATAGAGATCCTGAATTAATACCTACTATTGAGGATGCTTTAGCTATGGCTCAATATCCGGAAAGAATTCATTTCGGTATTTTTAGACAGTATAATCCAGAAGATGGTTTTGATGACTTGACTGAGTATAAAGATGATCCTAGATTTAAAATTGAAGAGATTCACTACACTGAAGCTAAAGGTCTTCCTTATGCACGAGCGTTAATAAATGATACACTACTTACTGATGAAGATTTTGTATGTCAGTTGGATTCTCATCATAGGTTTACGGAAAATTGGGACACTACTTTAATTAATTGGTATGAAGAGTTAGTAGATGATGGTTATAACCCCGTTATAGGAGGTTACTCGCCTCTGTATAATCCCTTTAATGACCCTGAAGAAAGAGTGCAGGAACCCTGGATGTCTCAAGCAGCATGCTTTTATCCTTTCGGAACTATTTTTATACGTCCAGGTGCTGTACCTAATTGGCAAAATTTAAAAAAGCCATACCCAGCAAGATTTCTTAGTGGTCATTTTGCTTTCGGTTCTAATAAATGGGCTAGAGAGGTTAGACACGACCCTAACATATTTTTCGCTGGGGAAGAAATTAATTTAACAGTAAGAACGTTCACTAGCGGGTATGATTTATTTCATCCACATAGAGTAGTTATATGGCATGCTACTATGAGAGAAGAGCGTAGTGGTATGCTAGTTTGGGATGACCAACACAAGAGAGGCGATGATCAATGGTGGAAGGGTAATAATGTAGCACGTTCTAGAATAAGGCAGTTGTTAAGAGTAGAAAATAATGAGCATGATTTAGGTGATTATGATCTAGGAACTGTTCGTAGTTTAAATGAATATGAAAAATATGCAGGTATTAACTTTAAGCTTAAAGCCTTTCAACAACATACAATAGACCATAATTTTGCACCTAACCCTATTCAAAATAATTACGGGCTTACGAAATGGAAAGATACATTTATTAAATCACACTACAAATTAATTAATATAACAAGAGATATGCTCCCTGAAAATGATTACGAGAGTATATTAGTATCTTTTGATGATAAAAACGGTATCGGTATACATCAAGAATATATAAATGATCAACGATTAGATGATTTTATATCTAGGAATATCCCAATACATTGTGAAGAGATCTTTTATAGTAATAAAATACCCTTTAAGCTAGTATTTTGGGGCATGTCAAGCGAACGTGGATGGGCAGAACGAGTAGAGCAAATATTATGATAACCCAAGAGAATATATGTATTGTTACTACAGTCCATAATAAAAGATACATTAAACATTTTAAAACTAAATTACTTAAATCGTATATTAAGTTAGGTAGTAAGATACCAATACTAGTCTGTACCAATTGTGTAAAAGAGCTTGAAGAGATAACAATTAAATACCCACAAATTAAGCTTTTTGAAACAAATAATTTAAGAAGCTATGATACGAAAAACAAAAAATATGAAAATTTACTAGATGCAGATAAAAAACCTAAAACATATGCTAATTATCCATGGAACATACGAAGACATATTATTAGAAAAGGTTTTGAGGAGGGTTATACAGCAGTTTGGTGGTTAGATAGTGACGTATGTTTAAAATATTCAGATAATGATATACTAGATAAATTAAACCAATATAATGCGAACAACTCTATTATAGCTGAAGGATCAGTTTATGCTTACTCTAATAAAGATCTGCATTTAAGAGACGAAGTCGTAAAAGTTTATAATAATAAGAACTGGAATATAAATATAAACGATATATCCGGTTTTGACGGCCCATCAGCTTTTTATATAGGAAAAAAGAATTTCTTTTTTAATTTTATAAATAAGTGGTCAGCTATGACTACATATAGTTATAAAAATAATGTGCACTGCGGAAGGATACCAGATTCATTCATTATTAATATTATGTTTGTAGTAGCTCAAACGGGTATTAATATAATTAACACTGGTTATATTTTTTCCAAACCAAAACATAATCCAGATGATAGATACAACTAATATAACAGTAATCATAACAGGTCATAAAGTTTTAAATTATGATCAGTATTTTCAATACTTAATTCATAGTTTAGAAGGCTCTTTAGATAAAAGCAAATTTATTGTTTATTACGATAAAACCAGTTTTGAAGATAATGATAATTTAGATAGTATTGTTAATATATTAAAACTATATAATATATCTAACTATGAAGTAAAATTTTCACAAGGAGGTCTTTTAGCAATGTCTTACCACCTTTTAAAAGATGTCAAAACTCCTTACTTTTTATTTTTAGAACATGATTGGGTTTTTACAAAACTTCCTAACTGGGGAAAAATTGTTAATGCAATGAATAATAACAAGTTTGTTAAATGCATAAAATTTAAAAAAACTGGCAATATCCAACGTGATTTGTTTACAGATAGAGATAGTAAAAATAATATTATTAAACTAGAAACAGATCCACGGATAACAGAATGTAATTTAATATCTGTTGCATACTGGTCTAATAACCCTTTTGTTTGTACTTTGGAGCAGATGTTTGAGTGGTCTAAAATAATACATAATGAAGATTTTAAAAAACAAATGGATGAAGGTAATAATTTTGCATACGGTCCTCATGGTCTTGAGGTAGAATTAGGACGTCAATTTAATTTAGAGTTAGAAACTGAACTGTGGCAAGATTTAAAAGATAAATGGGGAATTTATATTTACGGAAATGTTGATATGAAGCCTATAATAGGACATACAGATGGTTCAAAGCGATGTATTGGGATGCATTACGGGATTTCCGAAAAAATAGGAACAGATTGGTTAACTAAAAATAAAAAACTATTAAAATGAACGAAATAAATAAAGAATTTAAAGAGATAAATGGTTGGTTTGGGTATAAGGGTGCAACAACTATGCAACTACCAGCCATTGAAGTACCATTTAAGAAATTATTTAACACAATAAAACCGCATCGTGTGTTAGAAATAGGTACCTCTTGTGGCGGTCTTACATTAATGTTGCGTGATATTTTAGATAATTTAGGATTAACGGAATGTGATTTACGTACGTATGACGTTAATCCGGATCACGATAGAACAATACTATTTAACAGTAATTTAAATTATGATTTCCGGCTCAAAAATCTGTTTAATCAACCTTACTCAGACTTATGTGAAGTAAATGGCCAGGAGGTAATTGATTATATTAATAAAGATGGTCCGATAATTATACTTTGCGACGGTGGTTGTAAAATAAATGAATTTAACATATTATCAAAGTTTTTAAAGACAGGGGATATAATTATGGCGCATGATTATGCTCCTACAGCAGAGTATTTTGAGTCATATAATAAAAATAAAATATGGAACTGGTGTGAAATATTTGATAAAGATGTAGCTGATGCGTGCAACGATAATAATTTAACACCATATATGGCAGATGAATTTTCAGCTGTTGTTTGGTTATGTCGTAAAAAAAGTTAGTATGAATAATCAAACAATAGTTACAGGTCTATGGAATATTAATAGACCTGGTCGAGATTTCAACCACTATATAGAGGCCTTTAAACGGTTTTTAGATATACCTCAAAATTTATTTATCTATATACCAAAGGAGTATGAATACTTAGTATGGGACAAACGATCTCCGGATAATACTCATGTACGTGTTTATGAGCTTGAAGATATAAAAAAGTTATATGATCCTTTTTGGAGTAGAACGCAAAAAATAAGACAAAGTGGTAAGTGGTTAGATCAAGTTAGTTGGTTGAAGGACTCACCGCAAGCAGTTTTAGAAATGTATAATCCTATTGTACAATCTAAAATGTTTATGCTAAATGATGCTTCTATTATGAACCCATTTGATACAGAATATCACTTCTGGGTTGATGCTGGTATAACAAATACTGTACCACATAGTCATGTAGCAGATGATAATTTATTAAATAATTTACCCGAGTATAGCGACCCTTTCCTGTTTTTAAGTTATCCATATATAGCGGATAAAGAGATACATGGGTTTAATTATGAAGCTATGAATAGAATAGCTGAGAATGAGGTTAAATATGTATGCAGAGGTGGGATTTTCGGCGGTCGAAAGCAAGCTATTAATAACGCTAACGCGACCTACTACTCGCTACTTGATCATACACTAGCACAAGACTTAATGGGTACAGAAGAGAGTATATTTACACTAATGTCATATATAGAGCCGAGTGTGTATAGGCGATATAAACTTGATGAAAATGGTCTGATTTTAAAATTCACTCAAGCTATAAAAGAAGGTACTGTAAAATTAAGTAAAGCTTCAGCGCCTATAGTCCGTCAAGTTGATGACGTAAACTACCAAGAGGTTAAAACTAACCTTTATATGTTAACGTTTAATTTTCCAGAACAAATCTTACATACAATTGAGTCAATGAAAAAAACTCCTGAGTTTTTGACTATACCTAATTTATTTTTACTAGACAATTCTACTGATTATACTGCTAAGATTAAAAATCAAGAAATCGCAAAAGAATATAACTTTACCTATATTGATTTAGGTAGTAACACTGGTATATGCGGAGGTAGACAAGCTGCTGCGGACCATTTTGATAAATCGGAGGCTGACTTTATGTTTTTCTTTGAGGATGATATGACATCTAATCCTCCAGAATTAGAAGGACAATTTTGTAGAAATGGTTTTAGAAAATATATACCCAACCTCTATAATATAGTGCATAAAATAATGCTAGAGAAAAATTTTGATTTTTTAAAGCTCTCTTTTACAGAAGTTTACTTTGATAATGATAAGCAATGTTCATGGTATAATGTACCACAAAATATACGTTCAAGAGATTGGCCAGACTACGATAAACTACCTATAACCGGTCTTGATCCTAATTGCCCAAGAACAAAATTTAATCATATATACACTAAAGATGATTTATCATATATAAGTGGAGAAGTTTACTACGCTAACTGGCCTATGATAGTAAGTAAAGAGGGTAATAAAAAGATGTTTATTGATACCAAATGGGCTCATCCTTTTGAACAAACGTGGATGTCTCATATGTATCAATTAACTAAAGAAGATAAATTAAAGCCTGCCGTATTATTAGCTTCACCTATTTGGCATGACCGTATCAAGTATTATGAACCTGATGAAAGACGGGAAAATTAAATTTACTTTATATTAACAGCTCTGGTAATTTATTAAAACCGTAATAAGTATATGTATGAAAAATGCCTATATTAATGGTTCTATTTTTGTGCAAATAGCTGCCTATAGGGATAAAGAGTTACTACCAACGTTAAGAGATCTACTATCTAAAGCTGATAAGCCAAAATTATTACATATTTGTATTTGCTGGCAACATTCGGAAGATGATAGTTGGGATAATTTAGATGAATATATTAATGATGATAGATTTACTATTATTGATATAAACTATAAAGATTCAAAAGGGGCTTGTTGGGCTAGACACCTTATTCAACAACAATATACTAAAGAAAAGTTTACCTTTCAATTGGATTCACATCACCGGTTCGTCGAGAGTTGGGATACAAAGCTTAAAAATATGTATGCTGGGCTACAACTTAACGGTTCTCCAAAACCGTTAATTACTAGTTACCTACCAGCATATGATATTGAAACTAGTAAGCCTATAAATTTAGATCCGTGGATGCTTTCATATAACTATTTCGCAAATGATGGGCCGTTACATACAATCCCGGAAGCTATACCTAATTGGAATGGACTAGGTGGTCCTGTTAAGGGTAGATTCTACTCAGCCCATTTCGCATTTACAGATGGTAAGTTTAGTGAAACTGTTCAACATGATCCAGAAATGTATTTTCATGGTGAGGAAATAAGTATAGCTGTACGAGCATTTACACACGGGTATGATATATATCACCCTCATCAATTAATAGCATGGCATCATTATGGCAGAAAAGCCGCTACTAAACACTGGGATGATAGTAAAACGTGGGAGCAGTATAATCACAAATCTTATAAACGAGTACGTAAATTATTCGGCATTAACAATGAAAAGTTTAAACTAAAAGAAAATAAATACGGTTTCGGTAAAGTAAGAAGTTTATATGAGTATGAACGATATGCAGGTGTTAGATTTAGAGATCAGAAAATTCAACAATTTACTCTAGATAGATCACACCCTCCTAATCCTGAATATACTAATAAGCTAGAATATGATAATTCCTTCATTAAGCAATTTAAGCATTGCATAGATTTAGCATACGATCAAGTACCTCACGATGATTATATATTCTGGGCTGTATCTTTCTTCAATGATAAAGACGAAGAAGTATATAGACAGGATGCAGATCCAGAAGAAATTGAAAAATTAAAATCAGATATAGATGGTTATTGTAAACTTTGGAGATGGTTTGCTACCGACGAAAAAATTACTAAATGGCGTGTTTGGCCTCAGAGTAAAGAGAACGGCTTTGCTGACCCAATAGAAGGTAATATTTAAACGTTAATTTTCTCAAGCTCTTCCTGAGCTTTCTCTAAAGCTTCTTTTGCTTGACTTGATAAGTATGTAGATTTACCACTAGCATGTTTTAATGCACTAGACAGGTGTAGAATAGCGCGGCGCGCCGCTTCAATCTGTGGCGAACCTATTTGTCCATCGCCGACATCCGTACCTGAAACGGTGCCTTTAATTAATTGAAGGAAATAAACAGTACTTGCTAGTTTACCTCTGTTAAATGCTGGGTGCGCTTTAGGGGTATTATCGTCTGCTGGGTTATCTAGATAGCTTTCACTCATACTCTTATTTAATACCTTATGTGAATAAATCAAATAGTTCGGTTTGAACATTTTCGGAAGGTTTCCGTATCGACCACCCTACACTATCATAAAAGCGAGCAATCGACTGAAAGAGAATCTTATCAAACATCTTTTCATAGTCAATCTTGAATAGTTCATTAAACTCTTCCGGCCAATCATACTTGAATCCCATAGACTGAAGGCCATACTTATTAGGAGTTTCAATATACATAAACCGAACTTTATCACCTGAACTAATACTTTCATACTTGTTACCGGTTCCAAGTTTTTCAAGTATTTGGTTATAGTAGTAAGCTGACTTGGCATGCACCGGCATACCTTTTACTGTTTGCCATTCACGGCATTGTACTGCGTGCTTTTCATAACCCTTAATACCCATCACGAAAGCAATATCAGCAGGTCCTAGAGTTTTGAAAGTATCATACGCTTCGTTGAAGATCTTATTAGTCTTACCCAAGTCCTGTGTAGTAAGCATAGTCTCAATAATACCCTTCGCATAAGGCTTAATAGCATTAGGCATGGTAGTACGAACAACTTCAACACCAGTATACTTAAACTTATTCTCTTTGATACCCTCATCATCAAGGATATGCATAACATAACGCTTCTTCTGAAGAAAAGTAGCAACATCAGCAATCATCTCCCGCTTAAATACAAATCGTGGATCATTAGTTAAGAGAGCTTTCTTAGCCCAACTAGTAATACCATCATTAAGATAGTCTTCAATCTCTTGAATCTTATCGTAAGTCTCTTGATGAACCAACATATCTTCTTTCGACTCCCAAAACTTAACACCATTCTCAATCAACGGTGAAATGGATATATAAGATGAGTCTGTATCGTTGTAGACGATACACTCTTCGAGATTATGATCTGATATATTATCAGAACCTACTTCATTACGAATAAAGTTCTTAAGTAACTCGTTCGAATATTTAATAACAGCTTGACCCGTTAGAGTAACACTCGCAGCAATATCATCATCCCCGATAGGAGCATTTTTGTTACCCATATAACCATAACAAGAGTTAATTAGAATCTTAATAACCATTTGCTGGGTATTAAGACGTTCAACTTCATACTTAAGATCAATGTTATTTGGATCCTTTTTAAGCTTCTTCTGGTTAGTAAACAGCCCTTTCTTAATCTCTACACGCTGGTTGTAATAGTACTCAAGGAACTCAGGAATAATACCTTGCTTCTTCTGACTGAATAAGAACCCAGCCTTAGATAGAGCGCACTCTTCATCTTTCAAGAACTTAACAAAGTCCCTCTTACTAAGCTTAAACAGTCTACCTGAGGTATGTTGAATAGTAATCTCTTTACCATCATTTTTCTCAATCTTACCCACTTTAGTTTCAGGTGAAGTATTAAGTGAAATCATCACGTTAGGATATAGAGAGTTAGCATCGAAAGATATAACATTCTCTTTGAAACCACGCTTAGGTTCAGCAACATACGCACCTGGGTTCTTATGATCTTTGTTACCGTTACGAACAAACGTTGAGATAACCTCACCACGCTTACGAGCTCTGACAGTTAGCGCACCATTAATAACACCAATCGTACCCATAGCACCTTCTAGTGTAGTAAGACCTACATATGATAACATACGTAGTAGGGGAATATACTGAAGTTTCTCTTCTAGCTTAACTAGAAGGTTAACATCTTGAACGTTATAGTCAATAAACTTATTCCAATCCTGATCAGCAAGTTCATGAAGAGCTAAGCCTTCATAATCAATCTTTTTCTGACCTAGCTCAAGTTCTCCTATGGCATCCAATTTATATGACTCCCGTAACTTAAGACAGAACCGTTTATATACATCAAGATAGTCAAGATTAGCAACACCATCAAAGTAGTACCGCTTCTGCTCACGGCCGAATGTACCCATACGCATTCTAAAGTATACATTCCTCAAGGGGGAAAGTCGATCTACATACTCTTGACCAAGTATACGCTCCATTCGATTAACAATATACGGAATATCAAATCCTTCAGAGTTCCAACCACTAATGATATCCGGATGCTGCATTTCAATATATTTAAGAAAAGCAAGAAACATCTCACGCTCACTTTTACAGTAATGGTATACCATATCTTCACGACCTTCACCGGTATACTCGTGAATACCAAACGTATTGAACTTTTTACTAAAATTATCCCAACATGTTATAACATTACAAACATGAGTAGGGTCATCTATATCAGGAAAGCTATCTACAGAATAAGTCTCAATATCAATAAAGCAATACTTAATAGGATTAGTATTAAACTCAGGCTTTTCATTCTCTTCCCAATACATATCTAAGAGAAACTGCTGAGCTGGAGGTGAGTTCTCAAATACCCTCTTAACTCCGGAATCTTGAAGAAACTTATACCGGTTATACCCTGTGTTAAATGAACGTTTCTTTACCTTAGTTCCAAAGATAGACGTCTTATCACCTCTCGGATCCTCTGTATATAGATACGGTTCGAAAGAACACTCACGCCGGATACGGTCACCATGCTCATTCCAACCAAATAGAGTTACTGTACCTTCTCGACCATTATAGACAACATTTCTATACATCGAGTTAATTATAACATAGTTCCTTTACGGGTTCCACTGTTTAAGGTACTTTCGTTCTGGTGAACCATACGGTGTGGTGAGAGCCTCCATATGTGATCCGATATTTTCTGGATTCTCTAAAAACCTCTTAACCCCTATTTCACGAAGCATACTAATGTTTTGGAAGTACCTCTTTCGATTTTTCCAATTTAGAATCCATTCAATCTTTTCTTCAAACTCTTCCGGTGTATTAAACTTAAGATCATCTGGTGCATTAGAGTATGTATGCATATCTTGACATAAGCATGGTATACCTAATGTACATGCCTCAATAAATTTAATATCAGATTTTGAATTGTTAAAGTTATTTTGTGTTAATGGTGCTACCATTAACTGCGGGTCTAAATTAGCAATAAATTGCGGATATTCTAGCAACGATCTCCACGGGTAGAACTCTAGCTTACCTGACTTAACTAAATCTTGCAATGGTGGTGGGTAAGCACCTACAAAAATCCACTTATACTTATCTGCTGTCTTACGAATAATATGATTAACAGCAGACATATCATCTTTACCTCCTGTCTTGTTGTCTACATCATAATGAGCTCCTGAACCTGTATACAAAATACGTGGTTTACCTTTATTCTTCTCAAATGCAGTTTGTACCCTACCTCGATTAAACAAATACCCCATCCAACTGTATGGTACAAAGTTTGGTATTACTGTGACTTTCTGATTTGTAAGTTTAGATTGAAACAACTTACGCATGAAGTCGCATGTTAGTGTAATTTCATCACACAAATCCATAATACTAACAACACTCTCTCTTACTTCCTTAGTATCGAATGCAAATTTAAATTTATTATAATCTGGAATTTCTTCTCTGAACACTACGTCATCGACTTCGTAAATAATTTTAAAGTCGTAATCTTGTTGTATCTTTTTAAGATGCTTTACAAACTCAAATTGAGCTTTAGAAGCTTGACGTTGTAATTTTACAGCCTTTACACCTTGATACCATCTTGGCTCAGCAACCATAGCAGTAATCGATTGACTTAACCCACGTTGTGTCATGTTAATAATCTGCTCCGGCCATAAGACTCGCCAGTGACCACAACCTGAATAATCTGCTAAATAATTAACAAATCTTGGCATTGATTCTTCACGTGGCTTTTGTGGCTTAGGTGCCTGTATTGGAGTAGTTCCAAACGGTTGTGATAAAGGTGAAGAAAAAGGTTTTGGAAATGGTGATGATATTAACATTATATTTAATTATTCTATAGTTCAGTATAAGCCACTCTACGTGAAATGCCATTCTCCTTTTCAATGTAAATTACTTCACCAGTGACTGCTTTGATAGACTCTTTACGATGTGATATAACTATGGAGCATTCATCTAACTCTTCTGTACGTTCTTGTAGTATCTGTGTAACTAATTCAATACCTTTTTCATCGAATGATGAATCGAACAATTCGTCATAAATAGCTAGATTATACTTAACACCTCCTTGCATACGCCTCATATCAGAGAAGGTAAATAAACAAGCCAAGTCGATAGACTTGCGTTCTGCTCCGGAGAAATTAAAATATGAACAAATTTTATTTTTTTCATTTGTAATTTCTTCTTCAAAGTATTCATTAAATAGACATATAGAGTTAGAATCAAGCTTACGTAAATATGTTAACAATTTATTGTTAAGTAATTCTAGAAGTTTATTAACAATGAACGATTTAACACCTTCTTCAGAAACTACATATTTAACAATATCCAACTTAGAAAGATCTTTTCGGAAGCTCTCTACTTTATATTCAGTATCTTTTAACCGGGTTTCAGACTCAATAATAAGATTGTCAAAATCCGTCTCAGTACTTCCAACTGATTTCAAATCTACTTCTAGTTCCTCTAACCAATCATCTAGCTGATTAATACGCTGCTGTATACTTTCGCGTTTCTGATTAGCTAACTTAGCTTCAGATAGTTTATTATTGTTATTCTGAATAATTTGCATGCACTTAGATTTAGCTTCTTTAGCTTTATCTAAACCTTCACTAAGTAATTTAATATCATCTCCAAATTTAATAAGTTTACTTCTAAGAATAGACTTTTCATTTTCCATATATTCTACATCATGGTCAGCCATAGGACGTAAACATACAGGACACTCAGCTTCATCTGTACCAATTTTACTGTATGCAGATTTGCTATGTGATAATTCAGCTTTTTTAGTACTTACCTCAACAGTCTTTTCATTAATTTTTTCTTCAACAGTAACTAATGTATTAGTATAGTGCTCAATACGTTCTTCTATCTTTGATGTATCTTCATCTTCAAACTCTTTAAGCCTAGTATTAAGTCTCTCTTTCTCAATAATGTTATTATCTTTACGTTCAGCATATACTAGCTTTTTCTCATCCCTCCTAGTCAATGCTGCCTCTTTTTGTTTAACATAATTATTGTTTTGATTCTTAACTTCTATCAATGTAGCTTGTACAATATCATGATCACGTTTTAGATCATTATATTCAACTCGAAGTTGAGCTAACATCTGACTAAATACTTCCATACCAAATATGTCCTCGATAAACTTACGTTTTTCAATTTTACTCTTTGCCATAAACGGAACAGCATTATTAACTGTCATAATAACACAATTTTGGAATATAGACGGAGTGGCACTTGTTACATCACATATAAACTTATTGGTATTAGCAATACTATCCCGTGTAATATCTACACCATCTTTAAAAATTAAAACTTTTGACGGATTAAGGTGACGTATAACTGTATACTTATTTGTTTCTTTTGCAGTAACTACTTCAAAGTCCAACTCAACATGTGTCTTACCTCCAGTGATATTATTAGGTATGAGATCCTTTTTAAGCTCACGTAATGTATCTCCAAATATAGCAAAGTAAATAGAATCCGCAATGGTACTTTTACCAATAGCATTACGTCTATCTGGTTTATCTTTGTTTATACCAGTAATTACGTGTAGACCTTTATTAAAGTCGACCACAACGGGCTCTTCCCCTACTGATAAAAAATGCTGTACAGCAACTCGTTTAAAATTAACCTGTTTCATCGTTTGCAACGTTCGTATAAACCTAACGTGTATTCAATTATAGCCTTTGAATCATTTAAATCCATAGTACCAATAAATTCTTCAATAGCTTGCTCAACATCTACTCCAGATAGATCTTCAATATCTTCACGATTATCAAGTATTCGATTAAAGTTAATATCATAATCAACAAGAAATTGCTCTGGTTGTAATTTATTAAAAACTGAAGTAAGTATATCCATATCTTCCTGAGATATGTTCTTATCTACCTTCAATTTAACTATGTTATTATTTATTTTATTTTTAACTATAGGTGTAATATCACCTTCTTCAACCAATTCACTTAATGTTATTTTCTCATAACATGGTGATACATTATTTTCAAAAAACTCATACTCTAACGTATCTATATCTAAAATATGATAACCTTTTCGATTACCCGCATCACCAAAATCCATCTGAAATGGATTACCAACATATAAAATAGTGCCAGCACCAAACTGCTTTTCATGTCTAGTATGAAAATGACCTGATATTACTAAAGAAGATTTATGTAGAAGATCCTTAACCTTTACCCCTTCTTCACAGACCTTAAATGCATTCATTTTAAATGATTGAATTTCAAAGTGACCGAATATAACATCACTTTTTTCAATTACTGATGTAGGAGTATTCCATGGGCAAAATGAAAGTTTTCTATCAAATGCTTCCAACGTTTGATACTGCTCCAGAATAGTAACGTTTTTTCTATTTTTAAAAATAGATAACGAATTTACATCTGTTCTATGTTTGTAGTAAATATCATGATTACCGGTTATAGCAATCAGATTAAACTCTTCAAACATATCTAGAATATCAGCAGATACCTGTAATGTGTTAACTGATATTTCTGATCGGTTATGATGCCAATCGCCACAGAATATAATATCCTTAATTCCTTTATCTCGACATTCTTCACGGAACCAATTAGCCCATTCAATAGCATACTTATGCCATTCTGAACTATTAGAATGAACTCCTAAGTGTAGATCACTAAATATAGCAACCTTACTCTTTTTAATAGTTGGAATCATCATCAAGCGGCTTCACATAAACAGTCCCATGTGTATTTCTGGGATCTGTCATATACTCTTCGTATACCTTTTCTTTATATGAAGTAATTGTCTGATGATGCTTTTTTTCTTTCTTAATACGATTAATAAATGCATGATAAGCAATAGTAGTAAAGTAAGAAAAGGGGTTTGATTTAGTTTCAAACTTATATTTTTTATACTTAAGTGCAGCATACATTTTAATCAACGCGTCTCCAATCATATCGTCTTTATAACTATAATTAATAAAAGATCCATTATAGCTCAAGCCATAAGCAATCTTTTTAATATTCTCAGCAAGATCATCAGTCAAAATATCAGAAGCATAATACTTACGTAAACTCTCTCTAAACTCTGCTGGCTTAATATAATATTCCTCTTTAGCTGTTTTAGACATTCTACCTTATTATAGCCTATGCTCAAGAAATATCAACTAAAGATGTTCCTTATATTTAGTTTATCTCTGTTTCCTTATATTGAATCTTCTCTTTATCGTATATTGTTTTGCGCTTATTACAATGCGCCACTCCGTAATTGAGCTGATCACATATATCAAAAATAATAAGTTTGTCTTTTGAGTCATGCTTACGAAGACCTCTACCAATTGATTGTACTGTACGTATAAAACTCTTACCACCAGATGCAAAAATAATATTGTGAAGATTTTTAACGTTAACACCAGTCGCAAAAATTGCACTAATTGCAACAACCACTACATTAGTTTCTTTCTCCATTATAGCTTTAATTTTTTCACGCTCTTCAACATCAACTGATCCTTGAATAAAGTATACCCGTTTACCGTCAATTTGCTGAAGATATTCCATAATAACCTCCCCATGGGCGATATGATTGACCATTATAAGAGTATTATCAAACAACTTTGCAACAAGCGATTTAAGAATATTATTACGCCTATCATTATTATATATAAATTCGAGTTCATCTCTATATCCAGTCTGTCCACTAAAGTGTGGTCTTGGACTATATTTAATTTTTAATATTTTAATATTAACATTTGCAAGATAATCTTCCAGACGTAATTCAAATGAGGACTTCTCATATATTACTGGTCCAAGTTTTCCAATTATAGACCATTTGTTAAGATTATCTTCTGGCAATGTACCTGTAAATCCAAATTTATTTGGAGTTTTAATTTGTTGTACTATTTTAGATATTTTGTTACCTGCTGTTATTTTATGACACTCATCAACAATTAATAAGTCAATATATTTTAACCAATCACTCTCATCAAATCTACTTTGAATAATTCCAATATTAGCAACAATTACATTAGCTGTTAGGTCCGGTTTAGTTTTACCCGTCCACTTTGTAAGTTTATATGTAGTACCACAATTTAAAAATTCTTCATATGTTTGAGTTACTAGACCTAAATCAGGTACAAGCATTAAACACTTAAAAGTATCTTTATCCTTTGATACTCTAAAGAAGTTTTCAATTAAGGCTGCTGTGGTAAAAGTCTTTCCTGCTCCTGTACCAAGTACACAAGTACCTGTACCAAGTCTCATTGCCTTGCGTATTACTTCTTCTTGATATTCCCGTAATGTAAATTTAAAATCATCAAATAAATCCGCGTCAATTCCCACCTTCAAAGATTTTTCTAACTTGTCTGTTACTTCTATAGGTTCGTTAATTTGTCTTTTAATTAGATACTGACGAACTTCCCAGTATAGCCCTAGTTCACACGTACCCGTTGGTGTTATAACATATTTACGCCTAGGAACAAATCGGGCATATCTTCTAGCGAAGTGAGCGCCTGTATTTTCTACAGAAAAATGTTCTCGAATACTATCAAATAACTCTGTATCAGAGCATTTTATAATTAATTTACCTGGTTGTCTTGCTGTAGGTGTTTTATAATCAAACTGTATCATTACATTTGTTCCATTTTCATTATTTCAACAGCATTTTTAATATCAAATCCCATTTGAGACATAGTTTTTTCAACTTTTTCTAAGTACTCAATAATAATATCCAGCTCCTTAATCTTAGATGTTAACGTGTATAGTGATTCATGCCTTTCAGCCGCTTGCTCTGCTGCTGATTGAGATAACTTCACTGGTGAAGTAGCTATTACTTCCTTAGTAATGTTTTTCTTTAACTGCTTTTTCTTTTCAAACGTATGATTACGTTCTATTTTAGTTTTAATAAGTTGAGCTACCCAATAATGTTTTCGTGCAGGCAATCTTAACGACTGCTCTTTAATATTGAAATCATCAAGTACTAGATCCTTACCTACCTCTTCGATGTATTTTTTTAGTAGCTCCATCCACTTATTAGAATAAATAATAATATGGAAAAATCAACTGGTATGTTTGCTTTATATTTTAAAAAGCTTATCATGGAGGATATTACTGCTGGAGATGCTGGTGTAGGGAGTAGTGATAGTGGATTTTCCTCTACAAGTATTAAATCTGGGGATTTTTACGCTCCTGGTGATGCAAGGGTTCCTAAAGCACTTGGTAAAGTACAACAACGTAGTACGGGTCCTAAAAAGAAAAGGAAGAAAAAGAAGAAGATCAAGAAGATTCGGCTTTCGGATGAGAGTGAGGAGTCTAAAGTAACAATGGTTAAGGATATCTCTAACTATATGTAGGAAATGAATTTAGGTCACTGGACATGTGTGGAACAATGGAGTGAATTGCCATTTGGGTTTGTTTATATAATTACAAACCTTTCAAATGGTATGAAGTATATTGGTAAAAAACAAATAGTAAAGAAATCTAAAAGACCTCCCCTTAAAGGTAAAAAACGTAAAAGAATTATAGTCGGGGAGTCTGACTGGAAAACTTATACAGGTTCTTCGGATAGACTGAATCAAGATATTGAAGCTTTAGGTAAAGATAAGTTTACGTTTAAGATTATTAGGAGTTGTGGTAATAAAAGTGAACTAGCTTATATGGAGACATTTTATCAATTTCAATCAGAAGCTCTTATACGTGAGGATTACTATAACGGTATTCTAAATATACGTATAGGCAAGGTAAATTTTACACAATCTCCCCCAAAACTCTTGCTAACTTAACTTATGTTCCTATAATTCGATGAAATAAATAAGAATGTAGGGTAATGCCAGTAAATACGAGTAAGACTGAATTGAGGAGTTATTTTGATATAGATAATAATGTTGAATATATCAATCTAAAACCATATTTAGAGCACTCACATCAAAAATATAACTATTTTCTTGTTGATAATGAATTAATTAAACTCAAGCAACGTGAAAAGCAAAAACTAGGCATACATTTTATATTAAATGAAATTTTACTTATTTGTAAAATGTCAAAACGTAAAAAATGCTTTTATTATCAAGTAGGCTCGCAGTTTGTTGAAGAACAAAAATTAGTTAAGTGTATTTTTAAGGTACTTCCTTCACAAATTATTTATAATCACTTAGAGTTTGATGATTTTTTACTAGCACAACGTGAATATGAGAGCTTTACACCGGTTGACACTAGTAAGATATCTTGGAAACGATTTAAATCATTTCTTGTAAAAAATGATCTTACGGTAATCGAAAAAAAATTTACTAAAGATATTAACGTTAAATTGTCGCTTATACATTAAATAAATGTATGAACAGGTTTCTTGAGCTAGTTGAAGAAAATACACCAGATTTAAATTTAGATGAAAGGATAGCTGCAAAGAGAGCTGTGCAGCGCTGCTTAATGGACAAAGACATTAGGTGTGATGCTGATCAGAAATCCGATAATGTCATTATACATTTACCAGACGGCCGAGCTGTTAATCTTGAAGTTATTGATTTCATTGATACAGAAGATGATGAAATGGATGATATGGCGGCTGCGGAACTCGCCATGGGCGCTGCTGAGAAATTTAAAGCTGTAGCCAATCCTGAATCAAGGGGTGCAAAAAAAATGGATAAAAGTATAAGTAACTTAGTTACTGTTGTATCTAACAAAATTAATAAAATTGCCAAAAGTATAAAATAATATGAAGACTTTAAATATATTTAAAAAATACGAATCTTTATATAATGAAGATATAGATAGTCCGGATGCAGCAGATATCGCAGAAATACCTGCTGATGATCTCGAACCGCAAGTGGATATGATGACCTCAGAAGGTGAAAAGTATCTTGTTGAGCTTCTTGTTAAAGCTTTTTTACATGCGCCAGATGAATCAGGAGCTGCTACAGCCAAAGAACTTCAAGGAATGGTTAATGAGGATCCTAAGGGGGTTGCTTCAGCAATTAGTAACTTAGTTGAAATGGGTGATGGTGAAATGAAGGAAACACTTGCAAAGGTATAAGGAACATCTATATAGTTAGATTATGCAATTAGACGACATCTATTCCAAAAAGGTTCTCAATAAAGATGAGGAGTACGTTCCACATAAAAAACTTGAGCATCTTTATGAAGATGTAACTCTATATGTAAAGAGTGGTGAGGGTTACGAACCGGTAGGTGATGTTCCGGAAGATATTTATCGTAAGGTTCAAAGAATTGCATCTGGTAAAAATACCTCTGGTATAATTACTACTTATCTTAACGATAAATTATATAACCAGGACTCATTTAAGGGAGAGGATGATTTCGAAACCCTTGTAGGTCTACTTGATGATGGTGAGTTTGAAACCTACATTGAATCGGGTGATAAACCAGCATTAGCTGATAATAGAGTTAACAACATTATTAATCTTGCTTCTAAAAATGGTATGAGTAGTAAGCTTGCAATGAAGGTTGCTCGATTTACCCCAGTTGATAAAGGTGGTAGTAATGTTGGACCAGGTGAGATTCTTCTTGCTCTTACTTTTGCAGATGTCACTAACGCTGTAGGTGGAGGTGACTTATCTATTAGTGGCGAAGCACTTGAGGTAAAGGGTCAAGGCGGTCGATTAGGACAACAAGCTGGGAGAGGTGGTATTAAATTTAACACTGAAGCTCTTACATCTAATTTGAGTAACCCACCGGCGATTCAAACAGTTTCATTAGAGGGTATTATTCATCTATTATACAAAGCTTATCAAGCAGAAAATAAAGAGAGTTCTTTTGTTAATGACCTTAAACAAGGACTAAAATCTGCTTATCCATATAGTAATATGGAGTTTTTAGAGGGTGTTGATTACAATAGTGTAAGCACAAGACAAGGTATTAAGGTTGTTCGAGGTGATATTCGTAAAGCACTTGCGAAGGTTAATCTAGATAACTATGCGCGTAAGTATAACTATGAGGATTTTATATTTATTGATAAAAATAAGCTAAACTACGTTATGTTTAAACGTGAAGAGGCACTTAGTAGTGGGGGATTAATTGATAATGAAAAACTTGTCACTTCAAACTACTCAATTAATGATTTCTACCCTAATTTCAAGTTTAATTTTTAAAGGAACCCCGATATAATAAGTAAAATGCGCAGTTTTAAACAATTTCACCGAGATTCACAGCTTCTTACCGAGGCTAAAGCTAATACACACCTTACTCACCTTGAAGAACTGGTTTTGACCAAGGGGGAGCAGGGATATGACGTGGCGCGTAACATGATTAGCAATTTACTTTCTAAATTACAAGGTAAATCAAAGAGGAGTGTTAATACCTCTGTAAAATGGGATGGTGCTCCTGCTATCTTTGCTGGAAAACATCCAGAAACGGGTAAATTCTTTGTTGGTACTAAGTCAATATTTAATAATGAGCCTAAAATTAACTATACTGATGCAGATGTTGAAATGAATCATGGGCATGCACCAGGTCTTGCCGATAAACTTAAAAAAGCTCTTAAATATCTACCAAAATTAGGCATTAAAGGTATTTTACAAGGTGATTTTATGTTTGATTCTTCTATGCTTGAGACGGTTGTACAAGATGGAGTTAAACATGTCGCATTTAAACCCAATACTATCAAATATGCTGTTGAATCTGACTCCAATTTAGGTAAAGAAATTGCTAATTCAGTATTTGGTATTGTTTTTCATACAGGTTATAATGATTTAAATTCACCCCCACAGTATGGTATTAATGTTAAGGGTCTTAAAAAGGTACCTGGTGTATGGGTTGACGATGCTGTTTTTACAGATGCAACAGGTACAGTAACTCTTACGAAAGATGAAGCTAAACAGGTTAGGGATTTGGCCAAAACTGCTGACAGTATTAAAGTTAAATATAAAGATCTTCCATTGGATTTACTTAACATTTATGCTAACTCAGAAATTCGCGAAGGTAAATTTCTAGAAGATGCAGAAGGTTCATATAAAGGATTTATGAATTGGATGAAAAGTAGAATGGAAAAGGAAATTATCAAACGTAAATCTAAAACTGGTAAAGAGCGTATTACAGAAGCATTCAAAAAGAAACTTGCGGATATTAAATCACGTGAACCTGATATTGTAAATTTATTTAAAATTAGTAAACTTTTATCACAAGCTAAACAAATTTTTATAAACAAATATAATAATGCAGTTTATAATACAAAACATTTTTTAGATAATGGTGATGGTACTCTTACTGCTTCAAATCCAGAGGGGTATGTTGCTGTAGGTAGAGAGGGAGATGCAGTGAAGCTAGTCGATCGCTTAGAGTTTAGTCGTGCAAACTTTAGTGGTGGTCAAACATCTACTCCAATTACCAAATGAAAACATTTAGAGAATATTTTGAAGAAAATAAAGCTGTAGAATCGCTCGAGGGTTGGGAATATGATGATGCTAAAGAATATGCTGTGAAGCTTTTAAAAAACTTTGGTGAACCTGATGAAGTAACAGAAAATATGTTACTTTGGAACAATATAGAACCTCCCTTTAAGTCTGTT